>Ga0154739_1078_pt1 | contig 13898 bp, 14 predicted proteins | sample Rifle2008BG16ft_FD_105747 | JGI IMG/M metagenome (GOLD analysis project Ga0154739, IMG submission 105747) | Candidatus Eisenbacteria bacterium RBG_16_71_46 | reverse complement strand
ACGTGAGCGACACGGGACCCGCTTCGCGGGTGCCCCTCGCGGCCGGTGGAACTCCTTGCGGCTGTCGCGCATCTCGCGGTCTCGGCTGGCAGTTCATGAATAGTCCAGGCTAGCCTGGCCTATTCCTGACCCCGTCGCCATGCCCCCGGACACTCCCGGCTATGCTGTGTCTGAAAACGCCCGAGGGCAAGGCCTCGGACGTTTTCAGACACAGCCTACTGCGTATCCGGCAGGATGCGCGGCGTCACCTCGATCACCAGGTCCTTCTTGCTCGTCACCAGGCTCTGGTGCTGGAACAGGTATCCGAGCCCGGGGATCGAGCCGAGGAGCGGCACCTTGGTGATGGTCGTGGTCTTCTCCTCGCTCAGCAGCCCGCCGATGATGACCGAGTTTCCGTCCTTGAGTCGCACGGTCGTGCTCGCCTGGCGCGTGGCGATCACCGGCAGGTCGTTGTTCTCGCCCTTGAACGCCGTGACCGAGCTCACTTCGGGGTTGATGATGGTGGTGATGTATCCGTCGGCGTTGATGAGCGGGGTGATGCGCAGCTTGACGCCCACCTCCTCCTGCTGGATCTGCTGCACGGGCGCCGCGCCGCCGCCCGCGAACACCGTGCCGGTCACGACGAACGGGATGCGCGATCCAATCAGCATGCTGGCCTCGTGACCGTTGAGGGTCGCGATCTTGGGGTTCGCCAGCACCCGCGCATTTCCCTCGCGAATGAGCAGATCGAGGGCCACCTGGAAGGCCTTGGCCTGACGGCTGACGTCGCGCAACTTGTAGACATTCTTGGTGCCCGGGGTGGAGTTGATATAGGGCAGTTCGTCGGGTAGCACGTCAGGTGCGGAAGGCGCGGGCGTGCCCTCGACGATGATGAAGCCCTGGCGGTTGAGCAGGTCCCAGTCGATGCCGAGCTTCTTGGTGTCGTCGGTGGCGACCTCGACCACCCGCGCCTCGAGCATGACCTGCTTGGCTGGAACATCGAGCTGCGCCACGACCTCGCCGATCTGGGCGATGATGCGGGGGCTGGTGACCACGATGAGCCGGTTGCCGCCCTTGTCCACCTGGATGTCGGCCGACAGGTTCTTGAGCGCGTTGCGCACGTCCTCGGCGTCGGCGTACTTGAGGTCGACGACGTAGGAGCCGAGCCCGGTCTCGATCTTGAGCGACTGGGCGTCGGCGACGAGGATCGAGTTCCCGATCCTCTCGTACGCCAGCCCGGCCGCTCGGACCACGAGGTTGACCGCCTGGTCGATCGGGACCTCCTTCATGTGAATCGAGATCCGCCCGCCCGTCACCCCGGGGCCGGTGACGATGTTGAGCTCGCCCTTCTCGGCGAGGATCTTGAGCACGCTGGGCAGATAGGCATCCTCCGCGTCGAGCGTGATCAGCTTGCCGGGGATCGCCGCCCCGGATGCGGACCGCGGCACTGCGAGCGGCCCGACCGTCATGGCCAGCGCTACCGCAAGCATGATGGGGAAGCGTAGTGGAAACCTCACGCTCAATCTCCTTTCGTCGGCCGGCTGAGGACCAGGGACAGACCGCCCCGGTCCAGCACGACCCGATCGCGGGTGATGCTCACCACGCGGTAGTCGGCGAACAAGCCGTTCGCGCGCAACGTGTAGTTGTGGCCTTCGTACTGAATCAGCGCCCGTGGATCATCGTCGAACAGGATGGCGGTGAGCACGGGCCGGGGGGGTTCCTGCGCGCCCCGTCGCGGGGGCAGCAGCAGGCGCGCCGGCGGGCGGGTGAGGACCCCGCCGTAGACGAACGGGTCGCGCAGCGCCGCCTCGGGCAGCGGTGTGGCGGCGGTGGTGAGCGCCCGGTCGAGCCGCGCGTAGGCGCTCTCGACCGGAGAGGCGACGACCGCCTGCCGCGGCGCCCAGGTGCCGGACTCGCGCAGGGCCTCGAGTGTCTGCTGCACCATGAGCCCGAGCAGCGCCAGGGCCACCAGCGGGGGCAGCAGGCCGCGGAGCTCGAGCTTCACGGCGCCTCCTTGCCGTGCTTCAGGAGGGCGCGGCTGATCCACAGCTCGGCTACCTCCCATCCGCCGGCGGCCGGCTGCAGCGTGAATCGATCGATCGCGTACAGTCTGCCCGAGCGCGCCAGATCGTCGAGCAGCCCGACGAACGCCTCGTGCCGGCAACGGACCCGGAGATGGGCGCGCACCTGGACGACCCCCTCGAGCGGCATCAGGGGGCCGGGCTCGGTGAGGACGACCTGCATGTCGCGCGCCGCGGTCATGTGGGTGAGGTCCTCGAGCAGCGCGGCCGTGAGCGCGCCCGATTCCCCGCGCTCCTGCGCTTCGGCGGCGGACATCCCGTTCTCGGCGAGGAGCGCAAACACGCGCGGCGGCAGTGCCGCCGGGAGCCGCGCCGGGTCCACGACCAGCCCCAGGTCGGCCGCGCGCTTCGTCGCCAGCCGGTAGCGTGCCACGAGCGGGCCGAAGGTCAGCGCCTGAAGCGCGAGGAAGACCGCGAAGATCGCCACCGCGGCGATGATCGCGGCGTGGCGCCGGAGTCGAGCGCTCCGGATCGGATCCATCACTGGCACTCGATGACGAACTGGGTCGTGGAACCGGGGCCCTCGACGATCCGCGTCGAGGCCAGGCGGATGTTGGCGTAGCCGGCGGAGAACAGGCTGTCGGCGCGCAGCGCGGAGACCAGCTGCATGATGCCGCCCATGCGCTCCTGGTTGGCGGAAAGCCGCAGCTCGCCGGCGATCACCAGCCGGTTGCGCTCCTCCGCGGACGCGCGGTCATCCGGGTTCGCCGCCAGGGAGACGATCCGCGCATCCGGCGGCAACAGCGCGCCGAGGCGCGTCAAGCGGTCCCGCCAGCGCACGGGATTGATGACGAGACGCTCGACCGTGGCCAGCTCCGCGGGGGCCACCTCCCAGCGATCGTGCTTGTCCTTGGTTTGCATGAACTGTGTGGTCTGCCGCTCGATCCGCCGCACGCGACCGGCCAGTCCCAGGCCGTTGAGCGCGTAGAGGCCGAGGACGATCCCGACTACTCCGAAGTAGGCGACCCAGCCCCCGAGCATCAGGACGCGACGCCTCGCGTGCGCGAGCTGACGCCGATAGGCCTCGCGCCTGAAGTTGATCGTGAACAGCGTGCTCATGCGGTCCTCAGCGCCAGGCCGTAGGCCTGGGCGAACTGGGGGGCGATCGGCGGCAGCTGCCCCGCTCGCGGCGAGACGCCCAGCCGCTCGAGAGGATTGAACAGGAGCACCGGGAATCCGAGGATCTCGCTCAGGCGCGCCGCGAGGCCCGGCAGCCGGGCGGAGCCTCCCGAGATCCACATCTTGAGCGGGTCCGGCATCTGGCCCAGGGTGCCGTAGAAGGCGAACGAGCGGCGCAGCTCCTCCACCAGGTCGTGCCGCAGGCAGTGGTGCACCGCGAGCATCTCCGGTGAGTCCCAGTCGACGCGGAATCCGGGCTGATCGGATCCCGCCGCGAGCTTCCACTCCTCGGCCTCCTCGAACGGCACCCGGATGCCCTCGGCGATCGCGCGCGTGAGCGTGAGGCCGCCGAAGTCGAGCCGGCGGGAGAAGAACGGCTCGTCACGCTGGTACAGCGCGAGGTGAGAGGAGGTGTGGCCGATGTCGAGCAGCAGAAAGGCCTCGCGCCGGCTCTCCGCCCCCTGGACCAGGGCGTTCATCAGCGCCAGCGGCGCGGCGTCGAGAATGTCCACGTCGATCCCGAGCAGGTCGAGGGGCGCGCACACCCGTCGGGCGTGCTCCTGCCCGCAGGCCGCGAGGAGCACCTCGAGCTTCTTCTGCGAGGCATAGCGGCCGAGCACCTGGAAGTCGATGATCAGGTCCTGCAGCTCGAACGGGAGGTGCTTGCGGGCCTCGAACCGCAGGGCGGGACCGACCTCGTCGTCGTCGAGCAGGGGCATCGTGATCTGCTTCACGATGACGTCGGAACCGGAGATGCCCACGCTGGTGCCGCGGAACGAGCGCGGGTGGAGCCCGGCCCGTGCGAAGCAATCGGCGATCGCCTGGGCGACGACCTCCGGCGCGCGCAGCCGGTCGGCACCATCGGCCGGCTGGGGGAGGAGCGATTCCGCGACCCAGTAGCGCATCCCGCCGACACCCGGCTGGGCGGCCAGCAGCTTGACGCTGAAGGCCCCGAGGTCGAGTCCAGCCCAGGGCCGGGCGCGGATGCTTTCCTTCATGCGCTAGTCTGGCTCGTCCGTCGCGTCGAACTGACGCCACGAGCCTGCCATCGCCTGGAAGCGGGCGGCATGTCCCGCGGCGATGTTGGGCAGCACCCCGAGGGTGTAGAGGCGCGCGGCCACCGGGTCGGGGAAGGGGTGCGCCAAAGTGAGCGTGTTTCCCCTGTCGGCGTTGGGGCCGGCGATGACCACGCCGTTGGCGAAGATCGAGAGATACGCCAGCGACGTGCTCCTGGACTTCTCGCCATCGTTGTTGGCGCCGCCGTACTCGATGGCGACCCGGGCATCGGAGACCAGGTAGGTCACCGGATCATTATTGTCGGTCTTGAAGCCCGCGGCGAACCAGATGCCGGTGGGCGGATCGCCGGGATTGAAGGTGCCGCCTCCGGCGACGATGATGAGCGTGTCGTTGACGCTGCCGTCGAGCTGGACGAAGTTCTCGAAGCGCACGCCGCGCGGCAGCATCCACACCGCCAGGCCCCGCACCCGGATCTTGGGGCCGCCGTTGGAATCCCACACCGTGTAGTTCGCGCCCTGGGGGGCGGACGTGTAGTAGTGCGGCCCGCTTCCGCCCAGGTCCAGGTGATACGTGGCGCCGATCGCCTGGGCCTCGGCGGGGTGCGCGCTGATGAACGCGGCGACTTCGGGATAGGGGACGCCGCCGACGTTGTCCACGAAGTGCAACCCGCGGGCCACCGACCACCACGAGATGTCGGCGCTGTTCTGCCAGGTCGATCCGTTGAGGAAGGTCTGGTTGCCGCGCGGGGAGCCGTTGAAGTTGACCGGAACATTGATGGTCGACGAGGACGAGATCAGGTGCTTGTACAACGTGTCGAGCGACTGCGCGAGGAAGCGCGCGCCGAGCATGGCGCGCGCCCCGGTGCCGTTGTCGGCCACGACCCGAATCTCGATGGAGTCGGGCGGGAACAAGCTGAGCGGCCCGGTGCTGTCGGCGGGGTTGACCACGCGAAACGCGTTCACGTAGACGACGTTGGCCGGCCGGGTGAGCGCCGGGTCCTTGAGCGCCGACAGCGACTGCTTGACCACCAGGATCTGCTTCGCCCACTCGATCCCGCTGCTGGCGTCGTAGAAGGTCTGCACTTCGGCCCTCGAGTTCCCGAGGAACTGGGCCTCGAAGCTGGAGAGGCCGAACAGCGTCAGGCCCAGGATCGTGAGAGCGAGGACGAACATCACGACGCCGACCAGGACGAAGCCGCCCGCGGGGCGTCCGGCCCAAGAGGAAAGGTCCTTTTCTCGCATGGCGATCACTCGTGGTTGTAGAGGGCGAAGCGCGCCCGGAACGGGATCAGGCGCCCGGTCTCGGAGCGCAGCTCCAGCAGCGACAGCTCGACGAGCGCGCTGTCGATCATCGTGAACTGGAATCGGGCCACCCGGCTGGTGACGACCGCTCCCCGATCGACCGCCGGATTGGGGCCCTCGTGCACCAGCTCGTCCCCGTCCTTGCGCCAGAAGGCGTGGACCGGCTGCAGGCTGCCGCGATCGTAGAGCAGGAGCTTGTGGTGACTCGGATCGGACACGTCGAGCTGGGCCTTGGCGGACTGCCGCGCCCAGCGCGTGATGCGCTCGACCAGCAGCGTCCCGTCGCGCTGGGCGAGGGCCTGGGTGGAGCCGTCGAGCCAGCTGGACTGGGAGTTGAAGTAGAACGCCGTCAATCCCAGCATGACGATAGTGGCGAGCACGCCGACCACCGCCAACTCGATCAGCGTGAAACCGCGCGCGTCGCGGGCTTTCATGGCGGTCAGAATGCCGAGAACAGTCGCGTCACACGCATGGTGTCGATCCGGCTTCCTTGCCCCCAGATGACCTCCGCGGTCACCCGGCGCATCTGGTTGGAGTCGAGGCTGACGATCCAGCGCTCCTGCCCGAGCACCTGGTCGTCGAGCACGAAGGCGGTTCCATGCGTGCCGAAGGCGAGCGCCGTATCGGATAGGGAGGTACCGGCGAGCGTCTCGAGGCGCCCCTGGGCGACGCCCAGCGCCGCCCGGGCGATGGCGAACCGGTCGATCAGCGCGCGGCCCGTGCCGAAGCTGTAGGCGAGGCCGAGCACGGCCAGCGTCGCGATCACCGTCGCGACGACGACCTCGATCAGAGAAATGCCGGTTTCCGAGCCGCCCGGTCCGAACCCCCGCCGAACGCCCGCTGTGGTCCACGGGTCGCGGTGGCGATCCGAACGCTGGCTCAAGGCGTGAACGTACCGCCTCCGGCGCGCGTGTAGTTGTACACCACGGTCATGGCCGCGTCGGTCTTCGAGGTCGCCGTGACCTTGAAGCCGCTGGCGTCCGCCGTGTTGATGACGAACGTCCACTTCGCTTCCGCATCCAGGACGTCGAGGCCCGCGGTCTTGAGTGCCGCGAGATCGGTGGTGTAGGTGTGGGTCGGGCTGGTCGTGTTCTGGAAGAAGAGCTGCTCGGCGCTGATGATCGCCCCGATGGCCCCCTTCGCTTCGGTGCGCTGCGCATCCTTGACGTAGTTGACGTAGAGCGGCACCGCGACGGCGGCCAGGATGGCCACGATCACGATGACGACCATCAACTCCATCAGGGTGAAGCCTCGCTGTCGACGCATGACACGCATCTCCTCTGCGGGTTGGGGCTCTCCAGGTGATCTCGGCGCCGCATGCGGGCCGAAGGGTGATCCGGTGTGGTGCTCCGGCGAAGCGCCGTCCGTGCGGCGCGCCGCCGTCAATGCCCCAGCAGGCCGGAACGCATGGCCTGGCCGAGGTTGAAGATCGGCAGGTAGAGGGCGATGAGCATCACGCCCACTATCGCGCCGAGGGTGACGATCGCGATCGGTTCCACCAGCGAACTGAGCCCGTCCACCGCCGCGGTCACGCGCTGCTCGTAGAAGTCGGCGGTGCGGCTGAGCATGTTGTCGAGCTGGCCGGTCTCTTCCCCGGTGGCCGTCATCTGCACCAGCATTTCCGGGAAGACCGCGGCATCGCTCATCGCCCGGGCGAGAGAACTCCCCTCCTCGACCCGCGAGCGAACGAAATCGATCCCGCGTTCCAGCACCCGGTTGCCCGGCACCGGCCGCATCACCCTCAGCGCGTAGAGGATCTGCGTCCCGCTCGCGGTGAGAATGCCCAGGGTGCGGGCGAACTTGGTAATAGCATACATCCGGATGAGGGGTCCAAAGAGCGGCAGGCGGAACTTCGCCCGGTCGAACCACAACGCCCCGCCCTCGGTCTGACCCCAGTACCAGGCGGCGAACCCGAGCGCCGAGGCTAATACCGTGAAGATCAACAGGTTGTGCGTGACGAGCTGGCTCACCCCGAGCAGGATCTGGGTGGGCACCGGCAGCGGCACCCGGAAGCGCTCGTAGATGGTGGCGAACATCGGAATGATCTTGACGATCATCGCGACCAGCACCAGGCCGGCGAAGGTCAGCACGAAGATCGGGTAGCGCAGCGCGGCCTCGACCTTGAGCCGCAGGCCCTCGGCCCGCTCGAGGTATCCGGCGGTCTGGTCCATGATGCGGTCGAGGGTGCCGCTGATCTCGCCGGTGTTCACCAGGCTCACGAAGACCGTGTCGAACGCCCCGGCGTGGCGAGCGAGGGCGCCGGACAGCGACTCGCCCTTCTGCACGTCGTCCGCCACCCGCTCGATCACCGCGGCGAGCTTGCGGTCCCCGTGGTCGCGGGCGATGGAGCGCAGCGAGCGTACCAGCGGCAGCCCGGCGCCGATCATGGTCGAGAGCTGGCGGGCGAACAGCGCCACGCTGCCGGGCCGAATGCCGGTCCCCATGTGGCGCAGGGCCTCGGCCAGCGGCTTCATGATCTCCGTGCGTGCGGTGCGCGCGACGCCGGGGATCCGCGTCTCGATGAACACCGGGGTGAGCTGGGAGCCCTCGAGGATGCGCAGCACCTCCTCCTCGGAGGCGGCGACCTCCACGCCCTCGTGGGGGCGCCCGCTGGTGTCGCGTGCCCGGTAGTAGTAGCTCGGCATCAGACCTGGTCCGCCAGGGTGGCCGCCCGGATCTCGTCGATCGTCGTCACGCCCGCGAGGATCTTTCGGATTCCGCTCTTGCGCAGGGTCAGGAGTCCCTCGGACATGGCGAGCTGCTTGATCTGGTCTTCGTTGTGTCCGTCCAGGACCATGCGTCGGATCGGACGCTGCATCTCGAGCACCTCGAAGATCGCGGTGCGCCCCAGGAAGCCGGTTTGCTTGCAGGCGATGCAGCCGCGGCCGTGGGCCAGCGGGCGACCTTCGAGCAGCGCCGCGTCCTCGCCCAGGACCGCGAGTTGCTCGGGATCGGCGACGTAGGTCGTGCGGCAGCGCTCGCACACGCGCCGCACCAGGCGCTGGGCCATCACCAGGGTCACCGCCGAGCCCACGAGGTAGCGCGGGACTCCCATGTCCACGAGCCGGGTCACGGTGGAAACGGTGTCGTTCGCGTGGACCGTGGAGAGCACCAGGTGCCCGGTCAGCGAGCTCTTGACCGCGATGTCGGCGGTCTCGGCGTCGCGGATCTCGCCCACCATGATGACGTCCGGATCCTGGCGCAGGATGGAGCGCAGGGCGCGGGCGAAGGTGAGCCCGACCTTGGGGTTGGCGTGGACCTGGTTGACCCCCTCGATGTGGTATTCGATCGGATCCTCGACCGTCAGCAGGTTGCGGTGGACGCTGCGGATCTCGTTGAGCGCCGAGTAGAGCGTCGTGGTCTTGCCGCTGCCGGTGGGCCCCGAGATCAGGATCATCCCGTAGGGTTGGTGGATCGCGCGCTGGAACGCCGCGACGGTCGTCTCCTCGAGCCCGAGGTTGCTGATGAGTCGGCTGAACGCCTGCTTGTCGAAGAGGCGCAAGACCACCTTCTCGCCGAAGGCGGTCGGCAGCGTGGAGACCCGGATGTCGACTTCCCGGTCGGGCAGGTGGATGGTGAGCCGCCCATCCTGCGGCAGCAGGCGCACCGCGATGTCGAGGTCGGCGAGCACCTTGATGCGGGAGACGATCGCCATCTGCAGATTCTTGGGGGGTTTCATCATCTCGTGAAGCACGCCGTCGATGCGGAAGCGCACCACGAGGCGGTCGCGCAGGGGCTCGACGTGAATGTCGCTGGCGCGCGCGTCGATCGCCTCGGCCAGCATGAGATTGACCAGGCGCACGACGGGCGCGTCCTCGACCTGCTGGCGCAGCATGGCGAGGTCCACTTCCTGGAGGTCCTCGGGCGCGCCGGTCAGGTCGATCTTGTCGAGGATCTCGCCGACCTTCTCGGTGGCGCGGATCTGCTGGTAGAACTCGGCGACCGCATCGCGCACGTCGCTCGGTCGGGCCACCCAGACCCGCAGCGCGCAGCCGGTGAGCGCCCGCAGATGGTCGAGCGAGATGACGTCCAGGGGATCGCCCACCGCGACCTCGAGGGTGCTGTCGATCCGCCGCAGCGCGAGCAGGGCCGACTGGCGCGCGAGGTGCTCGGGGATGAGCTGCACCGCCGCGGGGTCGGCGTCGGACAGCACCTCCGGTGTCGCCACCGGCAGGGAGAACTGCTCGCCCAGCGCCTGGACCAGGTCGCTCTCGGTCAGGACCCCGGTCCGCACCAGGGCCTGGCCCAGACGCTCGCGGTTGTCGGTGCGGGTACGCAGCGCCGTCTCCAGCTGATCCGCCGTCACGCGCCCGGTGTCGAGCAGCAACTCGCCGAGGCGCCGGGTCGACAACCTGAACGACAGGGTCATCTCAAGCCCTCCGCGCGCCCGTGCCGGCGATCGCCGTCACCCGGTAGTGGCGCTTCTGAAGCTGCGCGCGTTTGTCCATGTCCTCGAAGTAGGGATGCGCGGTCTCGAACTCGATCACGCCGCGGTCCACCAGCTCGGCGAGCGAGTCGTCGAGCGTGAACATGTCCTCGCGCAGGCTGGTGGCGATGACGTTGGTGATCTGGTGGATCTTGTCCTCGCGGATGAGATTCTGGACCGCTTGGTTCACGAACATGATCTCGCGCGCCGCGACCCGCCCTTTGCCGTCGGCGCGTCGCAGCAGCACCTGCGAGATGACCGCGCGCAAGGTCAGCGAGAGCTGCGACCGGATCTGGGACTGCTGGTGCGCCGGGAAGGAGTCGACGATGCGCGTCACGGTCTGCGCCGCGGACTGGGTGGCCATGGTCGAGATCACGAGGTTCCCGGTCTCGGCGGCGGTCAGCGCGATCGCCATGCTCGACAGGTCGCGCATCTCCCCGACGAAGATGATGTGGGGGAGCTGACGCAGGGCTCCGCGCAGCCCGCGCGCGTAGCTCTTGGTGTCGGTGCCCACCTCGCGCTGCTCGATCACCGCGTTCTTGGCCTCGAAGATGAACTCGATCGGATCCTCGACGGTGACGATGTGGCGCCGCGTGCCGCCCTGGTTCACCTGTTCGAGCAGCGAGGCGATGGTCGTGGACTTGCCGGCGCCGGTGGGGCCGGTGACCAGCACCAGACCGCGGGTGATGCCCAGCACGCGATGGACGACGTGCGGCGCGAGGCCGAGCTCGCCGGGCAAGGGAATCCGTACCGGGACGATGCGCACCGCCGCGCCCCAGTGCCCGCGCTGAATGAAGAGGTTGACGCGGAAGTGGGCCACGCCGGGCAGGTGGTAGCGCGTGTCCAGCTCGAGGTCGCGCAGGAAGCGCTCGTGCAGCGCGGGCGTGAGGAAGCTCTCGGACAGGCGCCGCGCGTCCACCGCGCTCACCACCGGCGAGCCCGCGAGCGGCTGGAGCGTGCCGAAGACCGTGACCATGACCGGATGTCCGACGGTCACGATCAGATCCGACGCGCCGACTTCGACGGCGCAGCGGAGTACGGCGTCACGTTCGAGGGGAACCGTGTGCATGGGCCGGCGGATCTCCGCCGCGAGACCTCGTGTCGAGTGGTGCGGGCGCCCACGCCGACTGGGGAAGTCGGCGGCCCCGGGCCCAGGCCCGGCAGATGCGCCATCTAGTTGAAAACCGGCAACTTACAACAAACCCGAGAGCCGTTCCTGACGGCGCTCGGGCTGCGCTGCTCGCGGCCACAGGCGAACGGACATCGGGCGTCCCCATCGCCCGATGACGAGGCCGAGAGGATAGGCCCGAGGCCGCGCCCCTGTCAACGCCCGCGGCGCGCCCGCCCGCGCCGCTCGGGCCGCGTGGCGTCGCCCTCGCGCGCCGGCGCGGCGCGCCGCGTTTCACGCCAGGCGACGAGCGCGAGCGGCCGGCGGCCCGCGGGGCGGGGGGGGGCGCATTGCAGTCGGGTCGCGCGGGATTGCAGTTTCCAACGCCCGGGGGCCCGCCTGTCAGCCCTCCGCGGCGGGCCGGCGAGGCTCCAAAGCGCTCACCTTCCGCGCGTTTCATCGATCGGCCGCGCGTGCGCGGGAGGCCGCGAGCGTGACCACGCGTGGGGCATGCTTCCTGCTCGCCCGGCCGCGGGCCGAGGCATCGTCGCCCCGCGCCCGCGGTCATGACAGGACGTCCTAGCCGCCCTCGGCGCCGCACGCTGCGCTCGGAGTTCGATGGTTCGCGGAGAGCCGGCAACCCGGCGCGTGGATCGCGCGCCCGGCGCGCCGGGGAAGGGACGATGTCCATGCACCGAAGCGTAGTCTTGCTCGCCTTTGCCGCCCTGCTCGCGCTGCCCACTGCCGCGGGCGCGCAGGTCACCTCCACCAGTATCACGCTGTCGTGGACCACGCCGGGGGACGACAGCCTGCTCGGCACCGCCGCGCAATTCGACCTGCGCTACTCGACCGCGCCGATCAGCTCCGCCAACTTCACCGGCGCCACGCGCTGGACCTCGATGCCGGCCCCGGCTGCTCCCGGCACCCGGCAGAGCGTCACGGTCACCGGCCTCGCGCCCGCCACCACCTACCACTTCGCGATCAAGACCGCCGACGAGGTCCCCAACTGGTCGGGAATCTCGAATCTCGTCTCGCGCGCCACCCTCGCCGCGCCCGATACCATCCCGCCCGCCGCGATCCGCGACCTCGCCGCGGGCTTCGTCTGGCTCGGCTGGCACACCGCCTCAGTCGCCCGGCCGCATGGGCGCGGAGCGGCACGGTGATCGGGAGCGCGCGGCGGCGTGCGCCGCGACGCCGTGCGCCACGACGCCGTGCGTCGCGACGCCGTGCGTCGGCGTGGCGTCGCTGGTGCGCGCTGCTCGCCGCGGTCTTCATCCTCCTGCTCGCGCCCCTGGTCAGTCACGCGCAGGGCGCCGGGGCGGACACGGTGGCCCTGGTGTGGAGCGCGCCCGGCGATGACGGCACCATCGGCACCGCCGCGGTCTACGACCTGCGCGCGTCCCTCGCGCCGATTCGCGACGACGCCGATTGGAGCGCCGCGACGTTGGTCACGGGCCTGCCGGTCCCCGAACGCAGCGGCACGCGGCAGCGCGTGACGGTGCGCGGCCTCACGCGCGGCACGACCTACTACTTCGCCGTTCGCAGCACCGACGACGCCGGCAACCAGTCGGCGCTCTCGAACCTCGTGACCTGGGACTGGCTCTACGACACCGCGCCGCCGGCCGCGCCGGGCGGACTCAGCGCGACGCGCGAGGGGACGCACGTGCGCGTCCGCTGGACGCCCAACGCCGAGCCCGATCTGGAGGGGTACACGGTCTACCGCGCCTACGACGCCGGCGGACCGTTCACCCCGGCGAACGGGGTGCTGCTGGGCGCGAGCGAGTACCTCGACACCGGCTTGAGCGCGCCGGGCGACGCGGTCTGGTACCAGGTGACGGCGACCGACGACAACGGCAACGAGAGCGCGCGCAGCGCCACGCTCGCCGTGAGCCTCGCCGAGCAGTCCGCCCTCTGGCGGCTGGACGTCGGCTACCCGAACCCGAGCCGGCTGTCCGATCCGGTCCGGATTCCGGTCCTGGTCCCGCTCTCCGGCGCCGCCGCGGCGGTCATCGACGTGCTCGACGCCGGCGGCCACCAGGTGCGGCGCCTCGATCTGGCGGGGCTCGCGCCGGGTGTGCGCGAGGTCGTGTGGGACGGCCGCAACGACGCGGGCCGCACGGTGGCGCCGGGAGTCTACCGGGCCTGGTTGATCGCGGGCGGGGCGCGGCAGGCCGTCCGACTGGTGCGCGTGCCATGAACCCAGGGAGGCTCCGAATGATCTCGCAGCGGGTGAGCTTCACGCTGGTCTTGGCGCTGGTCTGCGTTCCGGCCGCCCACGCGGGCGGCAACGAGGCGGGGACCGCCGCCGCGAGCTTCCTCACGCTGGGCTCGGGCGCCGGCTATCTCGGTATGGGCGGCGCGGCACTCGGCGCCAGCGACGGGCTGGCGGCTGCGGGGTGGAACGTGGCCGCGCTGGGCTGGCAACGGGAGACCGAGATGCTGCTCTCGCACGCGAGCCTGCCGGACCAGAGCGTGCAGGAGTGGGCCGCGGTCGGCGGACCCCTTGGCCACTGGCGCGCGCGCTGGGCGCTCACCGGCCTCTACCGCGGAGAGGGCAGCATCGAAGGGCGCGACGCGTTCAACACCTCGACGGGGAGCTTCTCGGTCTCGAGCATCGCCCTGGGGGCCCGCCTCGCCCGCCCGATCGGCGCGCTCGCCACGGTCGGGCTCGGCGTCCAGTACGTGCGCGAAGACCTCGGCACCGTGGCCGGAAGCGGCGCCACACTCGAGGGCGGCGTGCAGGTGCGCGCGGGGGACTTCGGGATCGGTTTGGCGGCGCAGAACGTCGGGGGGCGCATGAGCTACGACGGCACCTTCTATCCGTTTCCCGCGAACGTCGGGGTCGGCGCCTCGTACGCCGTGCCGGG
>Ga0154739_1090_pt1 | contig 14256 bp, 11 predicted proteins | sample Rifle2008BG16ft_FD_105747 | JGI IMG/M metagenome (GOLD analysis project Ga0154739, IMG submission 105747) | Candidatus Eisenbacteria bacterium RBG_16_71_46 | reverse complement strand
GGCGAATCGGGAATCGTTCGCGCTCAAGCTGCGGGGAGACGTCACGCGCGCCTACCGTCGCCTGCAGGCCGATGGACTCGGCACTCGAACACTCGAGAGCCTGCGCAAGACAGCCGCGGACCTCGAGCAGATGGTGAGCACACGGCTGCGAACCGGGGGCGCACGGTATCTCGACGTCCTGCGTGCGCGTTCGGAACGCGTCCGCATCGAGAACGACGTCGTCGAAGCCGACCGCGCTCTTCGCGAGGATCGGCGCACGCTCAACGCCCTCATGGCTCGCGCCCCCGACGAGCCGGTGGGAGCGGCCGACTCGCTCGTCTTCGTGCCGCTGGCCGACAGTCTCGAGTCCGTGCTTCGTCAGGCCAAGACATCCAGGCCGCGATTGCGGTCGGCTCGCCTCGAGATCGAGCGCGGCGAATCGCAGATCGCGCTCGACCGAAACGGCATGTGGCCCTCCACGTCGCTGAGTGCGGGGCTCGATCGCGTGCCGGGCTCGGATAGCCCGGGGCTCGGCGGCGAGATCTCCATCTCATTGCCGTTCCTGCCCTGGACTGATCGGCGAGCTCGGATCAGCGAGGCGCAGGCCTCGAGAGCTGGGGCGCAAGCGCGATTGGAGGCGGCGGAGCGGGAGGTGGATGTGGCGTTGCGCAACGCCTTCGGATCCGCGCGCAGCACGGAGCGGCAGGTCCAGCAGTTCGATCGCGTCCTACTCGCCGATGCCGCCGACGCGATTCGAACCGCCATCCAGAACTATAAGGCCGGCCAGATCGACGGGCTCGAACTGTTCGAGACCCTGCGGACCTTCCGCTCGATCGAGCTCGAATACATCCGGGCGCTGCTCAATTACGAGCTCGCCCTGACCGACCTTGCGGTTGCGGAGTGAACGCCGACATGCGATCCAACTTCGGAACTCGTCATCTGCTGATGTCCATCCTGCTATTCGCTCAGATGGTCGCACTCGGCTGTGGGACCGAGCAGCAAGAAGCTCCCGCGGAAGTCGCCGCCGCCGACTCGATCATTCATCTTCCTGCCGCAAGTCTCGCGAGCGGCGAAGTCCGGATCGAGACCCTGAGCGAAGCACTGCTCGCGGACACCGTCGTCGTCAATGGCCAGATCCAGCCCAAGCCGCTCAACGTGGCGCACGTCTCGACCCGGGTGTCGGGCACGATCCAGTCCGTTCAGTCGGTGATCGGCGATCACGTCGGCAAGGGGCGGGTGCTGGCGACCCTCTACAGTCCGGAGTTCTTCGCCGCCGAGGGCGACTACCTGCTCGCGCACGAGCGGGCGGAATTGGATGGCGGCGACGTCAGCGAGTTCCGAAACGTCGCTCATTCTGCCCGGCAGCGACTGGAGCTCCTCGGAGCCGGGGCGGAGGACCTCGATCGGCTCGACCGCACCCACGAGGCGATCCCCTACCTGCCGTTGCGGAGCCCGATTGCGGGGGTCGTGACCGAGGTCGAAGCCGGCGCAGGCCGTCAGGTGCCGGCGGGGACCGACCTGTTCGGCATCGTGGATCTCCGGGAAGTCTGGGCGGTCGTGGATGCCTACGAGCGAGACCTCGGCCGGCTGCACGCCGGACAAGCCGCGATGCTCAGCGCGACAGCGTTTCCGAGCCTCGCCTTCCGCGGGCGTGTCGTCAGTCTCGAAGGTTCGATCAAGGAGACGACGCGCACGCTGGACGTACGCCTCGAGGTCGGCAATCCGGAGCTCAAGCTCAGGCCCGGCATGTTCGTCACGGCCCGCATCGCCACGGGATCAGCGCGGAAAGCGATCGTCATCGACGAAGCCGCGGTCCAATCCCAGGGTGATTCCAAGGTCGTGTACGTCGCGCTGACAGATTCCACATTCGTGACTCGTGCGGTGGAGGTGCGGTCTCTGGGCGGGAACCGCGCCGAGATCCTCGCCGGCCTGCGTGCAGGAGAACGCATCGCAAGTCGCGGCGGGTTCCTGCTCAAGTCACAGGCTGCCAAGAGCCAGCTGAGCGAGGAGTGACCGCATGGATCGCCTCGTCACCTTCGCCCTTCGGCAGCGCCTGCTCGTCATTCTCGCTTGTCTGACGTTGATCGGCTTCGGCGTCCACGCCGTCAGTGAGGTCCCGATCGACGCGTTTCCCGATGTCACGAATGTTCAGGTCCAGATCCTCGCCGAGGCCCCGGGCATGGCGCCGATCGAGGTGGAGCAGCTCGTGACTTACCCCGTCGAGGTGAGCATGGGCGGTCTGCCGGGACTCACCGAGGTCCGGTCGCTCTCGAAGCTCGGCCTTTCGGTCACGACCGTGGTGTTCAAGGACAACGTAAACGACTACTTCGCGCGCCAGCTGGTCTTTGAACGACTCCAGCAGGCACGCGAAAAGCTGCCGCCGGGCGTGGACGTCGAGATGGGACCCATCTCGACTGGGCTCGGCGAGATCTACCAGTACACGCTCGAGAGCCCCCGGCGGGACGCCATGGAGCTGCGCACCCTTCAAGATTGGGTCGTGCGGCCAATCCTGCGCGGGGTGCCGGGCGTGACCGACGTCAACAGCTTCGGCGGACTGGTGAAGCAGTACCAGATCCTGGTGCACCCCGAGCAGTTGATTAGCTATCGCCTGACGTTGCATGAGGTGCTCGAAGCGCTGGCCGAGAACAACGCCAACGCGAGCGGTGGGTACATCGAGCACAGCGGCGAGCAGTATGTCGTTCGTGGTCTGGGCCTGGTCAAGTCGCAGGAGGATCTCGGCCGAATCGTCGTCACGCATCGCGGCAGCACGCCGATCTTCGTGCGTGACATCGCCGACGTAACGGTCGGCCCCGAGCCACGGCAAGGGTTCGTCACTCGCGACGGGAAAGGTGAAGCCGTCGCGGGGATCGTCCTGATGCTCAAGGGGGCCAGCGGGCGGGACGTGGTGGCGTCCGTCAAGGAGAAGCTAGGCACGGTCCAGAAGGCACTTCCGCAGGATGTCCGGGTCGTACCGTTCTACGATCGCACCGAGCTGGTGGACCGCGCGATGCGCACCGTGACGGAAGCGCTACTCGAAGGTGGCGTTCTGGTGCTGATGGTGCTGATTCTCTTCCTCGGCAACCTCCGCAGCGCGCTGATCGTGACGCTCGTGCTGCCCCTCTCGGCGCTCGTCGCCTTCATCCTGCTGAATGCCTTCGGCTACTCCGCCAATCTCATGTCCCTCGGCGGGCTCGCCATCGGCATCGGCATGATCGTGGATGGAGCGGTGGTGATGACCGAGAACATCTTCCGACATCTAGCCGAGGATCACGGCAGGCGCAACATCGTCGAGGTGGTACGCGAGAGCGCTCAGGAGGTCGCGCGGCCGATCGTCTTCGGCATTTCGATCATCACGGTGGTGTTCCTTCCCCTCTTCACGCTCGAAGGCTTCGAGGGCAAGATGTTCGCGCCGCTGGCGTTTACCATCGCGGCAGCGCTGGCCGGCTCTCTGTTGCTGTCGCTGACCCTCGTCCCAGTGATGTCCACGTTCCTGCTCAAGGGGCGGCTCTCCGAGCGCGATACCTGGCTTGTCGCGCACGCCAAGGGACTCTACCTGCCGGCGCTGCGCTGGTGTCTAAAGCGCTGGCAGGTTCCGGTGGTGCTCGCCCTGGGGGGGCTCGCCGTGAGCGGTCTCCTGTTCTCGCAGCTTGGTAGGGAGTTCCTGCCGCCCCTCGACGAGGGTGCGATCGGTCTCCAGACATTCCGCCTACCGAGCGTCTCGCTCTCGACCTCGCGTCAGATGGAGTTGGAGGCGGAGCGCGTCCTCCTCTCGTTCCCCGAGATCACTACGGTGGTCTCCAAGACTGGACGCGCCGACATCGCGTCCGATCCGATGGGGCTCGAGGTCAGCGACGTGATCGCCAACCTGCGCCCGCGCTCGGAGTGGAAGACCGCGAGGACGCGCGAGGAACTGGTGGAGAAGATCCGCGCCCGGCTCGAGGATATCCCGGGTATGTCGTACAGCTTCTCCCAGCCCATACAGCTGCGGGTGGACGAGCTCGTCTCCGGCGTCAAGGCCCAGGTCGCGATCAAGATCTTCGGCGATGACCTCGACGCGCTTCGCCAGAACGGCGAGGCGGTCGAACGCGTCATCCGTCAGATCCGCGGCGCTGCCGACGTGAATCTCGAGCGTACGGCCGGCACGGCGTATCTCGACGTGGACATCGATCGCGAGCGGATCGCCCGCTACGGGATCAACGTGGCCGACATCCAAGCCATCATCGAGACCGCGATCGGCGGCAGCGAAGCTACGATGTTACGCGAAGGGCAGCGGAGTTTCGCGGTTGTGGTGAAGTTCCCGGAGGCCGTTCGCTCAGACCCAGCTCACTTCGAGAATCTGCTGGTGACGGCAGAGGACGGCCAGCGTGTGCCGCTCAGCCAGCTCGCGCACATCCGAGTCCTCGAGGGCCCTGCCCAGGTGAGTCGGGAGAACGGTCAGCGGCGGATCGTCATCGAATGCAACGTCACCGGAAGGGACATGGGCTCGTTCGTTGCGGATGCCCAGCGAGCGGTCGGTCGGGAGGTGACGTTCCCGACCGGGTACTTCGTCACCTGGGGCGGCCAGTTCGAGAATCAGCAGCGCGCGATGGCACGCCTGTCGATCGTGGTACCACTCGTCGTGCTCCTTATCTTTCTACTGCTATTCACGAGCTTCGGCTCACTTCGCAACGCGGTGCTGATCGTCCTCAACATTCCATTCGCGCTGATCGGCGGAGTCATCGGTCTCTTCATTTCCGGCCAGAATCTCAGCGTCGCCGCCTCGGTGGGGTTCATCGCGCTATTCGGCGTGGCGGTGCTGAATGGCATCGTGATGGTGTCGTACTTCAACCAGCTCAGGCGGGAGGGAGCGACACTCGAAGACGCTGTCCTGCGCGGTGGTGAACTGCGCCTGCGACCCGTGCTGATGACCGCGCTGGTCGGCGCCCTCGGCCTGATCCCACTGTTGATCGCGAGCGGCCCCGGCTCCGAGATCCAGCGCCCGCTGGCCTCGGTGGTCGTCGGCGGGCTCGTCACATCCACGCTCCTGACCCTGTTTCTGCTCCCCATCCTCTACCGTTGGCTCGAACGGCGGGACGTCGAGTTCTAAAGGAGTCGCCCATGAAGCGAGTCGAAGCCTACATCCAGCCATTCATGCTCACCCGGGTGCTCCACGAGCTGCGCGAGGTCCATGTGCATGGGCTGACCGTTTCGGAAGTGAGAGGATTCGGGCGCGAGAAGGACGAGAGCTACCCGCATCATGCGTCGGACTACGCGGTCGACTTCACCCCCAAGTTGAAGCTCGAGATCCTGTGCCGGGATGGCGACGTGGACGTCCTGGTGGAAGCCCTCGTCAGCGGCGCCCACACCGGGCGCCGTGGTGATGGTAAGGTTTTCGTGACCGATGTCGCGAATGCCGTCAGCATACGGAGTCGTCAGTCCGGGGACGAAGCGATCTGATGGTCGGCCTGCCGTGGAAGGAGACCTGATGTCCGAAGGGGCGGGTGGTCTGAGGCTCAAGGTCCACGGCCTCGACTGCGCCGAAGAGGTGGCTTCGCTCCGCCGCGAAGTGGGACCGGTGGTGGGCGGCGAGGATCGCCTGTCCTTCGACGTTCTTGGCGGCACGATGACGGTGGAAGCACCGACCCCCGCCGGCGCGATCATCGCGGCCGTCGCTCGCACCGGTATGCGTGCCGAGGTCGTGCGCGAGTCGCGGCCAGCGAACGGGCTCCAACTGCACGATGATCGGCGCGAGCGCAACCTCCTCACGCTTCTGAGCGGCCTCTTCGCGATTGCCGGCTTCACGACCCACGCCCTGCTGGCAGGAGGTCCACTGCAGGCGCTCGGGCGCGAGGGGCTCGGACACAGCCACGCCGTGCCCCTCGTCGCAATCAGCCTGTATGCGCTGGGGATCGTCGGCGGTATGCGATTCGTGATCCGCAAGGCGTGGCATTCTGCCGTCCGTCTCCGTCCCGACATGAATCTGCTGATGACGGTCGCGGTCCTCGGGGCGATCGCGCTGGGCGAATGGTTCGAGGCTGCGAGCGTCGCATTCCTATTCGCCCTATCACTCGCGCTGGAAGCCTGGAGCGTCGGGCGCGCGCGGCGCGCGGTGGCGGCACTGTTTGACCTGAGTCCTCAAAGTGCGCGACTGAAGTTGCCCACGGGAGAGGAGAGCCGCCCGATCGAAACAGTGCCCGTCGGATCGATCTTCATCCTGCAACCCGGGGAGCGTGTGCCGCTGGATGGTGTCGTCGTGGCCGGCAGCAGCGCCATCAATCAGGCACCCATCACAGGCGAGAGCGTGCCCGTGCTCAAGGAGCCCGGCACCGACGTGTTCGCTGGCTCCATCAACGGCGACGGCGCACTCGAGGTCCGAACCACGCGGCCCGCTGGCGACACGACGCTTGCCAAGATCATCCGCCTCGTGCGCGACGCGCAATCGAAGCGGGGCAACGCCGAGCAGTGGGTCGATCGTTTTGCGCGCCGCTACACGCCTACGGTCATCGTGCTGGCGCTCGCGTTCGCCCTGGTCCCGCCGCTGCTCTCGATGGGCTCGTGGAGCGTTTGGTTCTACCGCTCGCTGGTGCTGCTGGTGATTGCCTGCCCCTGTGCGCTGGTGATCTCGACGCCGGTCAGCATCGTCGCGGCGCTGGCGTCGGCCGCGCGGGCCGGCGTGCTGGTCAAGGGTGGACTCTTCCTCGAGATCCCCGCGCGCCTCAAGGCGATCGCTTTCGACAAGACCGGGACCGTCACCGAGGGGCGCATGGAAGTGGCCTCCGTGGTTCCGCTGAACGGCCACACCGAGTACGAGCTGATCGAGCGCGCCGTCGCCCTGGAAGGCCGCTCCACCCATCCGCTGGCGCGGGCGATCGTAGCGTACGCGCACGAGAAGGGCATCCACTCGACTCCCGCCGACGCAGTTGTCCTGCTGCCGGGCAAGGGCGCGACTGGCCGCATCGATGGCAGAGAGTTCTGGCTCGGCTCGCACCGGTATCTGGAGGAACGCGGGCAGGAGGAAACGGCGGTCCACGAGTTGATCGGGCGCCTGTCCGGCTACGGCAGCTCGGTCGTGGTCGTTGGCAATGAGCGACATCTCTGCGGAGTGATCGCCCTCGCGGATCGCCCTCGCCCGCAAACCCAACAGGTACTCGAGGATCTTCGCCAATTGGGCCTGGAGCGGCTGACCCTGCTCACCGGCGACAACCAGGGCACGGCCGATGCGGTGGGCCGCGCCTTCCGGTTCGACGAGGTGCGCGCGGAACTGCTTCCCCACGACAAGGTGAAGGCCGTGAGCGAGATGGTGGCCCGTTACGGTACCGTGGCCATGATCGGGGACGGCGTCAATGACGCCCCTGCGATGGCGACGGCCACGCTCGGCATCGCCATGGGTGCGGCCGGCAGCGACGCGGCGATCGAGACCGCAGACGTGGCGCTGATGTCCGATGATCTCTCCAGGCTGCCGTGGCTCATCGGGCACTCGCGACGAACCGTCGCGATCATGCGCGAGAACATCACCTTCGCGCTGCTCGTGAAGCTGGTGTTCGTCGTCCTGGCATTCGCGGGTCGAGCCACGTTGTGGAGCGCGATCGCGGCGGACATGGGGGCGTCGCTGGTGGTGATCCTCAACGCGCTCCGATTGCTGAGGACGGACTCCACCAACCCAGCACCCACTGCCTAGCGTTCAGTGCCGGTGGCGGTGATGCACGTCATGCACGTGGGCGTGAGCGTGCACGAGGGGCTCGTGACGGTGCAGATGCGAATGCGGAAGCTGCGCCAGTTGCTCGGCCGTGTGCTCGTGCTGGTGGTGCTCGTCGTGCTCGTGGTCGTGCGCGTGCTCCAGCGCTTCATGCCAGTGTCGGTGCTCGTGCCGGTCCGTGGCGAGCAGCAGGGCACCCGCCGTCATCGCCCCCAGGGCGACCACGCCCCAGAGTCCGATCGCCTCGTGGAGAAATCCCCACGAGAGCAGGGCGGCGAAGCCCGGCGCGAGGGCGAACAGCGTCCCGGTCTGGAGCACGCCGAGGTGACGAAGCCCACGCACGAAGAGAACGATCGAAAGACCGAATGAGACCGCTCCCACGATCACTGCGGCGACCAGCCGCAGCAGGCTCCAGTGGCCGAAACCGCCGAACGCCGAGGCCAGCAGGAGACTCGTCGCTCCGCCTGCCAGTCCCTTGACCGCGACGATCAGCCGGGCGTCACGAAGACTCACTCGCTGGGTCAGGTTGTTGTCGAGACCCCAGAGCGCGCAGGCGCCTACCACGAGGGCGCTTCCGGTCCACGGGAGTGACGAGGCGTCGGACCACTCGCCCGAGATCGAGAGCAGGACCGCACCGACGATGATCGCCAACGCCCCAAGCCAGCCACGTTTCCCGAGATGTTCGCCAGAGAAGAGAACCCCGAGCCCTACCGTGAACACCGCCTCGAAGTTGAGCAGGAGACCGGCGGCATGTCCGCTCACCCGCTGCAATCCGACGAACAGGAGGACGGGGGCGAGGACAGCACCCGAGACGACGGCACCGGCCAGCCAAGCCCATTCGGAGCCCCTGATCGCGCCCGTCTGGCGAGTAGCCGTCGCCTGCCGCTTCGCGATCAGGAACAGGGTTCCGCAAAGGACGCCCGCAGAAAGATAGACCGCGCCCGAGAGGGCCAGCGGGGAGACACCCACGAGAAGCAACTTGCTCGCGGGAACGCTCGCGGCGAATGCCAGGGCCGCCAGCACGACCTCGGCCTGGCCGGCACGTACTCGGCGCTTCGATGCCCCTGAGTCCACGGTCGAAGCCATGTGCGCATTTCAGCACAGAGCGGCTCCGGATCGCCAACCTTGGAGCCAGGCGCGCCCATCGCCGCCGTCACCTCTGGCCCCCCGGGTTTTCTGCGCCGCATGTCGACGGACCGCAGTTGACACGCGCGCGGATCTGAGTTATTCAAACGTACCTTTGAGGACTTGAGGATCATGGACCGAGCGGAAGGCACCCAGCGGCTGTTCGAGCATTTCGCGCACATCGGGAAGGCGGTTGCGAGCCCCCAGAGGATTCACCTGCTCGAGCTGCTCGCCCAGGGGGAGCGCAGCGTCGAGGTGCTCGCAGCTGAAGCCCAGCTACCCATGGCCAACACGTCGCACCACCTGCAGGCCCTGCGGGGCGCGCGTCTCGTGGACGTTCGCAGGCAAGGCACGCGGGTCTTCTACCGGCTCGCAGGATCAGAAGTCTTCGATCTCGTCCAGACCATCCGCCGCGTGGCACAGGCCCGGATCTCCGAGGTCGACGACTTGATCCAGACGGTCTTCCGCTCGCCCGAGAAGTTGGAGCCGGTCTCACGTCGCGAGTTGACCAAGCGCGTCCGCGAGAAGAGCGTGCTCATCCTCGACGTGCGCCCGCCCGAGGAGTACGAGGCGGGACACATCAGCGGGGCCGTGTCGGTCCCGCTCAAAGAACTCAAGCGACGTCTGGCCAGACTGCCCAAACGGAAGGAGATCGTGGCGTACTGCCGTGGCCCCTACTGCGTCTTATCGGTGCACGCAGTGGAGTTGCTGCGGTCACGTGGATTCCGCGCGCGGCGCCTGGCCGATGGCTTTCCCGAATGGCGGGGAGCCGGACTTCCGACCGCATCTGGACCCTCACGAGGTGCATGAATGGGCGCATCCAGCTACCTGTTCGTCTTCAACGACGCCCCCTACGGCAGCGAGCGGGTGTACAACGGCCTGCGGCTCGCCGGCTCGCTCGCCCGCAGGGAAGGCCCGAGCGTGAGAGTCTTCCTACTCGGCGACAGCGCGTCTGCCGCCAAGGCCAACCAGCGCGTGCCGGCCGGGTACTACAACGTCCAGAACATGCTGGGGGCGGTAACGAAGCGCGGCGGCGCAGTTGGGGTCTGCGGCACCTGCATGGACGCGCGAGGAATCGCACCGGAAGAACTCGTCGAGGGTTCACACCGTGGCACCATGGATGAGCTGACCGAATGGGTGGCGACGAGCGACCGGGTACTCATCTTCTGATCGTGGGAGGAGACGTGGCAGGAACGCAGCGCATTCTCGTATTGGGTGGGGGCGTCGGCGGGATCGTGGTCGCCAACGACCTGCGCAAGCGCCTCCCCGCGAGTCACGAGATCATCCTCGTCAACCGCGAGGAGACCTTCGTCTTCGCCCCGTCGCTGCTCTGGCTGCTGGTCGGAGCCCGTCGCCCCGAGCAGATCTCACGCCCGCTCCGCCGGCTGGTGCGCCGCGGCGTCACGGTGACGACGGGAGAGATCGAACGAATCGATGCCGCCCGACGCGAGGTCGTGGTGGGCGGGCGAACGTTGAGTGCCGACTACATCGTGATCGCGCTCGGGGCGGCAACTTCGGGCGGCGCGATCCCCGGCCTGGTGGACGGTGGCCACGATCTCTACTCGCTCACGGGAGCCGTCGCCTTCCGGAACGGACTCGCGTCCATGGAACATGGGCGCATCGCGATCCTCACCGCGGCACCGGCCTATCGCTGCCCGGCCGCGCCCTATGAGGCCGCAATGCTGGTCGAAGCCGCCTGCCGCGCGCGGCGGGTGCGCGAGCATGTCCAGGTCGACATGTTCACCGCAGAGCCCGGCCCGATGGGCGTGGCGGGGCCGCAAGTCTCTGCGGCCGTTCGTCAGATGGTCGAGGGCAAGGGAATCCACTATCGACCCGAGCATCAGGTGACGCTTGTCGACCCGGCGGCGCGCAGCATCCAGTTCTCCAACGGCGCGGCCGCGCCCTACGACATGCTCGGTTTCGTTCCCCCGCATCACGTGGCTCCGGTGGTGAGCACGTCGGGCCTGTGCGCTGAAGGCGGCTGGATCGAAGTGGACCGCCACACGCTCGAAACGCGGTTCCCGGGCATCCACGCGATCGGCGACGTCAACTCCATCCCGCTCAAGCTCGGTAAGCCCCTGCCCAAGGCGGGCGTATTCGCCCACTTCGAGGCGCAAGTCGTCGCCAAGAACATCGCCCGAGCCATCACCGGCCGGGGCGATGCGGCTCGCTTCACCGGGTTCGGTGAGTGCTTCATCGAGACCGGCGGCGGCAAGGCCGGATTCGGCAAGGGCAACTTCTACGCCGAGCCGCTGCCGACCGTCGACGTGCACGCCCCGTCCCGGCGCTGGCACATCGGCAAGGTCTTGCTCGAACAGACGTGGCTTCACGGGTGGGTGTAGTGGCTCCGGGATTGAACCGAGTCGAGCGCCCGCCAAGCAGGATGCACCAGTCCCCACCAGCCCTGTTTGCACGACGATTTTCTGGTTGGCCGAGCGACATGAGCCAAGACCTCCGCACACTGATGCAGCGACCATGGTGCGGCCACATCACCCGGTCGCGCTACATCGGTCCTGCCTCGAAGCCCGAGGGCCTGGCGACCTTGAAGCAGACGTGGCGCAAGGTCCTAGGCCCCTGGCTCCGATCCAAGCCGGCGGTGCGCAGATGCCGCGGCTTGGGCGGCCACGGCGGCCGGGCTTCCGGGGCGGGCCTCCGGGCCCACCCGCCGGGGGGGCGGGTGGGCGGACCGGGTCGCACCCGGCCGGGGCGCTTGTTAGAGTGCCCGGCATCCGCTCACCCGAGTCCATCCCCTGGAGGTACCGCATGGCAGCCACCCGGATCTCGGTCATGAACAACGGCTCGCTGCGAATCGAAGGTGACTTCGAGCTCGTGGACCAGGAGGGCCGGCCTTTCGGTCTCGCCGGACGCACGCGCGTGAGCCTGTGCCGCTGCGGCCAGTCGGACAACAAGCCGTTCTGCGACGGCACGCACAATCGCTGCGACTTCCAGTCGATCGCCGTGGCGTTCGACCTGCCGGCGCCCACCCCCAAGCCGGGCGCCTGAGCGCGGGGGAGGCCGTCATGGCGGACTGCCTGTTCTGCCGGATCGCGGCGGGGAGCATCCCGTGCGACAAGGTGGCGGAGAGCGAGCAGGTGCTGGCATTCCGCGACATCAACCCCCAGGCACCCACCCACGTGCTGCTGATCCCCAAGCGTCACGTCGCCGACTCGGCGTCGGGCCTCGAGCCCGGTCACGCGGGCCTGATCGCCGAGCTGTTCGGCCTCGCGGCCCGCGTGGCCGCGCAGGAGGGGCTTGGCGGCGGCTGGCGGCTCGTCACCAACGTCGGTCCCGACGCCGGTCAGTCGGTCCCGCACCTGCACCTGCATCTGCTCGGCGGCCGCGCGCTCGGCTGGCCGCCGGGCTGATGCGCCGCGCGACGTCGGAATCCGGCAGATGAAGCTTCGCACGCTGGCGCTGGCCGCCGGGCTAGCGCGCTCGGTGCGCGCCCGCCCCCGCCGATGAAGCCCCGTACCCTGGCGATCGCGGCACTGGTGCTCGCCGGGACCGCGGTGTGCGCGCGCCTCGGCTTCTGGCAGGTCACGCGCTGGCACGAGAAGCGCCACCTCAACCAGGGGATAGCGGCGGCACTGGCGGCACCCCCGCTCCGCCTGGGCGCCGAGCCGGTTTCGGAGGCGGCGGCGATCGGGCGGCGCATCGCGACCTTCGGCCGCTTCGACACCACGCGCCAGGTACTGCTCGCAGGCCGCGCGCACGAAGGCGTACCGGGGGTGGACGTCGTCACGCCGCTGCTGCTCGCCGGTGAGACGCTCGCCGTGCTCGTGGACCGCGGCTGGGTGTACGCCGCCGACGCGGCGCGGGTGCGGCCGCTCGACTACCCGGAGCGCCGGCCGCGCGCCGTGCTCGGTCTCGCCGCCGCGTTCGAGCGGGGCGCGGGTGGGCCGCCGGTGCAGGTGCTCGAGGCCGATTCGGTCCTGGTGCTCTCGGCGCTGCGGCTGGATCTCGACTCGCTCGGCTCGCGCTTTCCCTACGCCCTCGCTCCCTACGTGCTGCGCGAGCTGCCGGGAGCGGGCGTCCCCGCGCAACCCGCGCGCCGCGAGCCCAGGCCCTTCGACGAATTCATGCACGTGAGCTACGCAGCGCAGTGGTTCTCGTTCGCCACCATCATGCTCGTGGGCTCGGCGGTGCTGGCGTGGACGCGCCGGCGGCGTTCCTCCACCTCGTCCGACGAAGGCGCATGAGATGACCCGACGATTCTGGTTCCTGGGGCTGACGCTGCTGATGACCGGTTCTTCCGGAGGCGCGGCGCGGGTCTCCGCGGACTCCGCGAAGGACCTGGCGAAGCTGTGCGACGCCTACTGGCAGGGCTATCTCAAGACCCACCCCACCTACGCCACCTCGATCGGCGACCGGCGCTACGACGACCGGCTCGACGACATCCGCCCGATCGCAATCGCGCTCGAGCAGCGGCGCCTCGAGGACGTGCTCGCGCACGCCCGGGCGATCAAGGAGAACGCGCTCTCGCCCGCCGAGCGCGTCACGCGCGCCGCGCTGATCGAGGAGGTCTCGGGCCAGATCGCGCAGCTCTCCTGTCACTTCGAGGACTGGGTCGTGGATCCGCTCGGCGGACCGCAGGTCGGGTTCATGAACCTGGCCGACTACACCACGATCGCGACCCCGCGCGACGCGGCGCGCTACGTCGCGCGCGTCGGGGCGATGGGGCGCACCCTCGATGCCCACATCGCCAACCTGCGCGCCGGGCTCGCCCGCGGCCGCACCGCGAGCCGCGACGCGGTGCAGAAGGTGGTGGACGAGCTGGACGCGCTGCTGGCGCACGCGCCGGGAGATTGGGCGGTCATGCGCCCGGCCGCCGAGTCGCGCGAGGGCTGGTCGCCGAAGCAGAGCGACGTCTTTCGCGCCGACCTCGCGCGCGCGGTCACCGGCAGCCTCGCGCCCGCGCTCGCCCGGCTGCGGGCGATGCTCGCGAGCGAGGTGATGCCCGCCGCGCGTCCGCCCGAGCAGGCGGGTCTCGCCGCACTCCCGGACGGGCTCGAGTGCTACCGGAAGATGATCCGCGTGCACACCTCGCTCGACTCGAGCCCCGAGGAGCTGCACCGCATCGGCCTCGAGCAGGTGGCGGCGTTCCGCCGCGACCTCGCCGAGCTGGGCGGGCGGGTGTTCGGCACCACCGATGTCGCCGCGATCCAGAAGAAGCTTCGCGACGACCCAGCGATGCACTTCGCCACCGCCGCCGAGGTCGAGGGCAAGGCGCGCGAAGCGCTGGGCCGGGCCAAGGCGGCGATCCCCGAATGGTTCGGCCTGCTGCCGCGCGCGGACTGCGAGGTGAAGGTGATGGGGATGCACGAGGCGCCGTACTCGACCATCGCCTACTACCGCAACGCCCCGGACGACGGCTCGCGGCCCGGCTACTACATGATCAACACCTACCAGCCCGAGACCCGCCCGCGCTACGAGGCGGAAGCCCTGGCCTTCCACGAGTCCATCCCCGGGCATCATCT
>Ga0154739_1092_pt1 | contig 14273 bp, 11 predicted proteins | sample Rifle2008BG16ft_FD_105747 | JGI IMG/M metagenome (GOLD analysis project Ga0154739, IMG submission 105747) | Candidatus Eisenbacteria bacterium RBG_16_71_46 | reverse complement strand
CAGGTACTCGCGCCCGTCGAGCTCGCTACCGCCATCGGCCGCCACCCCCGATCCCGCGCGGACCTGATGGGTTCCGGTGATCAGGGAGAAGCCGCCGGTGGCTTCCGGGTGGTTGCCGACGTAGAGGTTGTAGCCGAAGTTGTAGGTGAACGGGATCCACTCGCCCGACACCGCCGCGTTGCGGAACGCGACCGGTGCCACGACCAGCGCGAAGCCCGCCCCCAGCGCCAGCACCGAGCCCAGGCCGGCGCGCCACGACGCGCGCGACCACGGCACCAGCGTGAGGGCCGCGGGCGCCAGCAGCAGCGCGGCCGTGGCCCGGCCCTCGGCGAGCAGCCCCACCAGGAGACCCACGCCCGCGAGGGCGATCCGGCGCGGGGGAACCCAGCCGCCGACCACCACCCACCACAGCAGCACGGATTCGAGAAAGAAGAGCAGCGACTCCATCAGGATCAGCCCGTCGAAGAACACCGCCATGCGGTAGAAGGCGACGAACAGCCCGACGGCCACGCCCACCGCCGGACGCGTGAGGTGCCGCGCCGCGTCGGCGAGGAGCGCCGCCGAGGCCGCGCCCCACAGCGCCTGGACCTGGAGCACGCCGCCGATCGAGTCGCCCAGCACCGCCCGCAGCAACGCGAGCGCGTACGGATAGAGCGGGCCCAGGAAGAACGGATGGTGGCCGAGCGGGCCGCTTCGGACGAGATACCGGGCCCACTCCCAATAGGTGTTGGAATCCTCGATCAACGTCCCAGCGAGCGGGGACTGAGCGAGGCGGCCGAGGTAGGCGACCCGCCAGCCCCAGGCCAGGACGAAAATCCCGGCGAGGATCAGGAGCCAGGCGCCTCGCCCGGACTCGCCGCGGCGCGCAGGCGCCGACCGCCGGTGGGTGCTCGCCCGCGGCTCCCCCGCGCTCGGAGCCGGGGCGGCGGTCTGGCGTCGTGATCGTCTGGGCATCGCTGGGTCGGCGTCCTGCGTCAGAGGGGGAGGCGTCCGCTCGGGCCCCGCGACGGTCGGCGACGGGCCGCGGCGCCTTCCGTGAGTCCTACCGCCCGTGGCGCGCGTCGAGGATCTTGGCGAACGACCGCCCGCGCAACTCCTCGAGCGTGAGCCCGGTCTCCAGCGCCTCCTGCTCGGTGAGCGCGCCGCAGCCCAGGCCCCGCAGGAAGAAGTTGAGCAGGCCCTGGCCGGTCGCGGCGTCGTCGAACGCGCTGCCGAGCAGGGTGGCCCGCGCGGCCTGGTCCACGAACGCGCGCAGGCGGGCCGCGGCCTCGACGCGGCCCTCGAGGAAGAACGCGAAGACCGCGGCATAGCGCGTCGGCAGTTGGGCGGAATGGAGATCCCATCCCTGGTAGTAGGCGTGGCGAAGCGAGCGGGTGACGTCGTCGAAGTGGAGCTTCCATCCGCGGTGGACGGCATGGCGGTTCTCGTCCACCTGCGAGGGCGTGAATGTGTCGCCTTCCATCCCGCCGCGATGGGGCCCGACCGGCATCATGGTGGTGGCGCCGTCCGAGATCGTGATCCCGGTCCCGGCGAGGGAGACCTGCATGACCTGGCGCGCGAAGTCGCATGCGGGGTGGGTCGGCAACTGATGCGCGGCGGTGATTCCCAGGCCCGCGGTGTAGTCGTAGGTGCCGAAGTGCGCCCCACGGCAGCGGCCGCGTGCGGCGGCGACCAGGTGCGGCAGGGCGACCTCGCCCTGGGGCCCGACGATGCTCTGGGCGGTCTCGATCATCAGCTCGATGGGCAGCGATCCCCGCGCGATCCGCGTCTCGCGCTCGATCAGCTCGAGGGCCTCGACCAGTGCCGCGACCTGCTCCGGCGACGTGATCTTGGGCAGCGTGACGACCAGGTTCGGCGGCAGCCGGCCCCCGGTGCGCTCCAGCAGCGTGGTGACGAACAGATCGAGGGTCCGCAGGCTGCGCGCGCGCAGCTCCTCGGTGAAGGGCTTGATGCGGATGCCGACGAAGGGCGGCAGCGTGCCGTTCGCGAGTCCCAGCGCCATCTCGCCGGCGGCGGCCACGACGTGGCCGTCCTCTTCGTCGTCGGGTCGGTTGCCGTAGCCGTCCTCGAAATCCGCGCGAAAGTCCTCGACCGGCTCGCGCCGGAGCTTGTCCAGGACCCGCGCGTACAGCAGGCGCATCAGGTCCATCTGCTGCTCCAGTCCCAGCACGCGGGCGAAGGACGCCGGATCGGGGGCGAACTCCCGGAGCGAGCGCAGCGCGGCGTCCCCGAGCTTGCGGCCGATGTCGGCCTTGAACAGATGGCCGCCGCCGTAAACGGTGTGAACGGGCTGGCGGTCGGCGCGCTCTCCGGGGTAGGCTTCCGCGATCCGGTGATTCGCCTGCGCCAGCCGCGCGAGAATGTCTCGCGTGTTGCCGGGGGTGAGTACGGTCGGCATCGCTGCTCCTCCTGTTTGGAGCGCACGACTCTACCATCTCGCGAGCGAGAAACGCTGACCCCCCGTTCCGGCGGCCGACCCACGTCGCCGCCATGGCCGCCGCACGATCGCAACGACGAGGTCGCATGACGCAGAAGAGCCTGGTGGGAAGCCGCGCGGTGGTGACCGCGCGTTACGCGATCCTGCCCCCGGCCGGGATCCCGGCGGGGGTGCTGCCGGAGTGGCCCGAGGTCGATGCGCGCGTCCTCACGGCGCCCGCGATGGGCGCGCGCTTCGCGATGTACCGCCTCGACGTGCCGCGCGATCACGGTTCCCGGCAGCGCCTGCGGCAGGACATCGAGGCGTTCGCCTTCGTGCTCGGCGGGCGCGTCGCGCTCGCGCTCAACGGCGCGGATCACGTCCTCGGTCCGGGCGGCTTCGCCTACCTCAAGCCCGGCTCCGCATTCGAGCTCAAGGCCCTCGCCGACGAGGCGGCCCTGCTGTGGCTGCGCAAGGGCTACGTCCCGGTGGAGCAGGGGCGGCCCGACGACGTGGTGGGCGACGAGGAGGCGATCGCGGCCGAGCCCTACGTGTTCGGGAGCGGGAACCCGCGGCTCGACCAGCCCTACCCGGTGATCGAGGGGCTGCGGCTCAAGACCCTGCTCCCCGACACCGTGGCGTTCGACATGGCGATGAACATCTTCACCTTCGAGCCCGGCCACTCGCTGCCGGTGGTCGAGACCCACGTCATGGAACATGGGCTCTACTTCCTGCAGGGCCAGGGCCTATACTTGTTGGGCGACACCTGGCGCGAAGTCGAGGCCGGCGACTTCATCTGGATGGGTCCGTACTGCCCGCAGTCGTTCCACGCGACCGGCTCGGAACCGTCGCGCTACCTCTATTACAAGGACGTACATCGCGATGTGAGTCTCTGATCCCAACCCGGAGGCCGCCATGAAGCGCGCGTTCACCCTCGTCCCGCTGTTCCTCGCGGTTCCCCTGTTCGTCGGCTGCGGCAGCAGCTCGAAGTCGACCTCTACGCCCGACGTCACCGGCGCCGAGATCGCGGTCGCCGCCGGGCTCCAGGCGCTCGCCGACGGCGACGTCGCCGGCGCCAACGCCCAGTTCCGGACGGCGGTCGCGAAGGATCCTTCGAACCCGCGCGGGAACATCGGCGCGGCGGTCACCGAGGTCGCCCTGGTCGAGAGCGATCCCGATGTGAACCGAATCCTCGGTGATCTCGGGATCACCGGGGTGCCCCCGATTCCGTCGCCCCTCGGGGCCTTCGGCCCGCGCGAGCGCTCGATCGGGCGCTTCTCGCTGGTCCCGCGCCACGATTACGACCCGATGCGGATCGGGCGCTCGGTGTTCGGCCTGCTGCTCCGCGCGACCGCGAATCCGCCCGCGGTCTCCGAGATCCAGGACGTGATCAAGACCAGGATCATGTCGCGGCTGAGCTACGCCGAGAGCCGGCTGAACGTCGTGGAGCAGAATCCGAACTTCGTGTGGAAGATCCCGCCCGCGGTCACCGGCGAGCCGGATTCGGTCGAGGTCGACCTCGGCGACGTGCTGCTGGTGGACGCGGTCATCAACCTGGTCCAGGGACCGCTCGGGCTGGTCGTGGCCTACAACTTCGATGCCGACTACGAGAACCTGGATGCCGAGATGCTCCTGGCCCCGGGCAGCCCGTGGGCGACGCTCCATCCCGACGGCGCCGCCCAGCTCTCCGAGGCGTACACCAGCCTGCTCACCGCCGACACCCGCATCCACGCGGCCGAGCAGAGCATCCAGGGCGAGACCGATGAGCAGAGCGACGACTTGGTCCCGCAGAGCGTGGATCTGAGCGAGATCATCGCCGGCCTGGACGAGATGGCGAACGCCCTCGAGCACCAGATCACGGTCTCGGTGCGAGACTACCAGGGGGGAAACCTCGACGTGGAGCTCAGCGCGGGGGTCTTCTTCACCAGCCCGATCCAGGACTGGAAGCCCAAGCTCCCGTTCCATACGTTCGATCCGACCACGCACGACCCGATCATCACCGATCCGCTGGGCTTCCCCGACCCCAGGTTCAACGGCCTCTTCCCGACCATGACGAACGCCCTGTGGCAGCAGATCGTGGGGCCGATCAGCCCGTAGCGCGAGGGGAGTGCCGGACGTGAAAGGCAGCAGGCGGCGGGCCATCGCGGCGGCCCTCGCGGGCTTGGTCGCGCTCGCGGGGGCGGCTCCCGCGTGGGCGATCGAGCCGGGCGCGCTCCCCGAGCCGGTGTGGTGGCGCCCGGCCCCGGTGCTCTCGCTGATCGAGGATCCGCTCGGCGCGATCCCGCGCGGCGCGCGCTTCGAGGCCGAGGCGGAATGGGCCCCGCTCTACGCGGACCGCGACGGCGGCCGTTTCGAGCAGGCGCGCCGCACGCTCCGGCTGCGCGTTCCCGCCGCCGGCTGGCGGCTGGCCGGCGAGCTGGAGGCCCGCGACAACGTGGCGCGCGCCGGCGACGGGCCCTGGGCGCTCGGGGCCGAGCAGCCGCTCGGCGTGCGCGGCGCGCTCGGCGTGATGCGCGCGGGCCGCCGGTTCGCGGGCGCCGTGGCGGGGGGCGCGCGCGAGGGGCGGCCGGGTGCCGCCGCCGGCGGCCGGCTGCTGCTGCTGCCCGGCGCCGAGTTCGGCGTGGGGCTGTCGCTGTGGCCCGAGCGCGGACAGCTCGAGGCCCGTTGGGACGACATCGCGGTGCGGGCGTTCGGACACTGGACCGACCGGCGCGCGCATTGGAATCTCTCGCTGGGCCGGACGCAGGGGCTCCGCGTGTCTCTCGGGCAGGAGTCCCTCGACCGGGTGGCGGATGCGCCGGGCGAGGGAGACTGGATCGCGCCGGAAGCCGCCTGGCGCGCGTCGCGATTCACCCTCTCCGGCCCCGGGCTCCACGGCCGCTGGGAGGGCTCGGTCGAGTACGGCGAAGGGCGCCAGGGGCTGTGCGTGTGGCGGGATGGCGCCCGCTACGGCCGCATGACCGGGCCGGTCACCAACGGTCTCGTCGCGCTCGGGTGGAGCGCGGCCCGCGCCCCGGTGGCCCTCCGCGCTTGGGCCGGGCGCTGGCGCGGCGAAGAGAGAGGGTCGCTCGCACTGTGGCCGTTCGACGACCTGGGCGGCCTGCTCGGCACCCGGCAGGTCGCCCACTCGAACGGCTCGCTCGATCACGTCGGCCTGGCGCTCGACCGCTCCGTGGGGCCGGGCGCGGGCTGGGACGGGGGCCTGGCGCTGTGGTCCCTTTCGCCCCGAGCCGACTACGCGAGCTGGCACTCCACAGTGCTCGGGCTCGGCCGCACGGACGAGTCGGCCGGGACGGTGACGCTGCGCTCGGCGCTGCTGCTCGGCGTGCGCGCGGCGGCGGGGCTCCGGGTGGCGGGGACCAGGATCCGCCTCGAGGGCGTCCAGTGGCTGCCGCTGCGCGTCGAACGCGCCGGCACCGCCGCGGGCGGTGGGTCGGCGGGGACCCCCGGAGTCGCGGTGGGAGGTGCCTCCTCCAGCGGGGGCACGGTGCTGCGGATTTCGGTGATCGCGGCCGAGTGAGGCGACGGCCGCGACGGACCGGCGACCGCGACCGCGACCGCGACTGCGACCGCCACGGCCGAGGTTGCGCTCGCCGTCCGCATCCCTTCGCCGGTGCCCCGAGCGCGCGCCGCTGCCCGGCCGCCGCCGCCGCGGCCGCCCGTCTTGGCAGGGCGCCGACGACGGCATAAGCTCGCCGGCATGGTCCAGATCCCCACTTCCGCCAAGCGTGCGCGCGAACGAACCCGCGGCCGCGCGAGCGGCCGTGCGGCCGACCGAACCAGCAGCCGGACGAGCCGTCGCAAGAGTAGCCGCGCGAGCAGTCGCCCGCCCCGCCCCGCCGTGATTCGCCGTGCCGCGTCGGTCGGCCTCAGCGTTCCCAAGATCGAGGGCCGCGACAAGGTCGCCGGCGCCGCGCTGTACGTCGACGACCTCGTCATCCCCGGCATGCTCCACGGGCGCACGGTGCGCTCGACCGTGCCGCGCGCGCGCATCCGACGCGTCGAGCTGGATCCCGCCTTCGACTGGACGGGCGTCACCGTCGCCGATCATCGCGACATCCCCGGGCGCAACGTGGTGGCGCTGATCCAAGACGACCAGCCGCTGCTCGCCGCGGACGAGGTGCGCCATGCCGAGGAGCCGATCCTGCTGCTCGCCCACGAAGATCCCGAGCGCGCGGAGGCCGCGCAGCGCGCGGTGCGAATCGAGTACGAGCCGCTGGAGCCGGTGCTCACCATCGAGGACGCGCTGGCGCGCAAGGCGCTCATCCACGGCGACGACAACGTCTTCAGCACGATCCACATCGAACGCGGCGACGTCGAGGCCGGGTTCGCCGAGGCCGATCTGGTGCTCGAGGGCGAGTACCGGGCCGGGCACCAGGAGCAACTCTACATCGAGAACAACGGCATGATCGCCGAGCGTACGCCCGAGGGCGGGCTGATGGTGCGAGGCTCGCTCCAGTGCCCCTTCTACGTGCACCGCGCGCTGATCGAGGCGTTCGGCCTGCCTGCGGAGCGCGTGCGGGTGGCGCAGACCGTGACCGGCGGCGGGTTCGGCGGCAAGGAGGAGTATCCGTCCATGATCGGCGGCCACGCGGCGCTGCTGGCGTGGAAGAGCGGGCGCCCGGTCAAGATCGTCTACGACCGTCTGGAGGACATCGCGGCCACCACCAAGCGGCACCCCGCGGTGATGCGGGTGAAGATCGGGGTGCGGCGCGACGGCACGCTCTTGGCACATCGCATCGACGTGGACATGGACGGCGGCGCCTACGTCACGCTCTCGCCGGTGGTGCTCTCCCGCGGGGCGATCCACGCCGCGGGGCCCTACCGCTGCCCCAACGTCACCATCCACGCGCGGGTGGTGGCGACCAACACCCCGCCCAACGGCGCGTTCCGCGGCTTCGGCGCGCCGCAGACCCAGTTCGCCACCGAGTGCCACATGGATCGGGTCGCCGCGGCACTCGGCATGGACCCGGTGGACTTCCGGGCTCGCAACGCCTACCGCGTCGGCGACGTGACGCCGACCGGGCAGGTGCTGCGCGAGAGCGTGGGCGCGATCGAGGTCCTCGAGCGCACGGCACGGCGCGCCCGGTGGGCGGCGAAGCGCGCGCGCTACGCGCGCGAGAACGCCGCGGCCGCCGCGGCGGAGCGCGCCGGTCGCGCGGGCGCGCGAGTGCGGCGCGGCATCGGCGTGTCGCTGGTCTTTCACGGCGCCGGCTTCACCGGTTCGGGTGAAGTCAAGCTCCACTCGGCCGCGGCGGTGGATCTGACGCCAGAGGGGCGGCCGCGGGCGCTCGCCGCGAGCACCGAGATCGGGCAGGGCACCATCACCATCTTTTCGCAGATGGTCGCCGATCCGCTCGGCGTGCCGGCGGAGTTCGTGGTGGTCGAGACCCCCGACACCGCGCGCGTGCCGGACAGCGGACCCACCGTGGCCTCGCGCACCTGCATGGTCGTCGGCGGCCTGCTGTCACAGTGCGCGGTGGCGATGCGCGAGCGGCTCGAGCTGTTCGCCGAGCGCCCGATCGCCGGCGCGCGCGACTTCCGGCGCGTGGCGCGGCGTTTCCTCGCCGCGCGGGGACCGCTGCGCATCGAGCGCTCCTACGCCAAGCCGCCCGAGATCGCGTGGGACGAGGAGCGCTACCGCGGGGACGCCTACGGGGTGTTCTCCTACGCCTGTTGCGCGGCCGAGGTCGAGGTGGACCTCGACACCTGCGAGACGCGGGTGCTGCGCGTGACCACGGCGCAGGACATCGGCAAGGCCATCCACCCGGTGCTGGCCGCGGGACAGATCGAGGGCGGCACGCTTCAGGGTTTGGGCTACGCGCTGCTCGAGGAGGTGCGCTGGAAGGACGGGCGGGTGTGGAACCGCCAGCTGACCAACTACATCATCCCCACCTCGGCCGACGCGCCGCCGATCGACGTCGTGATCGTGGAGATGCCGTACTCGCGCGGACCGTACGGGGCCAAGGGGGTGGGCGAGCTGCCGATGGACGCGCCGGCGCCCGCGGTGGTGGCGGCGATCGCCCACGCGGTCGGAGCGCGCGTGGACGAGATCCCGGTGCTCCCCGAGCGCCTGATGCGCGCGCTCCGGGCGCAGGGCTCGGGCGGCGGGCGATGACGGCGAAAGCGGCCTACGCGCGCGGGGCCACGCGGATCGCTTTCACCGTCAACGGCCGCCGCCGCGCGGTGCGGGTGCCGCCGATGAAGCGGCTGCTCGACGTGCTGCGCCAGGACTGCGGGCTCACCGGCTCCAAGGAGGGGTGCGGCGAGGGAGAGTGCGGCGCCTGCACGGTGCTGATCGACGGCCGCTCGGTGAACTCGTGCCTGGTGCCCGCGGTGCAGGCCGACGGCGCGCGTATCGTCACGATCGAGGGGCTGGCGCGCGGGCGCACGCTCTCCGCGCTGCAGCGCAGCTTCGTCGAGATGGGTGCGGCCCAGTGCGGCATCTGCACGCCGGGGATGCTGATCACCGCGCACGAGCTGCTGCAGCGCGCCCGCGGGCGGGTGCCGGGGGACGAGGAGGTGCGCGAGGCGCTCGCCGGAAACCTCTGCCGTTGTACCGGCTACCAGAAGATCGTGGACGCGGTGCGCGCGGCGGCGCGGCTGAGCCGGCCGCGGAAGCGCGGGTCCGCGGCGGGCACGAGCCGGGCGCGGAAGCGCGTGCGCGCGGGAGCGAAGGCATGAGGTCGGCCCTGTCCACCCTCGAGGTGGCGCGCCCGCGCACCCTCGCACAGGCGCTGGAGGCGCTGCACGAATCGCTTGCGGGCGAGCGCTGCGTGCCGATCGCCGGAGGCACCGATCTCTACGTCTCGCTCAACGACGGCAGCCACACGGGGCGGCGGTTCCTCGACCTCTGGGGCCTCGACGAGCTGCGCGGCATCCGCGTGTCGCGCGGCGGGCTCCGGCTCGGCGCGCTCGCCACCTTCCGCGAGATCCGCCACCACCCGGTGGTGGCGAGCCGCCTGCCCGCGCTGGCGGAGGCCGCGTCATGGGTCGGCGCCTGGCAGATCCAGAACCGCGCCACGCTCGCCGGGAACATCGCCAACGCCTCGCCCGCCGGGGATTCGCTGCCCGCGCTGCTCGCCTACGACGCCACCGTCCACCTGCGCTCGGTGGGCGGCGCGCGCGACGTGACGTTCGAGCGTTTCTATCGCGGCTACCGCGATCCCGCGATGGAGCCCGACGAGCTGATCACGGCCGTGTCGGTGCCGTATCCGCCCGCCGGCGCGCGGGCGTTCTTCCGCAAGGTCGGCACGCGCCGCGCGCAGAGCATTTCGAAGGTGGTGTTCGCCGGGCTGCTGCACGTCGGCCGAGGCGGACGCGTGGACCACGCGCGCTTCGCCTTCGGCAGCGTGGCGCCGGTGACGCTGCGGGCGCGGCGCGCCGAGGAGGCGGTTCTCGGGGCGCCGGCCTCGCGCGCGGCGGCGGCCCGGGCGCTCGCCGCCCTGGCCGGCGACATCTCGCCGATCGACGACATCCGTTCCGATCGCGACTATCGCATCACCGTGGCCGGCAACGTGCTGGAGCAGTTCCTGCGCACCGCGGACGCGCGCTTCGCGCGCGCCTGAGTCGGCACCTCGACCCGGGCGTCGCGGTTTCCTCCGCCGAGCGACACGCTTCAGCGGCGCCCACCGGGGAGCTCTCCCCGCGGGCCCCCGCACCGGCCGCCAGGACGGGCGCTCCTCGCGGGCCCCTCGTCAGGCTCCGCTCCGCGCCCGCCGCGCGGCCGGGTAGCCACGCGGAACTCGTTCAGGGGTTTGGGGTTCCTGCCGATAACCGCTGCACGATCAGGCTGGCTCGGCCGCGCGCGCAAGGGAGTGGGTCTCGCGCGCGCATCCGCCGCGCCGCAACGTCCGGTGGCCATCCGCCGGACAGGGAGTCCCGCCGTGTCCCATCGCGCGCCCGTTCCGATCACCGAGATCACGCGGACCTTCGCCATGCTCGCCGAGCAGATCTCGCCCGACGAGACGGAGCCGGCGCTCGAGCCTTTCGACCGCCAGAGTCTCAAGCGTGCCCTCGAGGAGCTCAGGCGCTACATCCCAGGGCTCGATCCCCCGCCGAGCCCGGCGGCGGCGCGCGCGCTGCAGCGCGCGGCGGCGATCGCGCTCGACAAGGGCCGTGGGCACGAGGCGCTCGCTCGCGCGTTGCGCGGGTTGTCGTTCGCCCCGCACGACCCCGGACTCTGCTACCTCGCCGCATCGGCCTGTTTCGAGCTGGGCGAAGCCGAGTCCGCGCTCAGGCTGCTTCACCACACCCTGTGGATCCATCCCGGACACCCCGGCGCGCGCACCGATCTCGAAGCGTTGAGCGACTTCTTCGAAGACGCCGGAGGGGAGGACCGGGCCGCGTGAGGATCCTGATCCTCGCCGACGGGCTCGAGGGCTCGAGCCTGAGCGCGCCGGGACGCTGGCTGTCCTCCCTCGCCGCGCACTGGATGGAGGCCGGCCACCGCGTGCAGGTGGTATGCATCCACCCGCTCCCGTCGTGGCAGCGCCCCGAGGATCCCCCCGGCGTGACGGTGTTCCGCCCCAAACGCCAGACCTTCGAAGCCGTGCTCGGCGAGGCGCTCGCGGTCGACCCCGACGTGGTTCACGTCGCCACCGCGGGGCCGCTCGGACCCCGGGTGGTCGAGGCGCTGCACGAGCTTCCGGTGCTGCTCGACGTGCACGACTTCTGGCCGGCCTGCCCCAACGACGATCTGCTGCGGCGTCCGCGGCTGACCGCCTGTCGCGAGCACTGGCCGTACCAGGGTTGCCACGGCTGCGCGGGCGCGCAACGCGCGCGGGCGATGGAGGAGCGGGCGGAGCTGGTGGCGGCGAGCCGCATCATCGTCGCGCGCTCGGATTTCCACGCGCTCCACCTGAGCGCCACGACCGGCCGCGAGGTCGAAGTCGTGCCGTACGGCGTGGACACGCGGCGATTCCGCCCCGACCCCGACCCGCCGCAGGCCGAAGACGTGCTCGCGCTCTACGAGACGCGCCACCTGCCGCGGGTGCTGTTCATGGGGCCGCCGACTCCGGCGCGCGGCGCCGACGGGCTGCTCGACATGCTGGTGGCCCTGATGGCGCGCCTGGCGGAGGTCGAGCTGGTGGTGGCGGGCAGGGACCCGGCGAATCCGGCGTGGGGCGACGTGTTCGTCAACGAGACCCGCGAGCTGGGCCTCGGCGACCACGTGCGCGTGCTGCCCGCGGTCTCGGCCGCGGACCTGCCCGCGCTCTACGTCTCCTGCCCGGTGGCGATGTCACCACTCGCCGCGCCCGATCCCGGCGGGCTCGCCATTCTCGAGGCCATGGCGTGCGGCATCCCGATCGTCGCCAGCCCGCTCGGCGCGGTCGAGGAGCTGCTCAAGCAGGGTGAGGAGAGCCTGCTCATCCCCGCGGGCGAGGTACCCGAGTTCGTCACCGCGCTGTGGACCATGATCGCGGACCCGATCGCGCGCATGGCGTTTGGCGAGTCGGCGCGCATGGCGGCGCAGGAGCGCCACGAGTTCGGGCACACGGCGTCCCGGCTCGAGGGCCTCTACCGCAGGCTCGGCTCGACCCCCGGGCGCAACGTCGCCTGAGCTTTAGCAACGCCCGGCCGTTGTGCGAGACTCCCGCCGTCCAGGGAGGAACGTCACCATGCGTTGGTCGTTGTCGATCGGCCGCATCGCCGGGGTCCGGGTCGAACTCCACGTCACCTTTCTCATGTTCATCGCCTGGATCGCGATCGCCCAGGGGTTGCTCGGCGGCGACGTGCTGCGCGCCCTGGCGGCGGTCGGGCTGCTGCTCACGGTGTTCGCCTGCGTCCTGCTGCACGAGCTGGGCCACGCGCTCGCCGCCCGCCGCTACGGCATCCAAACCCGTGACATCGTGCTGCTGCCGATCGGCGGCCTCGCCCGGCTCCAGCGCATGCCGGAGGAGCCGCGGCACGAGATCGTGGTCGCGCTCGCCGGGCCGGCGGTCAACGTCGTCATCGCGGCCGCGCTGTTCGCCTGGCTCTACGCCGCCCGGCAGCCGCTCACGCCGATCGTCCTCGGCGGCGGATTCATCGAGACCTTGTTCGCCATCAACGTCGCCATGGTGGTGTTCAACATGGTCCCCGCCTTCCCCATGGACGGGGGGCGCGTGCTGCGGGCGGCCCTGGCGCTGCGCCTGCCTTACGTGCGCGCCACACGCATCGCCTCGCTGGTCGGGCAGGGCTTCGCGCTCCTGTTCGGCGTCGTCGGGCTCTTCTGGGGCAACATCGTGCTGATGTTCGTCGGCCTGTTCGTCTTCCTCGCCGCCTCGGAGGAGCGCGCCTTGGTCGAGACCCGTTCGACGTTGTCGGGACTCCCGGTGCGGGCCGCCATGCTGACCGAGTTCCAGTCGCTCGGACTGCGCGATCCGCTGCAGCGGGCGGTCGATCACCTGATGGCGAGCAACCAGGCGGAATTCCCGGTGCTGGACGGCGGCTACCCGGTGGGCGTGCTGACCCGCGGGGAGCTGGTGCAGGGGCTCCAGCGACAGGGGGCCGAAGCCCCGGTGGAGGGAGCCATGCGCGCGGATGACCTGGTGGTCGAGGCCGCCGAGCCGCTCGAGGACGTGGTCGAGCGCATGCGCGCGCGCGGCCGCTCGGCGGTGGCGGTGACGCAGCACGGCCGGTTGGTGGGCGTGCTGACGCTGGAGAACGTCGGAGACCTGCTACTGGTGCGCGAGGCGCTGCGCCGGCATCGGGGGCAGGGGTGATACGCAAACCCGCCGCCCGGCGCCGATTGCCGGTCGGCCGCGTGAGCGCGCTGCTTGCGATCGTGGCCGGGGCGCTGGTCGTGCTGCGTGGCGGCACCCCGACGCACTGGCGCGCGCTCGCCCCCGGCGTCGAGTTCGGCACGATGCGCGGCGAGCCCTTTTGCCGCCGGGGATCGGCCGAAATCGGACTGCTGCGCCTCGATCCCGCGCGCGCGCGCCTCGAGGTACGGCACTACTCCCAGGAGCCGGAGCGCACGCCGCTCGACATCGTGGAGTGGCAGCGGCGCACGCGCGCGCTGGCGGTGTTCAATGCCGGACAATACTACCCGGACTACTCCTACATGGGACTGCTGGTGTGCGGCGGCGAGCGCGTCTCGCCGCGGTCGCACCCGCAATTCGGCGCGGCGCTGGTTGCGGGCCCCGAGGGCGGCGGGCGGACCGCGCGCGTGCTCGACCTCGAGCGCGAGCCGCTGGACCCCGCGGCACTGCGTTGGCGGCACGTGGCGCAGTCGTTCATGTTGTTCGACGAAGGCGGCCAGCCGCGCGTGCGCCGCAGCGACCGGGTGGCCAACCGCACCGTGGTGGCCGAGGACCGCCGCGGGCGTCTGGTGGTCGCGGCAAGCGAGGGCGGCTACACCCTGTGGGAGTTCGCCGGGCTGCTGCAGCACGCCCCGCTCAACCTGAGCCACGCCATGTCCATGGACGGCGGCGAAGAGGCCGAGCTGCTGGTGCGGACCGAGCGCTTCGGCTACGCCAACTACGCGCGCTGGGACGGCGGCCGCGAGATCGCGCCGCCCGAGGGCATCGTGCCGCTGCCCGCCGTAGTGTGCGTGAAGACGCCGTGAGCGTCCTGCCCTGCGCGCGCTGCGGGCGGCCGCTGCGCCGGGTGCGCCCCGCGGGCCGCGGGCGCGGCGGCGCCCCCGAGATCCGCTGCCCGCGCTGCCGGTACCTGCTCTACGACTACCCGCGCCCGTGCGCCGGCATGATCGTCCTGCGCGGCGATCGCGTGCTGGTGCTGCGCCGCGGGCACGCACCCAAGCGCGGGTTCCTCGACGTGCCGGGGGGCTTCATCGAGGCCGGGGAGGAGATCGAGCAGGCGGCGCGCCGCGAGCTGCGCGAGGAAACCGGGCTCACGCTCGGGCGGGTGGACT
>Ga0154739_1065_pt4 | contig 14328 bp, 10 predicted proteins | sample Rifle2008BG16ft_FD_105747 | JGI IMG/M metagenome (GOLD analysis project Ga0154739, IMG submission 105747) | Candidatus Eisenbacteria bacterium RBG_16_71_46 | reverse complement strand
GAGCGCAAACGCGCGCGTTGTCGCAAATGCACGCACGAATGGAAACGATTGCGACGCGCGCTTTCGAGCTGTGCGTTGGTATGATATTCGTTGATCAGAAGTTCGACATTTTGTAGCCTACTCGCGACGTGCAGTCCGCTCAGTGGTGTCCGCGCCCCGGTCGTCCCCCAATCCTAGGCTCGGCTGCCGCTGCTTTTCATCGGGCGAGCCTCCCCCGCTCGTCCGGCGGGCAGGCGCGGAGAACGGCTCCCGCCCATCTTTGAGGTGGGTTCCGTGATCTGCGAAGGCGGGCGGGTCGTTCGCGGCGCCGCTCCCGGGGGCGCAAGGTGCAATGCCCCTGCTTTCGGGGTGGATCCGAGGTTTCGGCGCCGTGTTTGGAACAACATCTCGAGCCGCACCCGCGAGGACCGCATCCCCTCGCGCGTGGATTCGATTTCCACGAAGGAGGATTCGACCATGCATCGAAGATTGCTACTCGCAGCATCGCTCGTCGTGGCAGCCTGCACGATCCTGATCACCCCGGTGGCGCAGGCCTGCCCGGGCGGGATCTACCAATTGGACATGCGTTGGGAAGGTGCGCTTCCGGCTTCGTATCCGGTCACCATCGAGTTCTTGTCCTACGACGGCACGAGCGCCGATCCCACGAAACTGAAGGGCACTTCTTCGGTGGACTGGGACGGCGTGTCGGTCACCAACTGGCTCTGCGACGACTTCGCCTGCATCACCGCGGTCCGCGAGGAAGGCGGCAAGCTGGTGGTCGAGATGGTGGCCAGCGGCTGGAATAGCGGCAAGTTCCGGACCGAGACCGCGTGGGAGGTCGTCGTCGGCGGCGAGCGCAGCTTCTTCCACAAGCACACCTCGTGCTCGCAGCCGATCCTACTCGAGGTGCCGCAGGCGGGCACGCCCGCCGGGACGTTCTTCTTCACCGGCGGCTTCGGCTCCTGCTTCGCCGGCGCGGATTGCCCCATGGGCGACAAGGCCTACTGCCTCACCGGCGAGTTCCACATCTCGCTGGCCTCCTGCACGCCGGGGCCGATCACGTTGAACCTCTACGAAAAGGATTCGAACCTCAAGGGGACCTCGACGGCGACGTGGACGGGCACCGATCTCATCAACATCGTCTGTGACGACCTGGCGTGCATCCAAAGCGCCTCGGTGCAGGGCGGCGAGCTGGTGATCGTCTTCGAGGCGAGCGGTTGGGGAAAGAAGGGCGAGTTCGCAACGGAGACCTCGTTCGAATTCGATCTCGGCGCCTGCGGCGTGCACAAGCTCACGAAGCTGCACACGTCGTGCTCGCAACCGATCTTCCTCGACCACCCCTACCCGGCCGGAAGCGGAAACATCATCTTGACCGGCGGCTGCGGGGCCTGCTACCAGCACTCTCCCACCCCGACCTGGCAAGGCAGCTGGGGGATGGTGAAAGTGCGATACCGGTAGGCGGCGGCAGCGCAGTTGGCTCGCGCGCAGCGGGGCGGGGGGCTTCGAGACCCCCGCCCGCTGCGCTTTCCGAGCGCGCCCGCGCGTCGAGGATCGGGCACTGGTATAGCGTCACCAAACCGTCGGGGTCATTGCGCTCCCGAAGCTCGGGGCGCCCGCGATTGCGAAATCCCCGCGGCCCCGTAGCGGCGCGCCCCGGCGGCGGAAATCCGGGTTTTCTGGCCTCCTGCACGGTGAAAGACGCTGGTATCCCCGCCGTGGCCAGCGTAGGCTTATTCCGGTCGGGAGAGGGCGCGGCGGTCAGGCGGTCTCCCCCGTAGCGTTGCCCTTTGCTTCCCCACCCAGCACGAGGAGTATCGCCATGACCTTGAGACCCCGCTTTGCTTCCCTGACGGTCGTTGCGCTGCTGACTTGCGCGGCGATCATCCCGACGCTTCCTGCCCGGGCAGCCGAGCCCGTGGCGCAGCCGCCCCGCCGGGCCGGGCTCGACCGCGTGGTTCGACCGGTCGTCCAGGCGCCGATCTACGCGCCAGGGCAGGCGATCCATGTGCCGCGCGAGCTCGCCCGCCTGTCGGTCGAGCCGGTCGAGGGCCTGCCGCCTCTGCCGGACGTCGATTGGGTCGGCCTGGCCCCGATCATCCGCTCGCTCCGTGACGCGGTACCGGCGGCGGTGGACCTCATCAACCCCAACGTGCGCATTAACAACACCGCCGGCGATCCGGCCGGGAGCACGCAGTCGGAGACCAGCATCGCCGCGCTCGGCATGAACCTCGTGGCCGGGTGGAACGACGGTAAGAACTTCAACGTGAATCCCGGCGGGTCCGGCTACGGCTACTCCTCGGACATGGGCGCCACCTGGACCGACGGCGGCGTTCCGCCCGCGGCGGGCGTGAACGACATCTACGAGGGCGACCCCTCGCTCACCGTGGACAACGCCGGCAATTTCTACTACGCCAATCTCTACACGCCCGATGGGGGCTTCACCTCGGGGCTCTCGGTCAATCGGGGCACGTTCAGCGGCACCAGCTTCACCTTCAACCCGCCGGTGGTGGCCGCCTCGAGCGTATCCGACTTCCTCGACAAGGAGTGGATCGCGGCCGATCCCGTGAACGGGAACGTCTACCTGAGCTGGACGCGCTTCCTCGGCGCAGGCGGCAACCGGATCGAGTTCTCGCGCTCCACCAACAACGGCGCGACCTGGTCCGCCCCGCTGGTGCTCACCAACAGCGCGCTCGAGAGCGTACAGGGCTCGCGCCCCGCGGTGGGGCCGTCCGGCGAGATCTACGTGGTCTACTACGTCTACGACTTCGGCAGCAACAACAACTACATCCGTATCCGCAAATCCACCGACCAGGGCCTCACGTTCGGTCCCGAGGTGACGGTCGGCGCCGGCGCGCTTCCGATCTTCAGCAACTTCGGCTCCGGCCCTCCGGGCTTCAACCGGCAAGGCGCGGTCGGATTCCCCGGGATCGCCGTGGACCGCAGCGCGAGCGCCAACAACGGTCGCGTGTACGTGACCTGGGAGGAGTCGGTGGACTACTACAACGACCCCCTCGGCTACGGCGCCGGCGTCGCCGAGTCCGAGCCCAACGGGCTCGCCGACCCGCCCGATCCGTTCACCCTGGGTGACGCCTTGCTCGGAACCCTGTCCTCGACCGCGGACCAGGACTGGTTCTCGTTCAGCGGCACGGCCGGGCAGACCGTGATCTTCTTCCTGGTTCCCAACCCCAACGCCGACGGCTACCTGCGGATGTTCTGCGGTGGTCGCAACACCGCCAACCGCGCGGCGTTCTCGTACCTCGGCGGCGGCCAGGCGCTGATCGTGTTCACGCTGCCCAGCACGGCGACGTATTACGTGCGGGTGCTCGCCGCCTCCGCCAGCATCGGCAACTACGTCGTGTACACCGGCGTCCACATTCCCGCCGCGTCGGACGTCGGGCGCGACCACCGCGACGTGGTCTTCTCGAGCTCGACCAACGGGACCATCTGGACGCCCAAGAAGGTGGTCAACGACGATCCTCCGCTCTTCGACAACACCTTCCCCGAGGTCGCGGTCGACGCCCTGGGGGACGTTCACTTCGACTGGTACGACCATCGGCTGGATCCGGCGTGCGGCATCGGCACCGACATCTTCTACACGCACTCCGGCAACGCCGGCGGGATCTTCGTGCCGAGCACTCAGGTGAACGACGGCGGCTCGATCAACTGGAACAACGTGAGCAGCAATCTCGCGCCCAACATGGGCGATTACGGCGCGCTGGTCGCGGATGGGGTCAACGTCTACGCCAACTTCACCGACGGCCGGCAGGGCACCCCGGACTCGTGGGTGTCGAAGATCGTGAACGACGCGCCGACCCCGGTGCTGCTGTCGCTGATCGATGCCACGGCGGAGCCCGACCGCGTCAGCCTCGCGTGGCATGCCCCCGACGCGAGCGGCCTGGTGGCGACGTTGTTCCGTCGTCCGGACGGCGGCGCGTGGACGGCGCTCGGCGAGCTGAGCCCCGACGGCACCGGCCGGCTGGCCTTCGAGGATCGGAACGTGGCCGCGGGCTGGTATTCGTACCGGCTGGGCGTCCGCGAGCCGGGAGGGGCCATGGAGTACCAGGGCGAGGTGCGGATCGAGGTGCCCGCGGCGGCGGCGGCATTCGCGCTGTCGGTGCGGAACCCCGCGACCCGCGAGCTGCGGGTGGCGTTCGCGCTGCCGAGCGCGCAGCCGGCGCGCCTCGAGCTTCTGGACATCTCGGGCCGCGCGATCAAGTCGATGCGTCTGAACGGTCAGCGCACCGGCGAGATCGATCTCGCGGCGGGCCTCTCGCTGCGGCCGGGGCTCTACCTGATCAACCTCGTCCAGGACAACCGCCGGATCACGAACAAGGCGGCGTACCTGCCGTAATCGCATCCTCTCGCCAGCGGGGCCGGCCCTTTTCGGGGCCGGCCCCGTTCGGTTTGCGGACGGCTTGCAAACGCCCGCGCCCTTGACCAGACTACGCTCGACTCTGCGGCCGCCTCGTCATTCGGCACATCGCAGACCCGCCTCCCGGAGGGCGTTGCCATGGCTGGAATCCCGCTGACCGTCAACGGCAAGGCGCAGACCCTCGACCTGAGCCCGGACATTCCGCTGCTCTGGGTGCTGCGCGATCACCTCGGCCTCACCGGCACCAAGTTCGGCTGCGGCGTGAGCCAGTGCGGCGCCTGCACGGTGCACGTGGACGGCGAGCCGATGCGCTCCTGCACCACCACCGTGGGCGACGTCGCCGGCAAGCGCGTCACCACCATCGAGGGCCTCGCACCCGGCAAGCTCAACGCGGTGCAGAGCGCCTGGATCGCCGAGCAGGTCCCACAGTGCGGCTACTGCCAGTCGGGCCAGATCATGGCGGCGACCGCGCTGCTGGCGCGCACGCCCAGTCCCACGGACGCCGACATCGATCAGGCCATGTCCGGGATCCTCTGCCGCTGCGGGACCTACCCGCGCATCCGGCGTGCCATCCACCGCGCGGCGAAGGGAGGCGCGAGATGACGACCGGAACCAGCCTCACCCGCCGCGACTTCCTCAAGCTCGGCGCCCTCGCCGGCGCGGGCCTGGTCATCGCCTTCCGCATCCCGGACGCGGCCGAGGCCGCGACAGGCGCCTTCGAGCCCAACGCCTGGCTCGCCATCGATCCGCAGGGTCGGATCACCGTCTGGATCGCTCGCTCCGAGATGGGCCAGGGTGTGCGCACCTCGCTGCCGATGCTGGTGGCCGAGGAGCTCGAGGCCGACTGGTCGAGCATCCGGTTCGAGCAGGCGATCCCGGCACCACGCTACGGCAACATGAGCACCGGCGGCAGCCAGAGCATCCGCAGCATGACCGAGCCGCTGCGCAAGGCCGGCGCCGCCGCGCGCGAGATGCTGATCTCGGCCGCGGCGGACACCTGGAAGGTGGATCGCGCGACCTGCCACGCCGAGAATGGCGCCGTGATCCACGCGCCGAGCGGGCGCAAGCTCGCCTACGGCGCCCTCGCGGTCAAGGCGGGCACGCTTCCCGTGCCCGAGAACCCGCCGCTCAAGGATGCCAAGGATTTCAAGATCCTCGGCACGCGTAGGGCGCGGCTGGACGTTCCGGCCAAGGTGGACGGCAGCGCACAGTTCGGACTCGACGTGCGCGTGCCCGGCATGCTCTACGCCATGGTCGAGCGCTGCCCGGTGTTCGGCGGCAAGGTCGCGAGCGTCGACGCCGCGCGCGCCGAGGCCGTGAAGGGCGTGCGGCGCGTGCTGCAGATCGGCTCCGGGGTCGCGATCGTCGCCGATACGCTGTGGGCGGCGCGCGACGGCCGCGACGCGCTGCGGGTGACCTGGAACGAAGGGCTACTCGCCAGCCTCGACAGCGCCGGCATCCGCAGCACCTTCGCCGAGCTGGCGAAGAAGCCCGGAGCCTCGGCGCGCAAGGAAGGCCAGGGTGCTACGGCCCTCGCCGGCGCGGCGCGCACCATCGAGGCGGTGTACGAGGCCCCCTACCTCGCGCACGCCACCATGGAGCCGATGAACTGCACCGCATTCGTCAAGCAGGACGGCTGCGAGGTGTGGGTCGGAAGCCAGAGCGCCACCGGCGCGCAGCGCAAGGCCGCCGAGGTCAGCGGCTTTCCGCTCGAGAAGGTGGTGGTGCACACCATGCTGCTCGGCGGCGGCTTCGGCCGGCGCTCGCATCAGGACTTCGTCGCCGAGGCGGTCGAGATCTCGAAGGCGTTGAACGCTCCGGTCAAGGTGGTGTGGACGCGCGAGGACGATATGCAGCACGACCACTACCGCCCCGCGAGCTACCACGTGCTGCGCGCCGGGCTCGACGTCAAGGGCGTCCCCGTGGCCTGGACGCACCGCCAGGTCGGCGCCGGGATCCTGGCGCTGATCGCGCCGCAGGCGGTCCAGAACGGCCTCGACCCCACCTCGGTGGACGGCGCGGAGAACATCCCCTACGCGATTCCCAACATCGAGGTGGACTACATCCTGCACGATCCCGGCGTCCCGGTGTGGTGGTGGCGGTCGGTCGGCAGCTCGCACAACGCCTTCGTCGTCGAGTGCTTCTTCGACGAGGTGGCCGCAGCGGCGGGCCGCGACCCACTCGAACTCCGTCGCGAACTGCTCCAGGGCCAGCCCCGCCACCTCGCCGTGATGGAGCTCGCCGCCGCCAAGGCCGGCTGGGGGAAGCCGCTGCCCAAGGGGCGCGGCCGCGGCATCGCGGTGCACGCGTCGTTCGACAGCTATGCCGCGCAGGTGGCGGAGGTGGCGGTGGCCGACGATGGCACGGTTCGCGTCCACCGCGTGGTGTGCGCGGTGGATCCCGGGCACGTCGTCAACCCCGACACCATCGAGGCGCAGATGGAGAGCGGCATCGTCTACGGCCTCACTGCGGCGCTCAAGGGCGAGATCACCATCGCCAAGGGCCGCGTCCAGCAGGGCAACTTCGACGACTACGAAGTGCTGCGCATGAACGAGTGCCCGGCGATCGAGGTGCACGTCGCGCCGAGCGGTGAATTCCTCGGCGGCATCGGCGAGGTGGGCACGCCGCCGATCGCGCCGGCGGTGGTGAACGCGATCGCCGCCGCCACCGGCAAGCGGGTGCGCCGACTGCCGATTCGCGCGGAGGCGCTGAGGCGCGGCTGAGCGGCTCAGACGTGCAGCTCCACCACGTCGCGGTCGGCGAGGACGTGGTGGCGGTCCACCTGCTGGCCGTCGAAGCGCGCCGTGCCCCAGATGCGCGCGAAGCGCAGGCTCTCCGCCACCTCCTTGTGCACCTGGAGCGCGAGGTCGTGCACCGTGGCTCCCCCCGGCAGCACGAAGGGGCGCTCGCGGTCCGGCGGCTTCCCCGGCTCCTTGGCGTAGATCCGGATCCGGCCGAGCAGGTCGAAGACCGACCGCCTGAGCTCCTCGAGACCGATGCCGCGCTCGGCCGACACCGCGAAGAACGGCAGATCGGGCCCCACCGCCTCGCGGGCGAGTGCTACGAAGGTGCCATCGGGATCCAGGTCGCACTTGTTGGCGACGACGATCACCGGGCGCTGCACCAGGAACGGGGGTGCGTCCGCCGGCAGCGCCCGCGACGCCGGCCACACCCGCCCGCGCTCGAGCAGCGCGGTGAGCGCCGCCAGCGACGCCTCGAGATCGTCGGCGCTCACGTCGAGCACCAGCGCCACGCCGTCCGCGCCGTGCGCCAGGTTCGCCAGGTAGGGTTCGGCGTGCTGCGGCGTCACCGCGGGCGTGTCCACGAGCTGCACCTGGACGTCCTCGAAGGGCACCATCCCCGGCAGCGGCACACGCGTCGTGAACGGATAGGGGGCGACCTCGGGGTGGGCGTGGGTGAGTGCGCGCACCAGCGACGACTTGCCGGCGTTGGGCGGTCCGATCAGCGCCCACTGCCCCGCGCCCTCGCGGCGCACGTGGCCGGGATCGAAGCGCCGCGCACTGCCGCGGCTGCCGTGCGCCGCCTCGTCCTCGAGCTTGGCGAGACGGCGCCGGAGATCGGCCTGGAGCTTCTCGGTGCCCTTGTGCTTGGGCAGCAGCGCCATCATCTCGCGCAGCGCGGTGAGCTTCTCGTCGTGGCCGTTGGCCTGCCGGAAGCGCTCCTCGGCCTCTTTGTATTGCGGCGGGAGGTTTGCGGGCATGGGGGAAGTATGCGAACGACCGGGCGTCTCCGGCAAGCCGGTTCGACGGCCCCCCGTTCGACCCCGAGTGCCCGTCCCGATCCGCCGTTTCCGGCGTAGGTCTGGAAGCCCGGCCGGCCGCGCGAGGGCTCGTTCCCCCCGTCCACGGCGATGACCCGCGAGACGCCGGCGCCGGGCGCCTACTCCTCCAGCGTGCTCAGGTCCCCCACCGGCAGCCCCTGGTCCCAGGCCTTCAGCACCCGGCGCATGATCTTCCCGCTGCGGGTCTTGGGCAGCTTGTCGCGGAACTCGATCTCGCGCGGGGCGGCGTGGGCGGCGAGGTGCTTCTTGACGTGGGTCGCGACCTCCCGCTTCAGCTCGTCGCTCGGCTCGAATCCGGGGCGCAGCGCGATGAAGGCCTTGATGATGTGCCCGCGCAGCTCGTCGGGCTTGCCGATCACCCCGGCCTCGGCCACGGCGGGATGCGAGACCAGCGCCGACTCGACCTCGAACGGGCCCACGCGCTCGCCGGCGGTGTTGATGACGTCGTCGGCGCGGCCCTGGAACCAGAAGTAGCCGTCCTCGTCCACGTGGGCGGTGTCGCCGGTGAAGTAGTAGCCGGGAAACCGGAAGTACTCCTGGTAGCGCGCGGGGTTGTTCCAGATCTGCCGCATCATCCCCGGCCAGCCGGCCTTGATGCACAGCAGCCCGAGCGTGCCGGGCGGGACCGGCTTCCCCTTCTCGTCGAGGATCGCGGCCTCGGTGCCGGGGATGGGCTTGCCCATCGAGCCGGGGCGGACGTCCATGCTCGGGTAGTTGGAGATGAGCTGGTGCCCGGTCTCGGTCATCCACCAGTTGTCGTGGATCCGCCGCCCGTAGACCCGCCAGCCCCAGCGCACCACCTCGGGGTTGAGCGGCTCGCCCACCGAGAGGATGTGCCGCAGCGAGGAGAGGTCGTACTGCTCGGCGATCTTCTCGCCCGCGGCCATCAGCATGCGGAACGCGGTGGGTGCCGAGTACCACACCGTGACGCGGTGGTCCTCGATGGTCTTGTACCACGCGCCCGCGTCGAAGCGGCCGCCGCGGATGACGTTGGTGGTCCCGTTGAGCCACGGCGCGAAGATGCCGTACGACGTGCCGGTCACCCAGCCGGGATCGGCCGTGCACCAGTAGGTGTCGGTAGGCTTGAGGTCGAGGACCCACTTGCCGGTCTGGAAGTGCCCGATCATGGCGTTCTGGACGTGGAGCGCGCCCTTGGGCTTGCCGGTCGAGCCCGAGGTGTAGTGCAGGATCAAGGGATCCTCGCGTCCGAGCCACACCGGCTCGAAGCGCTCGCTCGACTTCTCGATCTCGTCGTCCCACGCCCGGTTCCGCCCGCTGGCGTCGCCGCGCCCGCCCACCAGGATGACGTGCTTGAGCGAGGGCAGGTCGTCCTCGGGGACGCGCTCGAGCAGTGAGCGCGTGGTGAGCAGCGCCACCGCCGAGGCGTCCTGCATGCGGTCGCGCACCGCATCGGTCATGAAGGCCTCGAACAGCGGGCTCGGGATCGCACCCGCCTTGAGGATGCCGAGGATGCCGATGTAGGCCTCGGGTACCCGCGGCAGGTACACGAACACGCGGTCGCCTTTCGCCACGCCCATCCGCACCAGGGCGTTGGCGAAGCGGTTCGAGAGTCGCATGAGATCCTCGAAGGTGAATTTCTCCACCCGCTGGCCGTCGCTGTAGAGGAGCGCGAGCTTGTTCTTGCGCGGACCGCGACAGTGGCGGTCCACGCACTCGTGCGCCATGTTCACCCGCCCGCTGCGGAACCAGTCGAACTCGGGCTCGACCTGCTTCCAATCGAAGGAGGCGTACGCCTTCTCGTAGTCGTCGAGGTTGGCGGCGTGGTCGGTCTCGGGGGGCAGGAATTCCTTGGCCATCGGTTTCTCCCGGGATGGGGCAGGGGCGGGGCGCGGGAAGGCGCATAAAAGGCTATCGGAGCGCCCGGGGTGCGTCAACGGCGGGGATGCGGAGGCGGTGGGGTGGAGAGGCAGCCGCGACGCCGTGATGAGGCACGGGGCACGGGTGCGCGGCATCCTGACGCCCGCCGCGCGAGATGCGCGGCCGCCCTCGGCACGCTATGGTGGCGCGACATGCGGGCCGCGATCGGCGCCGCGAATCCCACCCGCGACCTAGGGAGGCACCATGATCTTTCGCGAGAGCCCCCGCTCACTCGCTCTCGGCCTGCTGCTGCTGCGCATCGCCGCGGGTTCGATGCTCGCGTTCGGCCACGGGTGGGCCAAGCTCGCGAGCTTCTCCGAACGCGCGTCCACCTTCGCGGACCCGATCGGCATCGGCCCCGCCGCGAGCCTCGCCCTCGCCGTGTTCGCCGAGTTCTTCTGCCCGCTCGCGATCATCCTCGGGCTCCTGACCCGGCTCGCGGTACTCCCGCCGATCATCCTGCTGCTGGTAGCGGGCCTGCTCGTGCACGCGCACGATCCGTGGCGGGTGAAGGAGCTGGCCTTCATCTACCTCGTCCCCTTCGCGGTGCTGCTGTTCACGGGGGCGGGACGCTTCGCGCTGGACGCGGTGCTCGCCCGGCGCCTCGGACCGCCGCGCGCGTGAAACGGCGCCGCGCGCCGGGCTACGCGCGCGGCGCGAGGTCGAGCGCCATCATGATCGCCGAATCCGGGCAGGCGCCCTGTAGCTCGGCGGAAGCGTAGAGTTCGGTCGGCACGCCGGCGCGGGTGACGCGCCGGAAGCCGAAGCGCTCGAAGAAGGCGGCGGACGTGGTGGTGAGCAGGTAAACCGCCAGCAGCCGACGCTCCCCCGCGCGTTCGAGCGCCCGGCTGGTGAGCAGCTGTCCGAGCCCCCGCCCGCGCGCGTCCTCGGCGACCACCACCGAGCGCAGCAGTCCAAAGGTGCCGTAACGCTCGATGCCGGCCGCGCCCACCAGCCCGCCGGAGCCGGTCGCCACGAGAAACTCGGAGAAATGTTCACGCACGCCGGCCGACGGCAGATCCGCGGCGCGCAGCAGTGCCACGACGCCCTCGAAATCCTCGGGCCGCGACGGTCGGACCACGGCGGTGGCGTGGCGGCGAGTCTCCATGGCGGTGAGCCTACGCGAGGCCGCTAAGCCTCCCAAGGGAATTGAGCGCGGTGGCGGCCCCGGCCGGTCTCGGGCGCGTGTTTCTTGACGCGGAGCGAACGAATTGCCCGGTCCTCGTCGCCGCCGAACCGGAGAGCGAGGGCCGGGGCGCGCGAGGGCCGGGGCGTAGGACGGCCAGGGCGCATGCCCGCGGCGCGCGCGTCTCTGCTAGATTCCCCGCCCATGCGTTTCGCCCCCCTGCTGCTGGCCGCGCTGTGCGCGCTGGTGTTGTTCACGGGCCTCGACGGCAACGGCTTTCTCGACTGGCGCGAGGCGCGCGACGCCGAGGTCGCGCGCGAGGTGATCGGGCAACGCGAGGGGCTCACGCCGCTGTTCGGCATCGAGCCGTTGCTCGAGAAACCCTTGCCCGCCTATGCGCCCGAGGCGTTGGTCCACCTCTTCACCCGGCCTCTGCCGCTGCGCTCGCGGCAGGCCCGTGCCGCCCTGGCGCTGCTGCTGCTGCTCGTCACCGGGTCGATCGGCGCGCGGCACTTCGGGGCGCGGGCGGGGGTGATCGCGGCGGGGGTGCTGGCCAGCGCGCTGGCGCTGCCGCTCGCCGCGCGCACCGACGGTACTCAGATCCTGGCCGCGATCTTCGCCTGGGTGGGCTGCGCCGCGCTCGCCGACGCCCAGTTCGGGCGTGCCGCCGGCAGGGACCTGCGCCTGGTGGTCGGCTACGGCGCGCTCGCCGCGGCGCTGGTGTGCGCGGGCCCGCTCCCCGCGCTGTGGCCGCTCGGCGGACTCGGGCTCTACCTGGCGCTGGCGCGGCCCGAGGCCGGCTGGACGCGCGTGCGGCCCCTCGCCGGCCTGGTCATGATGCTGGGCGTGGCGCTGCCGTGGTACGCGGCCATGACCGAGCGCTACGGCGCCGCCTTCCTCACCCGGGCCCCGTTCTTCCCCTACGGGCTGGAGAGCCGCGGGCCGTGGTATGCGGGACCGGTGCTGGCGGTCTCCTTCCTGGTGGTCGGATTCTTTCCCTGGAGCGCGCTGCTCCCCGGCGCCCTGGCCCATGCCGCCACCTGGTGGCGCACCGGGATGCGCCTGCCGCTGCCCGGGGCGGGGCGCCCCCGCGGCGACGCGCTCCCCGGCGATCCGCTCTCGCGCGAACGGCGCGAGGAGGGTGTCGCTCATTTCTTCATCGCCTGCCTGTTCGCCGCACTCGCGCCGATCGTGGCGTATCCCGCCCCGCCGATGACAGCGGTGCTCCCGGCGCTGCCCGCGGCGGCGCTCCTGTGCGCGCGGTTCCTCGACCACCTGTTCGAGGACGCGACGCGGGTGGCCCGCCCGCTCACCCAGGCGGTGCGCATGCTGGCGCTCATCGGCACCGTGGGCGCGGTGCTGCTGAGCCTGGTCGCGACTCGCGTGCGCGACATCACGCCGGAGCTGCGGCTGCTCGCCAGCGTGGTGTTCGTCACCTCTTGGCTGCCGTTTCTCGCGGATTTCCTCGGCCGCCGGCGCCTGGCGGCCGGCCTGCTGGCGCTGCCGGTGGCGTTCGGCACGCCGGTGGTGGCCATGCGCCTGCTGCCGGCGATGGAGGACTACCTCAGCGCCCGGTCGGTGGCGGTGGCGATGGCCGCGGTCTCCCCGCCGGTCGCCCCGCTGCTGCTCGTGGACCCCGCGCCGCCAACGCTGCGGCTCTACACCGAGCGCAACCTGGTGCCGCCGGGGAATCTGCGTACCGGCTTCACGCGCTACCGCGCGTCGGATGGCCACGCCTACATCGCGTTCCGTCCCGTGCGCGAGAAGGCGGTGCTCCACGCCGCACCGGGACCCCTGGAGATCCTGCTCCGCACGCCCAGCCTGGTGCTGGCCCGCGTGCAGCCGGAGTGACGCGAGCTGCGCACGGCGGCGATCAGGCCGCCTTGCGCCCTTCCGTCTTCGCCGCGGCCTCTTCCTTCTGCGGCGCGGCGGTGGGGCTCTCGATCCGCGGCTCGAGGCGCAGTCGCTCGAGGTAGAGCATGGCGAGGTGGGCGCCGATCAGGGCGAACGCCACCGACACCACCCCGATGCGCGGGTCCTTCTGCCAGGACTGCGCGTACACCGACCACCCCACGTCGAGTTGAAAGCCGACGCCGGGGCGCTCGAGCGCGACCACCCAGGCCCAGTAGATCGCGGCGCCCAGCATCACGCCCGCGGCCGAGAGCGCCGCACCCACCGCCCGCCCGGCGTGGTCGATCTTCTCCGCGCCGAATTGGTAAGCCCACGCCACCAGCAGGGCGACGCCGAGGGCCATGACCGGCGCGATCCAGCGCGTGAGGAGCGCGAATCCGGCCCAGGCCAGCGCGCCCGCCACCGCCGCGCCCGCGGCGTAGAGAACGCCCCGCGCGTGAAGGGCGTTGTGCTGGTCGTCGCGCCGCTCGTCGATCGCGCCCTCGGCGAGCAGGCGCTCGCGACATGCGCCGCACAGGCTGCGCGGATGGTCGTGCACGAGGGCCCAGCCTTCGGCGACCCCGGTCGCGCATTCCTCGCAGCGCGCGTCGATGGGGCCCGTCACGCGCGACGTGGCCTGGATCAGGCGCTCCACCCAGCGCTTCACGCCCGCGGGCTGCGGCCGCCGCCACGGGAACCTCCGGCGCCAGGTCAGCGCGGATTCGAAGACCGAGAATGCGTAGAGGTCGGGCGGGACCCACTCGGCCTGCCGGGCCGACGGCCGGCACTCGCGCTTGCGCGCCTCGGCCCCGCCGCGGATCCGGCGCCACCCGGGAATCGCGCTGACGTCGGGGTCGCACGCGATCCGCGCGCGCACCTCGGACGGATCCTGGCCGAGCGGAAAGCGAACCGTGATCGTCAGGTCGGAGCCGTGCTTGCCCCGCCAGTACACGTCCACCAGGTGGCCGAGGTGCGCGCCGGTCACCCGCTCGTCGCGCCGCCACAGGCTGCGCTGCTGGCGGTGGGCGAGCCCCCATTCGGCTGCCCACGCTCTCCACTGGCTTCTGACGAGCACGTGCGAGGTCTCTCCATGCGTGCGTGTTCCGGTCGCGGGCGCGAGGGCGCACGGATCGGGCATCCGCGACATCCTGCGCTCGCGAAGGGGCGGACGGCTCGCCGCCCCGCGGCGATGCGAGAGCCGATATGGCGGGCTTTCATCCCGAGTTTTCGGCCCGTGGCGGCGCGAACTTGAAGGCGAAGCGTCGTCGGGCGCACGAATGC
>Ga0154739_1025_pt4 | contig 14416 bp, 12 predicted proteins | sample Rifle2008BG16ft_FD_105747 | JGI IMG/M metagenome (GOLD analysis project Ga0154739, IMG submission 105747) | Candidatus Eisenbacteria bacterium RBG_16_71_46 | reverse complement strand
GAATTCGACAGAACTCTACTACTGCATACACTGCCCGGCCTAGTTCGGGCCGCAGGCGAGTCCCTTCGGCGGCGAAGTTCCCTCATTGATGTCGTTTCCCCCCGGGTCGGCCGTGCGGTCCAGACCGGATAGGCTGCGAGAGGGGTTGCCGGGGCACCGGCCCCCTCCTCACAGACGGTCGGCCGGGCTCAGGACGCCTCGGCCGCCGCGGTTCAGGACGTGGGTGTAGATCATGGTCGTGCTGACGTCCTTGTGGCCGAGCAGCTCCTGCACCGTCCGGATGTCGTAGCCGTCCTCGAGGAGATGCGTCGCGAATGAATGCCGGAGGGAGTGGCACGTCGCGGGTTTCGCGATCGCGGCCTTCAGGACGGCGGCCTTCACGGCGCGCTGCATGACGGTCTCGTGCAGGTGATGGCGCCTCTTCTGGGTCGTCTCGCGGTCCACGTAGTGCCGAGTTGCCGGAAACGCCCACTGCCAGGGCCACTCTCGCCCTGCATTCGGGTACTTGCGCGCGAGCGCGCCGGGCAGCTCGACCCAGCCGGCGCCGCGCGCCAGGTCCTGGTCGTGCTGTCGCCGGGCTGTCTGGAGATGCGTTTCGAGGCGTTCCTTCAGGCTACCTGGCATCATCGTGCGGCGGTCGCGGTCGCCCTTGCCGCCGCGAACGGTGATCTCGTTCCCGCCGAAGTCGATGTCCTTGGCGCGCAGCCGCAGGCCTTCGAGGAGCCGGAGCCCGGACCCATACAAGAGCCCTGCCACGAGTTGCGGGGCGCCATCGAGCTGCTCCAGGACCCGTCGCACCTCGCTTCGCGTGAGGACCACGGGCAACCGCTGCGGGCGCCTGGCTCGGACCACATCGGCGAGCCAGTCCAGTTCCCGCTCCAGGACTTGCTGGTAGAGGAACAGGATCGCGCTCAGCGCCTGATTCTGGGTCGAGGCGCTGACGTGCCGCTCGGTGGCGAGACTGGTGAGGAACGCCGTGACCTCGGCCTCGCCCATCTCGGCGGGGTGGCGCTTCCGGTGGAAGAGGATGAACCGCGTGATCCAGCCGAGGTAGGCCTCCTCGGTTCTTCGGCTGTAGTGGCGGACCTGGATGGCGTGCCGAACGCGATCGAGGAGCCTCGGCGGCTGAATGGAGTGTTCTCGGGCAGGCGAATCGGCGCAGGAGCCTGGCTGAGGCGCTGGCGCGTGGGCATGCGCGAGGGCGGCACACGATCCCATGATTGCACTCCGGCGGTTGGGCGATGCGGAGGCGACCGCCAAGATACGCCGCGCCCCGCGTCGGGACAACGCGGAAACCGCGACGCACGAGAACCCCCTTCTCCAGCCTGGGCCGATGCACCATTCTACGCGCATGTACCGGTCGGGTAACGGGGTGGCATGGGGGCCGGCCGCGAGGGGAGCGAGGATGCGCCGCTCGACCTCGCGGAGATCGAGCGCGATAGCCGAGGCGCGCTCCCGCCGGTCCCGAACGGAGTGACCGATGAGCCATCCCGACCTGATCCTCCGCTCGCGCCACGTGGTCACCCCTCGCGGCGTGGAGGAGGTCCAGGTGGTCGTGCGCGAGGGCCGCATCTCCGCCGTGCTTCCGCGGGGCGCAGCGGCCGAGGCTCGCGAGGTCCTCGACCTCGGAGAAACCTACTTGCTGCCGGGCCTGGTACGAAGCCACGATCAGATCCAAATGGTCGGGTCAGGCAGCTTCTTCGGTGATTTGGACCGCACCGCCGAGATCGCCTCGGGGCAACCGGCTTCATGCATCGGGGTCGGCGTCGACCGACGGGAGACTCGCAAGGCCGCGCCGACAGGGCGAATCCGTGACGCGCGCTGGGCATGCGGGGCGCCTAGGCTCGCGAGACGTATTCCGGAGGCCCGCGGGGCTCGGGCTCGTGACTCGCCCCGCGGCCGGCCGCCGCGCCGGGGATCGCCCCCGGCGGGCGTTCACTCGAGGTGGACCAGCGGCCGGGTGTAGCTGCCGGCCTCGGTCCTCACGCGCACGAAGTACACCCCCGCCCCGATCCGGTTGCCGTCCGTCCCGCGACCGTCCCAGCGCACCACGTGGGGTCCGGGATCCATGCGCTGCGCGCGGGCGAGGCTTCGGACCTGACGGCCGAGGATGTCGTACACCACCACGTCCACCGCGCCGGCACGGCCGAGGGAGAACTCGATCTCGGCGTTCGAGCGGAACGGGTTCGGACGCACCGAGCGCAGGCCGAACGCGCCGCCCGCTCCGCCGGGCGCCACGTCCGCGGTCGGGGCCGGGAACGAGGCCGGGTCGCCGGGATCGGTCGCGGCATCCAGTTCGTCGCCGTCGAGCGCGCCATCGCGATCGCGGTCGATGCCCATGCGCGTCCCCGCGCCCGTGGGCACGGCGGTGAAGGTCAGCTCGCTGCCGAGTCCGGCGAGCGCCAGGAGCTGGTATTTCGTGAGCACCGCCTCGGTGGACTTGTCCGGGCGCCACCAGCCGCCGTAGAGCCATCCGCGAGGCTGTCCGCCGATCCGGCCCTTGGCGAAGAGGTCGCAGTTCCCGGCGCTCGCCTGCTGGATCAGCGAGTCGAGCCGGGCCTCTCCGGTGGGATTCGAGGTCCCGTTGAAGGTCACTTGGACGCCGACCGCGGGCGCGATGCCGGTGTCGAACGCCAGGAGGTACGCGGCGAGGTCGCGGCGGTTGGCGTCGGCCACCGCCTGCGGCGAGCCGAAGTCGAATCCGGCGCTGTCGTGCACCGCGATCAGCCGGTCCACCGAGCCGTCGTGGGTGTAGCCGAAGCCGCGCTTGTTCACCGCGCCGGCCGAGTCGCGGAAGCCGGTCTTGGTGTAGAGGTTTCGCAGCTGGGGCACCTTGAAGTCCTGGAATTCGCCCAGTCGCTCGTAGGGGATCATCGTCCCGTTGGTCCCCGGGGCGAAGCCGGCGGCGGTGTGGCACGAAGCGCAGGTCAGGCCGCCGGTGTCCACCGGCGTATTGAAGAAGAACTGCCTGCCGCGCTCCGCGCTGGGCTGGCCCGCGGGGGCGTCGGGAAACGTGCGGTCGAGGTGCTGGTTGGGGTTCGGCGGATACGTGAGCGACATGACGAAGTCGGTGAGCGCCGTCATCTCGCTGTCGGGGAGCGAGGTCGAGCGTCCCATCAGGCTCACGAACGCGGGGTTGAACGCGGCGAAGTCCGCACGATCCCCGCGCCAGTGGAGCACCCCGGTATTGGCGATCTGGCGCAGACTCTGCGTCATCAACGGCCCCTTCATCGGGTCGAACCCGTGGAGCGGGGGCGTCCCCGGAATGAACGCCCCGCTGGGCTCGCCGAGATTCCAGGCGATGCCGTCCGTGTCTCCGAACACGTGACAGGAGGCGCAAGCCTGATCGCCGTGCGCCGAGGTGAATCCGCCGTAGAAGAACTTCCGCCCGTTGACGATCTCGTCGGGGGTAGGGTCGAAGCCGATGCTCGCGAGCGCCACCTGCGAGAAGTCGGCGGTCGAGAGCGTCTGCAACTGGTTGTGGTATCGCCCGACGACGTAGACCCGGCCGCGCAGGCTGTCCTCCAGCACGCCGGTGGGCCCGGCGACCGTGGTCACGCGGGCCTTGATCGTGCTGGCCGCGCCGCCCACCGGGTTGAGCACCGCGAGCTTGTTGGTGGCGAACGAGGTCACGTAGGCGCGCCCCCCGCCGCCCGAGAACGTCACGCCGGTCGGAATGCCGATCGCGGAGTCGACCTCCGCCTGGGTGCCGGGAACCACGTCGTAGTTGACGTGTGGGTCGAGCACCCGGATCGTCACCGTTCCGGAGGCATCGTTGATGAAGCCCATCTGGGTCTCGACCAGGTAACCGACCAGGCGCGGCTCGAAGCGGAACTGGCTGCGCGCGTGGGTCCCGGTCGCCGCGATCTGGCCGCTGACCGGGTTCACCGCCAGGCCCATGACCGTGCTGGCGATGGTGGTGCTGGCGGCCTTGCCGAACTCGCGGCTGACGGTGTTGGTCGCGGTCTGGATCTCGCTCACGTTCGCGTCGCGCAGCGTGTACTTGGCCTTCGAGCTCCAGAAATTGCCGTACATGTCGTACCAGCCGGGTCCGTTGCTGCCGAAGCCCTGCCACAGGACCATCAAGCCCACCCGCGGCGGTGTCGCGGGCAGGCCCGGATCGCGCGGAAAGTCGAGATCCTCCGGCATCGAGTCCGCCGGCACCTCCGACGCCGACAGCACGGTCGTCTGATTGCCCGCCACGAACTGGCCCACGTAGACCTTGCTGCCGGCGGCGTTGCGCGCCAGCGCGCGCGGCACCCGGCCGTTGACCGGGATCGTGGTGGTGCGGGTCAGGGTGACCGGGTCGTAGACCTTGACCACGTCCTCGCCTCCGACGCTGACGTAGGCGCGCAGCGGGCTGCCCGCGAAGACCACGTCGCCGGGCTCGTCGCCGACCCTGACCGTCGCGCGCACGTGCAGAGTGTTGAGATTCACCACGCACACGTCGTCCGAGAGCAGATTGACGACCCACGCCGTGCTGTCGTCGAGGGCCGAGACCGAGATCGGGTCCAGGCCAACCGGGATCTCGCCGATGCGCACCGGCGCCGGGCCCGTGATGTCGAAGACGGATAGGCGCGCATCGGGCGTGTTGACCACCAGCAGCCGGTCGCGACTCGGTGTCATCGCGATCGGATGGACGTGCGGGCTCTCGAAATTGACGAGATCGGGACTGGTCGCCGGCCGCGACGTGAGGAGGCGAGGCGCGACTGAAACGCCTATCGCGAGCACGATCACGGCGAGCACGAGCGAGATGCGACGCATGATGCAGTCTCCCGGCGGGCTGGGCTGGCTCGAGGTGAGGGAAGGCGGTCCCCGAAGAGGCACGAGGTCCGCCCCAGTCTAACATCCCCGGGAATCCGGCGAACAGGATGAATCGTCCCCCCTGGGCCGGGCACGACCTTGCAGCGCAACCCGTTGTGCCGCGCCCCACGCCCGCCGGCGGGCCGCAGCAGGCGGGGAGCGGAGCGCGGGCTCCGCAGACGCGCAGCTAGCGCGTCACGACGCCCGCCAAGAAACCCGGCCCCGCGCGACCCACCGCCGCCGTGAGGGTGCTGTCGGCCACCGACCGGTCGCAGACCACGTAGGCCCGCTCCTGCGCCAGCCGCACGTCCACCGCGGTCACGCCGCCAACGCTCGCGATCTCGCTTTGCACCGCGGCGGCGCATCCGGAACAGGTCATGCCCGCGACCTCGAGCGTGATCACCCGTTGGTCCGCTCGCGCGGCGAGCGTCCCACTGCGTGGCAACGTGCGGACCTGATTCACCAGCCATGGCCCGCCCATGGCGAGCACGATCACGCCCACCACGATCGCGGCCACATTCCAGACCTGCGCCTTCACGGGTGCAATGCCTCCTCCGGCCAGGTGATCGCCGCCTGGTCCGCGCGCCACTCCGGCGCCGCGGACGACGCTCAAGACGTGCGGTACGACGTGACCAAGGCCACCGCTCGGCGCACGCTGGGGGGCGGCGCCTTCGCGTGACCGAGCCGAACCAGCAGCAGCGGTTCCTCGCCCTGGGCATCGAAGCGGCGCACCAGCTCGTCGCGGATGCGAGGCACCTCGAGCGGGACGATCAGGGGCTGCTGGGCGATCCCGAGTTGAGTCGCCTTGAGCGCGAGGCGCTCGTAGGCCTGCCCGCCGACGACCCACTGCGGGTTTCCCGCCACCGGTGTGGTGAGCAGGACCAGCGACCCGCCGGAGCGGATGGCGTCGCGCGCCTGGTGCGCCGCGCTCTCGGCGCCGAAACGCAGGAACCAGCTGTTCGGGTCGAAGTAGCGGCCGGCGAACCAGTGCGCGAAACCGCCCATCTCGAGCGCGTCCACCATGACTCCGTCGCCGCGCTCCAGAGCGGAGTCGCCGAAGCGCATCCAGCCGTAGCGCTCGGCCTCGGCGCGCGCGTCGAGCACCTGGGACTTGGTCGCCTCGTAGGCCAGATCGGCCAGCGGGCGCAGCGCGTCGCGGTCGTCGATCCAGTGCAGGCGCACGGACTCGGGAACCTGCGCCGAGATCTGGGCCCGGTTCTGGGGAAACAGCGTGCGCCCATCGTAGCCACGGCGGTTGGTGCGGCGCCGAGGCAGCGCGCCGAACAGCGAACGGTCGCGCGGCGCATCGCCCCCGGTCCACGACACCTGCGCCACCACGTCGCCGGCGCCCTCGAACGGGAAATAGTCCACGGTCGGCCGCAGGCCGTAGGCGCGGGCCGCCACCAGCAGGTTCTCGAGCGCCGCCCCGAGCGAGGCCATCATCCAACGGCCGTCAGGGTCGGTGACCGGCAGCGCGCGCCGAGTATCGGCCAGCAGGCGGATGCTGGTGTCCTCGACCTCGAACCTCCACGGCTGGCTGTTCCAGTGGCTGGGAGCGAGAATCGCCGCCCCGATGAGGGCACGCGCGGTCTCGAGCGCGCTCTCCGGCGCACGGTCGGGCAGGGTCCAAGGCTGCAGCGGCGGGCGAGCGCGCGGGGGCTTGCGCGCCGCCGCGAGTCGCGGCCGCAGCGCCATGTAGGCCGCCGTGCCGCCGAGCACGATCAGGAAGCGGCGGCGGTCGATTCCGACGGTGGTGAATCCGGTGGGGGGTTCCCGGGACGCCTGGCGGCGCACAGCGTTGCTCTCCATGCGGGCGACAGGTTGCGTCAGAGCCTCCCCCAGCGTCAACCCGGGGCTGGGAACCCGGCCTCGGACGCGGAGTTGTGGATCCGGGCGCGGGCCGCGCCCGACCCGCGCGGCCGCCCCCCCGCCTTGTCGCGGCGGTGGCCTCCCGATACCGTCCGCGCGTGCCTCCCGCCCGTTTCGCGACCGATACCTCCCTCGAATTCCTCGCGCGCCGGCTGCGATTCCTCGGCTACGACGTCGTCACCCACCGCGGGGCGCGGCTCGAGGAACTGTTCGAGGCTGCGCGCGGCGAGGGCCGCACCGTGCTCACGCTGAGCCGGCGCCACCCGCGGCGTTTCGCCGACGTCCCGGCGATCACCGTGGCCCGCGCCGACCCCGAGGGCGCGCTGCGATCCCTCGCTGCGGCGTACGAGCCTGCCGGGGCCCCGTTCACGCGCTGCCCCGCCTGCAACGGCGCCCTGCAGCGCCGGCAGCGGATCGAGGCGAGCGGCGAGGTGCCGGGCCGCGTGCTGCGCGGCGCGGCGCCGCTGCGCTACTGCGCGGACTGCGGCAAGTGGTACTGGGAGGGCAGTCACACTGCTCGGCTCCGCGAGTGGCTGGGGCGGGCGCTGGGGCGTCCGTTGCCGGCCGAAGAGGCCGAGGGCGGCCCGACCCGTTGAGCTCATGCCAGGCTCCGTCCGCAAACGCCCGCGGGCAAGGCGTCGCGGTCGTGCGACGAGCGGAGTCGTGGCCCCGGGCCACGTCGGAGCGAGGAGCCGACCGCGCAACGGGGCCCGCGGGCGTTTGCGGACGGAGCCTAAGGGCAGTTGATGGAGGTCGCGAGCTGGCGCGCCTTGCGGGCCAACGACTCGGCCCGCCACAGCTCGTCGCGGGCGAGGGCGGCGCGCACGTCCGCGAGCAGGCTCGCGGTGGCCTCGACCACGCTCTCCTGATCCGGGAGCAGGCGGCGCCCCTGGCAGCCGCGCACCGCCGAGGACGCTGCCGTGGTGTCGGCCGTCACGCGGCTCAGCAGTTCCCGGCGCTCCTTGTCGGAGAGTACCCCTTCGACCTTCACCGGTTCGGTGGGAGCGACCTTGGCGTCCCCGCTGGGGGCGGGCGGCTGCGCCGGCGTCGGGCGTGACTCGATCGGCACGCCGAAGCCCGGCAGATGCGCGCAGCCGACGAGCGAGAGCGCGGCCGCGAGGGCCAGGACGCCGGACATCGCGGAGGCGCGGCTCATGCCACCCCCAGCGCTTCGAGCTTGCGCGCCGGCAGCATCAGCGTGATGCGCGTGCCCTCCCCGCGGGTGGAGCGCAGCTGGACGCGGCCGCCGTGAAGCTGCGCGACGTGTTGCACCACGGCGAGCCCGATACCCGAGCCGCCCGGGCGGGTGGTGAAGTAGAGATCGAAGATCATCGTCTGCAGCTCCTCCGGGATCCCGATGCCCTCGTCGCAGACGGTGATCTCGAGATGGCCGTCGTGGAACATCGCCTCGACATCGATCACGCCGCCGCCGGGCATCGCCTGCTCGGCGTTGGCGATCAGGTTCGACAGGGCCTGGCTCAGCAGCGCAGGGTCGCCCCAGAATCGCTCCGGCAGGTCGCCGAAGTCCAGCCGCACCTCGATCCGGCGGGGCTGAAGCGTGGCGCGCGCCCGCTCGGCGACGTCGGCCAGCAGGGTGCGGGGGTCGAACCACGTGGTCTTCAGCTCGCCCAGCATGCTGAACGGACGGAACCCGACGACGATCTGTTCGAGGCGCTTCAGCTCGTTCTCCAGCACGCGCAGGTGGTCCGCGGCTTCCGGGGTCGGCGCCAACCACTTGCGCTTGAGGTGGCCGAGATGGAGCGCGGCGGCGTTGAGCGGATCGGCCATCTCGTGCGCGAGTCCCGAGGCCATCTTGGCCCACGCCGCCACCCGGCTGGTGGCATCGAGCAGCTCGCCGGGCGCCGCCTCGCCGATCGCCACCCGCGCGCGGGCCGATTGCAGCCGCTCGCCGAGCGCGTTGATCGACGAGGCGAGGCGCGCCAGCTCGTCGCGGCCCTCGACGCTCGTGCGGTAGCCGAATTCCCCCTCGCGCAGGCGCTCGAGGCCGGTCACGACGTTGCGCATGCGGCGCGAGAGCAGCTGGGCGAAGGCGAGCGCCATGGCGATGGCGAGCAGTAGCGCGACGAGCGAGGTCCAGAGGCCCGCGCGCAGGGACTCCAGCAGCTGTGCGCGCAGCAGGGCGCTCGAAACCCCGACCCGCACCTCGCCGAAATCGCGGTCCCCCGCCCGCAGCGGCACGGTCTGCTCGTAGACCTGGGCCGGCCCCAACAGTCGCAAGGCCTGCCGCACCAGCCCGCCCTCGACCAGGCCGCCGAGCGGCGGGCGGTGCGGCAGCGCGTCGCCGACGCGCGCCGGCATGCTGTGCGTCAGCACGTGCCCGCGGGTGTCGTAGACGCCGAGGTCGATGATGGTGGGGTCGCTGGCCAGGGCGCTCTCGAACAGCGCGGCCAGCACGCGGTCGGCGGCCACCGCCGCCTCGCCGCGCCCGTGGCCCGCGGCGGAGGCCGCGCGACCGCTCAGCACCGCCGACTCCTGGGCGAGGGCCAGCGAGCGGGCGGCGGCGGCGGCGATGGTGGACCGCAAGGCGAGGCCGGTCTGGATCCCGAGCGCGACCATCGAGACCACCAGCGCCAGCCCCACCATCGACGCCGACAGCAGGGTGCGGATGCCGAAGCTGAGCCTCATGCCGCGGGTCGCCTTCCCGACGCGAAGACCGTCGCCCGCGCCGGCGCGGGGAAGCGTCGCGCCCGGCCCCGGCGACGGGCGCGGGCGGGCACGGGGGCGCGCGGGCGGAAGGCCACGCTCACGCCACTTCTTCGCGCGCGTAGCGCTTGAGCTTGTTCTGCAGCGTCTTGAGGCTGATGCCGAGCGCGCGGGCGGTGCGCGTCTTGTTCTGGTCGAAGGCCTCGAGCGCCCGCAGGATGGCCTTGCGCTCCAACTCCTCGAGCGGCTCGACCGGTGCGGAGCCGTGGCGCGCGTGCACCACCACCTTCTTCATGACGCTCTCCGGCAGATCGGACAGATCGATCACCGGGCCGCGGGCCAGCACCACCGCGCGCTCGATGGCATTGCGCAGCTCGCGCACGTTGCCCGGCCAGTCGTGGGCCTCGAGCGCCCCCATGGTCTCGTGCGACAGCCCCTCGACGGCGCGCTTCTCGATCTTGGCGAAGTGGGCGATGAACCGCGCCGCCAGCGGGGCGATATCCTCGGGCCGGTTGCGCAGCGGTGGCACCTCCATGCGAAAGACGTTGAGCCGGTAGTAGAGGTCGCTGCGCAGTCGCCCTTCGTCCACCGCGCGCTGCGGATCGCGGTTGGTCGCGGCGAAGATGCGGAAGTCGGCGAGCTTCTCCTCGCTCCCGCCGACACGCCGGAAGCGCCGGGTCTCGAGCACGCGCAGCAGCTTGACCTGGAGGGAGGGGGCCATCTCGGTGATTTCGTCGAGGAACAGGGTCCCGCCCGCGGCGTGCTCGAACAGTCCGGCATGGTCGGTGAGCGCCCCGGTGAAGGCGCCTCGCTCGTGGCCGAACAGCTCGGTCTCGAGCAGCGTCTCGGGGATCGCCGGGCAGTTGACCGCGACGAAGGGCGCGCGCGCGCGCCCGGACATCTCGTGCAGCATCTGGGCCACGAAGTCCTTGCCGGCGCCGCTCTCGCCGGTGATGAGCACCGAGGCGGAGGAGGGCGCGACCCGTTCCATGAGCTCGATCAATCGACGCATCTCGGGCGAGCGGCTGACGATCACGCCGGTCTCCCCCAGCGAGCTGAGCTTGCGGCGCAGCCGGGACACCTCGCTGCGCATCTCGTTGCGCTCGCCCAGCCGGCCGAGCAGGAGCTGGAGCCGATCGATGTCCACCGGCTTGGTGAGGAAGTCGAAGGCGCCCTCGCGGATCGCCTTCACCGCCTCCTCGATGGTGCCGAAGCCGGTGAGCATGATGAAGCCGATCCAGGGATCGCGCCCGCGCACCTCGCGCAGCAGGGCGAGGCCGCCGGGGCCGGGGGGCATCATGAGATCGGAGACCACGGCGTCCGGCCGCCAGGTGTCGAGCAGCTGCGAGGCCTCCGCCACGCTGGCGGCGATGCTGACCTCGTGCCCCCACTCCTTCAGATAGTCGCGCAGGCCCTCGGCCGAGGCGCGGTGGTCGTCCACGACCATGACTCGAAGCGACATCGTGCCTTTCACCCCGGCTGGGTCGTTTCTTCCCGGGTGGAACATTTTACGCAGTAGGCCCCCAGATAAAAGGCCTGTTTCGCGGTTGGATTTTGGCTTGGTTCGCATGCTCCAATCCGTTGCAGTATATGCCGTTATTGGCTTGTAACCTGGGGTCGTGGCTGGTTCGGGTCCGCTGGCACCAAACTGGCATGGGGCAAGTATCGGACCTCTCGCCGAAAGGCCGGAGGTTCGCAGCAGCCGAGGGACCCTGCCCAGGGATGGGGCACTGGTCGAATCCGGGGAGGGGCGTGATCGTCGCGATGCGGCGGTCCGTCCCGCCTCCCGGGTCCCGAGAACCCGCCCGACACGGAACGGAAGCGGGATGCACCGAGGGTGGAACGTGTTGAGGAGATGGGAATTTCCGGAGATGTCGCGATGAGCAACGTGCCGCGGGAGGGCGTCACGGGACTCATCCGCGGAACCCAGCGTGAAGAGGTGGTGTGGTGGCGCTATCGCGCTTCCGCGATCAAAAGGTCGCCACTCTCGACGCGCGCACGCAAGGAGCGTCGGCGCCGGATTTGGCGCCGCATGGTCCTGATCACGGGAGTGATCACGACCGCCGCGGCCCTCTGGGTCTGGGCGTGGCCTTCGATCGCGGGGCGTCCGTAGGGAATACCGCATCGCGGGGGGGCTCTTCGGGCCGCCGACTCGCCCCAGACCGCGCCAGGCAGGCAGCCGAAGCACCGTGAACCACCCGGCGGGATTCGCCGGCCGAGGCGTCACCGTCGGACACGTCGGGGCGCCTGGCGGCCCCGACGGAGCGGCGACCGCGTCTTCCACCGCCTGCCCCAGATAGCCGAGCGAGCCGACGCGCTTTCGTCCTGGTCCGGAGCGCACTGTGGGGAGCGGCCATGCCGTGGCGCCCGGCTCGCCGGCGATTGACGCCGTCCGCCGGTTCGCGGCGCGCCCATCGCGCCGTGGACGGCGGGGGCGTCGTCACCTCCCTCCTCCGAAGCGGCGCCTGAGCCCCGTGCGCAGCCGGGCCCGCGCCGCCCCGGCCGAAACCGAACCTCACCCACGCCGCCCGGAGCAGGTCCGCGGAAGGCGACCGGGCCGGGCCCGAACCGCCGTGGCTTCCGCCACGATGCGCGACGATGCTAGAGTCCGCGCGCTGAGGCTCGAGTCCTCCCCACCCGCGGAGCGCCGCCCGGCCCGCATGGACCTCTCCATCGTCATCGTCGCCTACCAGTCCCGCGATCGGCTGCTGCAGGGCCTGGCCACGCTTCCAGCCGCCTGCCCCGGACTCGAGATCGAGATCGTGGTCGTGGACAACGACTCGAAGGACGGCACCTGCGAGGCACTGGCGCGCGCCTTCCCGGCCGTCCGCCTGATCCCCAACCGCGAGAACGTGGGCTACGCGCGGGCGGTGAACCAGGGACTGCGAGCCACCGCGGCCCCGTTCGTGGCCGTGATGAACCCCGACTGCGAGACCCGCCCGGGGGCGCTGCGGACGCTGGTGGACCACCTCCTCGCCCATCCGCGGAGCGGCATCGCGGCGCCGCGGATCCTGAATCCCGACGGCTCGCTCGAGTATTCCGCGCGCGCCTTTCCCGACCACCTCACCTTCCTGTTCAACCGCTACTCGCTCCTCACCCGGCTGTTCCCCGGCAACCGCTTCTCGCGGCGCTATCTGCTCACCGACTGGGACCATGCCACGGTGCGCGACGTGGACTGGGTCTCGGGCGCCTGCATGGTGGTGCGGCGCGAAGCGATCGCGGAGGTCGGGCCGATGGACGAGCGGTTCTTCCTGTTCAACGAGGACGTGGACTGGTGCCGTCGCATGAAGCTCGCGGGCCGGGCGGTGACCTACGTGCCCGACGCCGTGATCGAGCACCGCGTCGGGGTCAGCCGCCGCCGGGTGTCGGCGCGCGTCATCTACGCCCGCCACCGCGGCATGATCCTCTACTTCCACAAGCACCACTCCGCGCCCCCCGCGCTCGCCTTCCTGGCCGACGCCGCGATCCTGCTGCGTGCCGGCCTGATGATGGCGGCCAACGCCCTCCGTCCGCGCTGAGATCCCGGTGCCCTATTCCCTCTCGCTCGCCCTCGCCGCCCTGGCGGTGACCTGGGGGCTGACTCCCGTGGTGATGCGGCTGGCGCGCCGCCTCGGAGCGCTCGACCGTCCGGGGCCCCGCCGCATCCATCACGAAGCCGTGCCCACGCTCGGCGGCCTCGCGGTGATGGCGGCGGTGCTCGGCGTGGCGTGGGGGGCGCGCGCGCTTCCCGGACCGGCGCGCCTGCTCGATCTACACCCGCTGCTCGGGCTCACCGTCGCCTCGCTGCCGATCCTGGGGCTGGGAGTGGTGGACGACCTGCGCGGGACCTCGCCGTGGGCCAAGCTCGGCGTCCAGATCTGCGCCGCGCTCGCCCTCACCACCTTTGGCTTCGGCATCCCGGTTCTGACCAACCCGTTCGGCCCGGCGTTCGACTCGGGCTGGCTCAACGTGCCGCTCACGGTGCTCTGGGTGCTGCTGGTGACCAATGCCATCAACCTGATCGACGGCCTCGATGGACTGGCCTCCGGCGTCGTGCTCATCGCCTCGGGCGCGCTGTGGTGGGCGTCGCACGCGCACCAGGATTTCTACGTGATGTTCTTCACCTCGCTCCTCATCGGAGCGACCCTGGGCTTCCTGCGGTTCAATTTTCCACCCGCGCGCATCTTCATGGGAGACACCGGCAGCCAGTTTCTGGGCTTCGTGCTGGCGGCCGTGTCGTTGCTGGAGAACCGCAAGGAGACCGCGACGGTGACGCTGCTGCTCCCGCTGGTGGCGATCGGCGTTCCCATCGCGGACGGGGTGCGGACCTTCATGCGGCGACTGCTCCGTGGCCGCTGGGTGTTCAAGGCCGACACCGGACACATCCACCACCGACTGCTGAGGCTCGGGCTCTCACAGCGCGGTGCCGTGTTGGTGCTGTGGACCGTGTCCGGCGTGCTCGGGCTGATCGCCGTGGTGCTCGCCGGCCTGCCGCGGCGCTTCGCGATGCCGACCGTGGGCGTGCTCGCGCTGCTGATGTTCGTCGCCGCCGAGATGCTGGAGGCGTTCGCGCCTCGCGGCGGCCGGCGGGCGGGCGCGCGCGACGAGGACGCGCCGGGCGCGCCCGGAAGCGGTGCGGTGCCCGAGCGGCGCGCCACGCCCAGGCGCCGCGGCCGGCACCGGCGGCCGCGCTGACCGGCCGCGCGGCGGAGCGCCCGGGACCCGGGGGCCACCCCACCGCCACCCGCTGACCCGGTCCCAGGGCACGCCATCCGACCCGCGGCGCGCACGCGCCGGCGCGGGCCCCGCCGGCGGCCGGGAGCACGGGAGCCTGATCCGCGGGAGCACGCGGCATGCCGCGCGGGAGTCGCCCCTCGGCCGGGCCTCGGCGCGTGAACGCGCGGGGGCGCCCGCACCGGGCGGGGCGGGCGAGCAGGTAGGCGCACCGCGGTGGCGGATGGCGGAACGCGGGTGCGCGGCCGGCGTCGAAGGCGTGGCGTCGCTCGTCGTGGGGGCGACGCCGGGCGCAGCGGAGGAACGGACGCGGGCTAGTGTCCTGTCCCAGGAGTAGCTTGCCAGTCGGCGACCGCTGCATCCCGGC
>Ga0154739_1080_pt2 | contig 14557 bp, 11 predicted proteins | sample Rifle2008BG16ft_FD_105747 | JGI IMG/M metagenome (GOLD analysis project Ga0154739, IMG submission 105747) | Candidatus Eisenbacteria bacterium RBG_16_71_46 | reverse complement strand
CGCGGGAGTCGGGCGAACAGAAGTCCATCTAGCCCACGGACAGGCGGTGCTTGTCGCGGTACATCCGTTCGTCGGCGCGGTCCACCAGATCGCCCGCGCTCGCCTGCCCGTCCCACAGCACCAGCCCGTGGCTGACGCGCGAACTCCGCGGCGAGCGCTCGAAGAAACCGCGCTCCACGCGGTTCGCGATGCACTCGGCGCCTTCGCGGTCGGCCGACAGCACCATCACGAACTCGTCACCACCCACCCGGTAGGCGCTGTCGCTGCCGGCGCGGGTGCTGGAGCGCAGCACCGCCCCCATGGTGCGGAGGGTCTCGTCCCCGCAGCCGTGGCCGTGGAGGTCGTTGAGCGCCTTGAGACCGTCCACGTCGAGGTACAGCAGCGCTACCGACTCCCCGGTGCGCGTCGCGTGGCGCAGGCGGAACTCGAGATCGCGCTGGAAGGCGCGACGGTTGCCGAGCCCGGTGAGCGGATCGGTCAGGGTGAGCCGCTCCAGCTCCCGCAGATGCGCCCGGATCAGCCGCTGCTCGCGCGCGATGAGCAGCAGGATGACCACGCCCAGGACCACGATCAACACCGCGCTGGCGATGGAGCCCAGATGGCGCAGGTTCGGGGCGAGCCGACCCTGGACGAGCTCGAGGGTCGCCAGCAACAGCAGCAGCAGCGCGAGCAGCAACGCCGGCGGCAGCAGGACCTGGCGGTTCGACGGCAGCGATGGACGATGGGTGGAAGCCATGGGCTCCTGGCGCGCGCGGGGCCGCGTCGACGTGCGACCGGGGACGTCACGGACGTCGCCCGGCACTCCGGGGGAAGGCGGACGCGCGGGCGCCCCGCGTCTCTGCGGGCGACGGGGCCCACCTTAGCCGCCGCGGAGGGCACGGTCAACGCCCCGGCCCCCCGGCGTCCGGCCGCGCGGGGGCGCTTCGGCCCGGTGGCCGGTGCCGGTGCAAACCTGCTAATCTGCGGGGGCTTTCTTTCCCGTCCGACGCTCGCAGCCAGGAGTTCGCCCGTGACCCAAGTCGAGTCCCCGAGCCGCGTTCGACCGTTGGACGAGCTCGACATCGGGAGCATCGTCAAGATCGATGAGCGCATCACCGGCATTTACCGTCCCGAGGTGTGGGAGGAGCGTGCGGGTTACTACCTGCGCCGCGACCCGGACGCCTCCCAGGTGGTGGAGATCGGGGGCAAGGTGGTGGGGTTCATGCTCGGTGACATCCGGATCGGCGAGTTCGGTCTCGAGGAGCCCAGCGGGTGGATCGAGCGGTTCGGCATCGACCCCGACTTCCGCGGGCGGGATCTCGGCAAGCGGATGTTCGAGGCCATGAGCGCCCACTTCCGCGCCCAGGGGGTCACCACGCTGCGCACGCTCGTGGACCGTCAGGACGCGGGCGTGGCGGGGTTCCTCGGCGCGCTGGGATTCGAGTCCTCGCGGCTGCAGGCCCTGGAGATGCGGCTCCCGACCGCGACATCCTGAGGATCGACGATGAAGGTCGAACAGCTCACGCTCGAAAAGAAGTACCACGATGCCGTCGAGCACTGGCGCCGGCACTATCTCAAGGACTACGACCTGCTGCTCGAGAACTGGGACAAGTATTTTCCCAAGGACGAGCCGTTCTGCCTGTGCGCCAAGATGGAGTGCGGCACGCCCGACACCGTCGCCGTGGGCGAGCACGCGGGCGAGAAGAAGCGCCTGACGCCCGACCAGCTGACGGAGGACGAGGCCAAGCACCTGCTCGCCATCATCCGCGCCCAGGCGTCGACCGAGTTCGGCTCGATCCAGCAGCACGCGGGCACGCTGGCGCGGGCGCAGGACGACGAGGACCGCTTCTGGGTGCTGCGCGTGATGGCCGAGGAGCTTCGCCACGGTTACCAGATGTTCCACCTCCTGCTGTCACAGGATTGGAGCAAGGCCGCGGGCGGGGTGAAGGGCGAGGAGATGGTGGAGGAGATCCTGTCGATGCAGACCGGCTCCCACGTCCTCGACGCCTTCAACCTGGAGTACGACTCGTTCGTCGACAACGTGTGCTTCGCGGCGCTGGTGGACCGCGTCGGCAAGTACCAGTTGACCATGCAGAAGGTGTGCGCCTTCCGCCCGATGGCCGACAGCATGCCGCCGATGTTGCGCGAGGAGGCGTTCCACCTCGCCGCCGGCGTGATCCCGTTGCGGCGCTGGGCCAAGCGCGCGGCGCAGGGGGACGTGTTCATCAGCATGCGCGCGATCCAGAAGTCGATCCACAAGTGGTACCCGCGCGCGCTCGAGATGTTCGGTGACGAGCGCGGCGGCGACAGCAACCTGCGGATGGGATTCAAGGACATGAAGAACCGCGAGGCGCAGGACCTCTACATCGAGGAGGTCACCCGCATGGTGCGCGACATCAACGCGCGCTTCCTGCGCGCGCGCTTCCCGGATTACACGATCGACAAGGTGGAACGGGTGCTCGACGAGCTCGAGCGCGGTCGCGGCCGCCACCAGGGCGTGGAGTACGACGACCTGCTGCGCGTGCCCGACCGGCGCTTCTTCCGCCGCAAGGGCGAGCCGGCCTGGACCATGATCGGAGCCGACGGCGAGCCGTTCGCCGATGTCGACGCCTACGTGCGCTACCTCGCGACGCAGCTCCCGGAGGCCTACCTGGCGAGCCGCGACATGAAGACCTACGCCGAGACCGTGCGCCAGGTCGCCGCCGGCACGCTCCCGGTCGCGGAGGCGGTGCGCAGGATGCCGCGGCTCAAGCGCGTGGGCGGGAACTGTCCGTGCTCGCGCTCGGTGCGCTGGGTGGTCGAGGACCCGGCCCCCACGAACGGGCACTAGGCTCCGCTTGAAAGCGTCCGAGGGCCGCGTTGCGCGGTCGGCCACGATTTCGCTTGTCGCACGACCGCGACGCCTTGCCCTCGGACGCTTTCAAGCGGAGCCTAGTGCCTTGACCCGGCCGCGCTCCCCCGCCTGCGCCCCGCGGTAACAGGAAAGCGCATGCACCGCACCGCGCACGTCGCCTACTTCTGCATGGAGTTCGGGCTCGACCCCTCGTTCCCGATCTACGCGGGGGGACTCGGCGTGCTGGCCGGCGACTTCATCAAGTCCGCGCACGACCTTCACCTGCCGATGATCGCGGTCGGCCTGCGCTGGGAGCGCGGCTACTGCGTCCAGCGCATCGGCGCCGATGGCCAGCCGCACGACGAGTTCCCGGCCTACGACCACGGGTTCATGCGCGACACCGGCGTGCACGTGCGGGTGCGGGTGCGGGGCCGGGAGGTTCCCTGCGCGGTGCGGGTGACCGACCGATTCGGACACGTGCCGTTGTTCCTGCTCGAACCCACCCGCGCCGAAGACCGCTGGATCACGCACCGCCTCTACGAAGCCGGGACCGACGTGCGCATCGCCCAGGAGATCCTGCTCGGGATCGGCGGCGTGCGCGCGCTGCACTGGATGGGCTACCCGATCTCGACCTATCACTTCAACGAGGGCCATGCGGTCTTCGCCGGCATCGAGCTGATCGCGGGACGGATGGAGGAGGGGCTCGCGTTTCCCGAGGCGTGGGCCCGGACCCGGCGCGAGATCGTCTTCACGACCCACACGCCGGTCAAGGCCGGCAACGAAGAACACTCGCTCAAGGACTTGCGGCGGATGGGAGCCTGCCTGCAGCTCTCCGGCGCCGAGATGCGCGCGATCGGCGGCGACCCGTTCAACATGACCGTGGCCGGCCTGCGCCTGTCGCGGCGGGCGAACGCGGTGTCCGAGCTGCACGGGCGCACCGCCCGCGAGATGTGGGCGCACGTGGACAATGCCGCGCCGATCATCGGCATCACCAACGGCGTGCACCGGCCGAGCTGGCAGGCGGAGAGCATCCGCGCCGCGGCCGGCGACCGCGCCAAGCTGTGGGAGGCCCACCTCGCGCTCAAGGGCGAGCTGCTCGAGGAGATCGCACGCCGCACCGGCGTGCGCATCGAGCCGGACGCGCTGCTCGTGGGCTTCGCGCGGCGGGCCGCGGGCTACAAGCGCGCCGACCTGGTGCTGCGCGACGAGCGCCGTCTCGAGCGTCTGTTCAAGAGCACGCCGGTCCACTTCGTCTTCGCCGGCAAGTCGCACCCCGACGATCCCGGCGGCAAGGCGACGATCGCGCGGCTGGTGCGGGCGGCCGGGAAGTACGGCGGACGGGTCCTGTTCCTCGAGGACTACGCCATCGAGCTCGCGCGCGTCCTCACGCGCGGCTGCGACGTGTGGCTCAACAACCCGACGCGGCCGCTGGAGGCGAGCGGCACCTCGGGGATGAAGGCGGCGATGAACGGCGTGCTCAACGCCAGCATCCTCGACGGCTGGTGGCCCGAGGGCTGCGAGCACGGCGTGACCGGCTGGGCGATCGGCGACGCCAGCGCCGGGGACGACGCGCGCGATCTGGAGGCGGTCTACGAGACCCTCGAGCGACAGGTGGTCCCGATCTGGTCCGACCGCGAGCGCTGGACGGCGATGATGTACGCCAGCATCCAGATGGCGGAGACCAAGTTCTCCACCGACCGCATGATCCGCGAGTACTTCGACCGCCTCTACGCCCCCGAGGCGATCCCCTCCAACCGACCCTCCGCGCCGGGCGCCGATCCGGTCGCCGCGCCCTGAGGCCGGGTCAGCCGCCTCCCTCGGGGATCACCTCCTGCAAGCGGAGCCTCTCGACGTAGTCCTCCGGCAGCCGGTGGTGCACCGCCCCGCGCAGGATGGCGTCGAGATAGCGCTGCGAGGGCGGCGAGGGATTCGACGGGCGCGCGATGTAGGTGGCGGCCAGCACCCGGCGCGCGAACGACCCGTCGTCGGGGCGCGTCAGCTCCACCGTCACCTGCTCGCGATCGTAGACGTTGTGCTGGTCGCCGGCGTCCTTGAAGCCTTCGAAGCCGTCGAGCCGGAGCAGGTCCTCCTCGGTGAGCTCGTATAGGACTCCCCACACCGTCGCGCCGTGCGCGAGTTGGATGCCGGCGACACCGCCGCCCCAGGCGTTCGAGTAGCGCAGATAGGCGAGGCGATGGTCGGCCAGCGACGCGAGCCCGACGACATGGTGCCCGGGGCAGCGCTCCCGCATCTGCTGGGGATCGAGATTGGAGCCGTAGGCGAAGTAGAGCATCGCGCCTCCACCGGATGCGGCCGTCCTTCAGCCGCGAGGGACTGGTACGCAGGATAGCGCAATCCCGCGAGATCCGCCCCGCGGTTGCCAGCGTGCCAGCCGGTGCTATCATACGCGCTCTGCCGGTCGCGCGCCGCCGCGCCGCTCACCCTCTCGCGGATGCCCTCGTCCCACATGGAGAAGCGTCTCATGCCTGCGGATTTTCTCGCCTTCGGCCCGCACCCGGACGACGCCGAGATCGGCGCGGGCGGCCTGCTGCGCAAGATGAAGTCCCTCGGGCACACGACCGGGATCATCGACATGACCTCGGGCGACATGGGATGGGGGAGCCCCGAGATCCGCGCCGCGGAGAGCGAGCGGGCGGCGAAGTTCCTCCAGCTCGACGTGCGCGAGAACCTCGACCTCGGGGATTGCCGGGTCGAGGACACGTTCGAGAACCGCTGCGCCGCCGCCGCGGCGATCCGGCGCCACCGGCCGCAGATCGTGCTCGCGCCCTACTACCACCTGCCGATCGGCCGCGGGCTCGGCCACAACGACCATTACAAGAGCGGCCAGATCGTGGCGAACGCCTACAACCTCGCGCACCTGCGCAAGGCCCCGATCCCGGGCGAGCCCTACCAGGCGCGCGGCATCTTCTTCTACTTCCTGCCCCCGGGGACGAGCCCGACCTTCGTCGTGGACGTCTCGGAGTTTTTCGACGACTGGATGGCGGCGCTCGACTGCCACGAGAGCCAGTTCGCCCATCCCGACCGGCCGCGCCCCCAGGAGCTGCCCCCGGTGCGCGAGGTGTTCGAGACCTTCGCGCGCTACTGGGGATGGCAGATCGGGGTGCGCTACGCCCAGGCTTTCCTCGCCACCTCGCCGCTCAAGATCGGCGATCCGATGCTGCTGGTGCGGGACGTCGTCCCGCGTCCCTGAGGCGGGCCGTTACCGCCCCGAGAGCCGATGACCTCCGCCCTGGCGCGCGCCGCCGCCGTCTCGAGCCTGCTCGTCGCGCTCGCATCGCCGCTCGCGGCCCAGCCCGCGGAGCGCCGGTTCGACGCGCTCGCCGAGGCGTTCCTCGACGGCTGGCTCGACCGCCATCCCCAGGTCGCCACCGGTCTGGGGGTGCACGCCTGGGACGGCGTGCTGCGCCCGGTCACGCAGGCCACGCTGGCGGAGGATGCCGCCTGGTACCGGTCCTTCCGCGCGCGCCTCGCCGCGATTCCGCGCGGCGGGCTGTCGTTCGAGCGCGCCCTCGACCACGACGTGCTGGCGGCTCGTATCGAGAGCGAGCTGCTCGATCTCGAGGTGATCCGTCCCTACCAGACCCATCCCAACGCCTACGTCGAGCTGGTGGCGGGCTCGATCCAGTCTCTGCTGGAGCGCGATGTCGCCTCCCCGTGCGAACGGGTGCGCGAGGCGACGCGGCGCCTGGGCCAGGTGCCGGAGGTGCTGCGCGCCGCGCGCGTGAACCTGGAGAACCCCCCGGAGATCTTCACGCGCGTCGCCTTGCAGCAGCTCGCGGGGGCCATCACCTTCTATCGGAGCGAGGTGCCGGCGCTGGCCGCCGGGTGCCGCGACCCCGAAACCCAGGCCGATCTCGCCGAGGCGGACTCGGCGGCGGTGCGGGCGCTGGAGTCGTTCCTGGATTACCTGCGCGACGACCTGCTGCCGCGCTCCCGCGGAGACTTCGCCCTGGGGCGCGAAACCTTCCAGCGCAAGCTCGCCTGCGACGAGATGGAGACGGCGCCGGTGGACAGCCTGCTCGCCCGCGGCGAGCGGGAGCTCGAGGAGACCCGCGGGCGCATGGCGCTCCTGGCCGAGGCGATCGCGCCGGGGCAGGGATTGCGCGCCGCGCTCGATTCCCTGGCGCGCGACGCACCGCCGCCGGATTCGCTGGTCACCGCGGTCGCGGCCGGGCTCGACCGCGTACGCGGTTTTCTCCGCGCGCACGCGATCGTGACCCTGCCCGAGAAGCAGCACCTCATCGTGCGCGCGACCCCGGCCTTCCGCCGCGGCACGTCCTTCGCCTCGATGGAGTCCCCCGGCGTGTGGGAGCGGCGCGCGACCGAGGCCTATTACAACGTGACTCCGGCGGATCCGACCTGGAGCCCGGAGCACCGGCGCGAGCACCTCGCGTTGTTCAACCCCTACGCCGCCGATCTCGTGTCGATCCACGAGACGCTCCCGGGCCACTACCTCCAGGCCCTGGCGCTGCGCCGAACGCCGGCGCGCCTGCGCCAGGCGTGGCTCTGTCGCAGCACGAGCGAGGGGTGGGCGCACTACTGCGAGCAGATGATGATCGAGCAGGGCTACGGCGGCGGCGATCCGCGCTACGAACTGGCGCAGCTCGCGCTGGCGGCCCAGCGCCTGGGCCGGTTGATCGTGGGGATCTCGATGCACACCCGCGGCATGACCTACCCCGAGGGGGCGGCGCTGTTCCAGGAGCGATGCTTCATGGCGCCCGCGAACGCCGCGCGCGAGGCCGGCCGCGCCGCGATGGACCCGACCGACCTGGTCTACACGCTCGGCAAGTGGCGCATCCTGGAGCTGCGCGACGGGCTGCGCGCACGGCTGGGAGAGCGCTTCTCGCTGCGCGCCTTCCACGACGCGCTCCTGCTCGCGGGCGGGGCACCCCTGCCGGTGGCGGGCGAGATCCTGCGGCACCAGTTCGAGGACGCCGCGGCGGGCGGAGTGGAGTAGTCGATGGAACGTTTCGCCGGACGCTACGTTCTGCTCCGCTGCCTGGGGCGCGGCGGCATGGGCGAGGTCTACCTGGCCCGGGACCTCGCGAACGGACAGGAGTGCGCGCTCAAGCGCCTGCTCGACCGCGCGGCGCTGGCCGCACCCGATCTCATCCGCCACGAGTTCGAGGCGCTCACCCGGCTGCGCCATCCCGCAGTGGTGGCGGTGCAGGAATTCGGCTTTGCTCCCGACGGCACCCCCTACTACACGATGGAGTACGTCCCCGGGGTGCCTTCGCACCTCGCGCTCCCGCGCGGCGACTGGGCGGCGCTGTGCGTCGTCGCGGCCGAGGTCGCCGCCGCCCTCGAAGCGCTGCACGCCGGCGGGGTGGCGCACGGCGATCTCAAGCCCTCCAACCTGTTGGTGCTGTCGAACGATGGCGGGCCTCCGGGCATCCGGCTGCTCGACTTCGGCCTCGCGGCCCTGCTCGACCGCGACCGGCCCGGCCGGCGGGGCACCCCTGGCTACGCCGCGCCCGAGGTCGTGGAGGGCGGCGAGCCCGGGGTGGCTGCCGACCTCTACGGTTTCGGCTCGACGCTCTACACGCTGGGCGCCGGCCGCCCCGCGTTCGAGGGCGATCGCCACTCGACCGTGCTCCGTCGCCAGCGGACGGGACCCCCTTCGCCGCTTCCGCTCGAGGAGGCGGGCACGCCGCCGGCCCTGGTCCAGCTCGTCCTGCGGCTCATGGCGCAGGGGCCGGCCGAGCGCCCGCGCGACGCGCGCGAGGTCCGGCGCGAGCTGGAGCGCATCCACCCCGCCGCGCGCCGCCCCCTCGCCGCGCGGCTCGAGACCGGCATGCTGGTCGGCCGCGGGCGCGAGCTGGCCCGACTCGACGCGCACTGGCTGGATCCGCCGAGCCCCGCCCGGGTGGTGGTGGTGACCGGCGAGCCGGGCAGCGGAAAGTCGGCGCTGCTCGGTGCCCTCGCCACGCGCGCGAGCCTCGCCGGGCGGGCGGTGGCGCGCCTCTCGTGCTCCACGCTCGAAGGCGCCGGCGCCGGTGCGCGGGCGCTGCTGCGACGCCTCGCCGCCGAGGCCGGCGCCGGCACCGGGAGCGACGCCGGCCTGCCGCCGGCGGGACGAGCGCTGTTGCAGGACGCGGGTGCGGTGCCGCGGGCGTCCGACTTCGATGTGCTGGCCGGTACGGCGGCCGGGTGGCTGGCGGCGATCGCGAAGCGCTCCGGCGCGCCGCTGGTGCTCATCGACGACGGTGAGCGGCTCGATCCGCTGTCGCGCGAGTTCATCCGCCGCCTCGTCCTCCATCCTTCCGCGCCGCCCGCGCTGTGGCTGTGGGCGCGCGCCGGCGCGCCGGGCGACGATCCGGTGGACGAGCGCATGCTGCGGGACGCCGGCCTCGCCGAGACCCTGGTGCTCGGTCGTCTCGACGCCGCCGCGGTGGGCCAACTCGCCGCGACGCGCCTCCACGAACCGGCGCCGGCGGAGCTCACGCAGTTCCTCTGGGAGCAGGCGGGCGGACACCCCGGCTACACCGTCGAGTTGCTGCGCGCCGTCGCGCGCGAGGGAGTGCTCGCCGAGGAGGACGCCGGGATCAGCTTCCGGCGCGCCGCGCTCGAGGGCACGCGCATGCCGGAGAGCTTCGAGGCCTCGCTGGCCGCACGGGTGGCCTCCCTGCCCCCGGGCCCCCGCGCGGCCGCGGCGGCGCTCGCGGTCTGGGGGCGCGCGGCTTCCGCGGCGGAACTCGCGGCGATCGCGCCGGCGGCGCAGGACCAGGCGCTGGCTACGCTCGAGCGCGCGGGGGTGGTCCGCCGTGATGGCGACGGACGCTTCACGCTCTCCCCGCCCGCGCTCGCGGGCCCGCTGCTGCGGGCCCTCGACGATGACGCCCGCGCCACCCTGCACCGTGCGGCCCTGGAGCGCGAGGGGCTGGCACCTGCGGAGCGCTTCCGCCACCTGCGCGGCGCGGGCGACACGCCGGGGGCGCTCGACGCGGCCGAGGCCGCGTTCGCCAAGGGCCCGGACGAACGGCTCGCGGCGGCCGCGGCGGCGATCGCGCTCGACGCCGCCCCCACTCGCGCCGCCGCATGGTACGAGCGCCTCGCGCGGCATCTCTCCGAGAACGGGCGTCACGCTGAAGCGATCGCTCCGCTCGAGCGCGCGCTCGAGCTCGACCCGCAGGGCGAGCCGAGGTTCCGGCGCTGGACGCTGCTCAGCACCGCGCACCTGCGCGCCGGCTCGCCCGGCGACGTCGCGCGGGTGGTCGCCCGCGCGCTCGCCGCGGACCCGCCGGATGCCGAGCGGGCCGAGCTGATCTCGAACCACGCGGCGGGGCTGCAGGCCCGAGGGAAGCCGAGCGCGGCGCGGGCGCGCGCCGAGGAGGCGCTGCGCCACGCCGAGGCCTCCGGCGCCGACGAGCCGCTCGGAGTCGCGGCGCTGACGCTCGCCGGCTCGCTCCTCGTGCTGGGAGACCTCGATCAGGCCGACGCGGTGTTGCGGCGGGCGGAGCAGGCGTTCGCGCGCGCCGCACACGCGACGGGTCGAATCCGCGCGCTCGGCGCGCGCGCCCACCTCGCCCAGACGCGGCAGGCGTTCGACGAGGCTGCCCGGCTCTACGAGACAGCGGTGACGGCGGCGCGGCGCGAGGGCCTCCGGCTGGTGCTCGCCGAGACCCTGATCAACCGCAGCGCGCACCTGGTCGAATGCGGCCGCTGGAGCCAGGCCCACGAGGCGCTGGCGGAGGCCGCCCGCCTGGCGATGGAGGACGCGCGCCCGCGCGGCGTGGCGATCGCGGTCACCAACCTGGCGCAGCTGGAAGGGCTCGGCGGTCGGGGCTCCGGCGCGCTGCGGCAGGCGCGCGGAGCGCTGCGATTGACCCGCGAATTCCTGCCGCGCGCCGAGGCTTCGGCCTGGCGGGCGATGGCCCAGGCCTGGCGTGTCGCCGGCCGCCCCGCGCGCGCGACGCGCTCGGCGCGGCGGGCGCTCATCCTGGCACGCGGCAGCGGCGCGCAGCCGGAGCTGGACTGGTGCCTCATCGAGTACGGGCGCGCCTGCGTGGCGCGCGGCCGGTGGCGCGAGGCCCACGAGGTGTGGCAGGCCGCGCTGGCGGACCCGCGGCCGGCGGGCTCGGTCGGGCACGCCATCCTGCTCTCGCTCGCGGGGCGGGCGGCGCTGCGGCACGAGGACCTGGCCACGGCGCAGGCGCGGCTCGCGACGGCCGACGCGTGGCTCGAAGGACACCGCGCGCCGTACGCCGCCGCGCTGGCGGAGCAGCTGCGTGCCGAGCTGGCCCTGGTCCAGCGGCGGACCGACGAGGGCGCCAAGGCCGCCAGGCGCTCGCTCGAGATGTTCGCCGCCCTCCCGGCGCCGGCCGACCGCGCAGCCGCCATCGTGGACTTCGCCAGCCTGCTGCCCGAGGCCCCCGACGCCGGCCCGGCGCCGGTGATCGAATGGCTCGAGGAGGCGGCGGGCGCGTTCGGGCGCATGGGGGACCGCAGCAGCCGCGCCCGCGCGCTCGCACTCCAGGTGCAGAGGCTGCGGCGCGCGGCGGCGCGGCCCGCGGCGGCCGCGGGCGATCGCGATCTCATCGAGCGCGTGAGCTGGCTGCTCTACTCGCTCTCGGACCTGGGCGAGCTCGCCCAGCGCGCGATGCAGATGGCGGTGCAGCAACTGCGCGCCGAGCGCGGCGTGCTGCTGCTGGCGGAGTCCGGCACCGGCGAGATGGTCCCGATCGCGGACTTCGGCGCGGTGGATGCCGGCACGCGGCGCGAGGCGGTGGGGTACAGCCGCCAGGTCGTGCGCCGCGTCGCCGAGAGCGGTGGCTCGCTGCTGATCGGCGATGCGCCCGCCGATCCCAACGCGCGCTCGGAGAGCGTCGTCAATCTGCACCTGCGCTCGATCCTGTGCGTTCCCCTCTACGTCGGGGAACGGGTGGTGGGGGCGGTCTATCTCGACGATTCGCGGCGCCCCGAGGCGTTCGGGGCCGAGGACCGCGAGATCATGGAGGGCTTCGCCCGCCTGATGGCGGTGGCGATCGAGAACAGCCGCGGCCACCAGGAGGTGCGGCAGGAGAACCAGCAGCTGGTCGACGAAAACCTGGCACTGCGCCAGGAGGTCGGGACGCGCTTCACGACCCACAACGTGATCGGCGCCAGCTCGCAGATGCGACGCATCCTGGCGAAGGTCGAGCGCGCGGCCCAGGTCGGCACCACCGTGCTGCTCACCGGCGAGAGCGGCACCGGCAAGGAGACCCTCGCGCGCACCCTGCACCATTCGGGCAAGCGCCACTTGGGACCCTTCGTGGCGATCAACTGCGGGGCGCTGCCGGAGGGGCTGCTCGAGAGCGAGCTGTTCGGCATCCTGCCCAACGTGGCCACCGGCGTCGGCGCGCGGCCCGGCCGCTTCGTGCAGGCGGACGGCGGCACCCTGTTCCTCGACGAGATCGGCGCCATGCCGATGAGCCAGCAGGTCGCCCTGCTTTCGGTGATGACCAACCGCGAGGTGACGCCGGTCGGCGGCGGGAAGCCGATCCCGGTGGACGTGCGCATCATCGCCGCCACGAACAGCGACTTGCGGCAGCTGGTCGAGGAGCAGCGCTTTCGCGAGGACCTGCTCTACCGGTTGAGCGTCATCGAGATCGAGATCCCGCCGCTGCGCGAGCGCAAGGCCGACATCCCGATGCTCGCCCGCCACTTCCTCGCCGAGTTCGCGCGCCAGCAGGAGCGGCCGGTCCCCGAGATGTCGCCGCGCTTCCTCGCGGCACTCATGCAGAGCGACTGGCCCGGCAATGTCCGCGAGCTGCAGAACTACATCGAGCGGGTGATCGCGATGACGCCGGGCCCGGTGCTCGAGCCCCAGCCGCTCCCGCGCGATCTCGAGCAGCGCGGCGAGCCGCTCTCGCTCAAGCGCGGGGGCCGCCTCGCCGATCTGGTCGCGGAGCTGGAGCGCCGGATGTTGCGCGACGCCCTCGAACGCACGCAGGGCAATCAGAGCCTCGCCGCCAGGGAATTGGGGCTCACCGAACAGTCGGTCCGCTATCGCCTTCGCAAGTACAAGCTGATCCGGGCTCGCGGAAATCGGCGAACCCGCTGAAATCGGCGAACACCGGTACGGCGGTAAGTTTCCAACCAGTTGGCCGGAAAACCAGCGTCCAGTTCGCTGAAATCGGCGAATAGAGGCCCGGGGGAGATCTGGCGCCGGCGCCACTGCCGACCACGCAAGAGGCTGCACATCAACTAGTTAACGGCTGACGGCCCATCGCTGGGTGAATGGCACGTTCCTCGCGTTGGCGGAAAGAGGATGCCCGTTTCCTCTCTTCCTCTCAGGAGGCACGTGATGCGCGTTTCTCGATTGGCCCTGCCGGCCCTCGTGGCAGTTACCCTGCTCACACTGGCGCTCCCCGCCGTCGCCCAGCTGACGACCGATCCAACGCAGGGCTGCTCGGCGCAGGGCTACACCTCTCCCGACGAGGCGCCGCTGATCACCCCGACGGGCCTCGGCATGTATCTCGACTGGTCGGCCCGCTTCTATGCCGCCGTGATCCCCGCCCGCTGGCTCGACGGCGCCCGGCTCGACCGCGTTCGCGGAGCGCTGCTCTCGAACCGCATCGGGCGCTCGGTGACGCGCTAGGGATCGTCCCGTGAGCACCGTTCTGATCCGATCACATCGCCGGCGACGGAGGACGGATCCTGGTCCTCCCCCCCGGCTCCTGCGCCTGCACCGCCACAGCCTGAGCAACGTGCTGGTGCTCGGCGGCACGGAGGTGGAGCGCGCGGATGCCGCGCGCGCGTTCCACCGCACGAGCCCGCTCAGGCTCGGCCCGTTCGTGCGCGTCGACTGCGCGCGGGACGAGGCGCTGGTGGTGTCCAGCCTGCGCAGTTGGCTCTTGCGGAGCGACTCGCCGATGCACGAGTGCCCGCTGCGAGAGGCCGAGCGCGGCATGCTGTTCCTCGACCAGGTGGACCGGCTCTCCTCCTGGGCGCAGCGGCTGCTGCTGGAGTTCGTCGCCCGCCGCCTCGATCCGACGCGCGGCGCCGAGCCGGACTCCTGGGGCGGCCGTCTCGCCGCCGGAACCGACGAGGATCTCGATTTCGCCGCCGCGCGCGGCAGCTTTCTGCCCGCGCTCCACGATTGCCTCGACAAGGTCCGCATCTCGCTCGACACCCTGCCTCAAGGAGGCGCGGCATGAAGAGCCGCTCCGACTGCCAGATCCTGCTGCTCAGCACCCGGCCCGAAGTCCACCGGCCCGTCCTGCGCGCCCTGCGCCGCATCGGCGTGCTCGCCCGGGCCGCCAGCGACCCGGGCGGCGCGCTGCGGTCCCTGCGGGCCCGGCCCGGCGTGGTGCTCGTGGATCTCGTCCACGGCCCGGGGCTCGACCCGACGGTGGTCTCCACGCTCAACCGCGATCGCGGCGGGACGGTGGTGCTGGCGCTGCACGCCGGCGGCTTCGGCCGCCACCACGAGGACGTGGCCGAGCTGAGCGTGGACGGCTTCTGCCCGATCGGGGACTGGGGTCCGGTCGTCGGCGCCACCGTGGGGCACCCGAGTTACGTTTCCACCACCCTCCACTGAGGGGCCGCCGGGGGGCTGTCCGAACGCGCCCGAAAGGGCCGTTCGGCGCCCCCCGGCCGAGGGTGGTGGCCGCTCCCTCCCGGGTTTCTCGCCGTCCCCATTGACCCCCAGTGGAGCCGAAAGTTAAAGTCCTGCCTCCGCTCGGGCCGATACCATGGATGGGTCGGCTTCCGGTGCCCAGCCGGAGCGTAAGCTAGGAGGTT
>Ga0154739_1003_pt1 | contig 14687 bp, 12 predicted proteins | sample Rifle2008BG16ft_FD_105747 | JGI IMG/M metagenome (GOLD analysis project Ga0154739, IMG submission 105747) | Candidatus Eisenbacteria bacterium RBG_16_71_46 | reverse complement strand
CGCGCTCCTCGAGCGCGCGGGCCGAGAGCGGCGTGGACAGCAGGCGCAGCCAGCGCAGCCAGCGTCGCCGGCGGTCGCGGAGGGGTGGGGGCATGATCCCCGGTTATCGGCACCGCGGCGCTGGCGCGTGAGCGGGGGTCGCTACTTGGTGAGCGACGGCGTGCGCAGCACGAAGCCATGGCGGTCCTCGTCGAGCCGGCCCTTGAGGTGGAGCGCCCGCCCCGACACCAGTACCCCGTGGCCGAACGTCCGCCGCACGCCGTCGAACGCCCGGTAGAGCGCGGCGCGACGGCCGGCCTCCTGCTCCTCGAACAGCGCGCCCTGCTCGCCGCCGGCGCGAACGAACTGCGACAGCGTCACCCCCAGCGCGTGGAGCGCCACGCGCCGCGTGAACTGGCGTCGCAGCAGATCGAGCGCCGCGGCCATCACGACCGGGTCGGCCTCCGACGGCACCTTCAGCGAACGCGCCTGCTCCGCCCCCTCGCCGTCGGCGTAGCGCAGGCGCACCGCCACGGTGCGCGGCCTGAGCCCCAGCTCGCGCGCGGCGCGGCAGGCGCGGCCGACGAGGTACTCGAGCATCCCCTCCAGCTCGCAGCGCTCCGCGGTGTCGCGGTGGAACGACGTCTCGCGCGAGATCGAAAGCGGCACCTCGCGCTCGTTCACCGCCGCGGTGTCGCGGCCGCGGCAGCGCTCGTGGAGCAGCCGCCCGGGCGCGCCGAACAACGCTTCGAGCACCTCGGGCGAGAGCGGGCGCAGCTCGCCGATGGTGCGGATGTTCATCGAGCGCAGGGTTTTCGCGTGCGCGTGCCCGACGCCCGCGAGCTGCTCGATCGGCCGCTCGCGCACGAAGGCGTCGGCCTCGGCCGCGGTGACGCGCGCGAGGCCGTCGGGCTTGACGGTCTTGCCGGCGAGCTTGGCGAGCATGCGGTTGGGGCCGAGCCCGCAGGTGACGGTGAGCCCGGTGGCGTCGAGGATGTGGCGCTTGAGCCGGCGCGCGACCTCGAGTAGGTCGCCATGGAGGCGCTCGGTGCCGCTGAGGTCGCAGTAGGCCTCGTCGAGGTAGGTCTCGACCGCGGGTGCGACCATCCGGCAGCGGGCGAAGATCTCCTCGGCGAAGCAGCGGTAGACCTGGGCGTGGCCCTCGACGATCACGGCCTCGGGGCAGAGGCGCTTGGCCTCGCCGAGCGGCATGCCGGCGCGCAGTCCGAAGCGGCGCGCCTCGTAGGAGCACGAGGCGATGACGCCGGCGCCCACGATCACGGGCCGCCCGCGCAGCCGCGGATCGCGCTGCTGCTCGATCGCGGCGAAGAAAGCGTCGATGTCCACGTGGAGGATCGCGCGCTCGGGCGTGGCGGTCGGCGGGTCTTCGCGTGCGGTCATGCACGCAAGCGTGGGGGCGGGTCGGAGCGGGCGGGGACCGGAGCGCGGGCTCCGCAGACGCGCAGGAGCCAGGGATGGCGGGCGCGCCGCGGACAAGCGAGGCCCCGCCGAGGACGGCGGGGCCGAGCGGCCCGCGCGGAGGTCCCCGCCCGCTCCGGCCCGCCCGGCACGGCCCCCGATCGAGCGGGCCGTGGTGCCCGACTCTTCGTCCCCGGGGTGGGGCACGCCGAGTAGCCCGGCCATCCCCGCGATGTCGGCGTCGGTCGTGACCCCATCCCCGGAGGCATCCGCAACCACCGCGGCGCACGGCTCCGCACACACGGGTGCCGTGAGGTTCGTCGCGGAGGGGAGAGGCGCGGTGTGCGCCCCGCCCGGCGCCGCGGCGGTTGCGGACGGACTGGAGGCCCGCGCGGGCGCCGGCGCGAACGCCGGGCGTCGCGGGCGCTCGTCGTGGTGCGGCGGGCTGTGGAGCTTACGGCGCGACATCATCCCTCCAGCGTCACCGAATCGAGCCACCACACCAGGTCGGCCGCGTGGAGCTGGAGCTGGTAGACGTCGCCGCTCTCCACCGTGACCGCGAAGTAAAAACGCGGGTGACGCCCGGCGCGGTCCACCCACCGGGCGTTCACCCTGACCACGCGGTGCTCGCGACCCCGGCGCCGGAAGGCCACCGGCGTCACCGCGCCGCCCTGAAAGTCGGCGCGCACCGCGACCGCTTCGTCGATCGCTTCGCTTCGCATGTCTGGACCTGGCGAGCGGCAGCTTACTGCACATTTGTGCACTGAGCAAGGAAGAAGTGAACGTGAAGGTGGCAGCGGAATTGCGGGAGAGCGGAGCCGGATCGACCAGGCGGCGGTGGGGGTGGCATCGCCGCCCAGATCCGCGGCAACGGAGGCGCCGGACGGAAGCGGTACGACGATAAACGGTGACGCGGCCCCGCGTCTCGGCTACAGATGAAGATCCCCCGAGCCGAACAAGGAGGCATGGTGAGGCCACGCACGAGGAGGTTCGCACGGATCGCGTTGCTGCTGGCGATCCCCGCCGTCGCGCTGCTCGCCCGAGCGCTGCTCGCCCCGCCGCCGCTCATCGCCGATACGCCGGTGACGCTCGAGACCACCGAGTTCGGTCACGGGCCGACCATCGTGTTCCTGCACGGACTGGGCGGTGCGCGCATGGGCTGGATGCCGGTCGCGCGCCCGCTGCTCGCCGGGCACCGCATCGTGCTGGTGGATCTGCCCGGCCACGGCGAGAGCCCCCTGCCCGATCCGTTCTCCATCGAGGCGGCCGCGGCGGCGCTCGACGCCGTGCTCGCGCGTTTCGCGCCGGACAGCACGTTCCTGGTGGCGCAGGGCGTGGGCGGCATCATCGCGCTCAAGGACGTGCAGGCGCATCCCGGCCGCGTGAAGGGCCTGGTGCTGGTGGACGTCGCGGTGAAGTCCACGCTGCCGGTGACGGACCAGGAGAAGCCGCAGTTCCTCAGCTTCATCGACCAGAACTACGACGCGTTCCTCAAGATGATGTTCGTGAGAATGGGCCGCGACTCCGCGCAGGGCGTGGCATTGCACGCGCAGGCGGCGCAGGTGCCGCCCGCGACCATCAAGGCCTACGTGAGAGCGTTGTTGAGCGTAGACGCATCGAGTGCGCTCAAGGAGCTCGAGCCGCGCCTGGTGCTGATCGCGACCGGACGCTTCTGGCCCGCCGACAAGGACTGGCCCACGGTGGCGAAGCTGATGGGCTACGACGATCCCGGCGCGATTGCCGTCGAGCGGATCGTCTCGAGCGGTCTGGTGGTGGCGAAGGACCAGCCCGACTCGCTGGCGGCGCTGGTCTCGAGGTTTGCCGCCACGACGCTGAGCCCGCGCTAGACGCCCGCGCCGGCGTTCGATCGGGCTATCCCTTGGCCGCGGCCCCGGGCTTCAGCCGCGCCGCGTACTTCGAGCGCAGCTTCGCGATCTTGGGGGTGATCGTCGCCCGGCAGTAGGGCTGCTCCGAATTCTGGCGGTAGTAGCCCTGGTGGTGGCCCTCCGCCTTGAAGAACGCGGTGAACGGCGCGACCTCGGTGACGATCGGCTGGTCGAAGGTGCGGGCGCGCGTGAAGTCGGCGATCACCTGCTCGGCCGCGGCCTTCTGCTCCGGCGAATGGTAGAAGATCGCCGAGCGGTACTGGGTGCCGACGTCGGCGCCCTGCCGGTTGAGCGTGGTCGGGTCGTGGAAGGCGAAGAACAACTCGAGCAGCTCGCGGTAGGACAGCCGCCCGGGGTCGAAGCTGACCTGCACGACCTCGGCGTGGCCGGTCCGGCCGGTGCACACCTCACGGTAGCTGGGACTCTCCCCCTGGCCGCCCGAGTAGCCCGACGCCACGCTCTCCACGCCCTCGATCTGCTCGAACACGGCCTCGAGGCACCAGAAGCAGCCGCCGGCGAGGGAGGCGATTTCCCTCCGATTCTCAGTCATGGAGTCCTCTCGAGCGGAGCCGGTGGGATGTCCCGCGCCGGGCACCGGCCGTCCGCACCGCAGCATACGCCATCGCGCGCCGGGCGTGACGGGCGGTCATCGGATTCCGGGCTGGAGTCGCGCCTGCCGGCGGCCGATACCCCGGGGGCGTTCCGCGCCCCCCCCGCGGCGTTCCATCCACCATGTCCCACTCGAACCGCTCGATCGCCCTCCTGCTGCTCATCGTCGCCGCGGCCCTGGCCCTCACCGGGATCCGCGAATTCGGTGTGCCCGCGCCGGCGGCTCATCCCGCCTTCGGGCGCGGGCCGACGGTGGTGCTGCTGCACGGCCTCGGCAGCAGCGCGCAGCACTGGCTGCCCACCGCGCGGCTGCTCGCCCGGCGCCACCGCGTGGTGCTGGTCGACCTGCCCGGTCACGGCGTCACCGCGATGCTCGAGCCGTTCTCGCTCGAGCGCGCGACCCTGGCGCTCGATCTCGCGCTCGCCAACGAGCGTGGCCCCGTGGTGCTGGTCGGGCATTCGCTCGGCGGCCTGCTCGCCGCCTCGGAGGCGCTCGAGCATCCCGAGCGCGTTCGGGGTCTGGTGCTGGTCGAGACCGCGCTCCGGCCGCAGTTCGGCGCCGAGCAGCGCACCGCCCTGCTCGCCGCCCTCGACCAGGACTACCAGGGCGTGCTCGAAGCCGCCTACCAGTCGTTCGGCCGCGACTCGGCGCAGGGCTACGCGCTCTACCAGGAGGTGGCGCGACTCGATCCCGCGCACGTGAAGCCGTGGATCCGACTGGCGCTCAACGCCGACCTCTCGGAGCGCGCGGCCGACCTGGCCGTGCCGGTGCTGGCCGTGCTGGCCGAGCGTTCCTGGCCGCAGGGCGAGCCGTGGGCGGAGGCCGCGGCCGAGCTGGGCTACGCCCGCGTCCCCCAGATGCGCGGCATGCGCATCGGGGGCTGCGGGCACTTCGTGATGCTCGACCGCCCGACCGAGCTGGCGCGCGCGATCGAGCGCTTCACCGCGATGCCCGCCGGGGAGCCGGTCGCGGTCCTGCGATAGAGTGCCAGCCGGGGCATACGTCGCCGCGGGTTGTTCGGCGGCTCAGCGCCCCAGATCGTTCTTGTACACCATGCCGCCCTTCATCACCCACTTCACGTGCTCGAGTTCGGTGATGTCGCGCAGCGGATCAGCGCCTACCGCCACCAGGTCCGCGTAGCGGCCGGGGGCGATCGTGCCGACCTTGCCCTCCCAGCCCATGCACTCGGCCGCGACCCGGGTCGCGCTCTGGATCGCCTGCATCGGCGTCATGCCCTCCTCGACGTAGATCCTGAACTCGCGGGTCTGCGTGCCGTGCGGGAACACGCCGGCATCGGTGCCGAAGGTGATCTTCACGCCGTTGCGCAGCGCGCTTCGGAAGGCGCTGCGCATGTGGGTGCGGACCTCACGCGCCTTGGCCAGGTTCTCCTCCTGGATCTTGAGTGGATTGCCCTCCGCCATGATCGGCTCCACGACGTAGAGCGTGGGCACGTAGTAGGTGCCGTTGCGGCGCAGCACGCGAGCGGCCTCGTCATCCATGTAGCTCGCGTGATCCACGGTGCGCGCGCCGGCGTTGCTCGCCCAGATGATGCCCTGCTTGCCGTGCGTGTGGGCGGCGACGAAACGCTCCTGGCGCGCCGCCTCCTCCACCGCGGTCTTCATCTCCTCCATGGAGTAGGCGGTGTGCTGGGGATTGTCCCGTGGCGAGAGCACGCCACCGGTGGCCAGAATCTTGATGAGGTCGGCGCCCTGCTGGATGTCGAAGCGCACTTTCTTGCGCACCTCGTCGGGGCCATCGGCGACCCCGGTCGCGAGGTCGGTGCACCAGTGGTAGCTCACCGCGTTGCCTGGATCGCCGTGTCCGCCGGTCATGGACAGCGCCCAGGTCGCAACCTGCATGCGCGGCCCCGGGATCTCGCCGGCGTTGATCGCGTCGCGCAGCCCGACGTCCACCAGCTCGCCGCCACCGACGTCGCGGCAGGTGGTGAAGCCCGCCATGAGCGTGGCACGGACGTTGTTGACGCCGGCGATCGCCGAGCGCGCCGCCGTGCTCTTGAAGCGTTCGACGGGCGACACGCCCACGCGCGCGCTGAGGTGGGTGTGGCAATCGATGAGACCCGGCAGCAGCGTGGCGTCGCCGAGCTCGACGACCTCGAGAGCGGCGAGATCCGTCGGCGCGGCGTAGTGGACGGACTCGATGGTGTCGCCCGACACCACCACCCAGGCCGGACCTCGCGCGGTGTTCGAACGACCGTCGATGAGGTGCGCGGCGTGGATGACGAGGCGGCGCGTAGCCTGTGCGTGGGCGGGCGCGATGGCGGCACAGGCCACCGTGATCAGGGCGAGCGTGAGAGCGCGGCGCATGGGGGGTCCTCCGAAAGGGCGCTGGGACGGTGGGGCCGGCCGCATGGTGCCAGAGCCGCCGAGTCTCCACCAAGTCAAAGAGGCCCGGCGCTCGGGCGCCGGGCCTCTTCGCAAGACGAAGGTGATTTACTTGAGGGCCAGCTCCTTCATGGCCTTCGCGATCCGGAACTTGAGCACGGTCTTGGCCGGGATCTTGATGGGCTCGCCGGTCTGCGGATTGCGACCCATGCGGGCCTTGCGCTTCACCACGACGAGCTTGCCGACGCCGGGGAACACGAACCCGTTGCGCGCCTGCTTGGCAGCCAGCGTCGCGAGCTCTTCGAGGATCTGCGTGCTCTGCTTCTTCGTGAGCTCGAACTTGTTCGCGATGTAGCCTGCGATCTGCGACTTCGTCATCATTTTCGCCATCGGTCGGTTCCATCCTTTCGAGAGTCGATCCCGTGCGGCCTCCCGACGTGCCCAATGCACGCCTTGGCCGGATGTGGGTATAGCAAGTCGAGCCGCATTTTCAAAGGCAATTCTGAGACCGTGGTCGGTTTTGAGCCGGTTTGACGCGGGTCAAACAGATGCATAATCCGGGCCGCGCCAATTCAGGTCGAAATGCCCCTTCGCGCCCGGAGCACCCGCCGGGAGCCCCAACCAGTCGGAAGATACCCGCGCCGGGGAGCCGGCCGCCGCGACGTGTGGCGCCGGCTACTCGATGCGGACGAGTCGGCGCGTGGCCTCCGCGCGGTTGGTCGCGGCGCGCAAAAAATACACGCCCGCCGCCGCGGACCGGCCGCGGTCGTCGAGCCCGTTCCACGCGAGCGCGTGACGCCCGGCGTCCAGTCGTCCCACGTCGAGGCTGCGGACGCGACGGCCCATGGCGTCGTAGACCTCGATTCGGACCACGCTTGCGCGCGAGAGTTCGAGCCACAGGCGAACCTCGCCGCGACTCGGGTTGGGCAGCCCCTCCGACAGCGCCAGCCCGGGTGGCGGCGGCGATGTCTCGACCGCCACCGGGAGCGCGCCGAGATCCAGCTTCCACTGCGAGCGCCCGTGGGTGGCGGCGACCAGCGTGCGCGAGCCGGCGTGGAGGCTCAGGTCGAACACCGTCTGGAGCGGCAGCCCCTGCCCCAGCGGGAACCAGCCTGCGCCCAGGTTGCGGGTGGCGTAGACCCCGACATCCGTCGCCAGGTAGAGGGTCTGCGGGTCGGCCGGGTCCACCAGCAGGTCGTTGGCCGGAGCGTCGGGGAGGTTGCCCGAGATCGAGACCCAGGAGGCGCCCTGGTCGGGGCTGCGGTGCACGTGGGCGGCGGGCTCGTCCAGCGTGAAGCCCGAGTGGGTCACGTAGACCGTCTGCGGGTCGTAGGGGTCGGCCGTCAGCCGGGTCACGTAGCGCACCGGCAGCCCGGCCGAGACGTCGGTCCACGATCCCCCGGCGTCGGTCGAGCGCCACACCCTGCCGTCGTCGGTGCCGGCGTAGTAGACGCGCGAGTCGGCCGGGGAGATCTCGAGCGCGCTGATCGTGCCGTAGGTGAGCTCCGAGGGCGGATTCGTGGTGAGGTCCCCGCTCACCGCGCCGTAGCTCTGGCCGTTGTTGGTGCTCTTCCACACCTTCTGGCTCCCCACCAGCAGCACGTCGTGGTCGCTCGGGTCCATCACGAAGGGCGTGTTCCAGTTGAAGCGGTTCGAGCCGGAGATGCCGGTCGGGGCCGAGAACGACCCGCCCGAGTTGGTCGAGCGATGGGGGCCGAGGCCGTTGGAGCAGAACTGGTACTCGGCGAACCACACGTTCGGGTTGGTGTGGTCCACCAGGCACTGGAAGCCGTCGGCCTGGACCCAGAAGAGGCTCCAGGCGACGGGGGAGCCGGCGGTGGTGAGATTCGAGTTGTCCTGCGTGCCGCCCAGCAGGCGCAAGGGGTTGGAGGGATCGATCGCGCCGCCGTAGAACTGCGAGATCGGCAGGTCGTAGGACTTCTGCCACCCGGTGCCGCCGGTATTGGACCAGAAGAACCCGCCGTCGTTGCCGAGGAAGACGCGCTGCGGGTTCGCCGGGTCGATCCACATCCCGTGCTGGTCCACGTGGGCGGCGCCGGTGACGTTCGAGAAGTGCGCGCCCCCGTCGGTCGAGCGCATCAGGATCTGTCCCTGCGCGAACACCTTCTCGGGATCGGTGGGGTCCACCGCCACGTCGCCGAAGTACCAGGCGAAGCCGCCGAATCCGCCGGTGTAGCCGGAGACGTCGCGCCGCGCCCAGGTGTCGCCGCCGTCGAGCGTGCGATACATCCCGAGTCCCACGTAGCTGGGGCTCGCGCCGGTCGTGATCTGCGCGTAGACCGTGGACGGGCGCGAGGCCGCGATCCCGAGCGCGATCCGGCCGACGTTGTCCGAAGGCGCCGGCAGCCCGGTCTGGAGCCGCGTCCAGGTGGAGCCCGAATCCACGCTGCGCCAGATCCCGCAGCCGGGGCCGTGGGCGCGGCGATAGGTCGGACGGCGGACGCGTTCCCAGGTGGCGCAGAAGACGGTCTCGGGATGCGCGGGGCTGATCACCACGTCGGTCACGCCGGTGCTGTCGTTGACGAACAGCACGCGGGTCCAGGTGGCACCGCCGTCCTCGCTGCGATAGAGGCCGCGGTCGGGACCCGTGGAGAACTGCCGTCCCATCGCCGCGACGAAGATGCGGTTCGGGTCGGACGGGTCCACCGCCACCCGTCCGATGCGGGCGGTGGCCGCCAGCCCCAGGTGCTGCCAGCTCTGCCCGCCATCGGGAGAGCGGTAGAGGCCGTTGCCGTCGTAACTGTCCAGCGACGAGTTCGATTCCCCGGTCCCCACGTACAGGACGTTCGCATCCGACGGATCGAGCGCCAGGGCGCCGACCGAGAATGCGCCGTAGTCGTCGAAGATCGGCGTCCAGTTCACCCCGGAGTTGACCGACTTGAACACGCCGCCGTTCGCCGAAGCCAGGTACGCGGTCGCGCCCCCCGGGATCGCCACGACGGCGGTGACGCGCCCGCCGATGTTGTAGGGGCCCGCATTGGCCCACGTGAGCGTGCCGGAGGTCGTGGCGAGCCCGGCGGGCGGGCGCGCCGCGGCGGCTCGATCCACGATCGCTCGTCCCACCGCGGCACGGAAGGCGCCCTGGGGGATGTTCTCGAAGGGGTATGCGCGCGAGAGACCGAACCAGTCGCTGGGGTAGGGACCGCCCTGATCACGCTGCGCCGATCGCGGCGCGTCACCGGCGCCCCACCACACGGCGGTGACGGTCAGAGCCGCGAATGCGAGATGACGGACCGGGACAGGAAGGCTCACGCGTGGGCTCCTGGGAGGTGGGCGGACCGGGCTGCGGGTTGCCCGAGCCGGTCACGCCTCACCATGAGTCTACCCGTGCCGCGGCGCCTCGGGCCAGTGGCGAGTCACCTTTCTGTGGCGAATCACCTCTCCCTATCCGTAGCCGGCCGACGAATCCGCCGGCGCGGGGCCCGGCACGTCGGGCCACAGCCGGGGATCGAGCTGCGGCAGCGTGGCGGGGACCGCCTTCGAGAGCGACGCGATCCGGCCCATGGCGTTTCGCCGCTCCTCGCCCTCGAGCAGGTAGGGCTGGAACGGCGCCTCCGGCCAGCGCGTGATGTTTATGGGCACGACATCCGCCTCGACCGGGCCCGCGCGCGAGACGCGCAGCCGCGCGATCATGGACAGGCGGTCGCTCGGCTCCTTGATCCCGCCGTAGACGAAGTTGGCGAGCGAGTAGAAGATCGGAGCCCCCTTGTACACCTCCACCGCCTGCACCCGGTGCGGGTGGGCGCCGAGCACCGCCTTGCAGCCGAGATCCACGCACAGGTGCGCCAGGGCCACCTGGTAGTCGCGAAGCTCGTACGAGCCCTCGTGGCCCCAGTGGAAATAGGGAATCGCCACGTCCACCTGCCGCACCAGCTCGCGCACGTCTCGCGTGACCATGCGGCGGATGCAGTCACGGTCGAGGTAGCACCCGGCAGCCCCCGCGCGATCACGCGCGGCGAGCACGCCGCGCGGCTCCTTCATGTCGGGCGCGGCCTGGAAGTAGTGCCCGATGAACCCGATCTTGAGCCCGTGGCGCTCGAGGATCGCCGGCCGGCGCGCCTGGGCGAGGGTGAGGCCGCCGCCGAAGTGGGCGATGCCGGCCTCCTCGAGCATGGCGATGGTGTCCTCGACGCCCTCGCGCCCGTAGTCGGCGACGTGGTTGTTGGCGCAGGTCACCAGGTCCACCGAGCCCTCCTGGAGGATCCTCACCAGCTCGGGGCGCGCGCGGAAGTTGAAGTTCTTCTCGAGCGGCTCGCCGCGGTCGGTGAACGGGCATTCGAGGTTGACCAGGGCGATATCCGCCGCGTCGAGAATCGGCTTTACCCCGGCGAAATAGAGGGGGTAGAGCCACTTCTTCGGGACCCCGGCCTCGAGCTGCTGGTCGAAATGGGCTTCGAGGTTGTAGCCGAGCGTGGTGTCCCCGCCCACCGCCAGGGTGACGGTCGCCGGCGGCGCCGGCGCGGCATCGCCGTCGGCGGAACCCCGGGCCGAGTCCGGCGGGAGCGCGGCGCGCACACGCGCGGAAGGCACGATTCCGCCGCGCGCGGTGCGCGGCGCGAAGCCCGCCGCGACCAGCGCGGCGAGGGTGGCGAGGAAGTGGCGACGATTCATCGGGCCATTCAATCACAACCGCCACGCGTCGCGAAGGCCGTGGGCGCTGGCGGCGCCGCGCGATTCGTGTAGAGTCCCGCGACCGCGGACCGCGCGGCAGGTGGGAGCATTCCCGTGATCGTGATGAAGTTCGGCGGCACGTCGGTGGGCGTGCCGGAGCATTTCGAGCTGGCCACGCGCCTGGTCGCCGACCGCGTGCCGCAGGACCCGGTGGTGGTGGTGAGCGCGCTGGCCGGGATCACCAATCTCCTGGTCGAATGGTGCGCCGCGCCGCGGCGTCGCCGCGAACTGGCCCGGCGGCTGGTCGAGCGGCACCTCGAGTTCGCGCGCGCGAGCGGCGTGGGGGCGGCGGTCATCGCCGAGACGCTCGATTCCTGGGGGGAGGAGGCCGCGGGCGCGGGGGCGGCGGACGACCCGCTGACCGGCGCCGAGCGCGACCGGGTGCTGGCCTTCGGCGAGCGGTTTGCCGCGCTGCTGTTCGCCGCGGGCCTGCGCGCGCGGGGCGTGGAGGCGGCCGCGGTGCACGCGGGCGAGGCCGGCCTGGTGACCGACGATCGCTTCGGCGCCGCGCACCCGCTGCCGGAGAGCGCGGCGCTGTTGCGGCGCTCGCTCGAACGGCGCCCGCCGGTGCCGGTGGTGACCGGCTTCATCGGCCGCAGCGCCGACGGGCGCCCGACGACGCTCGGACGCGGAGGATCGGACTACACCGCGGCCCTGCTGGGGGTGGCGCTCGGCGCGGAGGAAATCCAGATCTGGACCGACACCAGCGGCATGCTCTCCGCCGACCCGCGCATCGTCCCCGAGGCGCGCCCGGTGCCGCGGATCTCGTTCCAGGAGGCCAGCGAGCTGGCGTATTTCGGGGCCAAGGTGCTTCACCCCAAGACGCTGCTGCCGGCGATCGACGGCGGCATCCCGGTGCGCATTCTCAACACCGCGCGTCCCGGACACCCGGGCTCGCTCATCACGCCGTCGGCCGAGCCCGACGCCGGGGCCTGGCGCGTGAAGTCCATCGCCTGCAAGAAGGGCATCACCGCCGTCACCATCGTCTCCACCCGGATGCTCCTCGCGCACGGCTTCCTCGCGCGCGTGTTCGAATCATTCGGACGCCACCACGTCGTGGTGGACCTCGTCACCACCTCGGAGGTCTCGATCTCGGTCACGGTGGACGACCCCGGGCGGCTCGACCCCGTGATCGCCGAGCTGGAGGCGATCGGGCGGGTCGAGGTGCGCCACGGTCTCGCCGTGGTGGCTGTGGTGGGCGAGGGGGCGCCGCAGCGCCTGGGCCTCGCCGGGCACCTGTTCACCCTGCTCGGCGGCGTGGGCGTGGGGGTCGAGATGATCTCCCAGGGCGCCTCGCGCGTGAACCTGTCGTTCGTGGTCAAGGAGGAGGACGCCGATCGCGCGGTGCGCCTGCTCCACCGCGGGCTGGGGCTGGACGTCGAGGCGCAGGTGGCGAGCGGCTGATCTCCGCGGAGTCCATGCGCGAACGCGCCCGGCGCCGCGCGGCGCCCGCCCGCGGCGGTCAGCGCTTCGCCAGCGGGATCACCAGCTTGAGCCCGCTCAGTGCCTCCGAGAACGCGATCACCTTCACGTCCGCCAGTCCCTGGGCGATCGCCGCGTCCCGGATCATGCCCTCCGAGATGTGCTTCATGCCCTGGGGCCACACCGCCCAGATCGCGCCGTCGCGCCGGATCGCCCGCTGCAGCGGCCCGAGCCGGCGCAGGGCCGCCGCGCTCTCCACGCCAAGCAGGATCACCTGCGTGTCCTTCCGCGGTCGCGCTTCGGCGATGTCGACGGTGCGCTCGCGCAGGATGTTACGTTCGGGCACCCCGAGGACCGCGACGCGCATGCCGGGCTTGACGCCGAGCTTGTCGAGCCGGCTGCGCTTGGAGTAGCCGACCGCGGGTGGCGCGTCCGTCCGCGCCGCGCGGACGCGGGCGCGCTTCGCTGCCCCGGCTCCGCGCGTCCCGCGCGGCGCAGGCTTCGCGCGCGTGCGTGGCATCAGGTTCTCGTCCCGGTGAGCGCCGGGGCGCGAGTGGCCCGGGTGGGGGAGCGCATCGGCGGCGGCGCGGGGGCGTTGCGCAGCGCACGGGCCAGCAGCGGTCGCAGCCGCGCGGGGGACACGCGTCCGAGCGTGACGCGCGAAGCGCCGGCGAAGGCGGCCAGCGAGTGCACCGCCTCGGCAACGCCGGCGAGAGCCGCCTCGCGGTCGGGCGTGCCCCAGCTCGCGGCCGGTGGCGGATCGCCGGCGGCGAACCAGGGCTCGAAGTGCGCGTGCCGCGCCTCGAGCCGGCCCTCCTGCCGGTGGATCTTGGCGTCGAGCCGCCCGATCAGCTGCCCATCGTGCAGGATCGGCAGCGAGTAGTACCCGTGCACCCGTTTGTGCCCCGGGGTGTAGACCTCGATGCGGTAGTCGAAGCCGAAGAGCCGCGCAACGCGGTCGCGGTGCCACAGCAGAGAATCGAAGGGAGCGAGCAGGGTGGTGCCGCGTGCCGGGGTGCGCCGTCGCGCGGCCGCGGCCAGCGCCGCGAGGTCCTCGGCCAGCGCGAGCCAGCGCGCGGGGCGCCCGCGCGAGGGCTCGACCTCGACCTCGACCACCTCGCCCGAGCGAAGCATTGCCGCGAGCGTGCCGCGGCGCTCCGCGGGCGCGAAATGCGGGAACGTGAGGTAGCCGCGCAGGTCGGCCTCGGTCGCCGCCCCCATCGCGTGGAGCGACTGCCGCAGGTGCCAATGGCGGAAGGCGTCGCGTGCGAGCGGCTCGCGCGCCAGCGCATCCGGCATCACGCGCTCGGCCAGATCGAAGCGCTTCTGGAAGTGGTTGCGCGAGTGAACCAGCGTGCGCCCGCTCATCCACAGGTAGTCGAGCGCGTGCGTTGTCGGCTTCCAGTTCCACCACCCGGCCGCCGTCCCAGCCGGGCGGCGCTGAGCGAAATCGGCGTTGGCGAGCGGGCCGCGCTCACGGATCGCGCCCTCCACCGCCCGCAGCATGGAACGATTCTTCTGCAGCCAGTCGCGCCAGGCGCGGTGGCGCACGTTGTAGTCGAGCATCGCGCGGCGCCAGGCGGGGAAGTGCGCGGTCGGGATCAGGCAGGCGGCGTGGGCCCAGTACTCGAAGAGCACGCGCCGCCGGTGCACCAGTCGATCGAGCGCGCTCCGGTCGTAGGGCCCGAAGCGGCTCCAGACCGTGAGGTAGTGGGCGCGCTCCACGACGTTGATCGAGTCGAGCTGGATCCCACCCGTGTCCTCGGCGAAGCGCGCGAGAGCCGCCGCGGTGATGCGCCGCCGCCGCGGGTGGGCGAGGTGCTGGCGGTCGAGGAAGAGCGCGGCCACGGCGCGCAGCGGGAACGCGCGCGGCGTCACGCCGCGGGCCCGCCGCCGGCGGGCGGCCAGGCGCGCCCCAGCACCTCGACCAGATGCGCCATCGCCACCGGCATCCCGCGTTCCCGAGCACCGCGGGCCATGTGGATCAGGCAGCCGGGGTTCGAGGCCACCACGACCTGCGGATCCACCTGCCCGATCGCGTCGAGCTTCCGCGCGAGCTGGGCGTCCGCCATCGCGGGGTGCGAGAGGTTGTAGATGCCCGCGCTGCCGCAGCACCAGTCGCTGTTGGGCAGGTCCGTCAGCTCCACCCCGGGAATCCGCCGCAGCAGCCCGCGCGGCGCCGAGCGCACCTTCTGCGCGTGCGCCAGGTGGCAGGGATCGTGATAGCCGATGCGTAACGGCCGCCCGGGATCGCCCGCGGCATGGAGCGGCACCGCCGGCTCCGGGAGCGCCAGCTCTTCGAGCACCTCGGAGACGTCGCGCACGCGGGCGGAGAAG
>Ga0154739_1063_pt1 | contig 14927 bp, 10 predicted proteins | sample Rifle2008BG16ft_FD_105747 | JGI IMG/M metagenome (GOLD analysis project Ga0154739, IMG submission 105747) | Candidatus Eisenbacteria bacterium RBG_16_71_46 | reverse complement strand
AGATCATGGGCTCATCCTCCACACCCAGGTCACCATCGGCTACGACGTGGACTGGCGGCAGGTCCACGCGCTGTTGATCGAAGCTGCGGGCAAGGTGAAGGGGGTCGAGAAGGAACCCGCCCCCTACGTCTACCAGCGGGCGCTGAACGACTTCAACGTCGCCTACGAGCTGTGCGCCGTCACCCGCGATTCGCACGCCCAGTTGCGCCTCTACTCCGACCTCCACGCCCAGATCCAGGACGCCTTCGCGCGCGCGGGAGTGGAGATCCTCTCGCCGCACTACACCGGCCTGCGCGACGCCAACGCCCCGGTGCTGCCGAGCGAGCCCGAGGGCCCGCGTCCGGAGCCGGGCGGCTTCCGCCTGCGCCCGCGCAGCGCCTGATCGTGCTCCACCCGCCCATCGCGCCGTTCGGAATCGGCGCCGCGTCCCCCGCTCGACCCGGGAGCCCGTCGTGAACGAATCGGTGCTCGAAAGTCTGGTTCTGGAGAACGACTCGAAGATCGTGCTGCTGGTGCTGGACGGTCTCGGCGACCTGCCGGACCGCGAACAGGGCGGGCGCACGCCGCTCGAGGCGGCGCGCACGCCCAGCCTCGATGCGCTGTGTCCTGCCGCGGCGCTCGGCCGCCTGCTCCCGGTGGCCCCGGGGATCACCCCCGGCAGCGGGCCGGGCCACCTGGCCCTGTTCGGCTACGACCCGCTCGATACCACGGTCGGCCGCGGCGTGCTCGAGGCGCTGGGCGCCGGGGTCGAGCTGCAAAAGGGCGACGTTGCCGCGCGGGCGAATTTCTGCACCGTGGACGGCGGCGGAGTGGTGACCGATCGCCGCGCCGGCCGCATCTCGAGCGAGACCTGCGCGACGCTGGTGCAGATGCTCGCGCGCGCCATGGCGCGCATCGAGGACGTCGAGGTCATCCTCCAGGCCGGCAAGGGCCACCGCTTCGTCGCGGTGCTGCGCGGGCCCGGCATGAGCGGCGAGGTGAGCGACGCCGATCCGCACCACGAGGGCCGCCCGATTCCCGCCGCGACCGCGGTCGCGCCGGCGCCCTCGGCGGTCAAGGCCGCGCGGGTGGTCAACACCCTGGTCGCCCGGGCGCGCGAAGTGCTGCACGACGAGCACCCGGCGAATGCCGTGCTGGTGCGGGGGCTGTCGAGCCGGCCGCACTTTCCCGGCTACCGCGAGCGCTTCAAGCTGCGCGCCGCGGCGATCGCCGCCTATCCGATGTACCGCGGCGTCGCCCAGCTCGCGGGCATGGAGGTGCTCGCGACCGGCGACACTCCGGCCGACGCGTTCGCGGTCGCGGCCAAGCGCTGGAAGGACTTCGACTACTTCTTCATCCACATCAAGGCCACCGACATGGCGGGGGAGGACGGCGACTTCGCCGCCAAGGTGCGGGCGATCGAGACCGTGGACGCGGCGCTTCCCGCGCTGCTCGCGCTCGAGCCCGACGTCTTCTGCCTGACCGGCGACCACTCGACGCCGGTGCCGGTGCGGGGCCACTCGTGGCACCCGGTGCCGGTGCTGGTGCACGCCAGCTACTGCGGCGCCGACCACGCCCCGCGGTTCCACGAGGCGACGGCGCGCGCCGGCAGCCTCGGCGTGCTGGCGAGCCGCGACCTCATCGCGGTGCTGCTCGCCAATGCCGGCCGGCTCGACAAGTACGGGGCGTGAACCCGGCTCCGCGGGGCGGGAATCCGCGCGCCGGCGGACCCAGGGGCCGCGACGATCGCCGGCTCGGATCCGCCCGGGTTCGCCTCGAGCCCGCCGCGGTCGCCGACCTGCGGCGGGCGCAACGGGCCCGCCAGAGCGCTATGCTATACTGCGACGTGACTCTGTGAACGCCAGTCTGGCGATCGCGTGACACCCGCCGGCGGCTGCCACATCTTCGGGCCGCGGTTGCGGCCCCGGCAGCCGGAAGCGTCCTTGGGGGGCGCCGGTCGGGTTTTCCGGTGTGATGCGAGAGTGGCGGAACTGGCAGACGCGCTGGATTTAGGATCCAGTGGGGAAACTCGTGGGGGTTCGAATCCCCCCTCTCGCAATGACGGGCGCGGGGTCTCCCGCACTTCGAACAGCGGAGCGATGCGACAGACATGAACTACAAGGTCCGATCCACGGGCACCTGGCAGCACACGCTGGACATCGACGTCCCGGCGGACGAGGTCGCCCGCCGGCTCGGTGATGTCGCCCGCCAGATCCAGCGGCAGGCGAGCCTGCCCGGATTCCGCCGCGGGCGGGTGCCGATCGATTTGGTGCGCCAGCACTTCGCCCATTCGGTGGAGCAGGAGTTCCTCGAGACCTTCGTCCCCCGCATCACCTCCGAGGCGGTGGACCAGGCGCGCCTGAACCCGGTCGTCCCGCCGCTGGTGCGCAACGTGCGCTTTTCCCCCGGGCAGCCCCTGCGCTTCGAGGCCGTGGTGGACGTCCGCCCCGAGATCGAGGTCAAGGACTACCGGCGGATCCCGGTGCGGCGCACGGTGCGACCGGTGGACGAGGCGCAGGTGCAGAAGGTGCTCGCGGACCTGCAGGAGGAGTCGGCGGTATTCGCCGATCTCGACCGGCCCGCGGAGCGCGGCGACGTGGTGCTGCTGGATTCGACGCGGCTCGATGCCGGAGGGCGCCGGCTCCAGGGCACCCGCGCCAAGAACCGGCGCATCCAGCTCGGCGCGCCGGACCTGCTGCCGGACCTCGAAAACGGCCTGCTCGGGGCCTCCGCGGGGCAGGAACGCACCATCGAGGTCGGCTACCCGCCCGACTACGCCGTGGCCGAGCTGGCGGGGCACCAGGCGCGCTACGTGATCAAGGTCCGGAAAATCCAGGCCAAGAACCTGCGCGAGATGGACGATAACTTCGCTCGGGAGGTGTTTCATCTCGAATCGCTCGAGGAGTTACGCTCCCGCGTGCGTCTCAACCTCGAAATGGAGGAGCGGGTGCGCTCCCAGCGCGAGGTCGAGGCCGGCGTCACCGAAGTGCTGCTGAGCCGCAATCCCATGGACTTGCCCGAACGCCTGGTGGAGTGGATGCTGGAGCGCGTCATCCGCGAGGCGACCGGCAAGCGCGAGGTGCCCGACAAGCTCCGCGCCGAGCTGGCGGAGCGCTACCGGCCGCAGGTCGAGCGCTCGCTCAAGCGCGAGGTGCTGCTGTCGAGCGTCGCGCGGCAGGAAAAGCTGGACGTGACGGAGGAGGAGACGGCGGAGGAGATCGACCGCATGGCGCAGGCCGAGCCGCGCCAGGCGGCGCGCGTTCGGGCCCGCTACCAGACGCCCGAAGCGCGTGCGAACCTGCGCGAGTCGCTGCTCGAGCGCAAGGCGCTCGACTGGCTCATCAACGAGGCCGAAGTCCAGGACGACGTGGGCACCGAGTCGCCAATCGTGGTGCCGGCAACGCGCTGATCCGGTCCGCCGCCGCGACGGCGGCGGAGCGGAACGCGATGCCGGCGCCGGCTGCGGCGCGGGCCGAGACCATCAAGGGGCGGGGGCAGCCGCGACCGCCCGCGGGAAGGATCGAAGCGACCATGGGGCTGGTTCCCATCGTAGTGGAGCAGACGGGCCGAGGCGAGCGCGCGTACGACATCTTCTCGCGGCTTCTCAAGGACCGCATCATCTTCATCGGCACCCCGATTGACGACGTGGTCGCCAACCTGGTGATCGCCCAGATGATCTTCCTCGAAGGCGAGGATCCGGACCGCGACATCAACCTGTACATCCACAGCCCCGGCGGCATGGTCACGGCGGGGCTCGCCATCTACGACACGATGCAATTCGTCAAGCCGGACATCGCCACCCTGTGCATGGGTCAGGCCGCCAGCATGGGCGCGGTGCTGCTCGCAGCCGGCGCAAAAGGAAAGCGCTCGGTGCTGCCGAATTCGCGTATCATGATCCATCAGCCGCTGGGCGGAACCCAGGGCCAGACCACCGACATCGAGATCTACACCAGGGAAATGATCAAGATGCGGGACCAGCTGAACCAGATCCTGTCCAAGCACACCGGCAGGTCCTATGACCAGATTCTCAAGGACACCGACCGCAACTACTTCCTGTCGGCCGAGGAAGCCAAGAGCTACGGGCTGGTGGACGAAATCATCGCGAAGCGGCCCTAGCCGGCCGCTTCCGCGGCGCCCGAACCTTTCCCCGGGAGAGTCATGAAGAAGCGCATCGCGACGCCCCATCCCATCCGCTGCTCGTTCTGTGGTCGCGGGCAGGACGAGGTCGCGCGGCTGGTGTCCGGGCCGTCGGTGTACATCTGCAGCGAGTGCGTGAAGCTGTGCAACGACATCCTCGAGGGCGAGCTCGAGCGCGAGCAGCCCTCGGCCGCGGGCCAGCTCCCCAAGCCGGCCGAGATCAAGCGCATCCTCGACGAATACGTGGTGGGGCAGGGGCGGGCGAAGAAGACCCTCGCCGTGGCGGTCTACAACCACTACAAGCGCATCTACGCGACCCCGCCCCCCGGCGACGTCGAGCTCGAGAAGTCGAACATCCTGCTGGTCGGCCCGACCGGCACCGGCAAGACCCTGCTCGCGCGCACCCTGGCGCGGTTCCTCAAGGTGCCGTTCGCGATCGTCGACGCCACCAGCCTGACCGAAGCCGGCTACGTCGGCGAGGACGTCGAGAACATCCTGGTGCGCCTGCTCCAGTCCGCCGACTTCAACCTGGTCAATGCCGAGCACGGCATCGTCTACATCGACGAGATGGACAAGATCTCGCGCAAGAGCGAGAACCCCAGCATCACGCGCGACGTCTCGGGCGAGGGCGTGCAACAGGCGCTGCTCAAGATCCTCGAGGGCACGGTGGCCAACGTGCCGCCCCAGGGCGGCCGCAAGCACCCCCAGCAGAAGTACATCGAGGTCAACACCAAGGACATCCTGTTCGTCTGCGGCGGCGCCTTCGAGGGGCTGGACAAGATCGTCGAGCGGCGCGTCGGCCAGAAGATGCTGGGATTCGGCGCCGAGATCCGCAGCAAGAAGGACAAGAACATCGGCGAGCTGCTGTCGCTGGTGGAGCCGGAGGATCTGCTGCGCTACGGCCTGATCCCGGAGTTGGTGGGCCGCCTGCCGATCGTCGGGGTGCTCGATTCGCTGGACGAGGACTCGCTGGTCAGTATCCTCACCGAGCCCAAGAACGCGATCACCAAGCAGTACCAGAAGTTCCTCGAGATGGAGGGCGTCAAGCTGGACTTCACCGAGGACGCGCTCCGCACCATCGCCCAGGAGGCGATCAAGCGCGGCACCGGCGCGCGCGGGCTGCGTGCCGTGATCGAGGAAGCGATGCTGGACGTGATGTACGACATTCCCTCGCGCGCCGACGTCATCGGCTGCACGATCTCGCGCGAATGCATCGTGAGCGGCGCCCCGCCGCTGCTCACCTTCCGTGGGGAACGGGAGAAGCGCCGCAAGGAAGCCTGATGACCCGGTGCGCGTGACCGCCCGCCGGCATCGCCCGGGGGCCCGCCCGGCCGAGTGAGGCGGTACGCCGCCGCCCGCCGACCGGCCGTGGACGGTGTCCGGGCGCACATCGCCCTCGACTGCAACGGATGGCGCCCGCGCCTGCGCGGGCCGAGACCAACGACAGGAGCCCTCGTGTCACCCACATCCCGAAAGCGCGAGTCCAGCCCCAAGAGCCGGCCGGCGCCGGCCGACAGGGCGCAGCGCCTCAAGGTGGCGCGCGGTGACGAGACGTTCGAGTTCCGCGACCGCCTGCCGCTGCTGCCGCTGCGCGACGTCGTGGTGTTCCCCTACATGACGATCCCGCTGCTGGTCGGGCGCCTGCCCTCGATCAACGCGATCGAGAAGGCCGTGGCGCGCGACCGGATGCTGTTCGTCACGGCGCAGAAGCGCAGCGAGGTTGCCGACCCGTCGCACGACGAGCTGTACCGCGTCGGCACCGTGGTGCGCGTGTTGCAGCTCTTCCGCCTCCCGGACGGCACGATGCGGGTGCTGGTCGAGGGCGTCTGCCGCTGCCGGGTGGAGCGCTTCTTCTGGTCGAGCGACTGCTACACGGTCAAGGTGGCGGTGCTCCCCGAGGACGGCGCGGGCAGCTCCGAGGGCGAGGCGCTCATGCGTCACGTGCTCGCGTTGTTCAACGACTACGTGCACCTCAACCGCAGGATCCCGGACGAGGTGCTGATGACGGCGGGCAATCTCACCGACCCGTCCTCGCTCAGCCACACCGTGGCCGCCCACCTGCTGGTCAAGGTGCCGCCGAAGCAGCGCCTGCTCGAGGTCGAGGGGGCGGCCGGCCGGCTGCGGCTGCTCGGCGAGATGCTCGCGGCGGAGCTCGAGATCGTGAAGCTCGAGCGCAAGATCGAGGGCCAGGTCCGCTCGCAGGTGCACAAGAACCAGAAGGAGTTCTATCTCAACGAGCAGCTCAAGGCGATCCGCAAGGAGCTCGGGCACCAGAACGAGTTCGCGAGCGAGATCGACGAGATCGCCGAGGCGGTGAAAAAGGCCCGCATGCCGCGCGAGGTCGCGGTCAAGGCGATGAAGGAGCTCGACCGGCTCTCGAAGATGAGCTTCATGTCGCCCGAGGCCACGGTGGTGCGCAACTACCTCGATTGGCTGGTGGCGCTGCCGTGGGCGCGCTCGACGCGCGACCAGCGGGACATCCGCCGCGTGGAGAAGATCCTCGACGAGGACCACTACGGCCTGCGCAAGGTCAAGGAGCGCATCGTCGAGTACCTGTCGGTGGTGAAGCTCACCGGCAAGATCAAGGGCCCGATCCTGTGCTTCGTCGGCCCCCCCGGGGTGGGCAAGACCTCGTTGGGCAAGTCCATCGCCCGCGCCCTCAACCGGCGCTTCGTGCGCGTGGCGCTGGGTGGGGTGCGCGACGAGGCCGAGATCCGGGGCCACCGCCGCACCTACATCGGCTCGCTCCCCGGGCGCATCCTGCAGAGCCTGCGCCGGGCCGGCAGCCGCAACCCGGTGTTCCTGCTCGACGAGGTGGACAAGCTCGGCAGCGATTTCCGCGGCGACCCCGCGGCGGCGCTGCTCGAAGTGCTCGACCCGGAGCAGAACCACACCTTCAACGACCACTACCTCGAGGTGGATTTCGACCTCTCGCAGGTGATGTTCATCTGCACGGCGAACTCGCTCTACAGCATCCCGCCGGCGCTTGCGGACCGCATGGAGACCATTCGCCTGCCCGGCTACCTCGAGGGCGACAAGGTCGAGATCGCGCGCCGCTTCCTGCTGCCGAAGCAGTTGGCGGCGGCCGGGCTCGAGGCCGAGGAGCTGAAGATCGGCGTCCCCGCGATCCAGGCGATGATCCGCTACTACACGCGCGAGGCGGGGGTGCGGAGCCTGGAGCGCGAGATCGCCGCGTTGTGCCGCAAGGTGGCGAAGAAGAAGGCCAGCGATCAGTTGCATGGCCGAGTCGCGGTGACGCCCCACAGCCTCGAACGCCTGCTCGGGCCGCGGCGCTTCCTCGACTCGTTGGTCGAGCGGGGCTCCCGCATCGGCGTCGCCACCGGGCTCGCGTGGACCGATACCGGGGGCGAGCTGCTCACGATCGAGGTGAGCGTGCTGCCGGGCAAGGGGGAGCTCCAGCTCACTGGCAAGCTCGGCGACGTCATGCGCGAGTCGGGCCAGGCGGCGCTCTCCTACGCGCGCGCCCGGGCGGCCCAGCTCGGGCTCGACAAGTGGTTCTACCGTGACATCGACATCCACGTGCACGTGCCGGAAGGCGCGATGCCGAAGGACGGGCCCTCGGCCGGCATCACCATGGCCACGGCGCTGGTGAGCGCGCTGACCGGCGTGCCGACCAAGCCGGACGTGGCGATGACCGGCGAGATCACGCTGCGCGGCGCGGTGCTGCCGATCGGCGGCCTCAACGAGAAGGCGGTCGCCGCGCGGCGGGCCGGGATCAAGACCTTGCTCATCCCGCGCGCCAACGAGAAGGACCTGGCCGAGATGCCGCCCGACGTGCGGCGCAGCCTCGAGTTCGTTCCGATCGACAACATGGACCAGGTGCTGCAGCATGCCCTGGACCGGCCGGGCGAGGCGCCGCCCCCGCCGCGGCCCGACGACGATCAGGCGGCGCACTACGCGCACTAGGAGCCTTCGCGCATGCCCGTGACCACGCCGACCCGTTCGAGCGTCCGCACCGCCACCCGGACGCGGCTCTTCACCCCAGGCCCGGTCGAGATCCCGACGCGCATCCTGCGCGCGCTCTCGCAGGTGCCTCCCCATCACCGCACCGAGGTGTTCCGCGCCACGTTCAAGCGCGTCACCGAAGCGCTGCGCGAGCTGCACCGCACCCAGGGCGAGGTGTTCATGATCGCCGCCTCGGGCACCGGAGCGATGGAGGCCGCGGTCGTCAACCTCATGCGGCCGGGCGAAAAGGCGCTGGCGATCGTGGGCGGCAAGTTCGGCGAGCGCTGGGCCTCACTGCTCGCGGCCTTCGGGCTGCCCCGCGAGACGCTGCCCGTGGAGTGGGGCAAGGGGGTGGACCCCGCCGAGGTCGCGCGCCTGCTCGACGCCGACCCCGCGATCACCACCGTGTTCACGACCCACAGCGAGACCTCGACCGGGACGCTGTACGACATCGAGGGCTTCGCCCGCGAGACGCGCTCGCGCGGCCGGCGGCTGGTGGTGGACGCCATCACCGGGCTCGGCGTTCACCCGCTGCTCCAGGACGACTGGGGCGTGGACGTCGTGGTGTGCGGCTCCCAGAAGGGCCTGATGGTGCCTCCCGGGCTCGCCACGGTCAGCCTCGCGCCGTGGGCGGCCGAGGCGATCGAGGGCGAGAGGCTGCCGCGCTTCTACTTCGACCTGCGCAAGCTGCGGAAGAGCATGCCGCAGGGAGAGACGCCCTGGACGCCCGCGGTGAGCCTGATCCTGGCGCTGGAGGAAGCGCTCGCCATGATCCACGAAGAGGGCCTCGACGAGGTGCACCGGCGCCACCGCCGGCTCACCCTGGCGCTCCATGCCGGAGCCCGGCACGCCGGCTACCGGGTGTTCTCGTCGAACCCCGCGCACTCGGTGACGGGCCTGATCCCGCCCGAGGGCGTGGACGCCTCGGCCGTGATCAAGCGCCTGCGCGAGGTGCATGGCATGGTGGTCGCCGGCGGCCAGGATCATCTCAAGGGCAAGATCCTGCGCGTCGGGCACATGGGCGGCTACGACCTGCACGACATGGTGGCGGTCACGAGCGCGCTCGAGGAGTGCGCGGGCGCCTTCGGCCACCCGGCCCGCGGAGCCGGGACGGCCGCCCGCGAGGGCTGGGAGAGCGCTTGAAGGTCCTGGTCGCCGATCGCCTCGACGCCGCGGCGGTCGAACGGATGCGCGCCGCCGGGATCGAGGTGGTCGAGCGCACCGGTCTCCAGGGCGCCACCCTCGGCGAAGCGCTCCAGGGCTGCCGCGCGATCGTCATTCGCGGCGCGACCCGCGTCACCGGCGAAGTGCTGCGGGCGGCCCCCTCGCTCAAGGTCGTGGTGCGTGCCGGCACCGGCCTCGACAACGTGGACCTCGGCGAGGCCCGGCGCCATGCGGTGGCCGTGTTCAACACCCCCGGCGCCAACGCGGTGTCGGTCGCCGAACTCACCATGGCGATGATGCTCGCGCTCGAGCGGCACATTCCGCAGGCCGCGGCCGACCTCGCCCATGGGCGGTGGGAGAAGGCCAAGTACACCGGCCGCGAGCTCAGCGGGCAGCGGCTGGGGCTGATCGGATTCGGCCGCGTCGGGCGCGAGGTGGCGAAGCGCGCCCTCGCCTTCGAAATGGAGGTCTGGGCCTCCGATCCCCTGCTGACGCACTGGCCGCAGGGCTTCGAGAGCGTGCGCCGCGCGATCCTCGAGCAGATGCTGCCGGAGGTGGACGTGCTCTCGATCCACGTGCCGATGAGCCCGGATACCCGCGGCCTGCTCGGGCCCAACCAGATCTCGCTGCTGCGACCCAGCGCGGTGCTGGTCAACTGCTCGCGCGGCGGCATCGTGGACGAGCCGGCGCTGCTCCAGGCGTTGCTCGACAAACGGCTACGCGGCGCGGCCCTCGACGTCTTCGCCACCGAGCCGCCCGGCGAGCACCCGCTGCTCAAGCTCCCCAACGTGATCGCCACCCCGCACCTCGGCGCCTCGACCGCCGAGGCCCAGCGCCGCGCCGGCCTCGAGGCCGCCGACATCGTGATCGAGGCGCTGTCCAGCGCGCCCAAGTAGCCCCGCCTCAGAATCGAGCCCGCCGTTCCTCGCGCGCGCCGCGTTTGCCGCCGCCCGCGACGCTCTGCTAGCGTGCCGCGCGGTTGCGCGCGGGGGGTTCTCGAATGCCGTGCACGGTGGTGGTCGGCGCCCAGTGGGGCGACGAGGGCAAGGGCAAGGTGGTGGACGCGCTCAGCGGGCAGGCCGAGGTCGTGGCCCGCTACCAGGGCGGGCCCAACGCCGGGCACAGCGTCATTCACCAGGGCCGCACGGTGGTGCTGCACCTGGTGCCGTCGGGTGTGATGCACCCGGGGCGGCGCTGCCTGATCGGCAACGGCGTGGTCGTGGACCTGCCGCGACTGCGCGAGGAGGTGGGCCGGCTCGAGGCCCTCGGGGTCGAGGTCGTGGGGCGTCTCGGCGTGAGCCCCGCGGCGCACCTCATCCTGCCCTACCACCGCGCGGCGGAAGCCGCGGCCGAGCGGGGCCCGGATGCGATTGGCACCACTGGCCGTGGCATCGGCTTCGCCTACCGCGACAAGGCCGCGCGCACCGGCATCCGCATCGGCGACCTCGTCGACCGTGACGCCTTCGTCGCCGCGGCCGACCGCAATCTCGCGCGGCTCAGGCGCGAGTTCCCGGAGGCCGACCTCGGCCCGATGAGCGGCGCCGGGCTCGCGGCGGAGCTGGCCGACACCGCCGCGTGGCTCGAGCCGATGGTGTGCGACGTCTCGGCCGAACTGCACCGGGCGCTCCGGGACGGCCGGCGCGTGCTGCTCGAGGGGGCGCAGGGCACGCTGCTCGACCTCGATCATGGCACCTACCCGTTCGTGACCTCCTCGGCCGCGAGTGCCGCCGGGGCGCCGCTCGGCGTCGGTCTCGGACCGCGCGCCGTGGATCGGGTGATCGGCGTGACCAAGGCGTACGCGACCCGCGTCGGCAACGGCCCGTTCCCGAGCGAGATGCCCGAGGCGGAGGCGGCGCGGCTGCGCGAGGCGGGCGAGGAATACGGCGCCACCACCGGTCGGCCACGCCGCTGCGGCTGGCTCGATCTGACCGCGCTACGCTACGCCGCGCGCGTGAACGGGCTCGACCATCTCATCGTCACCAAGCTCGACGTGCTGGACGCCTTCGACCGCATCCAGGTGGCGGTGCGCTACGAGGTGGACGGTCGGCCGGTCGAGGACTTCCCCGCCTCGGCCCCCGCGCTCGCGCGGTGCCGGCCGGTGTACCGGGAGTTTCCCGGCTGGAAGGAGTCGACCACGTCCGCCCGTCGCTGGACGGATCTGCCGGCGCGCGCGCGCGATTACTTGGAGTGGATCGAGCGCGAGACCGGGGTGCCGATCGCAGCGGTCTCGGTCGGCGCCGCGCGCGAGGCCGAGGTGCGCCGCGCCTGAGCGCCGGCGCCCGCCCGGGGCGAAGGCCACGCCCGCGGCCGGGCGATTGACCCCCTGCTCCGCCCCTTCGTAGCATTCGCGCCGGGAGGATCCATGGCCGACCTCGTGATGGTCATCGAGGACGAGAAGGAGATCCGCGACCTCGTCCGCTACAACCTGGAGCGCGCCGGATTCCGCGTGGCGGTGGCCGCGGACGGCGAGGAGGGCCTGCAGCGGATCTTCGCCTCGCGGCCCGACGCGGTGGTGCTCGACCTCATGCTCCCGGGCCGCAACGGTCTCGAGCTGCTGCGGGAGCTTCGCGACGAGCCGACGACCCTCGACCTGCCGGTGCTGGTGCTCACCGCGCGCGCGGCCGAGATGGACAAGCTGCTGGGCTTCGAGCGCGGAGCCGACGACTATCTCACCAAGCCGTTCAGCCCGCGCGAGCTGGTGGCGCGAATCCAGGCGCTGCTGCGCCGCTCGCGACCGGCCCGCGAGCCGCGCGCCATCGAGGTGGGGGACCTGCGCGTGGATCCTGGCGCGCACGAAGCCAGCTTTCGCGGCCGCCCGCTCGCGCTGACCCCGCGCGAGTTCTCCCTGCTGGCGTTTCTGGCGCGCCACCCGGGTCGCGTGCATTCCCGCGAGGAGTTGCTGCGCAAGGTCTGGGGCTACGACTACGTGGGGGAGACCCGGACGGTGGACGTCCATATCCGGCGACTGCGCGCGAAGCTGGGAGAGCGGCAGCGCCTGATCGAGACCGTCACGGGCTCGGGCTACAAGCTCGTGGCGCCCGCCGGCGCCGCATGAGGCCCGCGTGAGCGTCTCCCTGAGGGTGCGGCTCTTCGCCGGCCACGTGCTGGTCGTGGCGGCGGCGCTCACGCTCATGACGGTGCTCGCGGTCCGCCAGCAGTTCGGCTGGGTCGTGGGCCGCACCGACGAGGCGCTCGAGCGCGCGGCACGCCATATGGCCACGGAGCTGCCGCCGCAGGACGACTGGGAAGCCGCCGCCGCGCGGATGGGCGCCACGCTGGGCTACCGCGTGACCTTCATCGACCGCACGGGGCGCGTGCTCGGGGACACCGAGGTGCCGCCGGGGCGGCTCTCCGAGGTGGAAAACCACGCCGCGCGGCCCGAGGTGAGCCAGGCGCTGGCCGGGCGCACGGGCCGGGCCCTCCGGCACAGCCGCACCACCGGCGTGGACCTCGTGTACGTGGCCGTTCCCGCTCCGCCGGGGCGGGGCGTGGCGGTGGTGCGGCTCTCCGAGCCGCTCGTGATGATCCGCGCGCTCGACAACGCGCTCCTGCGGATCTCCCTGGCTGCCGCCGCCCTGGCGCTGCTCTTGAGCGTGCCGCTGGTCCTGTGGGTGGCGGGGCGAGAGGCCGCACGCATCCGGGAGCTGGAAGCGGTGGCGCGCCGGCTCGGCTCGGGGGATCCCACGGCACGGGCACGCGAGCAGCCGGCCGACGAGCTGGGGCAGCTCGGCCGGGCGGTCAATCGGATGGCGGGAGAGAGCCGCTCCCGGCTCGAGGCGCTGGGGCGCGAGCGGGACGAGCGCGAGCGGATCCTGGCCCACCTGCGCGACGGCGTGGCGCTCGTGGACGGCGCGGGGCGCGTGATCCGCATGAACCGCAGCTGCGCCGATCTGCTGGGCGTTGCGTTGCCGGCCGAGGCCGGCGTGCCGTTTGCCGAGTTCGTGCGCTCGGCGGAGCTGGACGCGCTCCTCAAGTCGGCGCGGGGGGAGGATCGCGCGCGCGAGGCGGACGTCCGGCTCTGGACGCCCGGCCAGTGGCTCCTGCACGCGATGGCCGCGCCGCTACCGGGCGCCGGCGAGGGCGCCGTGCTGCTGGTGCTCCACGATCTGACCGAAGCGGAGCGCCTGAACCAGGTGCGCCAGGACTTCGTGGCCAACGTCTCGCACGAGCTGCGCACGCCCCTGACGTCGCTGCGCGGCTACGCGGAGACGCTGCTCGAGGGAGGGCTCGAGGATCCCGAGAACCGCGAACGGTTCGTGCGGGTGATCCGCGACCAGGCGGTGCGCCTCGAGGCCATCGCCGAGGACCTCCTCACGCTCGCGGGGCTCGAGCGTCCGGAGGCCAGGCTCGACCTCCAGCGCTTCGATCTGCGCGAGGCCGCCGCGCGGCAGGTGGCCGCCCTCCGCCCGCGCGCGGCGGCGGCCGGGCTCGATCTGGCGCTCGAGCCCGGGCCGGAGCTGCGGGTGAACGCCGACCGGCGCCTCGTGGAGCAGCTCCTCGCCAACCTGCTCGACAACGCGGTGAAATTCACCGAGCGGGGCCGCGTGCGCGTGCGGATCGGCGAGTCCGCGACGCGGGTCTGGTGCGAGGTCGAGGACACCGGATGCGGCATCCCCGAGGCGGACCAGCCGCGGGTCTTCGAGCGCTTCTACCGCGTGGACAAGGCGCGCTCGCGCGAGCGGGGGGGGACGGGGCTCGGGCTTTCCATCGTCAAGCACATCGCCACGCTTCACGGGGGCGAGGTCTCGCTGCGCAGCCGCGCGACCGAGGGCAGCACCTTCCGCGTGGAGATTCCGCGCGAGCCGGCCGGAGGCGCCGGGCCCAACGCCCGGAGCCACCGCGCCGCCGGCTGAGCCGACCGGGTTCGACCCGGCGTTTTTCCCCCCGCCTTCATGCCGCGGTAACAGCGCGGTAACACGGCCCGTGGTGACCTTGCGGCCGTGAAGTCATCCCGCCCCCGAATGCGCCCGCGCTCGACTCCCCGCCGGCCGCGCCGCGCGGATCACGACGAAAGGAGACCCATGTCACGCCCGGTCCCGGTCATTGTCCTGGCCCTCCTCATCGCGGTCCCGAGCGCGGCGGGGACGGCGCCGCCGACCGGCGCGCCCGGCAGCGCGGCGGCGCTGGCCCCGGCGATGCTCTCCGCCGTCACCATCCAGCCGGCGCCGCCCGACTTCCCACGTGGAAAGATCAGCGGCTACATGTTCGGCGACCTCTACTACAACCTGGCGGGCGACCCGAAGCATCTCTACGACGCGAAGGGCGTGGACCAGGGGCAGGCGAATATCGACGGCAAAGCGAACATCGGCCGGGATCTCATGGGTACCCAGCTCCGCCGTGCCTACCTCCAGCTCGACAACGACCTCACGGCGCGGGTCGCGACGCGCTTGCGCCTGGAGATGGACGGCAAGGAACTCACGAGCGGCGGGAAGCTGGGGGTCCTGGTCAAGAACGCCTACCTCCAGGTGAAGCGCGTCGTCCCGCGCGGGGACATCCTGTTCGGCGAGATCGCCACGCCCACCTTCGAGAGCGCCGAGGCCTTCTGGCAGTACCGCTCCGTCGAGAAGACCGTCGCGGACTTCTGGGGCCTGCGCAGCTCGTCGGACGTCGGAATCCAGCTGCGCGGCTGGACCGATTCCGATCACCACCTCGGCTACAACCTGGTGGTGGGCGACGGCAAC
>Ga0154739_1104_pt1 | contig 14983 bp, 7 predicted proteins | sample Rifle2008BG16ft_FD_105747 | JGI IMG/M metagenome (GOLD analysis project Ga0154739, IMG submission 105747) | Candidatus Eisenbacteria bacterium RBG_16_71_46 | reverse complement strand
GGACGCGTCCCATACGTCGCGACGTTGCTCAATGCCGACCAGTTCAAGGCGTTGTCCTGCGTCTTGAGCGCGAAGTAGTACTGCGTACAGGGCGCCAGGCTGTCCGCCGGCACCGTGAACGTCTCCGCCGCGCCCGCTTCATCGTGCGGCACCGTCTCGAAGGTGTCGCTGCTTGCGAAGAAGTTCTCCTCCGTGATCGGCTCGGTCGAATAGGCGAGGCGCGTGCGACACGCGGAGGTGCCTGCGGCCGTGCTGTCATCCCCCGGAGCCGTCCAGTGCAGCGTGACGGATCCCTCGTCCAGGCCAGTCGCCAAGTCTGTCACCGCCGCCGGCGGGATGAAATCGAACGAGAAGCGGTCTCCCAACTGCCAGTGGATCGGGCGGATGTCGATCTCCCGAGTCCCGACGTAACAGAACAGCTCCTTCCCTGTACCACCGGCTAGGGTGTCCGCAAGATACTCCGACGCATATGCATCGCCAGAGAACTGGACGCAATCCGTATTGACAACGTAGTCGTTATCAACCCAGCCCGCCTTGACCGTACTGGTAGGACTGTCTGCAGCCACCGCGTATGAGAGCTGTTGATAGTTATTGCCCGTCGTATAAACGAGATACCACGTCCCGTTATGCTCGAAGAGGTGCGGAGACTCCACTGTAGACGTCCTGAACCGGTAGTCCAAGCTGTCGGAGAATAGTGCCCCCGCATCATCCCATTGGGTGAGATCGTTCTCGTACGTGGTCTTCGCCAAGCCGGGTACCATCACCCCGTCGCTCTGGCGCCGCGTCGCGTAGTACATCAGCCAATGGTTCTGCCTACCAGGGTCGGGGTCGGGCATGACGAACGGGTCGCGGAAGTCGGCCGCCCCCGCGGTCCAGGGAGCATCTTGAGGGGTAAACACCGGCCCGGAGGGGTTTCTCGTCCAAGTATAGAGGTCCGTGGAGGTCGCAACGCCGATTCTCTGGCCGTACCCCGCCACGCCCGTGTAGAACATGTAGTATGTATTGCCCTGCTGGACAATGGAAGGCGCCCAGATGGCAGTACTGTCCCAGGTCCCCGGGAGGACGTGTAGGACGTACGGGAGGTCCTCCCACGTATTGAAGTCGGTGGATCGCGCATGGCCGAGCTTCACGCCAGTCGAATCGGGTACGTACTGATCGATGTATAAGTAGAACAGATGGTATGTATGAACGGATTCCTCATCGAGCGCAATCAAAGCAAAGTCCTTGGCCCATGGACTGCTGCCTCGCGTGAATGTGCCGACCGGTTCTGGGGCAATAGGCCGGTCCGGAAACTCACAGTAGTCCTTGTTGCAGAAGCTGGGGGGGGCACATCGTGGGACAGGAAGCGAAGCTCGCTCGCGCCGTGGCGGCGAGTGCGAGGGAGATGGTGAGAGCCCCAAGCAGCCGCTTCCAGCGCAAGGAGCTTCGTCCAACTGAGGTTGGCTGTCCCGGAGTTGTGGGGTGTCTTGATTTCGCTTCCATGACGTTCACCTCGGAGCTTCGAATCCGTGTCGTCGGATTCCAGCGGCCAAACAACGAGGGGTCCTATCCAGGGGCTGGCGTGTGCCACCTCTGGCGGCGGCATGGTAGCAGAAGTGCGCCGAGTCATGTTCTCCGAAACGTTGCTCGTCGGAGAGATACTCAGACCACGAGGCCAGCTGGAATGCTGGAACGGAAGCAACGTGGACCGGTGCGAGACGTCTTCGACGCGTATAGATGCCCGAGGGCGACCTACTGCAAGCATTGAGGACACCCCGCCAGGTCGGGGCCGCGAAGATTTGACACACCAACCGTATCCCATAGAAGCGATTGCAGTTCACGCGCGCTCCGGGTGCGTCCGCAATCGAGGTACAGTCAACCAGCGCCCCGCTGCTGCACAGCGCATCGTGGACTAAGCCCCAAGGCTCGTTCATGCTAGCTCGGATCGTGTAGCGGGTCATGTGAGCGAATCGCTCGATATGGTGTCCTATGCGGCAGTTGCGCGTCAGAACTCTCGACGTAGCGCCAGGCATCTCGCGGGTGTAGACTGGAATGTGGTCCCCTCGGGGAGCACGTGACAGCACAATCGGGAGGCTGTGATGAAGTACCTCGTGCTTGCTCTTTTCGCGTTGGCGCTCGCTGCCCCGGCCGCTCGCGCCAATGGGTTCAACCTCACCTGGGGCACCGGCTGCTGGCGGGACAACCCGGCGACGCTCGCGACCTCCGCCTGCGACTCCAACGACGGCAGCGTCAGCTTCACGGTCTCATTCTACAATCAATTTCCGATCCAGCAGTTCATCGGGGTCGAGGCGTGGCTGGACCTGCAAAGCGACTCGCCCACGCTGCCCGACTGGTGGCAGCTCACCGATCCCGGCGGCTGCCGGCAGGGCGCGCTGTCGGTTTCGTTCGAGCCCGCGACGCCGAGCGGCTGCGCCAATCCCTGGCAGGGCCGCGTGGAGTCGCAGAAGTTCGTAAACTGGAGCACCGCGGCGTTCCCGTTCTATGGCGGTGAGGCGGCCAATCGCGCGAAGCTCTATGTGCTCTATGCCCCAACCCCCTACAACCCACTGCCCTCTGGGGTCGAGTATTTTGCATTCACGGTGACGATCAACATGGCGAAGACGGTGGGGACTGGGGCATGTGGGGGCTGCAGCACGCCGGTCACGATCGTGTTGAATGAAGTGTTGCTGGCGGGTGGCAGGAGACTGAAGACCCCGCTCGACAACCAGTGCCTGCGCTGGCAGGCGGGCGGCGTGACGCCCTGCTCGGCCACCCCGACGCGCAGCACCACGTGGGGGCAGATCAAGAGCCTGTACCGGTGACCGCCCGCGCGGCCACTGCAGTTCATCCCGCTCGACCCATGGTGACTCTTTTCCCAATTGCATGAGCAAAACGAGGCCGCCCATCCCTGGACAGCCTCGGCGAAAGAGCTAACCTCAAAGCGTCATTCCTTGGCAGTGGAATCTGCCTCTCGCCCCGCCCAGCGCGGCCGCAAGGGACTTGCTGCGCTCACGCCACTGTCCGTGGCGGGAAGCGATCCGTCTGGAACGCGACTGGCGCGGCGCCGGGCGCAGAGCCTGTCGATGTCCCGCTGCCGATACTGACGCTTTGAGGCTAATTGGGCTGAAGCTCCCGCCGAAAGGGCTTCGTGAGCCGGAGGCTCCCCTCCATTTGGAACCTCGGACTCCCTCCCTTCTGGACTTCGGTGAAGGCGTTGAAGAGCGACCAGGCCCTGCGCGGCGTGAACTCCTCGTGCCTCGGCTCCTCCCACCCCGCGCCGGCTGGGGACCGCCGGGGGCGGGTCCCAGCATGGACTATCGGGAGCACCCTGACCAAGCAAGCGCCCGGCGGCCGCCCGGCGTGCGCTCGGGTCGCCGCGGCGCGGATGGAGCCCAGCCCTCTCGGGGAGCCAAACCGCGCGATGGGGTCGGCGGGGCGGAATCCGCGGCACTGGTAGATCGTCACGCCGAAGGTCTCCTGCGCCTCCGACGACGTTCGCACCCGCGTGAAGATCCACGAGGAATCGACCGCCACCAGGCGTTGCGGAGGCGTGGGGAAGCGGTCGCTGGCGACGAAGACGAAGTCCCGGCCGCGCAGATCGTCGAGCCGCTGCCAGTCGTCGTATGCATCGCGTCCGGGATTGAGACAGACCGTCGTGGGGTGACCGGGCAGGTAGAACTCGAGCCGGGAGGCCAGCGCGTAGCGACCGGCGGCGATGAACGGACCACCCGCTTCCGCGCCGGGACCCAGATCCGCCAGCGCGCGTCGCACCTGGTCCGCGATCCGGGGCCAGCCCCGCATATCGGCGGTCGGATCCGCGCCGCGGGGCAGTCGCACGATGGGGTGAAGCAGGTGGATGGCCGGCACCAGTGCGAAGGTGACCGCCAGTGCCACCGTGATCCTCCCGATCCAGGTCGCCAGCCGCAGTGCGCGTGCCCGCCATCGTTCGAGGCCCAGCAGCGAGAGCGGGATCAGCGTCAGGTACGCCGGTGCGGGCCAGTTGGGCTTGAAGTCGGTGAAGGCCGCGGTGGCCAGGAACACCGCCGCCGTGGGTGCGCCGAGCCACCACAGGAACCGCTCGCCACGCGCCCCGGGGCCGGGCTTCCAGGGTCCCACCCGCAGCCCCGCGGCGGCGACGAACACGAACAGCAGAGGGGAGAGGTAGAGCCACTGCGATCCGAGGAACATCCCGAGCCGGACGAGGTCGAAGCCGGGCGCATCGTGCCGGGTGAGGAACTGGTAGCGGAACGACGCCCATCCATGCGTCGCGTTCCAGCCGAGGACCGGCGCGAACACCAGGGCCGCGACGCCGCAGGCGGCCGGGAACCCTCGGAGCAGGCCACACTCCCGGCGGGCGAGCGCGTAGCCGGCCGCGGAAACCAGGGCCAGCGCGGCGACGTACTTGCTGAGCAGCGCTCCTCCGAGCGCCAGCCCCAGCAGCAGGGACGAACCGCGGCCGCGGGCGTGCGCCATGTTCCAGAACGCGCGGCACGCCAGCAACCAGAAGAGCAGCAGGGGAGCGTCGGGGATCACCAGGAATCCCAGACCGAGGAAGACCGGAACGACTTGCGCGACGAGGGAGGAGGTCTCGGCGAGCCGCGGGTCGCCGGTGGTCTCCCGGACCAGCGCGCGCAGGGTGACCGCGCACAGCGTGCCCGCGATCACGAAGGGCAGCCGGATGGCGAGGAGCGACACGCCGAAGAGATGGGCGGAGCCGGCCACGAGCCACGCCACGAGCGGCGGATGCTCGTAGTAGCCCGCGGCCAAGTGGCGCGACCAGACCCAGTAGTAGCCTTCGTCGTCGCCCAGGGGAACCCAGGCGGCGAGACCCGCGCGGACCGCGGTCAGCGCGAGCGTGACGGTCCACCAGCGAGTCGAGCCGGAGAGCTGCATGCGGGTCCCCGCTTCCGTCCGGGTCCGAGCGGAGGGGGCGTGCGCCGGCGGCAAGCGCCACCCCCCGCGATGCTGGTATTCTCTCACGTGGCCTCCGTGGGTGCTCGCGGGGAGCCATCCGATCGCGGCCCCGCTGGCGGCTCGTACGTCCGCCTCCGGCCCCCCCACCGTTGGAGCCGTTCCCATGACCGAGAAGACACCCGGCATCGCCCCGGTCCCGTCGCCCGATCCCGATCGCGACGACGACGCCACCGCGTCCGCATTCGCCCAAGCCCTCGAGGACTTCGAACGCAGCACCCGCTCCGCCGGCGCGGCGGCGCAGGCGGCCAAGGACATCACGGCCGGCATGAAGGTGCAGGGCAAGGTGGTGTCGATCGGCGAGGACGTCGTCCTGCTCGACTTCGGCGGCCGCAGCGAAGGCGTCGCGGAGACTCGCCAGTTCCGCGCCGAGGACGGCACGCTCGGCATCGCCATCGGCGACCTGCTCGATCTCTTCGTCGTCGAAGCGGGAGACCAGATCGTCCTCGCCTCGTCGATCCGCGCCGAGCCCCACGCGGCGTTGCGGCAGCTGCGCGAGGCGCAGGCGGCCGGCGTGCCGGTGAGCGGTCGGGTGACCGGCCTCCAGGGGGGCGGACTCGCGGTCGACATCGGTAGCGTGCGCGGATTCTGTCCGGTGTCGCAGATCGAGTCGGGATTCTGCGCGGACCCGTCGGTCTACGTCGGGCGCACGCTCGAGTTCCTCGTCACCAAGGTGGAAGACGGCCGCGGCGGCGCCGTGGTGTCGCGCCGGAAACTGCTACGCCGCGAGGAGGAGGAGCAGGCCAAGCGCCTGCTCGCCGCGCTCAAGGTGGGTGACGAGCTGGAGGGAACGGTCGCGCGCCTCGAGGCGTTCGGGGCCTTCGTCGATCTGGGTGGCGTGGACGGGCTGGTCCACGTCTCGGAGATCCGCCACGAACGGCTCGCTCACCCGCGCGATGCCTTGAGCCGCGGCGAGAAGGTGAGGGTGCGCGTGCTGCGGATCGAGACCGACAAGACGGGAAAGTCCAGGATCGCCCTCTCGATCAAGGCCGGCGCCCCTGATCCGTGGGCCGGCGTGGCCGCGGGTTTCGTCGCCGGGGCACGGGTCCAGGGAGTGGTGGCACGGCTCACCGACTTCGGCGCGTTCGTAACGCTCGCGCCCGGGCTCGACGGACTGGTGCATGTCTCGGAGGCCGCGCCCCATCGCGTCGGCCACGTGAAGGAGGTGCTGGCGCCCGGCCAGTCGGTCGAGGTCGTGGTGCTCGGCGTGGATCCGGTGAAGAAGCGCATCTCGCTTTCGATTCGCGAAGCGCTCGCCGCCTCCGCGCCGCCGCCGCGGACGCCGGCGGTCGGCGACGCTGTCGAGGGGCGGGTGGGGAGCATCAAGCCCTTCGGCGTGTTCGTCGATCTGCCCGACTTCGGCCGGCGGATCAGCGCGCTGCTGCCGCGGGAGGAGACCGGGGAGCCGCGCGGGGCGGATCTCTCCTGTCGCTTCTCGGTGGGGCAGGCGCTGCGGGTGGAGATCCTCGAGATCAAGGGTGACAAGCTGCGCGTCGGCCTCGAGCGCTCACGCACAGCGCCGCGGGATGCGGTCCCGCCGCCGGCGCCCGCCGCGCCGCGCGACGAACGGGCGCCCGAGACCACCATGGGTCTCGCGCTGCGCAAGGCGATGGAGCGGAGCGGCAAGACGCGGAAAGGCTAGGGCGAACCCGTGAGGATCAGCTTGCGGGCGACCGACGCGCCCTGCGCGCGCACCTGCAGGAAATAGACGCCGCCGCGGGCGCGGCGGCCGTCGTCGCCGCGGCCATCCCAGGTCAGCGCCCGTTCCCCGGCCGCGAGCCGCCCGCGGAACAGCACCGCCACCATGCGCCCCGCGAGATCGTAGACGCGCGCGTCCACCTCGGCGGTGTGGTCGAGTGACAGCGTGAGCCGGGTCACGCCCGAGAACGGATTGGGACGGGCCGCGGAGAGCGCCACCCGCAGCGCGCCGCCGAGATCGGAGGCCGTCGCGCCGAGGTCCACCGCGAGCATGGCGCCGTCGGGGCCGCAGAACTCGCCTTCCAGCGCCCGCACCTCGCCGCCCGGAACCTGGCCCGGCTTGAGCGCCAGGTGGAGCGTCAGCTCCAGGTCGGCGGTTTCGATCCCGCCCGGGGCCGGCAGGTGGAGCAGGCCCAGTTCGAGCCGGCCCTCGCGCACCTCATGCAGCGCCAGCCACGCGCTCCCGGGCGGCGGATCGAGCCCCACGACCTCGTAACGATCGAGCGGAGCGTGCAGCGCCAGCAGGGCGGCACCCAGGCGGTCGGCGGACGCGATGCGCAGCGGAACGTCGATGCCCGCAGCACTCGGGGCCGGCGGCCCGAGTGCCAGGCGGATCCCGGGCTCGTCCCGCACCCCGCTCGAGTCGGTGAGGCACTCCGCGCAGGGCCAGAGCTGCAGCAGGTGGCGCGCGCAGCACACGACGTCGGCGATCGAGAACGCTCCGTCGCCGTCGCAGTCCACGCGGGCGCTGTCGGCACACGGCCCGCGCTGCAGCACGCAGCGCATCTGGAGCACGAGGTCCCGCACGTCGGAGAAGCCGTCGGCGTTGAAGTCGCAGGGTCGCTCGGCGCAGATCCGCGCGACGCCATAATCGGTCCTGGAGGCGATACCGGCGGCCGCCGGCGCGGCCCGCCCGACGACGCACGGCGCCGGCGTGCAGCGCGGCACGCCCGCCCCCGCCGCATCCGATCCGAGCAAGTCGTCCGCGGTGACGAACGTCACCGCTGGTGCCACCCGCCCGGGAACCTGCTCGACCACCACGCGCAGCACCGGCGCGCCGCGAGAGACTCCGGGAGGCAGCGCCGGGATCGGCGCGCCTTGCTCGGCGAAGAGCACGAAGCGGGCGCCAGCGGGCGTCGCGTTCCAGCCGAGATGCATCCCGGTGGCCGCTCCGATCGGCTCGAGCTTCGCCACGCGGAGCGGCGGGGCGGGCGGCCAGCCCGCCGCCGGGAGCTGGAGCGCGAACGCGCCCTGGAGACCGGCGAGAGCCTCCGAGGAGCGCACCTCGAACACCAGCTCGGCCGGATGCCCCGGCGCGATGCCGGCGTTGCAGGCCGTGAAATTCCCGGGCGGCGGCGCGAAGCCGGCGTCGAGGCAGGGGCGCGGCGGCGCGATCGGCGCGCACGCGCCGGAAACCGCGAATGGCACGTGGGTGCGGTCGAGCTGGACGATGCGCGGCGGGTCGATGCAGCCCCCGGCGGTCTGGGCCAGCTCGACCATCAGTTGGTAGTCGCGCGCCGGCAGCGGCGGCAGCTTGGTCGAGATCGTCCAGCGCACCGGCACGTTCGAGCACGGCCGGCCCAGGCACTCGTTCACGAACGTGACGACGCGCACGATCGGCGGCTCGGGCAGCGGGCCGACGATCATCGAGGGCAGCAGCTCGATGCCCGCGAGCTGGATGCAGTCGGAGTCGAAGGTCCCGGAAACCCACACCGGGATGCTGTCCCCGGCGCAGATCGGGGGATCCGGATCGCAGGGCCGCGTGGGTCCGATCTGGATCGCCTCCACGAAGGGGAGCGGTCCGGGCGTCCCGTCGCAGCGCGGGGCCACCGGGAATTCGAAGACGGTGCGGTAGTCGCGGCGCTCGAGACCCGAGCCGGAGGCGCTGCGGCCGATCACCACGAGGTGGATTTCGACCGCGTGGGTTCCCGCCGCCAGCCTTCCGAGCGGGAACACCGCGCGCCACGGCTGCAGGGCGAGGGTGCAGAACGTGTCCCGCCCCACGGCGGTCTTGAGCGTCAGCTCGACGTGCCCCGGGTCGAGCGTGCGCGGATCCAGCAGGCGCCCGCAGCCGTCGTTGAACCAGCCCTCGAGAACCAGGCTCGTGAACGCCTCGGAGCACGGTACTGCCGGCTCGGTCCGGATGACCGACACTCCGGGCAGGGAGGTCGGGACCGGGGCGTGGCACTCGGGCTGGACGTCGATCGCGAAAGGCTCGTGCAAGAACTCGGAGCGCGTGCTGCCGTCGGGGGCCAGGTGGACGATCTCGTGCTCGACGTCCACCACGACCGGCCCGACCGGGAAGCTGCCCAGGAGGACCGGCACGACGAAGAACTGCGAGGGCCCCACCAGGCAGGCCATGCCGTCCCGGATCAGGGTGCGAATGCGCACGTGGGAGGGGTCCAGCCGGCGCGCGTCGATGAACGAGTCGCATGGGGTGGCGACGTAGCCGCGGACCAGCAGGTAGACCTGGTCGCGCGGGCAGGGCTGGGCGGGCGAGATCCCCGCCACCAGACCACCGGCCTCGGACCCGGTGGGTCCTGCGCTCGCGCCGTCCGCGACCGCCATACCGGTGGCGAGCGCGCCGGCGATGGCGAGCGGTGCGAAGATGCGACGCGGCATGGTGCTCAGGAGGCAGGCCTTCAAGGCAGTGACCTCTCGGAAAGCGGCGTTCCGGGCCCCCGGCCGCCGGCTCCAGGGTGAAAGCCGGAGGACGTTCCCAGCCGCCGCACGTAGCCCCGCTCTCGAGCCAGTCCCGGCAAGAGTGAACCCGGCTCCCGGAGGCGTCAAGTGGGAATCGCGCGCGGGTCCGCCGGCTCGGCGCCGCCCTGCGGAGCGCAACAGAGGCGGCGCGCGATCGGAGGACCGATCGCGCGCCGGCGGGAGTTGCGGCGCGGGTGAGGGGCCGGTCGCGAGCGCACCGTGGCCCGCGACCGGCCGCCCGCGCGCCTACATCTTCCGCTCGTAGGTGATCTCCATCATCTTCGTTTCCTTCCCGTCGGGCCCCGCACCGAACATCCCGAAGGTGTGCTTGTCGTCGCTCAGGAAGCGGGTCACCATGCGGAACTTCGCCATCTTTCCGCTCATCGGATCGGGCGACTCGCCGGTCCAGTTGATGACGTTTCCGCTCGCGTCGGACGTGCCCTCGCTGGTCATGATGCCGGTCCCGAAGTTGTCGATCCACATCGAGACGTACTTCTTCCTCAAGTTGTCGTAGCCCGTGATCCCCATGCCGCTGAAGGGGCGTCCCATCATCTCGCCGGTCGACACCTCCTGCACGTAGCGGCCGTCCATCAGCGTGGTGATCACCGCCACCGACGTCGTCTTCTGCGGCGGCTGGGACGGGTCCATGGTCGACTCGACGGTCGCGTTCCATTCACCCGCGAGCTTCTGCAAGCGCTGGTGCGGGGGACCGGGCGCCGCGGCCTTCATCATCATTTCCTCCATGGCCTTGGGATCCATGGGGGGCGTGGCGGGCTTCGCCTTGTCGGCGGCGTGGGCGGTGAACGAGACGGCGAGACCGATGCAGACGGCGGACATAAACGCGCTCGACTTCATGGGGATCCTCCTGGTTCGGGACGGGGGAGGGGGACACTAGCAACGCCGATCCGGGCCTCGCAAGGCGAAAGGCCCCGCGGTGCACGGCGGCGGCCCACGGCCCCCAGGTGGGCGCGGGCGCCCGCGGGTCCCGGGGTTCGGACCACCCCGCCGCCGCCGCCGTGCTTCGGCTCCCCCTCCCGGGGCGCTACGGTTTCGCCGCCAGCATCGCGGCGCCGCGCCCGAGCTTCAGCTCGGCCTTCTGGCGTTCGAGCATCAGCACCGTCACATCGGGGTCCACCACCAGCCGCTCCGGCTCGAACGCGCAGGGGATGGCGATCTCACGCGACTCGCCCGCGCCCAGGGTGATCGTGGCGCGCCCATCCCGCCAGGGTTCGGCGTCCTTCTTCCCGTGGGGGAAGCGCACGCCGCGCACCGCCGCGACCTCGACGGGCATGACGCCGGTGCCGGTGTTGCGCACCCGCGCGCGGACCATCCACCCCTCGCCGTGCTTCTCCACCGTCGCGTCGTCGAGCTTGTACTCCGGCACCACGACCTCGTGGAACCACTGCCGGGCGAAGGCGTCGAAGGCGGTCGTGTCGGCCGCGTGGCGCCGCATGATCGCGAGGTAGTCCTCGAGCGCGGCGTTGTCACGCGAGTCGCGGAACGCCGCCAGGTACTCGCGCAGCCCGGCGAGACCCGCGTCGCGCCCGAGGAAGCGGTGCAGCATCCACAGCGCCCAGCCGCCCTTGTCGTAGATGGCCCGCGAATCGCCGGGCAGAGTGCCGTCCATCTTCACCAGCGCCCGCTCGGAATCGCGCCGGCGCGCCCTGCCGTAGCGGTTCTCGACCGAGCGGCAGAACCCCATGCGCTGCTCCAGCCCCTTGGCCTGCTCGATCAGCAGGATGCTCGAAAAATGCGCCATGCCCTCGGACAGCACCACCGCGCCGGGGCCGTCCGCCACCATGGCGAGGTTCGGCCACCACTGGTGCGCGGACTCGTGCGCCGTGATCCAGAACGCCGCGTTGGCGTCGGGCTTCGACTGGGTGAGGAAGCCGATGTTCTCGGAGAAGGTGATGTTCCCGGGCGGCGCCTGCGCGTAGGTGGGCAGTCCGGCGAACTCCGAGAGCCGGAGCGTCTTCCACGGATAGGGGGCGAACCACTCCCCGTACCATGTCCGGGCCGCCGCGAGCGCTTCGAGCATCTCGTCCGCGTTGTAGGGGTGCCGCGGGTCGTAGAAGACCGCGACCCCGTCGCCGCGCTTCACCTTCCAGTGTCCCGCGACCACGTTGAAGATGCGGACCGGATGGTCCGTGCGCCACTCGGTCACGCGCCGGCCGTCCCGCACCTCCTCGCGCACCAGCTCTCCGGTGGCGTTCACCATCAGGTCGGCCGGCACGCTGACCTTCAGGTGGGCGTCGAACCAGTTCCCGGCCATCGCGATCGCGGGGCGCGAGAGGCCCTGGTGCCAGGCCTCGGGCCATTCGCGCGGATCGGATTGGTTCTTGTCCTCCTCCACGCCGACGCCCGGGTCGTAACCCAGGATCGGCGCCATGGTCGGACGCTCGAGCGCGGTGAGCACGATGCTCGAGGGCAGGATGAACTCCATCTGCGCCCCGCCGTTCTTCGAAGCACCATCCGGCTGGCGCCCCTCGTAGGAGAACCCGAGGCGGGCCTTCGTCCCGGGCGCGAGCGGCCGGGGCAGCGTCACGATGTGGAGCGCGGCACGGTTCTCGGTCGCGAGCGAGTCGCCGTTCAGGGTCCAGGCGAGCTTCTTCCACTCCGGGTTCACCGAGACCGGGAACCGCGCGAGCGGTCGGTCGGTGTCGTTGAGCACGTCGTACCAGCCGCGCACCCGAAACGCCCGCTTCGCGGGATCCAGCTCGAGATCGAAGTCGACGGCCGCGAGCGAGGGCGCGCGGGCGTTCTTCCAGGTCTCGACGTTCTTCTTCCAGTAGTCCCGCGCGAGCTTGCGCGCCACGCCGCCCTCGTAGCCCTCGTGCACCTGCAGCGCGAGCAGGGTCCCGGCGACGGCCGGCACCAGCAGCAGCGGCGCGATCGAGAGCGCGGACGAGAGCAGGGCCGCGGGCCGGAGCCGGTGCACGATGCGCGTCGCGTCACGCTCGCGGCGCTCGAACAGGCGCACCGTGAGCACCGTGAACAGCACCGCGGCCCCGAGCCAGAAGACGCGGTTGAGGAGCAGCGGCATGCGGTCGTATTCGAGAGGAGCGATGTCGCTCCAGCGCGTAGTACTCCACAGGTCCCAGTTCGCCACCCAGTTCATCTTTCCCCGCATCTGGAACCAGCCGCTCAGGGTCATCGTCGCGAGTCCGATGGTGTAGGTGCCGTAGCGGTTGCTGGTGAGCGACTGCAGGAAGCTCACGTACGCGGTCCACACCAGGAACGTGGGCACCAGCAGGAGGCCCCACACCAGCGCGAAGGGCGCGAGGTCGAGCGGCACCTTGCCCTGCACCGCGAGGATCACCAGGCAGCCGGCGAGGCACGAGGCCACGATCGAGACCCCCAGCACCGTGTTGGCGAGCGCCTTGCCCGCGAGCATCGCGCCGGTGCGCAGCGGCGTGGCGAAGTAGATCGCCCCGATCCCGGTGCTGCGCTCGCGCTGCAGGGATTCGGTGGTGTAGAACAGGATCATCATGCACACCAGCAGCGTGAGCGTGTTCATCGCCCCCACCGCCAGGATCCCGGAAGTGTTGAGCAGGCGCGTGTCGAACGCGCCGACGTTGTATTCGTTGGCGAGGGTCTGGAGCAGGATCAGCGGCACGAAGAGGTAGAGCCCCGGATGCCGCAGGATGCCGTGGATCTCCGCGCGCGCCACCTCCAGCGCGCCGGCCACGAAGCCCGGCACCCCCGAGCGCATGCCGAGTGCCGCGAGCGCGGGCAGGCTCTCGAGACGCGCCGCGGGCGTCGCGGTCGCGGCCCGCGCCTGGGCCGCGTGGCCCTTGGGCAGCGCGTGCGCGCCGCGCAGCGTGGCGGCGAACCGGACGTGCAGCAGCGCCACCGCGCCCAGGCCGAGCGCGACGCAGGCCAGGCGCTGGGCGACGATCAGCCCGTCCAGCCCCACCGTGGCGTGGTTGTAGTAGTCCACGCCCTTGTCCACCAGCAGCCAGGTCTCCTTGATCCAGCGCAGCCCGGTGAGATCCGCGAACTGCAGGATGCGGTTCACCCACAGCGGCAGCCACACCGGGGACCAGTCCCACAGGAAGAACGCCCCGACCAGCAGCACCGCCACCGGGGCGACGAACACCAGCACCGGCTTGCGCGTGAGCCCGCCGATCGCGAAGCAGATCCCGGTGAAGAGCACCAGCGTCGGCAGCCCGAACACCAGCGCCGGCCGCAGGTAGTTCGCGAGCACGAAGGGGCCGATGAAATCGGCGTTCTCCCCGTGGGGCAGGACGTGGTTGAAGAGCATCGCGAGCCCGAGATGCATTCCGAGCACCGCGACGAAGACGGCGAGGACCGACAGGTACTTGCCCCACACATACTCGCCGGGCGTGAGCGGGGTGGAGTGGAGGATCTCGCCCACGCGGTGCTCCTCGTCACGGATGATGGACATGCCCGCCGCGACCGAGATGAAGAACACGTAGATGATCGTCGTCATCATGATGACGAGCTGCGCGAGGGCGAATTCGGAGGTGATCCAGGCCTTGTGTCCCCCGACCCGCGCGTCGCCCGAGCCGATCGCCGCATGCCCGGTGCTGATGCCCCACGCCATGAAGGCGAGCAGCGCCATCAGCACCCAGAACATCGGCCGCCGGAGGCTGTGGAGCGCGTCCTGGCGGAAGATCTCGAACAGGCGCGCGCCGCTCACGCGCGCACCTCGGCGCTCACCGCCGGCTCACCGTTGGCCTCGGACGCCGCGGCCGGCTCGAGCGCTTCGACCCCGGGCAGCGCGCCCAACCGCATCAGGACCAGGTAGGCATCCTCGAGCGAAGGCGGCACCGCACCGAACGCCGCGGGCGCTCCGCCGTCCAGCGTGTAGAGACGCACGCGGTGGCGCCCCTCGACCAGCAGCACCTGGGTGACGTGGTGCGCGGCGCGCAGCGCCGGCAGGTCCGCGGGCGCCACCAGCCCCTCGTGGATGCGCCCCTCGAGCGCCGCGCGCGCGGCACGGGGCGTGGTCCGCGCCACCAGGCGTCCGCCGCGGATCACGGCGAACCGCGGGCAGAGCACCGCCACGTCGTCGACGATGTGCGTGGACAGCAGCACGATCCGCTGCTCCGCCAGCTCGGCGAGCAGGTGGTAGAAGCGCAGGCGCTCTTCCGGGTCGAGCCCCGCCGTGGGCTCGTCGACGATCAGCAGGCGCGGGTTGCCCGCGATCGCCTGCGCGATCCCCAGGCGCTGCCGCATGCCGCCCGAGTACGAACGCACCGCCCGCCTCGCGGCGAAAGACAGGTTGACGCGCTCGAGCAGCTCGCCGGCCAGGGCCTTGAGCCCCCCCGGCGCGGTGACGCCCTTGAGGCGCAGCAGGTGCAGGAGCATCTGCTCGCCGGTGAGGTGGGGGTAGAACCCGAAGTCCTGCGGCAGGTAGCCGAGCCGCTCGCGCACGCGTTCCGGCCGGGCGAGGATGTCCTCGCCATCGAGCGTGACCGAGCCCGAGGTGGGCTCGAGCAGTCCGGCGACGATGCGCATGAGCGTGGTCTTGCCCGCACCGTTGGGCCCGAGCAGCCCGAACATGCCCACCGGGACGTCGAGGTCGACGCCCTGCACCGCGGCGACCGGACCGGGATAGACCTTCACGAGTCCGCGAACGGAGAGCATGGTCGGATTCCTCCAGGGG
>Ga0154739_1088_pt2 | contig 15009 bp, 16 predicted proteins | sample Rifle2008BG16ft_FD_105747 | JGI IMG/M metagenome (GOLD analysis project Ga0154739, IMG submission 105747) | Candidatus Eisenbacteria bacterium RBG_16_71_46 | reverse complement strand
CGTTGAGGCACTCGTTCGCAACCCACTTGCTCGAGGACGGCTACGACATCCGCACCGTCCAGGAGCTGCTCGGGCATCGCGACGTGAGCACCACCATGATCTACACGCATGCCCTCGATCGAGGCGGGCGCGGCGTGCTCAGCCCGGCCGATCGGCTGTGAGCACGATAACCGGGGCGCTCCGCAGCGTCACGGAGCCGCCGCCTGGGGCGCCGCGGGCGGGAGGTGTCGCGGCGGCGCGGACTTGGACGCGCGGCCGGGACCTTGAATCTCGGTGATATGCCGGGCATGGTATTGGGATACGTGGTTCCGTCGGATTCTCGTTAGGCCGACATGGAGTTGTGAGAGGGGGCCGGGTAGAATCCCAGCATGAGTCCGACTGTGTTTCGCGAAGGTGCGTATCGGTTCTTTTTTTTCTCGCGAGAGGAGCTTCGGCCGCACATCCATGTCAACCACCCGACCGGGGAGGCGAAGTTCTGGATTGACCCCAGGATCGAGCTTTCCGTGAACTACGGGCTAACGGCGCAGCGGCTCGCGACAGCATTGCGCCTCATCGAGGAGCATGAGGATGAAATCCGCGCCTCGTGGCGACGACACTTCTCACGTTGAGGTCTCCGGAATCTCCCCCCACGGCATCTGGCTGTTCCTTGGGGATCGCGAGGCGTTCCTACCCTTTGCCGACTTTCCGTGGTTTCGTGACGCCCCGGTGGCCGGCGTCCTCCACGTCGAGCGACCGCAGCCTCACCATCTGTACTGGCCGGACCTCGACATTGACCTTGCGGTGGAATCGATTCTCAACCCCGAGCGGTTTCCGTTGATGAGCAGAGAGCGGCCCAACAGACGTTTGCCGCGGCCGGCAGGGCGGCGAGGCGCAATGCCCAAGAGAGCGCCACGCCGGCCCCGCCGCCGCTGAAACGTATCGCGTTAGGCCGACTCGAGGAGCTGTGGAGAGAAGATGCGCGGGCCACTGACTCGCTGGGTACTGACCATTCATCTCCTCCTCGTGCTGGCCGCGCTCGTGGTCGGTGCCTTGCGGCTGAGGCAATCGATCGAGATGCCGGGCCTGGGTGCCATTGAGTTGGTGCTCCTCGCGCTGCCCTGGAGCTTGGCGCTCAGCGTCGAGCCCCTGTCGCGCTTTGGCTTGGGCGGAATGACCGCCATCGTGCTTGGCGGCCTGGTGCTCAACGGGTTCATTCTCAACCGCCTGGCAGCCTGGCTGCAGCGGCGCAGGTTCCCGCATGACACGCGAGGCGGCGCCTAACATGTCAATTCAGCGGCCGACTGACGGCACCGCTGGCGCGCGAGGAGGCGGCCGATCGCCGGGCCCCAGTCGTCGCTGGCGCGGCACCACGATGCTCCCGGTGCGCGGAGTCCCGAGCATCTCGAGCCGGCCCGCGGGCACCAAGGCCGCGAGATAGGCGCAGAACAGCGCGTCGAGCATGTCCTCGCGGCGCTTGTATTCGCGGCCGACCGCGCGCGTGGCGTCGACTGTGCGCAGAACGCCTGGCGTCAGGGCGATCGCCGGGCCGCGCAGCCCACCGACGAGCCCGAGGAAGCGCCGGAACTCCGCGCTCGCCCGTGCCCTGCCCTGGCGCTTGCGTTTGTACTTGAGCGTGCGCGCGAGCCGGAAGAGCACGACCTGGGCCGGGTGCGGGTAGCACTCGAAGAGCCAGCGGCCCTTGTGGAGCGGTGGCGCGGGCAGGGCGTCGGGCTCGGCCTCGAAGCCGCAGGAGACCAGTGCCTCCGCGAGTTCCTCGCCGCGTGGCCGGCCCCGGTTGTAGCGCGCGAGCAGCACCCGGTTGACCGGGTAGGCGCCCGCCTGCCGGGCGCCGAAGCGGCGGTGGGTCTCGCGATCGCAATCCCGCATGCCGGTCCGGTTCGGCACCACCAGCGGGGCGTCCACCATGACCACCGTGCTCGCAAGCGCGTGCTCGCGCACGAACGCGACGATCTCCCCGACCTCGACCCGGGTCTCGAGTGCCGCGACCGAGAGCCCGGCTCGCCCGGGCCGCAGCACGGCGAGACCACTCCCATGGCGGGGCGACCACGCGAGATCGATGCCGATGAAGGCGTGCTTCACGCCCTGCAGCCTACCACTCGCGCCCCACCCCGACCGTTCGTCGTCCGAAAGCGACCGTTCCGCGCGTGCGGATGGTGGGGTAGGCCGCGCATCGGCTAGATTGAGGGCCTCGAGGAGAACCCCATGGCCCAGGAAGAGACGCTCCAAGCCCCATGGCGCGGCCTGCTCCATCTGCTGTGGCGGGCCCCGCTGTTCGCGCTCCCCTTCGCCGCGTTCTTCGGCACGCTCGCCGGCGCGCGCTGGCCGGTCTACGTCCAAGCCTACGAATTCTCGTTGGTGTTCTCCTATTGCATCAGCTTCTCCTATTGGGCGCTCGATCACCTGGTCCTGCCCCGGTTGCGTGCCACGGACACGCGGCGCCGCCAGTCGGCTCCCTGGATGCGGCTGCTTCCCTACATGGTCACGGGCCTGTTCGGCTCGGGCCTGGCGGCCGTCATCATTCACCTAACGCTCGCGCCGGGGTTCCTCGGCAGCGGGCAGGCCGTCGCCTCGCTGGTCATGTTCTCGCTGCTCTTTACCGTACTCGGCACCAGTCTCGCCTACGCCATCCGCTCGTACCGCCAGGCGATCGAGCGCGCGCGCGCGGAGCAGGAGATGGCGATGGCGCGCCGCATCCAGCGCGGGTTCCTGCTCTCGCAGTTCCCGGCGATGCCGCGCTTGGAGGTCCACGCGCTCAACGTCAGCTCGCGCGAGGTGAGCGGCGACTTCTACGACGTGGTTCCCGCGGGGGACGACGCCTTCCTGCTCGCGATCGCCGACGTCGCCGGCAAGGGTGTGCCCGCGGCGCTGCTGTCCTCGATGCTCCAGGCCTCGCTGCGCACCCAGGCCAACACCGTGCGTTCGACGGCCCAGATCGTGGGCACCATCAACGTCATGATCGAGCGCAGCACGGCACCCGAGCAGTTCGCCACCTTGTTCGTGGCGCGGGTGGACGAGTCGCGGCTCCAGATGAGCTACTGCAACGCGGGCCACAATTATCCAATCGTGTTCCGGCGCGACGGCTCGCAGGTGGCGCTCGATCGCGGCGGCACGGTGGTCGGCATCGTCGACGGCGTCGCGTACGAGGAGGGCACGATTGCGCTGGAGCCGGGCGATCGGGTGCTGTTCTACACCGACGGCATCAGCGAGGCCGAGGATCCGCGGGGGGATCTGTACGGCGAGGAGCGCCTCTACGCGCTGCTGCGCTCCCTGCCCGGGGATCTGTCCGCGCGGGCGGCGCTCGAGCGCGTGCTGGCGGGCGTCCGCGGCCACCTCGCCGGCGCCGAGGCCGGGGACGACATGACGCTCATGCTGATGCGCGTGCTCGAAGACGAGGCCGCGCCCGCCTCGAAGGCCGCGGCCGCCGCGCGCTCGGTGCGCGCCGCCGGGCCCGGCTCCTTGGACGTGCCTCCGATGGGCTCGGCACGCGCCGCCGCGCCCCGACCGACGACCACCCGCACCCGCCCCTGACCGTTCGTCCGGTCCCGCCGACCGTTCGTCCGCATCGCCTCGCCGGCTTGCGGGCCAGCGCCTAACCTGGCTTCGACGAAAGGAGCCGTATCGCATGTCCTCGCCGTTTCGAACCGGAAGCCGCTTGAGCGGCCTGTTTCGCATCTTGTGGCGGATGCCGCTGTGGGCCATCGCGTTCGCGCTGTTCTTCGGCACCATGAACGGAGCGACTTGGCGCGCCTACGGGCTCATGTACCTGGTTTCGCTGATGTTCGCCTACCTCATCGGCCTCTCGATCTGGGCCAACGAGACCTTCGTGCGCCCGCGGCTGCAGCGGCGTTTCGGCGGACGCGAACGGGTGCCGATCCCGCTCGACATCGCCTCCTACACCATCGCGAGCCTGGTCGGAGCCACCGCCGCCGGGATCATCCTCCACCTCACCTTCATTCCGGGGTGGCTCCACGGCGCGCGCAACATCGCGATCTTCTTCATGTTCTCGCTGCTGTTCACCGCGCTCTTCACCGGCATCGCCTACGCGCGGGTGTTCTACCGCCAGGCGCTCGAGCGCGCGCGCACCATCGAGCGGGTGCGCGCCGAGCTGGCGCAGGCCGAGCTGCGGGCGCTGCGTGCCCAGATCAACCCCCACTTCCTCTTCAACACCCTCAACTCGATCGCCTCGCTGATCGCGGTCAACCCCGCGGCCGCCGAGGACACGACCACGCGCCTGGCGGAGATCTTCCGCTACGCGCTGCGCGGCTCGGAGCACGAACACGCCCGCTTCGGCGACGAGATCGCGTTCCTGCGCACCTACCTCGAAATCGAGCACACCCGCTTCGGCGAACGCCTGAGGGTCGAGGAGCGCATCGAGCCGGGACTCGACGCGGTGCCGGTGCCGAGTCTGCTGCTGCAGCCGATCGTCGAGAACGCCGTGCGCTACGGCGTCGCCGACCGTCCCGGCGGCGGGACGATCCGCCTCTCGGCGCGCACCGAGGGCGACTGCCTGGTGGTCGAGGTCGCCGATGACGGTCCGGGCATGCCCGCCGGCGCGGCCCCCTCGGGCAACGGCTTTGGCCTCCACTCGGTGCGCGAGCGGCTGCGGGCCGCCGGTGCGCCGCATGCCCTGGAGATCGACTCGGCGCCGGGCCGCGGCACCCGGGTGCGCCTGACGCTTCCCCTCTCCCCGACGTCCCCTCCCCCCGAACCCGTCGTACACGACAACCAAGGAGATGCCCCATGCTCATGATGATCCGCTTCGCGTTCGCCGCACTGCTGCTCGGCGCCAGCGCCGGTGACGTCCTGGCCGCCGCGCCCTCCGCGCTGGATGCCGCCACCGGCGCCCTGCAGGCGGCGGTCAGCGGCGGAACCCTGGGCCCGGTGATGGCGGCGCGCGGCGAGTTGGTGCGGCTGTCGGCCGCCGAGCCGAAATCGGCGCTGCTGCACTACTGGGTCGCGGTCGCCGACTGGCGCGCCGTGCCCCTGATGCAAAACACGGACAAGGCCAAGGCCCTCAAGATCTGCGAGAGCGGCATCGTCGAGGCCGAGCGGGCGCTCGAGCTCGATCCCAAGTTCGGCGAGGCGCTGGCGGTCAAGGTGGGCCTGCAGGGCATGACGTTCTCGCTCGGCGGCAGCCAGGACATGATGACGCTCGGGCCCCAGATGGAGATGGACATGGTCCGCGCCCGCACGATCGCCCCGGCCAACCCGCGCGTCCTGTTCCTCGACGGGCTCAACACCCTCCACAAGCCGGGCTTCGTCGGCGGTGGACCAAACAAGGCGCTGGAGAAGTTGCGCGAGGCGATCGCGCGGTTCGAGGCCGACAGCGCCGAAGGCGTGGGCCGTCCGCGCTGGGGGCACGACGACGCCTGTCTGTGGGCGGGGCGCGCCGCCATGATGCAGAAGGACTACGCCACTGCGCGCGACTATTTCGTCCAGGCGCTCACGATCAACCCCAAGAACGTCTGGGTCCGCACCTCGCTGCTGCCGGCGGCCGAGAAGGCCCTGGCGGATTCGTCGGCGCAGAAAGGCTAGTGATGCGACGCGCGCTCGTCGCGGTCGTGCTGGCGGCGGCACTCGCCCCGCGCCCGGCGACCGCGGCGCAGGTGACCGGGGTGGTGCTCGATCCCAAGGGCCAACCGGTGGAGTACGCGACGGTGGCGGTGCCCGCGCTCAGGCTCGGCGCGGTGACCGACGAGCAGGGCCGCTTCACGCTCGACCTGCCCGCCGGGCGCGCCGCACTCGACGTGATGCAGGTGGGCTACCAGCGTCTTCAGCTCACCATCGCCGCGGGCGATTCCGCCCTGGCGCTGCGCATCGTCCTGCGCGTGGAGCCGGTTCCGGTGGCCGAGGTCTCGGTCGCGGCCTCCTCGTTCGGCAAGGCCGGTAAGGGCGAGGGTGCGGTGGTGCGGCGACGCGAGATCATGACCACGCCCGGAGGGACCGCCGACATCTTCCAGGCGCTGCGGGCACTTCCCGGCATCAATGCGCCCAACGAGGGCGCCGCGCTCTACATCCGCGGCGGCGACCCGCGCGAGACGCTGATCCGGGTGGACGACGGCGACGTCGGGCACCCCTACCACTACGAAGGCGCCTCGGGCGGACTGTTTTCGGCCCTCGATTCCTACATGCTCAAGAGCGCGTTCTTCTCCAGCGGCGGCTTCTCCGCCAAGTACGGCGGCGTGCTCTCCGGCGTGCTCGACATTCAGACCCAGGACCCGATGAACTTGCGCACGGTCTCGGTCGGCGCCAACGTGGTGGGCGGTGGCGCCTCGGGCAGTTGGCCCCTGGTCCCCGATCGCCTGTCGCTGGTGGGGAGCCTGCGCTGGACCAGCACCAGCCTGCTCAACCGGCTCTACGGCACGCCGGAGGACTACGTCTCCGCCCCCGGGAGCCGCGACGGAATCGGTCGCCTGATCTACCGCTACTCGCAGAGCGGACACCTCTCGGCCACCTGGTTCGATTCCCACGACGAGGTGGGCGTCATCGCCAACCGGCTGAACTACGAGGGCACCTACGGCAGCGAAGGCCGCAACCAGCTCGGGGCGGTGAACGTGCAGGATGTGGTGGCGGGCAAGCTCGCGCTGCGCGGCCAGGCGTCGCTCCAGCGCTACGACAGCCAGACCAGGTTCGGACCCGTGGATCTGGCGCAGGCCGAGCGCAACGCCCAGGCCAACCTCGATGCCTTGTGGCCGCTCGGCACCCGTCACCAGCTCTCCTTCGGCGCCAACCTGCGGCACCGCGACACCCGGATCACGGGCGTCACCCTCGCCGACAGCACCGACTACCAGTCCGGCGCTCCCACGCGCGAGAGCGCGATCGGGGCACGCTACGACTACCCCGGCTTCTACCTCGAGGACAAGCTGCGCGTGTGGGGACCGCTGTACGCCACCGTGGGTGGGCGGATGGACTACCTGAGCCGGCCCGGGGTGTGGACCGCCGATCCGCGTGCCGCCCTGGCCTGGCGGGTGGACGATCGCCAGACGCTGCGCGTGGCCGCCGGTCGCTACCACCAGCCGGCCGACGCCTCGTTCCTGGACCCCGTCTACGGCAATCCCGACCTGCACCCGCTCCGGGCCGACCACCTCATCGCCGGCTACGAGTGGCTCTCGGAGTACGGCAACATCCGGGTCGAGGGCTTCCGCAAGGACTACCGCGGGTTGGTGGCCCAGGACGCGCTCAGCTACTACGCCAATACCGGATTCGGCTACGCGCGCGGCGTGGACGTCTTCGTGCAGGGCACGCACCGCTGGCTGTCGGGCTGGATCTCCTACGGCTACCTCGACTCGAAGCGCCGGGAGTTGGACGATCCGCGCGAGGTGCCGTCGGCCTATGGCGTGCGCCACTCGCTCACCCTGGTCGCCCAGTACCAGGCGACCTCGTCGCTCATCCTCGGCGCCAAGTACAATGTCGCCAGCGGCCGGCGCTACACCCCGGTCGCAGCCGCCACCTACGATCCTTCGCGCAACCTGTGGCGGCCGGTTTACGGCGACCACCACTCGGCGCAACTGCCGACCTACCAACGGCTGGACCTGCGGATGACCCGGCTGTTTTCGCTGCCCGCGGCGGGGAGGCTCAGGGAGAGCAGCACCTGCGTGTTCTACGTCGAGGGCCTGAACGTGCTCGGCATCCGCAACCCGCTCGAGGTGGTCTACGGCGCGGACTACTCGCGGAGCGGCACCACCGACTCCTACTTCAGCCGGGTGTTGCTCGTGGCCGGATTCTCGTTGTCGTGGTAGAACGTCGCCCATGGACTCTGGCGATTTGCGGGTGGTGCTGGTGGATGACGAGCCGCTGGCGCGGGCGCGCACCCGGCGGCTGCTCGCCGAGATCGGCGGGGCGACGGTGGTCGGCGAGGCGGGATCGGGCCCCGAGGCGCGCGAGGTGATCGCCGCGACCCGACCCGACCTGCTGTTGCTCGACATCCAGATGCCGGGCGAGGACGGCTTCGCGGTGCTCCGTGCCCTGCCCACGCGACCGGCGGTGATCTTCGTCACCGCCTACGACCAATACGCGGTGCGCGCGTTCGAGGAGAACGCGGTGGACTACCTGCTCAAGCCGTTCCGCCGCGACCGTCTGGCCAAGGCTCTGGAGCGCGCGCGCCAGGAGCTGGCGCGCCCGGAGGACGTGGCGCAGCGGCTGCAGACGCTGCTCGCCGGGCTCGAGCGCGGTGGGCGCGAGGAGCACCTCGAGCGTTTCACCGTGCGGGTGGGCCAGAAGCAGCTCATCCTGCGGGCCGAGGAGGTGCTGTGGTTCGGGGCCGAGGACAAGCTGGTCTTCGCCGCCACCGCCGAGCATCGGCATTACGTCAATTTCACGCTCGACCAGCTCGAGCGCCGTCTCGACCCGCGCCGCTTCGCGCGGGTGCACCGCGGCGCGATCGTCAACCTCGACCAGGCCGCGGTACTCCGGCCGGGGTTCGCGGGCACCTATCGCCTGCAGCTCAAGGACGCGGCGCGCACCGAGGTGCCGGTCAGCCGGGCGCGCGCCCGCGCGCTGCGCGAGCGGCTCGGGGCTTGACCGCGCCCGAGCCGTAGGGTACAAGCCTCGGATCGTCGATCCAGGAAGCGCCGTCTTCGGCCGCGCCCGCCTCCCGGAGTCCCTCCATGCTCCCCCCGCGCCCGCAGCACTCGAACGCCTTCCGCCTGCGGCGCACCCAGAACTGGCTCGCGCTGGGCTTCACCTACGCCGCGATGTACATGGCGCGCTACAACTTCGGATTCGCCAACAAGTCGCTCTCGGACGCCTACGGCTGGGACCGGGCCGGCGTCGGCACCATCATCTCCACCGCGACGCTGATCTACGGGCTCTCGGCCCTGTTCAACGGACCGCTGGCCGACCGGCTCGGCGGGCGCCGCGCGATGCTGACCGGTGCGATCGGCGCCTGCGTCTTCAACCTCGCGTTCGGCCTCGGCGCCTACCTCGGCGTGCTCGGCACCGGCACCCTGCTGCTCGGCTACCTGGCGTCCGTGTGGACGCTCAACATGTACTTCCAATCCTACAGCGCCCTGGCGCTGATCAAGGTCAACGCGGGCTGGTTCCACGTCACCGAGCGCGGCGTGTTCTCGGCGATTTTCGGCTCGATGATCCAGAGCGGGCGCGCCGCGGTGTTCGCGCTGATGACCATGTCGGCGGTGGTCGCGCTGCCGTGGCAGTGGAAGTTCTTCCTGCCGGCGATGGGCGTCGGCCTGATGGCGGTGGTGACGTTCTTGGTGGTGCGCGATTCGCCCGTGGAGGCCGGCCTCGAGGCCTTCGACCCCCAGGATGCCACCAGCGGGGACACCGAGGCGATCACGCTCGGTTACGTTGCGCGCAAGGTCTTCACCAACCCGGTCGCGCTCACCATCGCGGTCGCCGAGTTCTGCACCGGGTTCGTGCGGCACGGATTCGAGCAGTGGTTCCCGCGCTACATGCAGGAGGCGCAGCATCTCGCGCTCGACCACCCGGTCTTCCAGCGGGGTGCGGCGGCGGTCGTGATTGCGGGCATCGCCGGCGCGTTCATCGCCGGCATGCTCTCCGACTGGGTGTTTCAGTCGCGGCGCGCACCGGTGGCGTTCATCGGCTACGCCATCCAGATCGCGAGCCTGGCCGTGATCTGGATGGCGCCGAGCCTTCTGGCCATCATCATCGCCTTTACCCTCAACTCGCTCGCCATCTCGATGGTGCACTCGATGCTCTCCGGCACCGCCTCGATGGACTTCGGCGGCAAGCGCGCCGCCGCCACCGCCGCCGGGCTGTTCGACGGCATGCAGTACATCGGCGGATCGTTCACCGGCTTCGGCTTGGGCTGGGTGCTCGATCGCTTCGGATGGGTGGCGTGGAGCCCGAGCATGATCGGCTTCTCCGGGGTGGGCGCGGTCCTGATGCTGGTGCTGTGGAACGCCCGGCCGCGGCCGGGCGCCAGCGCCCACTGAAGCAACGGGGAGCGACGTCGGGTGGAAGGCGTGGCGCCCGGCGACGGCGGGCGCCCCGGCGTTCAGGCAGCGTCGCCGGCCGCCGCCGCTCCCTCCCGCGCCAGGGCCAACTCCACGATCCGCTTGCGCTCAGCGATCGAGAGGAAATACACGGCGACCATGATGAAGAACACGGAGGCCCAGTCCTGGACCGAGGGCAGGCGCAGGCCGAAGAGGTAGTGCATCAGCAGGGTCGCGGTGGTGCCGGCGAGCAAGGAGGTGAGCCGGTTCACCAGCCCGGCGAAGGTCGCCGTGCGGCCCTTGAACATGAAGATGAAGACCGAGAAGAACGCCACGATCCCGAAGGGGATCCCCGAGAGCACCGCGATCGGGCTTGGGCTCATCACCGCCTGGCGGAACTCCAGGATGCGCGCATCGGTCCAGCCGAGCAGCGAGGGCGAGGCGAAGATGAACACTCCGCCGATCAGCATCGTGAAGCTGGCGGCGATCTGCTCGATGGCGAAGAAGCCGCGGTTGTCCTGGGGCACGCCCTTGCCGCGCGTGTTCTTGAAGTAGTTCATGATGTAGATGCGCAGGCTGTAGGCGACGATGTAAGAGCCGAGGATCGCCATCGCCGCGCCCGAGTGCAGGAAGTCGAAGCTGCCGCGCGCGGCCGCGGGGTCGATCCCGATGAGGGGTCCGAGCTTCGGTCCGTGGCCGCCGAGGAACGCGACGAGCGGCAGCAGCAGCACGTTCGTCGCCACGGCGAGCAGGGCGAAGACCACCGCCCAGTTCTCCTCGGCGTAGACGCGCTTGGTGAGGATGCCCTGGCGGATCTGCAGGGCGTCCACCGCGCGGCTGATGACGATGACGCTGCCCCGCATGATCACCATCGCCACCATCACCGAGATCGGGAGCGAGTACATCAGCGTGGTGGTGGGGATGACCACCGCCGTACAGATGCCGGAGGGCAGGATGTAGGCGACCTCCGAGGGGACCTTCCACGGACCCCACTGCACCAGGCGATTCGATTTGAGCCGGATCCACCCGAGCAGGATCACCAGACCGAGCGCGAACGCACTGCCGCCCACGGTGTTGTTGAACAGATACCCCATCTCGGGAAACGGGGGCTGGCGGATGTTCAAGAAGTACTTCACCAGCACGCCGGTGGCGACGTACGAAAGGAAGTACCCGATGCAGAGTTGGATCAGTCGGGCGGTGCTGCCCGAGCCGTCTTTCGACATGCACCCCTCCTTGGCGGGCTATATTCCGGCGAGCTTAGCAGGGCGCGGCGCGCAGCGGTGGCGAAAAGTGCCCGGTGGGAGGTGTCGCCCGATCACGAAGCCGACTCCTGACCGTCCATGGGCCCGCGCCGGCCGCGGCAGGGCCTCGCACGCCATTTCCAGTCCGGCGGCGAAGGCGTCCCATGCCACCGGGGAGCCGTCCACGGAGATCGAGTAGGTCTTCAGCCGCCAGCCGTCCACCTCCAGCAACGGGTGGAACCGGATCGTCCGCGAGCGATAGGGCTTCATGCGCACCCCCCCGCTCATTCCTCGCGGGCGTAGGCGCCGTCCATCAGGCGACTCCACGCGCTGCCGTCCGGCGACGTCTCCATCACCGTGGTCATCCGGTCGGTCCCCGAGTACTGCCACGAGAGCCGGAAGTGGCCTTCGGGTCCGCTGCGCGAGACCATGAGGACGTCGCCCTCGAAGCCGCCGCGGAAGACTTCCGGCCGGCTGCCCATGCTGTCGAACCAGTGCAGGACGTAGCAGCCGTCCTGGGCGTCGTAGGTGTAGACCCCATGGCCCCGAAACGTGACGTGGCCGCCGCTTTCCTGTTCGTAGTCCACGATCACCGCGAAACCGTCGAGGGCGAGCCGGCCGCGGCTGTGTCCCGTGGCGGTGCCACCCTGTGGGGACCAGGGCGACGGATGCATCCGCTCCTCGCCCCGCCAGTGGCCCACGATCCGCTCGAGCTTGCGATGCGCCGCGGTCGGCTTCGGCATGTCCATGGTCGGTCTCCTGTGGTGGGTGTCGTACCCGGGGAGTGCGGCGGGACGCCCTCGCGCCGCGGGTCCCCCGGCTCCCGCTCGGGGCCGCGATCCCGAGAACATGCTTCTCGCAGCGCGCCGCGGTCAACCGCGCAAGCGACCCCTCTGAGCGTCACGCTGCACTCCCGGCGGCGGTGCCGTGCCCCGGCGCCGAGAGTTTCGGCCGCCGGAGCAGGTACAGCCCGAATCCGAGCGTGTGCCGCCCCCACCGCAGGTGAGCCTCGCGCCAGGCCTGGATGCGATCGCGCATCGCCCCGGCGTCGGGAGCTCGGGGGTTGGCATCCACGAAGGATCCGATGTTGAACGCGTAGGTGTCCTCGTAGGCACTCCACTCCGCTTCCGTCGCCCGGTGGGTGCGCAGGACCTGGAGCCCGCCGTCACGCGCCAGCGCGAGATGGCCTTCGTGGGTGCGAAGCTCGCCCGCATCGGACTCCAGGAACGCCAGGTACTCGCGCGCCGGTTCACACCTCCAATACCCCTCGCCGATCAGGAGCGTGCCTCCGGGGCGGACGAACGCCGCAAGGGTACGCAGCGCTTGCTCCTGCCCGCCTATCGCATGCGAGGATCCCACACAGCCCACCAGGTCGAACGACTCCCGATCGAAGCATTCGGGGTCGAAGCGTTGGTTCCGCAGCTCCAGCAGGCCGGCGCGCAACCGGCGCGCCGCCTCGCGCCTCGCCTCCGCGAGCGCCGGTGCCAAGACGTCCACTCCGACGGCGCGGCAGTCGTAGCGCTCCACGATGCGCAGCAGCAGCTCCGCGCGCCCGCAGCCGACATCCAGCGCGCGGCTCGCAGGTGTGAGCGGCAGCGCGGCCACCCAATCGTCGAACACCGCGGCCGGGACCGGGTTCCAGTACGCCATGGTACCGTGCCCGATGACCGTCATGCGTCGCTGGTCGAGTGCGATGGTGATCTCCCTCGGCTCGCCCGGTCACTAGCCCGGCATGCGCACCAGCGGCGTCCGGTTGCGAAGGTCGCGCCCTATTCTGGCGTCGGTCATCGCGGCAACTCGGTCAGCGGTACCAGGTCCGGCTCCACGAACTCCGTCTTCGCCCGCGCCGACATGATCAGGTCACGCGTGTAGTAGTCGAGCAGGAGCCGCTTGTCCGCCAGCCGCGGATGCCGGGCGAGGAAGGCGTCCGCCGTGCCGGCCGGGCCGTTCGCGGACAGCGTGGCATGGACCAGGCGCAACCAGGCCTGGGTGAGCGTCTCGTGGTACCCGCTCTCGGGGCCCTCCGGCACCTGCCAGACGCCGTTGAAGGCCTGGATCCCCGCGCGCATGCGCCCGATCGCCTCATCCAGCGGGTGGTGCAGCGAATAGAGGTAGGCCACCTTGAGGTGCTCCCGGTGGTGCCAGCGCTCGAGCGGCCAGGTGCAGGCCTCGAACTGCGCCAGGAACTCCCGGTCATCGGTCATTCGTGCTCCCCCGGCGATGGGTCCCGCGGCACCGGCCACGATCGCGCTCGGGTCCGCGACTCTTCGATCACGTCCCGAGGCTCAGGCCCCGAGCCGCTCGGCCCCACAATAGACGTTCATCCGCCCGCGACGCAGGAAGCCGATCAGCGTCATGCCCGCGGCCTCGGCCAGCTCGATCGCGAGCGACGAGGGTGCCCCGACCGCGCACAGCACCGGGATGCGCGCGCGCGCCGCCTTGAGCACGATCTCGGCCCCCGCACGGCCGCTCACCCACAGCAGCCCGGTGCCCGCCGGATAGCGTCCGTCCTCGAGCAGCCGGCCCGCCACCTTGTCCACCGCGTTGTGCCGGCCGACGTCTTCGCGCAGGGCCCGCACCGCCAGCGACCCGTCGCAGTAGGCGGCGGCGTGGATGCCGCCCGTCGCCGCGAACGCTTCCTGCGCCCCCTCGAGCCGCTCCGGGAGCGCCTCCAGCGCGGCGGGGTGGAGCGCGGCGCCGCGCGGCATCGGCGCCAGCCCCGCGCGCAACGACTCGAGGTGCGCGCGCCCGCACAGGCCGCACGCCGAGCTCGCGGCGAAGTGGCGCTCGAGCCGGGTCCAGTCGAGGCGCACTCCCGGCGCCAGAGCGATCTCGACCGCATCCGGCTGGTCAGCGCAGTCGGCGGCGACCTCGCGGATCCCGGCGATCTCATCGGCCCGCCGGATCACGCCTTCCCCGGCGAGGAATCCCAGCGCCAGCTCGCGGTCGTGTCCGGGGGTGCGCAACGTCACCGCGAGCGGCCGGCCGTCCACGCGGATCTCGAGCGCCCCTTCGACCGCGACCCGGTCCTCCGCGCGCTCGATCGTGCCCGCCCCGAGCCGGGTGATGCGGCGGGTCACGACCTGGGGATCGGGAATGGCGGACTCCTGTGCGACGGCCGGCGGATGCCGATCAGACCTTGACGTGATCGGTGTGCGTGGCCTCGCTGCCGTCGGCCAGCGGCACCAGGGTGTAATCGCCGAACAGGCTGGGCGCTTCCTGCTGCATCAACCGCAGCACTTGCACCGCGACCTTGCGGATCTCGACGTCGGCATGCTCGCTGCCGCGCAGCTCGATGAAGTGCCGGAGCGCCCGCGCGTTCCCGGTGACGAAGATCTTGGTCTCGGTGGCGTTGGGCAGGACCGAGCGCGCCGCCTGCCGCGCCAGCTTGCGGCGCAGGGTCTTCTCGGGGATGGCGGTGAACTTCTCCTGCAGCCCGGCCACCAGCCGATCGTAGGCCTTGCGGGCGGCGTTGACCGCTTCGCACCAGACCGCGTGCAGCTCGGGATCGCCGGCGATGACGTCGGGCTCGATGTAGTCCGAGTCCGACTCGTCCACGTAGCGCTGGGAGAGCTGCGAGTAAGAGAAGTGCCGGTGGCGGATCAACTCGTGGGTGAAGGAGCGCGAGACCCCGGTGACGAGGAAGCTCCAGACCGCGTGCTCGAGCACCGAGCCGTGACCGACCTCGACCAGGTGCTCGATGAACTCGCGGTTGCTCTTCCGCCCCTTGCCGTACGACATGTAGCAGACGCGCCCGGCCATCTCGGCCAGCACCTCGCCGCCGATCTCGGTGTCGGTGGTCCAGGTGACCGCGTGGTCGGCGAGGAACGCATCCACCGCCTGCGGGTCCACCG
>Ga0154739_1014_pt3 | contig 15200 bp, 13 predicted proteins | sample Rifle2008BG16ft_FD_105747 | JGI IMG/M metagenome (GOLD analysis project Ga0154739, IMG submission 105747) | Candidatus Eisenbacteria bacterium RBG_16_71_46 | reverse complement strand
CCAAACCGAACCGCCCGAACGGTGAGCCACCCATGAAATCCCCAAACCCGGCCGTGCTGATTCGCCTTGCCGTCACGATCGCCCTGGCGGCGGCCGGGGTCGCGGGCTGCGGCGGCAAGGTCACGGCACCAGGCGCCGCGGCGCCGCGCACCTTCCTCATGGGGTTTTCGGCGATCCCGCCTCGGGCGGATGTCAACGTGCTCATCCAGTCGGTGCAGATGTGGAGCACGCGGGCCGACGCGGCCATCATCCATTCGGAGCCGCCGTGGGATTCGCTGATCGCGGGGGTGCCGCCCGAGACGCTGATCGTGCGCGAGCGGGTCGGGCTCGTGGACTTCTTCCGGGCGCTCGGGCTCCGCGTGGTCATCACCGTGGATGCAACCAACGGCATCAACCGCGCCGGCGAGTCGCAGCCGCTGGTGGATGCCGGGCGCAGCCTGACCGAGCCGGCGATCCAGACGCTCTATCGCCGGTACGTGGCGGCGATCGACAGCATGCTGCATCCCGATTTCCTGGGGCTCGCCGCCGAGACCAATCTCATCCGCGCCGCCGCGCCCGGCGCCGTGTACGCCGCGGTCGTGCGCGTGGCGAACGACGCCGCGGCCGACATCCGTGGCTTCGATACCGCCACACCGCTCTACATCAGCGTCCAGGTGGAGACGGCATGGGGCCGGCTCGGGGGCAGCGGCGCCTACGCCGGCATCCAGCAGGACGTGGCGGACTTTCCCTTCATGACCGCGCTCGGACTTTCCTCGTACCCCTACTTCGGCTGGAGCGACCCGGACAGCCTGCCGCTCGACTACTACGAGCGGCTCCGCCACGGGAACGGATTGCCGGTGCTGGTGGTGGAAGGCGGTTGGAGCTCCCGCTCGATCGGGACGGTGACCTCGTCGCCGGAGCTCCAGGCGCGGTACTTCTCCCGCCAGGCGCTGCTGCTCGACGCCGCTCAGGCCACGGGGCTGTTCCAGCTCACCTTCACCGATCTCGACACCACCGCACTGCCACCGGGCACCATCCTGCCCTACTTCTCGTACAACGGCCTGGTGGACGAGAACCTGGCGCCGAAGCCGGCGCTGGCGATCTGGGACGGGATCTTCGCGCGTCCGGCTCCGTGACCGGCTGACGAAGCTCGTTCGGCAGCGGGATCGGGCGCGATCGCGCTCCCGGCGGCGGGGATCAGCCGCCGTCGCGCACCCGGCGCTCGAGGGTCTCCCAGCGCCGGTCCACCAGCTCCTGGATCTGCGCGATGTCCGCGTCCGAGAGGTGGCGGAAGCGGCCCTGTTTGCGCAGGTAGGGCCCGACCGGCTCGCGCGGCGGGTCGAGGGTGATCCGCCAGCGCTGGCCGGCCTCCACCTCGAGCAGCGGGAACACGCGCGCCTTCACCGCCATGCGCGCGAGCGCGATGGTCTCGTCGTCGCCCGCCTTCCACCCCGGGGGACAGGGCGCCAGGATGTGGATGAAGCGCGTTCCACGGATGCCCTTGGCCTTGCGGATCTTGGCGATCAGGTCGTCCGGATGGGCAATCGTGGCGGTCGCGGCATAGGGAATTCCGTGCGCGGCGAGGATCGACAGAATGTCCTTCTTGGGGTGGGCCTCGGGATGCGCCGCCGGCGTCGTCGTGGTCCAGGCGCCCCACGGCGTGGCCGAGGAGCGCTGGATGCCGGTGTTCATGTAGGCTTCGTTGTCGTAGCAGCAATAGATGAAGTCCTCGTTGCGCTCGGCCGCGCCCGAGAGCGCCTGCAGCCCGATGTCGAACGTGCCGCCGTCCCCCGCCCAGGCCATCACCGTGGTCTCGGTGTCGCCGCGCGCGACCAACGCCGCCTTGATGCCGGAGGCCACCGAGGCGCCGGTTTCGAACGCGGTGTGGTAGAGCGGCACGTGCAACGACGACTGGGGCCACGGCCCGGCGATGATCGACCAGCAGCAGGCGGGGAGTGCCACGATGGTGTTCTCGCCGAGCCCCTTCAGCACCATGCGCATCGCCAGCGCCGCGCCGCAGCCGGGGCAGGCGAGGTGCCCGGAATCGAGCAACTCCTCGCGCGGGATCAGGTCCTTGATCAGGTGCTGGCTCATGGCTTGACCCCCACCCAGATGTCCTCGCGCGCGATCTCCCGCTCCGCCCCGCCGTTGGCGGCCGCCGCGGCCGCCTCGGCCTGCGAGCGGCGCGTGCGCTCGAGGCAGTCCTCGATCACCGCCGGGGTGACGTCACGCCCGCCGAGCCCGACGACGTAGCCGTCGATGCGCGGGCGGCGCCCGGGCGGCAGGTCGTAGAGCGCGGCGCGGATCTCCTCGGCGAAGATGCCGCCGTGGCCGGGGGAGATGTTGCGATCGAGCACCGCGACCGCCGGGACATGGGACAGGGCGTCGCGCAGCGGCCCGGTCGGGAAGGGACGGAACATCTTCACCTTGACGAGTCCGATCCGCTCGCCGCGCGCCCGCCGCTCGTTGACGACGTGGCGCGTCGTGGAGGTAATGGTGCCGGAGGTGACGAGCACGATCTCGGCGTCCTCGGTGCGGTAGGATTCGAGCGCGCCGTAGCCGCGGCCGAAGCGCTCCGCCCACTCGCGGTCCACCGCGGCGAACGCTTCGCGCGCCCGGTCGAACGCCTCCTGCTGTCGCAGGCGCAGCTCCATGTAGACGGCGGGTGTGGTGAGCGCGCCGAAGGCGTGCGGGTCGTGGACGTCGAGCTTGAGCCGCGCCTCGCGCCGCGGGAGGAAGGCGTCCACCTCGGCCTGGTCGGGCACGTCCACCGGCTCCGAGGTGTGCGAGAGGAAGAAGGCGTCGAGCACGATCATCACCGGCAGGTCCACCGTCTCGGCGAGCTTGAAGCCCTGCACCGTGGTGTCGAGCACCTCCTGGTTGGTCTCGCAGTAGAGCTGCACCCACCCGGTGTCGCGCTGCGCGAGCGTGTCGTTCTGATCGGTCCAGATCGACCATCCCGGCGCCACCGCGCGGTTGATGTCCGCCATGACGATCGGCAGCCGTCCGAGCCCCGCCCAGTGCAGCAGCTCGTGCATCAGCAGCAGCCCCTGCGACGAGGTGGCGGTGAAGGCGCGCACCCCCGTGGCCGCGGCGCCGATGCAGGCGGCCATCGCCGAGTGCTCCGACTCGACCTTGATGAAGCGCGCCGCCAGGCGCCCGTCGGCGGTCATCTCGGCCAGCTCCTCGACGATCTGGGTCTGGGGCGTGATCGGATAGGCGGCGATGACCTCGGCACGGGCGAGCTTGACGCCCCACGAGACCGCGTGATTGCCCACCATCACCTTCTTCACAGGCCCTCCCGCGTCATGGTGATGGCGCCGCGCGGGCACTCGGTGGCGCACACGCCGCAGCCCTTGCAATACTCGTAGGCGATCTCGTAGCCGCCGCCGGCGCTGCGCGAGATCGCCAGGTCGGGGCAGAAGACCAGGCACAGCTCGCACTCGTTGCACACGCCGCAATTGAAGCAGCGCCTGGCCTCCGCCAGCGCCTGTTCGCGCTCGAGGCCGAGGTTCGCCTCGCGGAACCCCAGCCGGCGTTCGCCGGGCGGCAGGTGCCGGTCGGCGGCGCGCGCGACGGGCGCGAAGTGCGCCGGGTTGGTCTCCTGAAACGTCACCACGCGGTTGACCGGGTCGGTGCGCCGCACCGGGTCCCCCCCGACCCAGCGCGTGACGCTGATGTTGCCCTTGGGCCCCTGGCGCAGCTCGGACAGGTCGGCACCGTCGCCGATCTCCCCGGCGCGGAAGCGCAGGTAGCGGTCGATCCCGACCGCGGCACGCTTGCCCGACCCAAGCGCGAACGCCACCGTGTGCGGCTCGTCGGTGATGTCCCCGCCGGCGAACAGCGCGCCGTGGCCGGTGGCGTTGAGCGCGTTGACCCGCACCACCCCGCTCGCGCGCTCGACGTCCTCGGGCAGGAAGTCGAAGTCGGGATCCTCCCCGAGTGCCGTCAGCACCAGGTCCGCCGCGACGAAGAACTCGCTGCCCTCGACCGGCACCGGGCGGGGGCGGCCCGAGCGGTCGGGCTCCTCGAGCCGCATGCGCGTGCAGGTGAGCCCGGCGACGTGGGGTGCCGGGGGTTCCCCTTCGAAACGGTCGAAGGTCGCTTCGATCGCCTCGAGCGGCTCGCGGTCCGGCACCCTCTCGGTCGACTCCACCCGCACCGGGGCCGCCAGGAACTCGAAGCGGACGCCTTCGCGCAGCGCGTCCTCCACCTCCTCGTCGTGGGCCGGCATCCCCTCGCGTCCGCGACGGTAGAGCACCAGCACCTCCGCCCCCAGCCGCAACGCGGTGCGCGCGCAGTCCATTGCGGTATTCCCGCCGCCTACCACGACCACGCGGTGCCCGAGCGCGGGCCGGCCCCCGCGATTGACCTCGCGCAGGAAGTCGAGCCCGGCGCGCACCCCCGGGAGGTCCTCGCCCTCGATCCCCAGCGCGCGGCCGCGGCGTGCGCCGGTCGCGACGAACACCGCGTCGTGGGACTCGAGGACGTTCAGCGGCAGGTCGCGCCCCACCTGCACCCCGCAGCGGAAGTCGACGCCGAGGGCGCGGATGCGGTTCACCTCGTGCGCCAGCACGTCCTTCGGAAGCCGATACTCCGGGATCCCGTAACGCAGGATCCCGCCGGGCTCGGCCTCGGCCTCGTAGACCGTGACGGTGTAGCCGAGCCGCGCGAGGTGGTAGGCGCACGAGAGCCCGGCGGGACCCGATCCCACGATCCCCACGGTCTCGGGGCGCGGGGTCTCCGGTTCGGGCAGGATCCGCTGCTCGATCGCGAGGTCCCCGAGCATGCGCTCGACCCCGTGAATCGACACCGCGTCATCGAGCCATGCCCGGTTGCAGGCGTTCTCGCACGGGTGGTAGCAGACCCGCCCGGTGACGGCCGGCAGGGCGTTCTCGCGCAGCAGCAGTCCGATCGCGTCCTCGATGCGATCCTCGCGCAGCAAGTTCATGTAGCCTTCGATGTCGATCCCCACCGGGCAGCCCTGGTTGCAGGGCGCGACCTTGTCCTGATAGACGGGCCGGATGTACTTCCACGACCCGGTGAGGTTGACCCGGGTGGAGGTACTGCTCACCGCGACCGGAGGCACGCCGTGGGCGAGATCGGGGGAGCCGCGATCGTCAGGCATGGAGCTCCGCGGCCGCGCAGATCCGGACGGAGCCTGCCGCCTCGCGCGCGGCGGCGACATTCTCCTCGGCCCGCGTCGGGACGTCTTCGGTGATCGCCGCGCACACCGATTCGAGCGACACCAGGTTGGAGAACGCGGCGAACGCCCCGAGGATCGCGGTGTTCACGATCGGCTGGGTCTTGGACCCCAGCCCGTGGGCCGCGGCGATCGCGCTCGCGTCCACCGTGGCGACGCGAAAGCGGCGCACGAGCCGCGCGTAGTGCTCGGGCGGCTGATCGGAATTGAGCAGGATGCTCCCTCGAGGCTTGAGCCCCGCCGTGACGTCCACCGCCTGTACCAGAGTGGGGTCGAGGACGATGAGGTCGTCGGGTGCCAGGATCTCGCAGCGCAGCAGGATCGGTCCGTCGGAGACGCGCAGGAACGCGGTGACCGGCGCGCCGCGGCGCTCGACGCCAAACGCGGGAAACGACTGGACGTCCTTGCCTTCGAGAAAGAACGCCGAGGCGAGCAGCTTCGAGGCGATCACCGCCCCCTGCCCGCCGCGCCCGTGAATGCGCATCTCACGCATCGCGTTTCCTCGCCCGTGGTGTGCGGAGACCCCGGCCAGAGTGGAGCCCCTGGCAGGCGGGGGCATGGTTCATGCCAGCCAGGCCCGACTCTCGAGCGGGACCGCGCGGGGACCGCAACCCGCGCGCCGGCCGCGGATTGCGGCGCGACACGACCCCGAATCCGGGCTCCCGCTCGGACGGTCCGTCCGAGGCCCGCGCTGTCAGCCTGACAGGGAATTGGCCGCCGCTGTCAGGCGCGGGCACCGTCGCGGTCCGCGCCGCGCGGGCGTGAAGCGCTCGCCTGGAGTGCGCCCCGCGAGTTCGGCTAAGCTGCGCGTTGGTGGCGCCGCGGCAGGAGACACGCGACCCGCGCGGGGACCTGGACCGCCCCGGCCCGTTACCGAATCGAGGACCCGCCCGTGCCCGAAGCCACGCCGAATGCGGCGCCCGCCCCGCTCGTCGGTCTCGTCGCCTACCAGGAAGGGTCGGTGGTGAGCCGGGTGATCCTCAAGCGGCCGACCGGGACGGTCACCGTCTTCGCGTTCGCCCAGGGCGAGGGCCTGAGCGAGCACACCGCGCCCTTCGAGGCTCTGGTCCACGTCCTCGAAGGCCGCGCCGACGTTTCCGTGGGGGGCGCGAGCCACGCGGTGGAGCCCGGGGAATTCCTGGTGCTCCCCGCGAACGTCCCGCACGCGCTCCACGCCCGCGAGCGGTTCAAGATGGTGCTGACCATGATCCGCTCGTGACGCCGGCGCGGAATCGCCCGCGCCGTTCGATGCCCCGCCGCTACTGCTTCTTCAGCGAGGCGACCAGCGTGTCGAAGTCGCGGCGCGCGGCATCCACCGTCCGCTTGGGTCCGGTGAGCTTGAAGAACACGGCGCCCTCAGGGCCCTCGGCGATCGCGCCCAGCAGCTTGGAGCCGGGTTTGGTGCCCGAGGACTGCATCATCGGGCCGCTCGGCGCCAGGTAGCTGCCGCTGACCTCCACCAATTCCACCCGGAGGCCGCTCACGGTCTTCGAGCTGCGATTGGACTTCGCGCCGCTCTCGAACTGGCCGATCCAGCGCTCGATGTTGGCGTCCACCCCGCCGCCCTGGTTGGGGCCGAAGTAGAACACGCCACACTCGGCGGCTTCGGCGTCGCCCCCCACCGCGGGGATCGAATAGGTCGCCACGCGCATGGCGCGGTCGGCGCCGATCACCCAGCTCGACGGCACCGTCCACGCGATCCCGGCCGCGCTCGAGGCGGTCGGAGAACCGCTCTCGTCACCGCCGGCCGGCATGCCGCTCTCCGGCGCGCCCTGCCCACCCTCGGCCCCGAGCATTCCGCGTGCCTGGTCCGCCCCGCCGGCGGCGGATGAGGAGGAGGAACTGCCTCCCTTGCCGCCGCAGCCGGCGACGAGGAGGGTGGCGGCGAGCAGCATCGGGATGGACGGTGCGAGCGAGCGCTTCATCGGGAGCCTTCCTTGTGGGCGATGGGATCGCAGCCTGAATGCGACTGGGCATCCTAGCACCGGCCCGCGGGAGGGCGCGAGTCCGGCGCATGGCTCCGGCGGCTGGATCTGGCGCATGGGTCCGGCGCACGTCCTGATCCGGCGCTGGGGCCGGCCACCCGGGGTGCTCCGGCCGCCGGCGCTGCGGGCGGGGCCGGCAGACGTCGGACTCGGGCGAGGGGGGCGACGTGCCGAAAACACAGGAGGGCCGGCCGCGTGTTTTGTGATCGCCGCGGCGCTAGACTGGTTCTCCCTGAACGGCCGTCCACCTTCACCGACACGGAGTCACGCTCTGGTGCTCGCCATCGTGATCGCCGCATTCCTGATCGCCGGCAGCGGCGCCGGCCGGCCGCCGGACGGTGCGGGGTCCGCCGCCGCGACGGACTCCACCGCCTGGCAAGTCGAGGCCCTGCTGGCTCGCTCCTACGCCGGGGGCTGGAACACGCTCCCGATCGGCGAGCGCCTGGCGCGTTTCGGGCGCCGGATGGAGGGGATCCCCTACGTCACCGGCACGCTCGAAGCGCCGGGTGGCGAGACCTGCCGCGTGACGCTGCAGGGGCTCGACTGCGTCACCTTCTTCGAAACCTGCCTCGGCCTCGCGCGCGTGATGGTACGGCCTTCGGGCGCGGCGGCGCCGACGCTCGAGGATCTCGAGTCGGAGATCACGTTCATGCGCTACCGCGGCGGCCGGCTCACCGACTACACCTCCCGCCTGCACTACACGGCGGAGTGGATCGCCGACAACGTCGCCAAGCGCGTGGCGGACGACATCACGCCGTCCCTCGGCGGAGTCCGGCTGCCGGTCCGGGTGGATTTCATGTCGACGCATCCGGGCGCGTACCCCGCGCTCGCGGCGACGCCCGGATTCGTCCCCGTGATTCGGCGCATCGAGCGGCGGATCGGCGCGATCCCCCGGACCTACGTGCCCCGGGCGCGCGTCGCCGGGATCGAGCCCAGGCTGCGGACCGGGGACATCATCGCGATCGCGACCTCGATCCGGGGCCTCGATTACTCCCACACCGGGGTGATCGATCGCGGGGCCGATGGCCTGGCGCGCCTGCTCCACGCCTCGTCGGCCCAGGGGCGCGTGGTGCTGGACACCACGATCGGCGCCTACCTGGCGCGGGGTCCGCGGAGCAACATCGGCATCACGGTGGTGCGGCCGCGGGCGATTCGGGAGCGAAACTAGTACCGTACCGGAAGTCATGCACCCGCCCCGCGGGCCCTCGCGCTCGCCCGCTGCGTTGCTCCTCCTCGACGTATCTTCAGACACGACTTCGTCGTCGCGCCTTGCGGGCGACCGCGATGCCTCCGCGGGGACGCGCACATGACTTCCGGTACGGAACACTAGGCGACCACCCCCGCGAACGGAGGTGGTCGCCGTGGACTGCGCGTCGCTCCCTACCTGCGGTACAGGGACTTCAGCGCGCCCCAGCTGCGCGCCTCGGTCGAGGTCGGGAACTCGGCGTCGAAGTCGTCGAACGCCAGGTCGTTCTCCAGATCTCCCCAGGCGAATTCCGCGGCCGCCAGTCCTTTCTTGATCTTGGCGGTGTGGATGTGAATCTTGCTCTTCTTGATTTCGAGCGGTTTCACTTGCGGACACAGCGCGTTCTTGACCAGGCAAGAAGGATCTGAGGCCGAGAAGAAGGTCCGGACCGCGTCGGTCTTGCTGCCGTTCGCCTTGCCCTGCTCGGCGAACACGTAGAGCCACTTGAGCGGACCCCCCGAGGGCGGGGATACGGGATCATCCGGCAGAACGGCAGGCCCCGCCGCCAGATGTCCCTTGGGCTTGCTCGTGAGCGCGCGGCCGCAGAACAACACGTGACCGGCCTCCGGCGCGATGGTCACGCAATCCACGCTGACCGCGCAGCACGCTCCAGTGATGTTGCGGTAGTCGCAGTTGCCGCAGGCCGGGTTGCTCCCGTGGTCGTCGAAGACCTTGAAGTCGATGCGGCACTTGCACCCGGACGCGTCGAAGTAGATGACGGACCCGTGGGCCATCGCCGCGGTGGTGAGCGCGGGTGGAGGGTCCGATCCCCCCGACGATATGACCTTTGGATCGTCGGAGATCATCGAGGGGTCGGCCGCTCGAGCGACGGCCGGGAGCGCGAGCAGTGCGAACGTCACGGCTGCCATGCGGAGTGGGAGGGACGACTTGGACATTGAAGATCACCCCTTTCGCGGTATGACTTGGGGGCCGCAATGAGGTGCGGCCCGTCCTGCCGCGAGCCAGGGTGGAGCGTCCCGAGGCGGTAGAGGGCACGGGAGGCCCTGCCCGCCCACGGCCTGGCGTGCACACGGCATAAGGTATGCCGGACGCCGAGCCGCGCGGTGGGCGTGGCCAACGCCGGACGCGGACCCCGATTGCGGGCTGGGCGCTCCGGTCGCCGGGAGGCGGTTCCGGAGCGAAGCTGCCAGTCCGGCCTGAATGGGCTGACGGACGGCGACAGTGGCCGACCCCGAGCGACGCCCGGGAAGACTGGGCGCTCGCTTCGGCGCCGATCATGCATATTGCACGCCAGATTCGAGGTAGGAAACGCGAACCGTTGTGGCTCCGGCGTCGGGGTCTGCGATAGACTATTGCTGTACTCGGGTTGGAGAGTGAGACCCCGCTCGCAGGGCTCATCGGCGAGGGGGTTTCACTTTTGCGATAGGGGGCCCGACGTGCACAGGCCATCAACAGGAGGACAATGTGAAGACGCTGCACTGGCTTGCGCTGGCCCCTATGCTATTGGGCGTCACGCTGATCGCGGGGTGCCTCGATTCCGGAAGCTCCTTATCGACGGATGGATGCAACTTCCAGGGCCTCCGCGACGCGACCAACGCCGCGGCAAGCCTGTCGGCTTCGGACCGGCAGGACCTGATGAAGCGCATCGACTACGCCGAGAAGAAGTTCCGGGAGGGCAGGCACCCGGACGCGACGAAGTATCTCGGCGATTTCCGCAACAAGGTGGTGGCGCTGCGCGATGCGTCCAGGCCGAAGATCGGCCCTGAGGACGCCGCGACGCTGCTGTCGCTCGTGGATTTGAACATCGGCTGCGTGCAGACGTTCGTTCCGGCGCCCTAAGCGCCGGCGGGCGGGCACGCGGGTGTAGGGCCGAATGGGCCCCGCGGGAAACGCCCCGCGGGGCCCGGTGTATTGCCAGCGGACGCATTGGGCGCGCCCGGCGCTCAGCGCGACCGGGGCGCGTGATCCCCGGAGTCGCCGCCGCGGTGCTCCCGGCGCGATCCGCGCGCAGCGTGCGGCGCGGGCCGCTCAGCGCGGGCGCGCGGGGCCCTCCACGGAGTCGCCGAGCGGCGCTCCCTGCGCGATCCACGCGCCGAGCGTGCGGCGCTCCGCGTCGGTCATCCCGGTGAGATTGCCGAGCGGCATGGTCCGGGTCTCGACCGCGCGCACCATGATGCGCGGCGCCAGCGCCCGGATGCGGCGCGGATCCTCGAGGACGATCCCGTTGGGCGGCTCGGGAAACGAGGGATTCGCCGGGCGCGCCGCATGGCAGCTGACGCAGCGTCGCTGAAGGATGGCATCGGCCTCGGCGAAGGACACCGGCGCCGCGCCGGCGAAGCCCGCGCCGGCCGTGGCGTCGCGTGAAACGCGCGCGGTGAGTGCGATCACTCCAAGCAGCGCGGCCGTTCCCGCCGCGACGATCCATCGGTTGCTGGCGAGGCGATGATTCATCACGTACTTGGCCGCCGCTCCCACCACCACGAGCAGCGCGAGCACCAGCCAGTTGAGTTCGTTCCCGTAGGTGCTCGGAAAGTGGTTGCTCACCATCGTGAACACGACCGGCAGCGTCAGATAGTGATTGTGGATCGAGCGCTGCTTGGCCCGTGCCCCGAGCGCGGCGTCCGCGGTCCGCCCCGCGCGGGTCGCCGCGACCATCTGCGATTGGGCCGGGATGATGCGCCGCCACACGTTGGCCGCCATGATGGTGCCGAGCATCGCGCCGACCTGAAGGAACGCGGCGCGTCCGCTGAACACCCGCGTCAGCCCGAAGCCCGCCGCCGTCAGGAGCGCGAACGACACCAGGGTGGCCACGGCGGGCCGACGCGCCAGCGCCGAGCCCCAGAGCGCGTCGTACGCCAGCCAGGCCGCCCCGAGGGTTCCCAGGCTGAGGCCGATCGCGGCCCCCAGCCCCACGCCGCGCGCGGCGCCGTCGACGAGGTAGACGCCGCCGCCGAGGTAGTAGACCACGCCGAGCAGAAGCAAGCCGCTGAGCCAGGTGGTGTACGCCTGCCACTTGAACCAGTAGAGGGTCTGCGGCATCTCGGAAGGGGCGAGGACGCGGCGCTTCACCACCTCGTAGAAGCCGCCGCTGTGGACCATCCACAGCTCGCCGGCGACCGCGCCTTCGCGCGGTCGGGAGGGTGGCGACAGATTGCTGTCGAGCCACATGAAGAGGAACGAGTCGCCGATCCACATGATCCCGGCGATCACGTGGACCCATCGCAGCGCGAGGTCGAGCCACTCGATGGCAATGGAGGGCATGCTGTCCGTTGATCAGGGGTTGGACCGGCGCCGTGGCGGCAGGACGCCCGGAATTCGCGGGGCGGATGCCGGAGAATTCCGGCGACGCTACCACAGGCGAGATGGCGCGGGCACCTGACCGGAAAACGCGAGACCCGCGCGGCACCGTGCCGCGCGGGTCAGGACGTCGAACGGATCTTCAGCGCGAGGCGGCGCGCGGGCCGGACTTGGAGACCTCCCGCGGGCCGACGTTCACCTGGTGCCAGAGGCTCGCCGAATGCGTCTGGTGCATGCGCCAGGTCTCCGACATCGAGTGGAACCCGAAGAGCAGGCCGAAGCCGGTCACGATGCCCGCCATCAGGATGCTGCGCGGGTCGGAGGTGGAGAAGAGCCAGGCGAAGATGATGGCGACGATGCTGGTGCCGTTGGCGAGGAACAGCGAGAGACCGTCCTTGATCGGATTGAAGCCCGGCACCACGTGCAGGTGGCCGAGCCGCGTGAACCACTGTGGGCCGGCGGTGCGGGTCTCGAAGAACTCCTTGATGTAACCGGCGATCAGGCGGACCTGATGGCGCGCGAACAGCATGGCGTAGAAGCCGTACGCCGATGCCAGCACCACGGGGAGCATGAGCGCCGGATTGCGGGTCTGAACGCCCCACGACATCAGGCACGCCGCTGCCAGCCCGGACAGCGTCCAGCACAGCTGCGAGGTCCGCTCGGCGTCGCGGCCCCGATTCATGAGCGCCTCGTATTCCATGCGTTCGCTGTCGGCGAGCGTGGCCATGACGATTCCTCTTCCTTCGGGTGTGTGCATCCCGGCCTAGATGGCCGGCTCTCGGTCTCCCACTGGTGGATTATCGGCCTCCGGGGAGCTGGACTTGAGGCCGCCGAGGACCGCCCCGAGGCCCGCAATCGGCGGCCCCGGAACGCCTCCCGCGGCGGATCGCTATTGAATGAGCACGAGCTTGCGCGCGAGCCGCACATCGCCCGCCCGGAGCAGGTAGAGGTAGACGCCGGGTGGCGTGCGCCGGTCCCGCAGGTCGTGGCCGTCCCAGCGCAGCGCGTAGGAGCCCGCGGCGTGCCAGCCGCCCGCCAGGGTCGCCACCTTTTGCCCGGTGACGCTGAAGACCTCGAGCGTGAGATCGGTCGACACCGTGACGCCGAACCGGATGAGCGTGGAGGTCCGGAACGGGTTGGGCGCACCCTGGGCGAGCGAGAGCGACCCGGCCGGGGGCGATGCCGGGCCGACGCCCGTGACGAGCGCGGTGTCGGTGTAGCTCGCGGTGAAGCTCAGGAGGTCGGGCGTCGGCCAGCGCCGGAATTCGAAGCGCCAATTGCCATAGACGTCCTCGAGTGCCCCGGATGCCTTGGGAATGCAGCGCGCGAAGTCGGCGCCGACCTGCAGCCAGGTCTCGCCGTCCGTCGCGGCGATCTCGCCGCCGTTGGCGACCGTGCGCCAGGCCGCCGCGTCGAGGCCCGCCGACGAAGCCGCGGTGCGGATGCGCACGATCAGGGTGTCATCGAGATCGCGCACCCAGGAGCAGGTGTTCCAGCGCTGGATGTCGCCGGGGCGCAGCTTCTCCGAGATGTACGAGCCGGTGCGGGTCCAGCCCGCGTCGTAGAGCGTAGTTTTGTTGCCACTCGCGCCGTTGACGACGAGGTAGCGGCCGTCGGGGCGCTGCAGCACGTGTCCGCCCTTGTCGACGGCGTTGGGGAGCGTCGGACCTGCGGACATCGTGTTCGCCACCGGGTCGTAGATGCTGCTGGCCGTCGTGCTCTTTCCGTGAACGATCAGGAACGTCCCGTCGGCACGCTGGATGGACAGGGCGCCACCGTTGACGATCGCGGTGGTCGCAGGTCCGCTCGCCATGGTGTTGGCGACCGGGTCGTAAAGCGCCGTGTTCGTGCTGTTCTTTCCGCACACGATGAGCCAGCGCCCGTCCGGCCGCTGGAGGGCATGGGCCCCCTTCGCCAGGGCGTACGGCACCGTCGGGCCGACCGACATCGTGTTGGCGACCGGATCGTAGACCGACGTCGCGCCCGAGACGCCCCCGCTGCCGTGGACGATGAGGAAGGTGCCGTCGGGACGGGGAATCCCGAACGCGCCATCGCCGACGCTGCTGGCGGTGGTTGGGCCCGCAACCATCGTGTTGGCGACCGGGTCGTAGATCGACGTCGTGGTGGTGCCGTTGGCGTGGACGATGAGGAACTTGCCATCCGGCCGCTTGAGCGACAGCCCGCCTTTGTCCCCCGCGCCGGTCGTGGTCGGTCCCGCGCTCATCGTGCCCGCGACCGGATCGTAGATCGAGGTGCCGGTCGTGGCATTGCCGTGCACGACGAGGAACCTGCCGTCGGGCCGCTTGAGCGCCTGGGCACCCTCCTGGGCGTTGCCCGTCAGGTTCGGCCCGGCGGACATCGTGTTGGCAACCGGGTCGTAGATCGAGGTCGTGACGGTCGCATTCGCGTGGATGATGAGGAACTTGCCATCCGGCCGCTGGAGCGAGCACCCCTCGGCGCCCACGTTACCCGTGGTGTTCGGTCCGGCGGAGAAGGACGAGCCCGGAGCCTGCCCGCGGGCGAGGTAAGCATCGCCCGAGGCGGTGCTGCTCGCGGGCGGGGCGCCGGTGGAGGGGGAACCGGCGATGTCGGTGTAGCCACAGCTGTCGAGTGCCGCGACGAGCGACGGGCTGGCGTAAGTGCCGGACGAGGTCGTGCGGTAGATGCGGTATCCGAGCGCCCCGCTCACCGCGGTCCAGGCGAGCCGCACGGCGTTCTTGGCGCCCGCCACCGTGGTCGGCGGACTCTCCACGCTGCGTTGCGTCTCGCCGGCGGCGGTGAGGGCGGTGACAACGTAGTAGTACGTGCCGGCACCCATGCCGCCGCCCGTGGTCGGGCTCCAGTCCAGCCAGCGCAGTGTCGAGTCGAGGCCGGTGCTGACCACATTCGTCATCGCGCACCCCGGCGCCTCGAAATCGGCCTTCGTGGTTTTCGTCAGCTCCTTCCGGCTCCCGTAGGTGAAGAGGGAGTTGGTGGCGCTGGAGTCGGAGGCGGAGTTGAACACCGTGACGCTCACCGGCCCGGCCGCGCGCGGACCGGTGACGCACAACACGATGCTGTCGGGGAGCACCTTGACCTGGGTACAGGACACGTTGCCGACCTTCACGCTCGCCCCGGGGAGGAAGCCGCTGCCGCGGATCGTGAGCGGCGTGCCCCCCGCGATGTTGCCGGACGCGGGGGCGACCGAAGCGACGGTTGGTGCACCGGCCGCGGGAGTCGCGGTCCAACCCGCGATGAGCGCGCACACCATCAGCCCGGCCACCGCGGCCCGGACCTTCCGGCTGATTGGGGCCGGCATGGCGTCCGAGAAGGGCGCGCGAACGCCGGCGGAGTTCGGCCGCCGCCCGCGTTGTCTCGTTCGCTCGAGTGTCGGGCTCATGGTGGTCTCCGTATCCAGGTCCGCTGCCCGTCGCCGCCCGCCTGGGCGGATTCCGAGCGCCGTCGTCCAGGGCGCCGGGGCCGCCTTCGGGCGCGACCGGCGTGGCCAAGTACCGGACGAACTGCTTCCACCCACTAAATCGAGCAAGAG
>Ga0154739_1065_pt3 | contig 15203 bp, 12 predicted proteins | sample Rifle2008BG16ft_FD_105747 | JGI IMG/M metagenome (GOLD analysis project Ga0154739, IMG submission 105747) | Candidatus Eisenbacteria bacterium RBG_16_71_46 | reverse complement strand
ATGGTGCCCGGCGGTCCGCTCGATCGGGCTCCGTGCCTGGCGGTCCTCCGCGGGCGGGGACCTCCGCGCGGGCCGCTCGGCTGCGCCAGTCCCTGGCTCCGCCTCGCTTGTCCTCGGCGCGCCCGCCATCCCTGGCTCCTGCGCGCCTGCGGAGCCCGCGCTCCGGTCCCCGCCCGCTGCGGCCCGCTCGCGGACGTGGCAAGACCGACTCTCACGAAATAACGTGACTCACGACATGTCGTGAAGTAGGCTCACGAAATATCGTGAACAGGGAGGTTAACCCAGTGAGATCCAATCCATTTCCAGCCGTCCCATCCGGTCCAGCGGCGGCAGTCACTTCTGGGGGGCCCGGGGGGTCTGTGCCATCTGAGGCGACACTTCCCGGGCTCCACCCGCGACTCGAGGAGCTGGCGCGGGAGGGCCTCGCGGCCTGCGACGGGGTGCTCGCGCGCATTTGGCTCGAAGGCCCCGGAGACGCGTGCCCCACGTGCCCGATGCGGCCGGAGTGCGCCGATCGGTCGCGCTGCCTGCACCTGGTTGCGAGCGCGGGGGCGACGACGCGAACCGACGGCCCCTACCGCCGCTTTCCGATCGGGGCACGCCGCGTGGGTCGGGTGGTCGTCGAGCGCGCGCCCTTCGTCGCCGACGCCGGCCTCGAAACCTCCGGCCTGGCCGATCCCGCGTGGCTGGCCGCACACCGGGTCAAGACCTTCATCGCGGTGCCGCTCGCGGAAGGCGTGGGGGTGCTGGCGCTGTTCTCGCGCCGCGCGCTGGGCGATGGCGAGCGGCGGCTCCTGGCGCTGGCCGCACGCTTCGCCGCGCCTCCGGAGGCACCCGTACCCGTGACGCCGGCCGCCGCGGCGGGGCCACGACCGCTCGCCGAGGTCGAACGCGAGGCGATCGAGCACGCGCTGGTCCATGCCGGAGGCCGCGTGAGCGGCCCGCGCGGCGCGGCGGCGCTGCTCGGCCTCAAGCCCTCGACGCTCGATTCGCGGATCAAGAAGCTGGGTGTGCGCCGCCCGCGCGGGTGAATCCGCGGCCACCGCTTCGGCCGGCTGGCGTTGTCGCTCTCCGGACTCGCCGCGCGCGACGCCCGCGTGTTCGCCTGGTGCGGCGAACGGAGTGTACCCGTCGTGGTCACCCGCGGCGGTGGCTGCCGCCAGCCACCGGAGGCGATGATCACCGCGCACGCGAACGCCGGGCGCGCCACGCGCCTGGCGCGCGACCGCTCTCCCGCCGTCCACGATGGACACGATGCCGTCGACACACTTCACGACCGCGAAAAACGCGGCTGAACCCTTGACGTCGCGCCGCGCGCCTCCCTAGCATGCGCTCACCCTGCCCCCGAGGTGAGGAAGGGAGGTGAGTGAGGATGAGGCAGGGTCGTAACGTTCTGTTGCTGAGCGCGGCGCTGCTCCTGACCGCCACGGGCCTGGCACCCGGCGCCGATGCGGCATCGACGTCGAAGGCCGGTGGGAGGAGCGACCGGACGCCGTCCGCGTCTGCCGTCGAGAAGTCCCGGAACGCCGTGAGGCAGTTCAGCGGCTACGTGGCGGCGATCGACAAGAGCAGCATCACCGTCGAGAGACGCGGTAAGAAGCCGGTGAGCAGGGTCTTCGAGAAGCATGCGGAGATGACCTCCACCGGCGAGATCGGGAAGGACGTCCGAGTCACGGTCTACTACCGGGACGAGGACGGCCGCGCGGTCGCCCACCGGGTGGTGGTGAGACCCGCGACCAACGGCTCTCGAACGGGCCGCTGAGGAACTCCGGGCCGGGCGCGCCTCCGCGCCCGGACTCCGGGTCATGCTCCATCGGGTATCCGGGGCGCCTCGTCTCGCGCCCCTCCCGCCGCCCCTGCACACATCCTCGTGCCGCACGCCCCGGCGCCGCACCTTCCCTACACAGCGCCCCCCGTCCGAAACCGAACGCGCCGCTCCGACGAGGCCGCTTAGGCCCGCGCGGGCCCCGTGCTAGCCTGCGGCGTGGCCGTCCGCCGCGCTCCCCGCTGGGCCGGTCGAACGCGGTTCCCGCGCGGGGAATCGCCAGCACCGCCCACGCCACCCTCGTGCGAGGTTGCCCATGCCCGACGCACTGCCTTGGAACGATCCGGCCCAGCTCTCGGCCATGATCGTGGGCTTCACTCCCAAGCTCCTCTCCGCCGTGTTGATCCTGTTGCTGTTCTGGCTGCTGCAGCGGATCACGCGACCCACGCTGCGGGCCATCCTGCGTCGCGCGAAGATCCACGAGACGCTCATCCGGATGCTCATCGACAACCTCTACCGCTTTGCCATCCTGATGTTCGGGCTGGTGACCGCCGCGGGACAGATCGGCGTCAACGTCACCGCGGCCATCGCCGGCATCGGAGTCGCGGGCTTCGCGATCGGCTTCGCCGCCCAGGACTCGCTGGCGAACATCATCTCGGGCTTCCTGATCTTCTGGGACAAGCCGTTCCAGGTCGGGGACTTCCTCACCGTCCAGGATCAGTACGGGCGGGTGGTCGAGATCACGATGCGCACGACGCGCATCCGGACGCAGCAGAACACCTATGTCGTCATCCCCAACAAGCACATCATCGACACCGTGATGGTCAACCACACCAAGCACGGGGAGATCCGCATCGAGGTGCCGGTGGGCATCGCTTACAAGGAATTCATCCCCGAGGCCCGCCGGGTGATGCTCGAGGCCGTGACCTCCGTTCCCGGCGTGATCGACGATCCGCCCCCGGACGTGGTCACCGCGGAGCTCGGCGGCTCGAGCGTCAACCTGCTGGTGCGGGTGTGGGTGGACAAGCCCGAGCTCGAGCGACCGACGTTCTACGCCACGCTCGAGGCCTGCAAGCTGGCGCTCGATCGGGCAGGCATCCAGATTCCGTACCCGCACCTCCAGCTGTTCGTGGACAACGTCGAGGACCGGGTGTGGGACCGGCTGGCCGCGATTCCGGCGCTGGCCGGGAACGGCAAGGGCAAGAAGGACTAGGTCGCGCCCGGCGGTGCCGGGACCGGTCGCGAGGGGAGGTATCCGCATGGCCACCACACCGCGGCGCGCGGCGGGCGCGCGCGCCAGGCGCCGGCGTCAGGCGCCCCCGGGCAGCGCGCCCGGCACGCTGATCGCCGATCACGATGCGCCGCGGCCCGTCATCCGCATCGTGTCCTACGGGCCCGCGGAGGTGGTCGAGGAGACCGTGGCCGATCTCGAGCGCGTTCTCGCGCTGCGCGGGCAGCGGCCGGTGATGTGGGTCAACGTGGACGGCCTCGGCGACGTGGCCACGGTCACGCGCCTCGGGGAGATCTTCGGGCTGCACCGGCTGGCGCTCGAGGACGTGATGAACGTCAACCAGCGCGCCAAGGTCGAGACCTACCCGGGGCAGCTCTACATGGTCGCGCGGATGCTCAACCTCAACCGCCGCGTCGACACCGAGCAGCTCAGTCTGTTCCTCGGGCAGGATTTCGTCCTCACCTTTGAGGAGCGGCCGGGTGACAATTTCGACCCGGTGCGCGAACGGATCCGCGGCGGCCGCGGCCGCATGCGGCACGCCGGCCCCGGCTACCTGGCCTACGCTCTGCTCGACGCGGTCGTGGACCAGTACTTCCCGCTGCTCGAGGCGTTCGGCGAGCGACTGGAGGCGCTCGAGGCCGAGACCATCGAGCGGGCGACCCAGGGCACGCTCGGCGAGATCCACGCGACCAAGCGTGACCTGTTGACGCTGCGCCGCAGCATCTGGCCGCTGCGGGAAATGCTCGGCAGCCTGCTGCGCGATCCCAACCCCTTCATCCAGGGCGAGGACCGGCTCTACATGCAGGACGTGTACGACCACGCGATCCGCGTGATGGACCTGGTGGAGGCCTATCGGGAGGTCGGCTCCAGCCTGATGGACGTCTACCTCTCGAGCGTGAACAACAAGCTGAACGAGGTGATGAAGGTGCTGACCATCTTCGCCAGCATCTTCATCCCGCTGACGTTCATCGCCGGCATCTACGGAATGAACTTCGACCACGCGCGCTCGCCCTGGAATCTCCCGGAGCTGGAGTGGTACTGGGGCTATCCGTTCGCCCTCGGGCTGATGGCCCTGGTGGCCGGGGCGCTGGTGTTCTACTTCCGGCGCAAGGGGTGGCTCGGCGGCGAGCAGCGCGCCGCCCGCAAGCCGCGGTCGCCCGGCGCTCACGGTGGGCACGACGACGCGCCGCGGTGAGGCGGCCGGCCCCGGTCGTCGCGCGCCGCGGCGCGGCTTGGCGCTCCGGCCCGGCTCGGATACCGTGTGGCCCGTCGCTCGCGGACAACCGTCCGGCTTCTCCGGAGCCACATGATCCGAGCCTCCGCCCTGTTCCGGTGCCTGCTGTGCGCCGCGGCCGCGGCGCTCCCCGCCGCGGGAGCCGCGGTCGCGGCGCCGGCCCCCGTCGTGGCCAAGGGCTCGCGCGCCTTCCGCCTCGAGCACGCGCTCACCCTCAGGCGGTTCTCCGATCTCGAGTGGTCACCCGACGGCCGCCGCCTCGCGTTCGTGGCCACCGAGACGGACACCGCGGAGAACGAGGACAACCAGGACCTGTGGGTGCTCGATGCCGCCGGCGGGTCGCCGCTGCGCCTCACCCGCCATCCCAAGGCCGACTCCAGCCCCACCTTCTCGCCCGGCGGCGACACCCTCGCGTTCATCGCCAACCGTGGATCCGGCGAAGACGCGCGCTCCGCCGTCTACATGATGTCGCTCCGCGGCGGCGAGCCCTGGCCGTTCGGCAGCGAGGACGAGTCGGTGACCGAGGTCGCATGGTCGCCGGACGGGCGCACCCTCGCCTACGTCAAGCTCGACACCCTGCCGCGCGCAGTACGCGACTGGCGCAAGAAGAAGTGGGACCAGGTGGTCGAGGACGAGCGCCTCCAGTACCCGGCGCTGTGGGTCGTGGACGTGGCCAGCGGCGCGAAGCGCCGCCTCACCTCCGGCCCACGGTATGTCTGGTACCTGCGCTGGTCGCCGGACGGGCGCTCGATCGCGTTCCTCGTGAGTCCCACCGGCAAACCCGACGATGCCAACCTCGCCGATGTCGGAATCGTGCCCGCGGGTGGCGGGCGGCTGCGGACGCTGGGCGTGATCGGCGCGGCGTTCACCTGGTCGCCGGACGGAAAGTGGATCGCGCTCGCCACGAGCCTCGACCGCGAGGTGTACGTGCAGAAGACCGACCTCTACGCGGTGCCGGTGGCCGGCGGCGCGCCGCGCAACCTCACCGCCGGCGACGACCTCGACGCCGACACCCCGGAGTGGAACGTCACTTCGGACACGCTCTACTTCCACGCCGCGCGCGGGGCGAGCAGCGTGGTGGCGGCGGTGCCGCTGGCGGGCGGCGGGGTCCGGCTCGCCGCGGACCGCGAGGCGCAGGCCGGCGCGCTGGTCGCCTCGTCCTCCGGCCGGGTCGCCTGGGTGCAATCGCAGCCCACGCGGCCCGATGAGATCTGGCTCGCCGAGCGTCCCGGGCTCGCGGGGCGCCCGGCCACCGCGCTCAACGCGGGAATCGAAGCGCTGGCCCTGGGCCACACCCGGGCCGTGCGCTGGACCAGCACCGACGGTGTCCAGGCCGAGGGCCTCCTGCTGCGCCCTCCGGGATCACCCGAGCGCGGTGCCCTGAAGACGCTGGTGTTGCTGCACGGCGGTCCCTACGGCAGCCGCTACGCCCTCGGCTTCCAGTCGACGCCGCAGGTCCTCGCCGCGCGCGGTTACCAGATCTTCATGCCCAACTTCCGCGCGAGCGGGGGCTACGGCACCGCGTTCATGGTGCGCGAGCGCGCGGACTGGGGCGGACAGGACTGGCGCGACGTCTCCTCCGGAGTGGACAGCCTGGTGCGCTGGGGGCTCGCGGACGGACGGAGGCTGGGCGTCTTCGGCGGTTCGTACGGCGGCTACCTTTCGGCCTGGGCGATCACCCAGACCCGGCGTTTCGACGCCGCCTGTGTCATCGCCGGAGCGGAGGACCTGGCGTCGTTCTACGGTCAGAGCGACATCCACCGGTATCGCGCCTTCGAGTTCGGGGGATTCCCGTGGCAGACTCCCGAACGCTGGGCGCGGTCCTCGCCGTCCACCTACATCGAAGCGGTCCGCACTCCGACCCTGATCCTCATCGGCGAGAACGACCGCCGCGTGCCGTATCCCCAGGCTCAGCAGCTCTACCAGGCGCTGCGCGACCTCGGGGTGCCGACCGAGTTCGTCCACTACCCGCGCGAGGGCCACGGCCTGCGCGAGCCGCACCACCGCGCCGACCAGCTCATCCGACTCCTCGCATGGTTCGATCGCTGGGTGCGATAGGCTCCGGAGATCCCCCATGTTGATCCGCCTGCTGCGTCTGCTGGTGGTGCTCGCACTGGTGGCCGCCTTTGCCGCCTACGTGTGGCCCACGCGCTTCCGCTACGACCACATCAGCGTCGAGGGCGACTTCTGCCCGGTGCGCATCGACCGGTTCAACGGCGACGCGGACATGCTGGTGCCCGACGAGGGCTGGGTGCCGGTCGAGGGCCGTGCGGACGACACCGGAGCCCCGACCGCCGCTGGGGCGGCATGGTGAGGCCGCCGTGGCCTTCACGCCCGGCGCCGTCTCCGGCAGCGCCGGGCCGGGGTCCCGCGTGAGCGTGTCCGCGGGGGCGCTGCTCGGGCGCCTCGAGCGCGCGAGGGCCGACTACGGCACGGACGCCGCGCGGCGCAAGCTCGTCTTCTTGAGAGCGCTGGCACGAGCGCCGCTCGCCCGCGCGCGCGACGTGTCGCGGCTCCACGAGGTGCTGTGCTTCCTGCGCGCCTACCCCGACGACGCCCGGGTGCTCGCCGAGGTCGAACGCATGCTCGGAGCCTTCGAGCGCCGCGCCGACGTGCTCCGGCATCGCGACGCGCTGGCCGACAGCGGCATCGCGGGGACGGAGATCCGATTCCGTTTCTTCGAGCCCACCGCGCGCTGGATCGCCGGCCGCTGGCCGGGGCACATCCGCCTCGACTGGGACCAGTTCGAGAATGCCGGCCGGCTCGAGGTCTTCCTGCCGCTGCTCGCCCTCGAGGCCGAGATCCCCGGGCTCGACGAGTTCGACTTCGGCCCCCGGGCGTGGATCGAGCGCATGCGCGGGCGCCGCGACAGCGACGCCGCCTTCCTCATTCGGCGCTTCGCCGCGCTGCGGCTCGATCCCGCGGCACGTGAGCGGCTGTACGATGAGCTGGATCCGCCGGTCGTGCTCTCCCCCGGCCCCGACACGCCGGCGCGCACCCGCGCCCGCTACGATCGCGCCGGCGTGACGTTCCAGGCCGGCCCCCTCTCGCGCGAGCGGCCGCGCCTCGCGGAAGACGTGGAGCGCCCGCCGCTGGCGATCCGGGCGGTGAACGCGCGCGAGGGCGCGCGGCTGATCGACCTGGCGCGCGAGGCGATGGTCACGCGCAGCCGCGACCTCGACGCCTTCGCCTGGGCGGATCCCGACGACGTGCGGCTCGTCGACTGCGGCGGCGGGCTGCAGTTCGCCTGCATGGGCGTCGTGCCCGAGCGCCGGCTGCTGCTCGATTCGGTCTACGGATACCTGACGCTGCGCAACGGCGTGCCGATCGGATACGTGCTGTCGAGCGCGCTGTTCGGCTCGGTGGAGGTGGCCTACAACGTGTTCGAGACCTATCGCGGCGCCGAGGCGGGCCCGGTCTACGGCCGGGTGCTGGCGATGCTGCGGCGCCTGTTCCACGCCGATGCCTTCACCGTCTATCCCTACCAGCTCGGCGACGACAACGACGAGGCCCTGGCCTCGGGCGCGTGGTGGTTCTACCAGAAGCTCGGCTTCCGCCCGCGCGACCCCGGCGCCCTGCGCCTGATGCGCTCGGAGCTGCGCCGCATGCGGCGGCGGCCTTCCCATCGCTCGAGCATCGCCACCTTGCGGCGGCTCGCCGCGCACAATGTCTACTGGCATCTCGGCGCGCCGCGCGACGACGTCATGGGACTGGTGCAGCTCGCCCGCGTCGGACTGCACGTCACCCGCTCGATCGCCCTGCGTTTCGGCGCCGACCGCGAGCGCGCCGCACGGGTCTGCGCCCGCGAGGCGGCGCGCACGCTGGATGCCGGGCCGGACGCCACCTGGAGCCCGGGGGAGCGCCTGGCGTGGCTCCGGTGGGCTCCGCTGGTGACGTCGCTGTCCGGCGTGGAGCGCTGGCCCGCCGCACAGAAACGCGCGTTCGCCGCCGTGGTGCGCGCGAAAGGCGGCCGGCGGGAATCCGAGTTCTGCGTGCGGTTCGACCGCCACCCGCTCCTGCGCCGGGCGATTCTGCGGCTCGCGGGCGACCGGGCGATCGAGGAAGCCCGACGATGAGCCGCCCGCGCCTTCCCCGATGGGCCGCGGGTGGCGTAGCGGTCGGCCTCGCGTCGCTCGCGGCCTGCGCCGACAACCCCACCCGGCCACTCACGTTTCGGCTCGAGACCGTGGCCACCGGGCTCGATGTCCCGGTGCAGGTGACCGCGGCGCCCGGCGACCCCACGCGCCTGTTCGTGGTCGAGAAGACCGGCAGGATCCGCGTGATCCGGGACGGCACGCTGCTCCAGCAGCCCTTCCTCGACCTCAGCGGCAGCGTGTCGATCGGCGCCGAGCAGGGGTTGCTGGGCCTGGCGTTCGCGCCCGACTACGCGACCAGCGGCCGCTTCTACCTCGACTACACCGATCCCGCCGGCGCCACCATCGGCGGCACGACGCGAATCGTCCGCTATCGGGTCTCGGTCCAACCCGACTCCGCCGTCCCAACGCCCGATCGCGTCCTGCTGAGCGTGCCCCAGCCACAGCCGAACCACAACGGCGGCATGCTGGCCTTCGGCCCCGACGGCATGCTTTACATCGGTCTGGGCGACGGAGGTGGCGCCAACGATCCCGACAACCACGCCCAGAACAAGACCGACCTGCTGGGGAAGCTGCTGCGTATCGACGTCAGCGGGCCCGGCGACTACGCGATCCCGCCCGACAACCCGTTCTCCGCCCCCGACGCCGCCGAGATCTGGTGCTACGGCCTGCGCAACCCCTGGCGCTTCAGCTTCGATCGCCTGACCGGCGATCTCTACATCGGGGACGTCGGCCAAGATCGGTTCGAGGAAGTGGATGTCGCGCCCGCCGTGCCGAGGGGCGCCGGCCGCGGCCTCAATTTCGGGTGGCGCGTGACCGAGGGCTTCTCCTGCTTCGATCCCTCGTCGGGCTACGACACCACCGGGCTCACCGCGCCGGCGCTCGACTACCCCCACGCCGGAGGCGCCTGCTCGGTGACCGGCGGCTACGTCCATCGCGGCGCGGGCTCACCTTCGCTCTACGGCATGTACTTCTACGCCGACTACTGCGCCGGCTGGGTACGCGGCTTCCGCTACGCCGGCGGCACGGCAACCGAGCAAACGGACTGGCCGCAGCTCGGCCCCGGCGGGCGAATCACGAGCTTCGGCGAGGACACCGTGGGCGAGCTCTACATCACCACGATCGAGGGCGGCGTCTACCGCATTGCGCCCAATCCCTAGCGCGAACCCCAGGCCCGCGGCGGGCCGCAGCGGGCGGGGACCGGAGCGCGGGCTCCGCAGACGCGCAGGAGCCACGGAAGGCGGGCGCCCTGCGGACGCGCACCGGATGCCATCGAAGCTCGCCCCTGGCGGGGCGCCCCTCAGAGCGCAGCGAGGCGGAGCCAGGATGGCGGAGCCGAGCGGCCCGCGCGCAGGTCCCCGCACGCGGAGGCCCGCCGGGCACCGCGCCCGATCGAGCCGGCCGCAGCGAGCGAGTCCGCCCGCTCAGAGGATGCGCTTGCCGAGCAGGCTCTGCGCCAGCTCCGCGGCGAAGATCCCCGTCATGTTCTGGGTGTCGAGCACCGGGTTCACCTCGACCAGGTCGATCGCCACGATCTGCGCGCGGTCGTTGAGCATCTCCATCGCCAGGTGCGCCTCGCGGTAGGAGATGCCACCCCACACCGGCGTTCCCGTTCCCGGGGCATCCTCCGGGTCCACCACGTCGAGGTCGAACGACAGGTGCACGCCGGCCGTGCCGTCGCCCGCCAGCCGGATCGCCTCGTCCACCACGTCCCGCATCCCGCGCTCGTCGATATCGCGCATCGTGTACACCGTCGCCCCGCTCTTCTTGAGCGTCTCGCGCTCGCCCAGGTCCACGTCGCGGATACCGATCAGCACCGTATTGCGCGCGAGCACCTTCGGCGCGCGGCCCCCCAGGTTCACCAGGTCCGGGTCGCCCAGCCCGAGCAGCACCGCCAGGGACATGCCGTGGATGTTGCCCGAAGGCGTGGTCTCCGGCGTGTTCGCGTCGCCGTGGGCGTCGAACCAGATCAGTCCCAGCGTCTCGTTCTGTCGCGCGAAGTGATCCGTCGAGCCCGCGACCGAGCCGATCGCGATGCTGTGGTCGCCGCCCAGGACCAAGGGCATGCGCCCTTCCGCCAGGCTGCGCTCGACCTCCTGCCGCAGCGCGTCGCAGGCGGCGAGAATCGCCGCTTTGTAGCGCAGCTTTCCCGCCCCCACCCGCTGCGTCTCGGGGATCATCACGTCGATATCGCCGTGATCGGTCACCCGGTGGCCGAGCTGCTCGAGGCGGTGCTCGAGATCCGCGATGCGCACCGCCGAGGGACCCATGTCGACGCCACGTCGCCCCGCGCCGAGGTCCACCGGCGCGCCGATGATCTCGATGTGACGCTTCTTGCTGACCATGAGGCGTCGGAGTCTAGCAGCGCCTCTCGCTGAGGGACAACCGCAACGCCGGCGCTCGGCGCGCCGCCGTGCGCAGGGGCCACGCGCCTCGGTCGGGCGCCGTGCTCGGCGGGCCGCGGTGTTCGAGAGCCCGCGCGTCGAGGTTGACTTCGCCGCGAAATCCCGCACCCTGTGCCGCGTGAGGCCTTCGACCCGACGCGTGACGAGAACGTGCGTCGCCGTGCTCGTCCTCCTGCTCTGCGGCGGTGCCGGCGGGGACGTCTCCCGCGACGCCGTGCCGCCGGAGGCTCCCCGCTTCAAGCCCCCGAGCCGCAGGGTGCTGCTCGCCTCCGATTTTTCCCACGACAGTCTCGGGACATGGAAACCAGACCGTCCCGGCGTGTGGTCGCTCCGCCACGGGGCGTTGCGCGCGCAGCTCGCGGACGAGAAGCAGCTGCGTTCGTTCATCTACTCCGGCAGCGAGGACTGGACCGACTACGCGGTGGATCTCGACGTGTGCATGATGCGCGGCGTGGACAAGGGGCTGGTCGTCAGACAGACAGGCGACCACGGCATCGCCGTGGACCTGCGGGGCCCCGGTTATCAGGACCTGCTGCTCCAGTATCGCCAATGGCCTCTGGCTCGGGCGAGGATCGTCAACGACAACGGTGCCTGGCATCACCTGCGGATCGAAGCGGTGGGGCACCGCTACCGCGTGTTCGTGGACGGCGCCCGGGTGCTTGACCAGGCCGACCGCCGCCGTTGCTGCGTCAGCGGAGGCATCGCGCTCGTCGCCTACACCGGGGGCGTGGGCGCGTGCACGGTCTACTACGACAACGTGATCGTCACCGCGCTCGACTGAGGCGCGGCTGGCGGCCCGGGCGCGCGCATCGCGCCCTGCTCTCATACGGCGAACGCCCGCACGAAGCGTCGTGCGGGCGTTCGCGCCTCATCCCTTCAACGCTGCGGCCACCCTCTCGCGAAGGTGGCCGCGTCTTGATGGGCGATCGGACTCCGAACGCCCCCGACTCGCTCTACCGGTAGAGCTGCTTGACCCTGCCCCAGGTCGACTCGTGCGTCGGCGTGGCGCAGTCGATGTTCATCGTGATGGTGATGACCGTTCCCCAGGAGCCGAACTGCGCGTTCGCCGGGGCCGGGCCGCAGCTACCATCGAGGAACGTCGGGTAGTCGGCCGGCTTCATGATCGCCGGATTGAGCGAGGTGGTCTCGCCGACGCCGACGCCGTTGGCGATGGCGAAGGTGAGGTTGCATCCACCGACGAAGAGGCCCGACGTATTGCCATTGACGACCGCTGCGACGGGCGTGCTGACACCGCCGATCAGGATGTACTGCACGGTCGTGATCAGCGTCGTGGTTCCCAGCGTGCCCGTCCCGTCGCCCCACGGCCAGCCGCCGGGGAAGAACGTGAACGTGCCGCCGTTGAAGGTGCTGGTATAGACGATGGTGCCGACACCGCCCACCCGGTTGTCCTGCACCACGAAGTTCACCGGCTCCTTCGGGCAGGAGATCTCCCATTGCGTGCCGAGCGTCGTGCCGGTCCAGGACTGTGCGTGCAGCACGTGCGGCAGGCCGGAGTTGATTCCGGACCGCCAGGTCGAAGCCCGGCCGGTCAGCAGCTGGCCGCCGAGGTCGGTGGAGGTGTAGGTGCCATTGACGGGTGCCGCGAACGCGGTCGACGCGAGCGCCAGCGCGAGCAACGCGCCAATGAGTGGAGTCGTAATCTTGGTGTTCATGGGTTCTTCTCCTCCTGCGGTGGATCGATGCGACGCAATCGACCCGGTACCTTGAAACGCATCCGAGACGGCACGGGACCGTTGGCGGGGGGTCGTGCGCGTGCGCAGAAAATGGGGGGGTAAGCGCACGCGCAGATCGTCCGTCTGACTGAGATCGAACAGTCTGAGGCCGTGCACCCGGCCAGTCAAGATCGATCGCGTTTGCGACCAGGGTTGGCGGTAACCTGTCCGGCGGATCGCGCCGATGGATTGGTGCAATGTGGGTCCGGCGATCCTGCGACCGCCCGCAGGGCCCTCGCCAGGACCCACGCGGGCGATGTCCTGGGCGCTGGCGCAGCACTGGGATGTCGGCATGTCAACGAAACCTCCGGCCTGGGAGGATCGGATTCCGGGGGGGCGCCTTGGGACCGCGACTGAGCCCTGTTGGCGCTTGGGGCGCGACCTGCGATCGGCTCCCCGGTGGCCCGGCGCGGAAGTCTCGCGGTCAGACGCCGCGCCGCACGCCCAGCAGCCGCAAACCGTTGAGGATGACGACCACGGTGCTTCCCTCGTGGCCCGAGACCGCCACCGGGAGCTTGAGCGCGCCGAATGGCGTGAGCTGGCCGAAGAATACCAGCGCCACCAGCACCAGCATCACCCCCGAGGCGATCGCCACGTTTTGAATCACCACCGCGCGCGCCTGCTGGCTCAGCCGGACCGCGAAGGGTAGCGCGGTGAGATCGTCGCCCATGAGCACGACGTCGGCGCTCTCCATCGCCGCGTCGCTGCCGGCCCCGCCCATCGCGATGCCCACCGTGGCGCGGGCCAGCGCCGGCGCGTCGTTGACCCCGTCGCCCACCATCGCCACCGCCCCATGACGCGTCTCGAGCTCCCCGAGGACGCGCACCTTGTCCTCGGGGAGCAGGGCGCCATGGTGCTCGTCCACCTGGGTGCGGCGCGCGATCGCCTCCACGGTGGGCGGGCTGTCGCCGGAGAGCAGCACGATCGAGCGCACGCCCTGTCGCCGCAGCGCCGCGACGGTGGCCGCGGCCGCGGGGCGCACCTCGTCGGCCGCGGCAATGACGCCCCAGCGCTCGCCGCGCCGCACCAGCATGGCGGTGCGCGCCTCGCGGCTGAAGCCGGCGACCGCTTCGAGGGCGGCGCCCGGCACCGCGACGCCGAGGTGGGCGAACAGCTCGGCGGTGCCGATCTCGATCACCTGTCCGTCCGCGTTGGCGACCAGGCCCTTGCCGAGGTGCGAGGTGAGCTGGGAGGCGGCGTTGAAGCGCAGGCCCCGCGCTTCGGCGGCCCGTACCACGGCCTGGGCGAGCGGGTGCTGCGAGCGCTTCTCCGCGCTCGCGGCCCAGCCGAGCACCTCGTCCTCGGTCGCGCCGTCGAGCCCCACGACGTGGGTCACCTCGAAGCGCCCGCGCGTGAGCGTGCCGGTCTTGTCGAACGCGATCGCCCGGACCCGCCCCAGCGCCTCGATGAAGCGCCCGCCCTTGAACAGGACGCCGTGGCGCGCGGCGTTGGCGATCGCCGACAGGATGGTAGCGGGCGTGGCGATGACCAGCGCGCAGGGTGACGCCACCACCAGCAGCGTCATCGCGCGGTAGAAGGTGCTGCGGAACTCCTGCCCGAACACCAGCGGCGGCACGACGATCATCACCACCGCCGCCAGGATCACCCCCACCGTGTAGTAGCGCCCGACCCACTGCGCCACTTCCTCGGTGCGCGACTTCTGCTCCTGCGCCTCCTCCACCAGTTGGACGATGCGCGCGAGCGTGGTGTCCCCGGCGGCGCGGCTGGTCCGCACCTCGATCGCGCCGAGCTGGTTGAGCGTGCCGGCGAACACCCGGTCGCCCTCGCGTTTGGCGACGGGCACCGACTCGCCGGTCAGGCTGCTCTGGTCCACCAGCGATTCTCCCGAGAGCACCAGGCCGTCCACCGGCACCGCCTCGCCCGGCTTGACGATCACGCGCTCGCCGACCTGCACCGACTCGGCTTCGACTTCGACCTCCCGCCCGCCGCGCACCACCAGCGCCCGGGCCGGCCTGAGCTTGAGCAGCGCGTGCAGCGCGCGGCGCGTGCGGCCCATGGTGTAGACCTCGAGCGTGTTGCTGAGCGAGAAGAGGAACATGAGCACCGCGGCTTCGAAGACGTAGCCGATCGCGGCGGCGCCGATCGCGGCGAGGATCATGAGCAGGTTGACGTCGAAGCGGAAGCGCGCCAGCGCATGCAGCGTGGAGCGCACGGCGAAGAAGCCGCCGGAGATCGCCGAGAGCGCGTAGGCCACGTGATGCCAGGCCGGCGGCACCCCGGGTCGATCCAGCAGCATGCCGGCGACCAGCAACGCGAGGCAGGCGCCGGTGAGGCTCCCCATGGCGAGCCCGCGGGCGAACTGCTCCTGCTCGGCGGCCGAGAGCCTGGCGCCCCACGGCTTGGACGCCGCGATCGGGCGCACCAGCTCGGCGCTGTCGGCCGGCACGTGTCGCCGCGAGAGGCCGACGCGTCCCTGCTCGGTCGTCACCTCGAACTCGTGGCCCCCGTCCGCGGGGACGTTTCCCAGCCGCAGCGCGCACTCCTCGCACGACGTCAGCGATTGACGGCGCTCGCAGAAGGTGACGCGCTGGGCGAACAGCGCGCCGACCTCCTCCGCCAGCCGGTTGAGCTGGTCGGGCGCCACCAGCGTGGGCTGGTAGCGCACCGTCAGCGTGCTGTTCACGAAATTGGCCTCGATCGCCACCACCCCCGGGCTCGAGCGCAGGCGGTCGGTCAGGATCTCGAGGCAGCCTTCCCCCTGCCCCGCCAGGGGCAGGTGG
>Ga0154739_1056_pt1 | contig 15747 bp, 13 predicted proteins | sample Rifle2008BG16ft_FD_105747 | JGI IMG/M metagenome (GOLD analysis project Ga0154739, IMG submission 105747) | Candidatus Eisenbacteria bacterium RBG_16_71_46 | reverse complement strand
ATCGCCGCCGTCAGCGTCGTCTTCCCGTGGTCCACGTGTCCGATCGTCCCCACGTTCACGTGAGGCTTCGTCCGCTCGAACTTCTGCTTGGCCATGAGCCGTCTACCTCCGTTATCGCTTCAAGCCCGCGCCAGGCGCGATATCGAACCGGGTGCGCGCCGATCCGACACGGCCCCGCTGGACCGACCGCGCGCGCACGCGTCCACTATCCCTTCGCCTTCGCCACGATCTCCTCCGCCACCGACTGCGGCAGCGTGTCGTAACGGGAGAACTGCATCGAGTACACCGCGCGTCCCTGGGAAATCGAGCGCATCCGTGTGGCGTAGCCGAACATCTCGGCCAGCGGCACGGAGGCCGCCACCACCCGGGCGTCGGAACGCGTGAACATCCCGCCGATGCGGCCACGACGCGACGAGAGGTCGCCGATGATGTCTCCCATGTACTCCTCGGGAACCACCACCTCGACGTCGAAGATCGGCTCGAGCAGCCTCGGCTTCGCCTTATGGCAGGCCTCCTTGAAGGCCTGCGACGCGGCAATCTTGAACGCCATTTCGGACGAGTCCACCTCGTGGTAGGACCCGTCGAGCAACGTGATCTTGATGTCCACCATCGGGTAGCCGGCGAGGATGCCGTTGCGCATCGCCTCCTCGACTCCCTTCTCCACCGCCGGGATGAACTCCCGGGGAATGGAGCCGCCGACGATCTTGTTCTCGAACTCGAAGCCCTTGCCGGCCGCTTGCGGATCGACGCGGATCTCGACGTCGGCGAACATGCCCTTGCCGCCCGTCTGCCGCACGAAGCGGTGGCGGGTCTCGGCGGGGATGCTGATGGTCTCCTTGTAGGCGACCTGCGGCTTGCCCACGTTGGCCTGCACGCCGAACTCCCGCAGCATGCGATCGACGAGAATTTCGAGGTGCAGCTCGCCCATCCCGGAGATCACGGTTTGCGAGGTCTCATCGTCGGTGCGGACCCGGAAGGTCGGATCTTCCTCGGACAGCCGCTGCAGCGCGTTCGACAGCTTCTCCTCGTCGACCCGCGACTTGGGCTCGATCGCCACGTCCACCACGGGCTCGGGGAAGTGCATCGCCTCCAGCGCGATCGGGTAGCTCGGATCGCACAGCGTGTTGCCGGTCGTGACGCGCTTGAAGCCGATCCCCGCGACGATCTCACCGGCGTACACCTCGTTGATCTCCTCGCGCTTGTTGGCGTGCATCTGCACCAGCCGGCCGATCCGCTCCTTGTTCCCCGTCGCTGCGTTGAGGACCTGGTCACCGGTCTTGACCGAGCCAGAGTAGACGCGGAGGAAGGTGAGCCGGCCGACGTACGGATCGGTCATGATCTTGAACGCGAGCGCCGAGAACGGCTCGTCGTCCGCCGGTTTCCGGGACACGTGCTCGAAGGTGTCGAGCGTGTGCCCCTCGACCGCAGGCATGTCGAGAGGTGACGGCAGAAACTCCACGATCGCGTCCAGCAGCCGCTGGACGCCCTTGTTCTTGAACGCCGAGCCGCACAGTACCGGATTGATCTGTCCGGCCAAGGTGCCGGCGCGCAGCGCGCGCCGCAGGTCGGCCGCGGTATACGGCTTCTCGTGGAGGTAATCGTCGAGCAACTGCTCGTCGAACTCGGCGATCGATTCCAGCAGGCGGTGACGCGCCTCGTCGGCGCTCGTCTGGAGGTCGCGCGGGATCTCGTGAACGTCGAAGGTCGTTCCCTGGCTCTGTTCGTGGTAGGTCACGGCCTGCATCTCGATCAGGTCGATGACGCCCTGGTACTGCTCGCCGACGAACATCGGCACATGGATGGGCACCGGCCTTCCACCGAGGCGGTTCTTCATCATCTGGACGACGTGGTCGAAGTCTGCGCCGACGCGGTCCATCTTGTTGACGAAGGCGATGCGCGGGACCTTGTACTTGTCGGCCTGGCGCCACACCGTCTCGGACTGGGGCTCGACGCCGCCGACGGCGCAGAAGACGGCGACCGCGCCGTCCAGGATGCGCAACGAACGCTCCACCTCGACGGTGAAATCGACGTGGCCAGGGGTGTCGATGATGTTGATCCGGTGATCGCGCCAGTGGCAGGTGGTGGCGGCGGAGGTGATGGTGATGCCGCGCTCGCGCTCCTGCTCCATCCAGTCCATGGTGGCGGCGCCTTCGTGCACCTCGCCCACCCGGTGGATACGGCCCGTATAAAAGAGGATGCGCTCGGTCAAGGTGGTCTTGCCCGCGTCGATATGGGCCATGATCCCGATGTTGCGGTATTTTTCGAGCGGGCTTTGCCGAGCCATCGGCTTCACTTCCTCAGTCGTCAGTTCATTTCGATATGCACCACCTGCCTTTCCGTCGTAGAAAGTGCGGTGATGGAACCCCGTATCACCGGCAGGCACGGAGCCCGGCCCGGAATCGCCCCGATCCCGGAATCCGGAACCCAGGTCGGCGCGAAGGCCGACCTTGGCCCGCTGGTGGGCTACCAGCGATAGTGCGCGAAGGCCTTGTTGGCCTCCGCCATCTTGTGCGTGTCCTCGCGCTTCTTCACCGCACCACCCTCGTTGCGCGATGCCGCGATGATCTCGCCGGCGAACTTCTCGCGGAACGAGTGGTCGGCACGCTGACGGGCGTAGTTGATGATCCACCTCGTCGCCAGCGCGTTCCGGCGTTCCGGACGGACTTCGACCGGAACCTGATAGTTGGCGCCGCCGACGCGGCGCGACTTGACCTCGAGGATCGGCTTGACGTTCGTCATCGCCTGCTTGAGGACGGTCATGGCTTCCTGACCCGTCTTCTCCTCGACCAACTTCATGGCACCGTGGAACGCCGACTCCGCGATCGAACGCTTGCCGCACGACATGATCGCGTTGACGAAGCGCGTGACCAGCACACTGTCATACTTCGGATCCGCTACCGGCTCGCGGCGCGGTACCTGGCCTTTGCGAGGCATGCGTTCACCCTCTGAAACCCGGCACGCCCCCTCCTCCGCGAAGCGGGGCCACCATGGATGGCCATGACGCGCGCGCCGGCCCGGCGAGGGCCGCCGCCCGCCTCACGGCATTATGTCGACTTCGTGCCGTACTTGGAGCGGCTCTGCTTCCGGCCGCTCACGCCGCTCGCGTCGAGCGTCCCGCGAACGATGTGGTACCTCACCCCGGGCAGGTCCTTGACCCGGCCCCCGCGGATGAGCACGATCGAGTGCTCCTGCAGGTTGTGGCCTTCGCCCGGGATGTAGCACGTCACTTCTTGACCGTTCGTCAGCCGCACGCGGGCCACCTTGCGCAACGCCGAATTCGGCTTTTTGGGCGTGGTCGTGTACACGCGCGTGCAAACGCCCCGCTTCTGCGGGCACGATTTCAGGGCCGGCGCACCGGTCTTGCTCTTCACCCGCCGCCGCCCGTGGCGGATCAGCTGGTTCAGGGTCGGCACAGAATACCTCCAACCTCTTTGTTGCGAAGGATTTGCGCGGACTGGCGGGCCACGGCATCCGCGAAGGAGAAACATGCGCCGTTGCCGCGCAGACCGGGGAACTTATCGAGCCTAACGTTTGCTGTCAAGCCGTTTTTGCCCCCTCCGCCTCCTCCACGACCGCGGGCACTTCCTGCTCGGCATCGAGTCGCAGCCGTCGGTACCCCGGCATGCCAGTCCCGGCCGGGACCAGGTGGCCGATGATGACGTTCTCCTTGAGGCCCCGCAGGTAGTCCACCTTTCCCTGGATCGCCGCCTCGGTCAGCACCCGGGTCGTCTCCTGGAAGGAGGCCGCCGAGATGAAGCTGTCGGTGGACAGCGACGCCTTGGTGATGCCCAGCAGCAGGGGCTGGAAGGTCGCCGGCGCCTGGCCGTCCTTGAGCATGCGCTCGTTTTCCTCCAGCACCGTCAGACGGTCCACGTGCTCGCCCTCGAGGAACGTGGTGTTCCCCGGGTCCTCGATCCGCACCTTCTGCAGCATCTGGCGCACGATGACCTCGATGTGTTTGTCGTCGATGCGCACGCCCTGCAGCCGGTAGACCTCCTGGATCTCGTCCACGAGGTACTCCTGCACCTCCTCGATCCCCTTGATCTTGAGCACGTCGTGAGGGTTGATCGGGCCCTCGGTGAGGCGGTCACCCGCGCGCACCAGACTGCCCTCCTGCACGTAGACGTGCTTTCCCTGTGGAATCGGGTACTCGCTGGCCGTGCCGTCCTCGCCGCGTACGATCAGCTTGCGCATGCCGCGGGAGACACCGCCGAACTCGACGTGCCCGTCGATCTCCGAGACGAACGCCGCGTCCTTCGGGCGCCGCGCCTCGAACAGCTCCGCGACGCGCGGCAGACCACCCGTGATGTCGCGGGCCTTGTATTCCTCGCGCCGGATCTTGACCAGCGGAGCGCCCGCCTTGACCGGCTGGCCGTCGCGCACTTCGAGCCGCGACCCGGTGGGTAGCGGGTAGTGCGCCAGCTTCTGGCCGCTGGGTCCGAGGATGTCGATCGCCGGCTGCAGCTCCTTGTTGCGGTCGTCCATGATCACCAGCAGCTTCATCCCGGTAGTGTCGTCGACCTCGTCGCGGACGGTGATCTTCTCCTTGACGTCCACGAATCGCACGGTGCCGGCGCGCTCGGTCACGATCGGCTTGTTGTAGATGTCCCACTCGAACAGCTTCTGCTCGGCCGCCACCATGACGCCGTCCTCGAGGAACAGGTGCGCGCCGTAGGGCACGCTATAGCGCTGACGCACACGGCCCGCCGTGTCGAGCAGCTCGATCTCGCCGTTGTGGCTCACGCAGACCGAGACGCCGTCGCCGTAGGGAACCGACTCGATGTTCGCGAATCGCACGAGGCCGCCGTCCTTGGCCAGCGCCCGCGACTCCTCGACGATGCGTGCAGCCACGCCGCCGATGTGGAAGGTGCGCAGCGTGAGCTGCGTGCCGGGCTCGCCGATCGACTGCGCGGCGATCACGCCCACCGCTTCGCCCAGGTCGACCGGTCGGCCGGTGGCGAGGTTGCGCCCGTAGCACTTGGCGCAGACGCCACGACGGGCGTCGCAGGTGAGCACCGAGCGGATCCGGATCTTGTCCTTGCCCGAGCGGGCGACCTCGTCGATGCGCGCGGCCAGCTCCTCGTCGATGAGCTGCCCGGCCTCGACGATGGTCTCACTCGAGATCGGGTGGATGACATCCTCCGCGGCGACCCGCCCGAGGACGCGGTCGGCGAGCGGCTCGATGACCTCTTCGCCGTCCTTCAGGGCGCCGACCGACAGGCCGCGGATCGTGCCGCAGTCCAACTCGTTGATGATGACGTCCTGCGCCACGTCCACCAGACGTCGGGTCAGGTAGCCCGCATCGGCGGTCTTGAGCGCGGTGTCCGCCAGGCCCTTGCGGGCGCCGTGCGTCGAGATGAAGTACTCGAGCACGTCCAGCCCTTCCTTGAAGTTGTGAATGACCGGCGACTCGATGATCTCGCCCAGTCCGCCGGTGATCTTCTTCTGCGGCTTGGCCATCAGGCCGCGCATGCCCGCCAGCTGGCGGATCTGCTCGCGATTACCGCGGGAGCCCGAGTCCGCCATCATGTAGATCGGGTTGAACCCCTCGCGGTCCTGCGAGAGGCCCTCGAACGTCACCTGCTCCACCTCGGTCGTGGCCAGCGTCCAGGTGTTGATCACCTTGTTGTAGCGCTCGCCCTCGGTGATCAGGCCCTTGCGGTAGTTGGCGTTGATCTGGTCCACGTCCTGTCGCGCCTGGGCGATGATCTGGTCCTTCTCGGGCGGGATGCGCACGTCGTCGATCCCCACCGTGAATCCAGCCTGGGTGGCGTACTTGAATCCCAGGTTCTTGAGCGCGTCGAGCAGATCGGAGGTGACCTCCGCTCCGAGCTGTCCGTAGCAGTCGCCGACCAGGGACTCCAGACGCTTTTTGTCCATGGTCTCGTTGATGAACCCCAGTTCACGCGGCACGACCTCGTTGAACAGCACGCGTCCGGCGGTGGTCTCGACGTAGCCCACGGACGCGGCGCGCGACAGCGAAAGCCCCGAGGCGCGCAGCGCGATCTTGCCGTGCAGGTTGATCTCGCCGTTGTCCCATGCCGCACGCACCTCGATCGGGTCGTAGAAGACCCGCAGGCGCCGCGGATCGTCGGCCGCGAGCGACGCCTTCTCGGAGCTCGGGTTCCTCACCTCGCCGCGCGGCTTGGTGAGGTAGTGGCAGCCGAGCACGATGTCCTGGTTGGGCGTCGCGAGCGGCCGGCCGTTCGCCGGCGACAGGATGTTGTGGGTCGACAGCATGAGCAGGCTGGTCTCGATCTGGGCCTCGAACGAGAGCGGCACGTGCACCGCCATCTGGTCGCCGTCGAAGTCGGCGTTGAACGCCTGGCAGACCAGCGGGTGGATGCGGATCGCCTTGCCCTCGACCAGCACCGGCTCGAATCCCTGGATCCCCAGGCGGTGCAGCGTCGGCGCGCGGTTGAGCAGCACCGGGTGGTTCTGGATGATCTCGCCGAGGATGTCCCACACCTCGGGCTTTTCGCGTTCGACCAGCCGCTTGGCGCTCTTCACGGTCTGGACGTAGCCACGGTCCTCGAGCTTGCGGATGATGAACGGCTTGAACAGCTCGAGCGCCATGTTCTTCGGCAGCCCGCACTGATTGAGGTTGAGCTCGGGACCGACCACGATCACCGATCGGCCGGAGTAGTCCACGCGCTTGCCGAGCAGGTTCTGGCGGAACCGACCCTGCTTGCCCTTGAGCATGTCCGAGAGCGACTTGAGTGGACGATTGCCCTGCCCGCGGACCGCGCGGCTGCGGCGGCCGTTGTCGAACAGCGCGTCCACCGCCTCCTGGAGCATGCGCTTCTCGTTACGGAGGATGACCTCGGGCGCCTTGATGTCCATCAGCTTCTTCAACCGGTTGTTGCGATTGATGACCCGGCGGTAGAGGTCGTTGAGGTCCGACGTCGCGAAGCGACCGCCCTCGAGCGGCACCAGCGGACGCAGGTCGGGGGGCAGCACCGGAATGGTCTCGAGGATCATCCACTCCGGCCGGTTCCCGCTGTGGCGGAACGCCTCGACGATGCGGAGCCGCTTGAGCTGCTCCTTCTTGCGCTGGACCGAGGTCTCCATCTTGGCCTGCGCCCGCAGGTCGGTGGACAGCTCTTCGAGGTCCAGCTCCGTGAGCAGATCGCGGATCGCCTCGGCCCCCATCTTCGCCTTGAGGCCGCTGTCGGGCTGCTCGTCCATCACTTCGTTGTACTGGTCCTCCGTGATGATCTCGCGCTTCTTGAATCCGGTGTTACCCGGCTCGATCACCACGTACGACTCGTAATAGAGGATGCGCTCGAGGTCGCGGATGCTCATGTCGAGCAGGTGTCCGATCCGCGAGGGCACGCCCTTGAAGAACCAGATGTGCGACACCGGCACCGCCAGCTCGATGTGTCCGAGCCGCTCGCGGCGCACCTTGGCCTGGGTCACCTCGACTCCGCAGCGGTCGCAGATCACGCCGCGGTAGCGGATGCGCTTGTACTTTCCGCAGTTGCACTCCCAGTCCTTGACCGGGCCGAAGATCTTCTCGCAGAACAGGCCGTCCTTTTCGGGCTTGAACGACCGGTAATTGATCGTTTCGGGCTTCGTCACCTCGCCGTGCGACCAGCTCCGGATCACGTCCGGCGACGCCAGCTTGATCCGGATCGAGTTGAAGGCGGGCCGCCGGCGCTGTTCGCGCTCCTCGGTGCGCCCCAAGCTCAGGCTGCCGGTCGTCACGTTCAGCGGCGACTGAAGTTCCGTTTCCTGAATCATTCGGGTCTCCTTCGGTCTGCGCCGGGTCTCCGTTCACCCTCGGCCCGCCGCTGGGCGGGGCCGGGGCCGGAAGTGCGGCGAATGGCGCTTACACTTCCTCGAACTGCACTTCCAGGCACAGACTCTGAAGCTCTTTGACCAGCACGTTGAAGGACTCCGGAACCCCGGGCTCCGGCGGGTTCTCCCCCTTCACGATGGCCTCGTAGATGCGCGAACGGCCGGCGACATCGTCGCTCTTGACCGTCAGAAGTTCCTGCAACGTGTAGGCCGCCCCGTAGGCCTCGAGCGCCCACACCTCCATTTCTCCAAAGCGCTGTCCGCCGAACTGCGCCTTGCCGCCCAGCGGCTGCTGGGTCACCAGCGAGTACGGCCCGGTCGAGCGCGCGTGAATCTTGTCATCCACGAGGTGGCTGAGCTTCATCATGTAGATGTAGCCGACGCACACCCGCTGGTCGAAGGGATCGCCGTAGCGGCCGTCGCGCAGCACCGCCTTGCCGTCCTCGGGCAGGGAGGCCGAGCGCAGCTCGGCCTTGATCTCGTCCACCGTGGCGCCGGCGAACACCGGCGTCGCGCAGGTGTAGCCCAGAGCGTGCGCCACCCAGCCGAGGTGCGTCTCGAGCACCTGGCCGATGTTCATGCGCGAAGGCACGCCCAGGGGGTTCAGCACGATCTCGATGGGTGTGCCCTCCGGCAGGTACGGCAGGTCCTCCTCCGGCAGGATCTTCGCCACCACGCCCTTGTTGCCGTGGCGGCCCGCCATCTTGTCTCCAACCGAGAGCTTGCGCTTCTTGGCGATGTAGACCTTCACCAGCTTCACGACGCCGGGCGGCAGCTCGTCGCCGCGGGTGACCTTTTCGATCTCCTTTTCGAGCTCCTTCTCGCAGCGCGTGAACGCGGTTTGCGCGCCCTCCATCGCCACCCAGAAGCGCTCGTTGACCTTCTCGTCCTCGGTCGCCGGCACGCCCCAGGCGAGGTCGTCCAGGTCGATGTCCGCGAGGAAGTCGGCGGAGTACTTCCGTCCCTTGCGGGCCAGCGCCTCGCCGGTCGAGGCCGACCTCAGGACGTTGACCAGCTGGTCCTGCAGGATCTCGGAGACACTCGACAACCTCACGTCCGAGATCCGCTCGCGCTCCTTCTTGCTCTCGCGGCGGAGCTTCTCGATCTTCTTCTTCTCCTGCTGCTTCGTGGTGTCGTCTTTCTCGCGGCGCGAGAACACCTTGATGTCGATCGCGATGCCGTCCATCCCCGGCGGAGCCTTGAGCGAGGCGTCGCGCACGTCACCGGCCTTATCGCCGAAAATCGCCTTGAGCAGGCGCTCCTCGGGCGACAGCTCCTGTTCGCCCTTCGGGGTCACCTTGCCCACCAGGATGTCGCCCTGGCGCACGCGCGCCCCGATGCGGATGACACCCTCCTCGTCGAGGTTCTTGACCGCGTCCTCGGAGACGTTGGGGATTTCGCGGGTGATCTCCTCCACGCCGCGCTTGGTGTCGCGCACCTGCAGCTCGAACTCCTCGATGTGGATCGAGGTGAAGACATCCTCCTTGATCAGCTTCTCGCCGACCAGGATCGCGTCCTCGAAGTTGTACCCGCCCCAGGGCATGAACGCGCAGAGCACGTTGCGCCCCAGGGCCAGCTCGCCCTCGCGGGTCGCCGGCCCATCGGCGATCACCTGCCCGCGCTTGACCTTCACCCCCTCGGCGACGACCGGGCGCTGGTTCAGGCAGGTGTCCTGGTTCGAACGGCGGAACTTGGTGAGTCGGTAGATGTCGAGATTGGGCTGGTCGCTGTAATCCACCGGCGCCTCGTCGGGATCGCTCTCGTACCGGACCGCGATCATCTCGCCCGAAACGAACTCGACCACGCCCGAACGCCGGGCGAGCACCAGCGCGCCGGAGTCCTCGGCGACCTTGTCCTCGAGCCCGGTGCCGACCAGCGGCGCCTCGGTCACCAGCAGCGGCACCGCCTGGCGCTGCATGTTGGAGCCCATCAGCGCGCGGTTGGCGTCGTCATGCTCGAGAAACGGAATGAGCGCCGCGGCCGGGGACACCAACTGGATCGGCGACACGTCCATGTAGTCCACCCGCTTGCGCTCGATGATCGGGTACTCGCCGCGGAACCGCACGGTGAGCGAGTTGACTCCAAGCTCGCCCGTGCGCTTGTCGAACGGGGTGTTCGCCGGGGCGATGTAGGAACGGTCCTCGACGTCGGCCGCGAGGAATTCGGGCTTCTTGCGGTCCACCTGGCCGTTCTGCACCCGAAAATACGGGGTCTCGAGGAACCCGAACTCGTTGACCTTGGCGTAGGTGGACAGCGACGAGATGAGTCCGATGTTGGGGCCTTCCGGGGTCTCGATCGGGCACACGCGGCCGTAGTGGGTGTAGTGCACGTCGCGCACCTCGAAGCCGGCGCGATCGCGCGTGAGGCCTCCCGGACCGAGCGCCGAGAGCCGCCGTTTGTTGGTCAGCTCCGCCAGCGGATTGGTCTGGTCCATGAACTGGGACAGCTGCGACGACCCGAAGAAGCTCTGGATCACCGCCGAGATCGTGCGCGAGTTCACCAGGTCGGTCGGCGTGATCTGGTCCTGGTCCTGGAGCGACATGCGCTCGCGGATGATGCGGGCCATGCGCGCCAGCCCGATGTTGAACTGGTTCGCGAGCAATTCGCCCACCGAGCGCACCCGGCGGTTGCCGAGATGATCGATGTCGTCCGGCTCCGCCGCCTCCGTGCCGCGATCCGTGACCAGCTCGCCGCCGGTCCGCAGCAGCAGCAGGTACTTGATGATGATGATGAAGTCCTCGCGGCACAGCGTCGTGTGGTTGAGGTCGGGGATCCCGAGCCCCAGGCGGCGCCGCACGTCACGCCCCGGCAGCAGGTATTCGTGGAGCAGCTTCTGGTTGAGCTTGTAGCGCCCCACGCGCGCGAGGTCGTAGCGCTTCGGGTTGAAGAACAGCTTGTTGAGGATCTCGCGGGCGGAATCGGCGCGCGGCGGCTCACCCGGCCGCAGCAGGTTGTAGATGCGGTTGAGCGCCTCCTCCTGCGAGTGGGTCGGGTCCTTGCGCAGGGTGTTGCGAACGACGTCGGCCTCGTCCTGCAGCGGAATGACGAACACGTTCAGCGTGTCGAGGCCGGCCTTCTTGAGCACCTCGACCTTCTCGGCGGTGATCTCGTCGTTGGACTCGAGCAGGATCTCGCCGGTCGACTCGTCCACGATGTCCTGGGCGCACACGCGCGCCAGGGCGTTTTCGGCCTTCTTGCCCTTCACTTCGAGCGTTTCCTTCTCGTAGAAGAGCTCGAGGATCTCGCGGTCGCCGACGAATCCCAGCGCCCGCAGCAGCACGGTGACCGGCAGCTTGCGCTTGCGGTCGATGTGCACGTGCATCACGTCGTTGACGTCGAGGCTGAATTCCACCCACGACCCGCGGTAGGGAATGATCCGCGCCGAGAACAGCTGCTTGCCGTTGGGGTGAGTCATCTCGTCGAAGAACACGCCCGGGGAACGGTGAAGCTGCGAGACGATCACCCGCTCGGCGCCGTTGATGATGAAGGTGCCGCTGTCGGTGATCAGCGGCAGCTCGCCGAGGTAGACCTCCTGCTCGATGACGTCCTTGTCGCGCTTGACTCCGTCCACCTCTTCGCGCGTGATCAGGCGCATCCGCGCCTTGAGCGGGGCGGAGAACGTGAGATCGCGCTCCACGCACTCGTCCATCGTGTACTTCGGCTCGCCGATGTCGTAGGAGACGTATTCGAGCGAGAACATCTCGCGCGGATCGCTGATCGGGAATACCCCGGTGAAGACCTCCTGCAGCCCCTCGTTGCGGCGCCGCTGGGGGTCGGTTTCCATCTGCAGAAAATCGCGGAAGCTCTTCAGCTGGACCTCGAGCAGGTTCGGAATCTGCAGATTCCACTCGCGGTCGATCTTCGAGAAGCTCTTCCGATCCTTACGGCGTGGGTTCTTCAAGGCCTTCCCGCCTTTCTACGTGGGGAAGTTCGTCACAGCCCGCGCGCGGCGGATCCGGCGCCCGGACGGGCGCCTTCGGTTCGCGCGGTGGGCTTCGGCGGCGAGGTGGGTGTCACGCGAGCTACTTGATCTCGACGCTGGCGCCCTGCTCCTCGAGCTTCGCCTTCATTTCCGCGGCCTCGGCCTTGGTCACCTTCTCCTTGACGGTCTTCGGCGAGCCGTCCACCAGGTCCTTCGCCTCCTTGAGGCCCAGGCCGGTCAGCTCGCGCACCACCTTGATGACCTGGATCTTCTTGTCGCCCGCGCCGGTGAGCACCACGTCGAATTCGGTCTTCTCCTCGGCCACCGCCGCGCCGGCGCCCGGCATCCCGCCCATCGGCATCGCCATCATCGGGGCGGCCGCGGTGACGCCGAACTTCTCCTCGTACTTCGTCTTGAGCTCGGACAGCTCGAGGACGGTCATGTTGCCAATCAAGTCGAGCACCTGGTCGATCGAGGTAGGCATGTTGCGGATTCTCCTTCTGGATTGCCGTGGGGCTTGGGTTGATGAAAACCTGACCCGGACGCGTCCGGGTAATCTCTTGCTCTAAGCCTTGCTCTTCTCGCGCTCGAGGACGTCCGCCATGATCGCCGGCAGCCGCAGCGTCGCCTCCACCGCGGCCAGGAACTGGGTCATCGGCGCGATGAACGTGCCCAGCAACTGCGACAGCAGCACCTCGCGGCTCGGCAGCGTAGCCAGCGTGGCGATGGCCTTGTTGTCGAACAGCCGGCCATCCACCACCGCCGCCTTGATTCGGGGCCGCTCGAACTCCCTGGCGAATTCCGCGAGGATCTTCGCCGGTGCCACCGTGTCCACCGGGCTGAACACCAGTCCGGTGGGACCGTTGAGGAACGGGTCGAGTCCCGTGATCCCCCGCGCGTTGAACGCCCGCTTGAGCAGCGTGTTCTTGACGACCCGGAACTGCACTTGCCGCTCCCGGCAGCGCTTGCGCAACAGGGAGAGAGTTTCGACGTTCATGCCGCTGAAGTCGGCGAGATAGAGACCCTCGGCTCCCACGATGCGCTCCGAGGTCTCGCGGAGGATCTGCTCCTTCTTGGGTGTCGGCATCTGGTCCCCCTAGTGAGCCAGCTCGGTCGTGATCGCCGCAGGGTCGAGCGGCACGCCCGGACCCATGGTGGAGCTCAGGGTCAGGCTCTTCAGGTAGTGCCCCTTCGCCCCGGAGGGCTTCGAGCGGATCAGCTCACGCAGGAAGACCTGGGCGTTTTCGAGCAGCCTCTCCTCGCTGAACGAGGCCTTGCCCACCGGAGCGTGAACGTTCGCTCCCTTGTCCACGCGAAACTCGATCTTGCCCCCCTTCAACTCCGTCACCGCCTTGGCGACGTCGAACGTCACCGTGCCGCTCTTCGGGTTCGGCATCAGGCCGCGGGGTCCGAGCACGCGCCCGAGCTTGCCCACCTCGCCCATCAGGTCGGGCGTGGCGACGATGGCGTCCACGTCCAGCCAGCCCTCCTGGATCTTGCGGATGTACTCCTCCGCGCCGTAGAAGTCCGCTCCCGCGGCCTGGGCTTCCTTTTCCTTGTCGCCCTTGCACAGCACCAGGACGCGCAGGCTCTTGCCGGTGCCGTGGGGGAGGACGACCGTTCCGCGCACCAGCTGGTCGGAATGGCGGGGATCCACTCCCAGATGGGAGGAGACCACGATGGTTTCGTCGAACTTCGCGCGCGCCGTCTGCTTCACCAGCTTGACGGCATCGGCCAGGCTCTTGGGCGCTCCCGCCCGCTGCATCATCTCCAGCGCGGCGCGATAGCGTTTGCCGTGCTTCATGGGTCCTCCCGTGGTTCCGGCGTGGCGTCAGCCGCCACTCCCACGCGACGAGGTGTTCCGGCTCGACCGGCGAAAGGTGAATCGCCCGGGGGTGCTAGCCGGGTGACGATACGGCCTGGACGCGCTTTGCCGGTGTCACCCTCGCGGGTGAGCGCGCCCGTCCGGCCGTGAACTAGTTGTTTTCCTCTTCGACGGCTTCGAGCTCTTCTTCGGTGGCGTAGCCTTCCTTGACCACCCAGTCGAGCGTTTCGAAGAAGTCGTTGATGCTCGCGTCCGGGGCCTTCGACACGCGGTCGCGCACGATCTCGTAGATCTCGCGCGGGGTCTTCCCCTTCAGCAACTGCTCAGCATCTTCCTTGCCCAAGCGAACCATCCGGTTCCTTCCCTTCTCTAGTCGGCGATCTCGATGCCCATGCTGCGGGCGGTGCCCATCACCATCCGCTCGGCGGCATCGAGGGTCGCCGAATTCAGGTCAGGTGCCTTCAGCTCAGCGATCTCGCGGACCTGAGCGCGAGTCACGCTGCCGACCTTGTTCCGGTTCGGGACTCCCGAGCCCTTGGCCAGTCCTGCCGAACGCTTCAGCAGCACCGCCGCCGGGGGCGTCTTGGTGATGAAGGTGAACGAGCGATCGGTGTGGATCGTGATGACCACCGGGATCACCAGCCCGGTTTGATGCTGGGTGCGCGCGTTGAACTGCTTGCAGAATTCCATGATGTTGATGCCGTGCTGGCCGAGCGCCGGCCCCACCGGGGGCGCCGGTGTGGCATTGCCGGCGTTGCACTGCAGCTTCACCATCGCTTGAATGGGCTTCGCCATCGAACCTCTCCTATTCGACCGCCGCCTCCCGCCGTGCGGGATCCCGGCCGGCCTCGACGTCCCGATCCACTACACCGGCTGCACCTGCAGGAAGTCGAGTTCGACCGGCGTCGCCCGCCCGAAGATGCTCACCATCACCTTCACCTTCCCGCGCTCGGCGTTGACTTCGTCCACCACACCGGTGAAACCGCTGAACGGCCCGTCCACGACCCGGACGTGATCGCCGACGCGGAACGAGACGGTGGGCGTGGGCTTCGACTTCGTCGCCTCCATCTGGCCGAGCACGCGCCGGACCTCGTTCTCCTTGAGCGCCACCGCGCCCTGGCCCGAGCCGATGAAACGCGTGACGCCCGGCACGTTCTGCACCAAGTGCCGGGTGTCGTTGTTGAGGTCCATCTCGATCATCACGTACGAGGGGAACGTCTTGCGCTTGGACGTCTTGCGCTTGCCGTCCTTCATCTCGACGAATTCCTCGGTTGCGACCAGGATCTGCCCGAAGTGCTCCTCGAGTCCGGCCGAATGGATCGCCTTCTCGAGATTGGTCTTCACCTTGTTCTCGTGACCCGAGTAGGTGTGGATCACGTACCACTTCTTGCTCATGCCCGTTCCCGTCTCCGAGCCGCCGGACGATTCCGGCTGCTCGGCCGGTGCGGAACTCGGCGTGCTGACGCGCGCGTCCTGATCGTGGGCCATTAGCGGAACAAGAGGCTGACGAGAAACGTCAGAATCCGGTCCACGATGCCGATGAACACGGAGATGATCAGCACCGTCACGATGACGACGATCGTCGAATCGCGCAGCTCGTTGCGGGTCGGCCAGCTGACCTTGGACGACTCGACCCGCACTTCCTTGATGAATTCACGCCCCTGCGTGATCCAGGACACCGTCATGACCCTCGCTGTACGATTCCACTTCGCCCCGCGCGGCCACCGCCCCGCCGCGGCCACGACCGCGAAGCACTGGCAGGCCTGGAGGGATTTGAACCCCCGACACCCGGTTTTGGAGACCGGTGCTCTAACCGGACTGAGCTACAGGCCTGCCCCGGGTCGTCATCAACCCTCCCCGAAGCGCCGCCCGCATCCGCCGCGCTCCAACTTCGCCACGCGGGCGGGCTCACCATCGAACTCGCCCTACCGGGTCTCCTTGTGGGCCGTGTGCTTGCGGCACTTCGAACAGAACTTTCGGAACTCGACCCGATCCGGGTGCAGACGCTTGTTCTTCTTCGTGATGTAATTGCGCTGCTTGCAGTCGTTACAGGCGAGCGTTACCTGGTCGCGCATGTCCTCGACTCCCTCTGCCTACGCCACGACCTGGGAGACGACGCCGGCACCGACGGTGCGGCCGCCTTCGCGGATCGCGAAGCGCAGGCTCTCTTCCATCGCGATCGGCGTGATCAACTCCACTT
>Ga0154739_1082_pt1 | contig 16222 bp, 11 predicted proteins | sample Rifle2008BG16ft_FD_105747 | JGI IMG/M metagenome (GOLD analysis project Ga0154739, IMG submission 105747) | Candidatus Eisenbacteria bacterium RBG_16_71_46 | reverse complement strand
CGTCGAGCCGCTGCTCGCTCCGCTCCGCCAGCGCCTGGTTGCGTACGTTCTGCTGCTGCGTCACGGTCAGATCCTCGAATCGCCGCGGGTTCTGCGCCTTGTCGACGAGCTGGACCAGCCGAAAGCCCTCCCGAGTCCGCTGGGGCTCCGCGTGCTGCCCCGGCGCGAGCGCGAGGAGCTCCCTGCCCATGCGCTCCCAGTCGGGGTCCGCGGCGGGGAAGCGGATCTCCTCCTCCGTCACCTGGACGCGGCTCCCGGCCCTGGCCACCGCCTCGCGCAGGGTCGCCGACGCCGGCAGCAGCCGGCCGACCGCCGCGAGCGAGTCGGGGTCGGGGAAGGTGGCGTAGAGCACGCGCGCGCGCTCGAGGCGGTCGTAGCTCGCCGAATTCCGGCGGTAGAAGTCGAGCACCTCCTCTGGGCTCGCGTCCACCTTCATCGTCACTTCCTGCTGGTAGAGACCGTCGAGCAGGAAGCTCTCCATCCGCTGCCGGACCTGACGCGCGACGTCGGGCTCCTCCTCCAGGTGGCGCCGCCGCGCCTCGGCCAGCGCCGCGCGTCGCACCACCTGGGACTCGATCCATTGCTGGATCGCGGGCAGCAGGCGGAAGTTGGGGGGCTGGCGCTGCGCGTCCTCGAGATCGGTGAGCGCGTCGCCCAGCGTGTAGTCGCGGGTCACGCCGGGAGTCTCCCGCCAGGTGGCGAGCACGTGCCCGCGCTCCTCGGGGGTCGGCGGCAACGGGTTCTCGGCGGCATTGAAGCGCGCGAACAGCGCCTGGGCACCGCCGGGCAAGGGCCGCACGTCGTAGGTCTCGCGCAACATGTCGTAGGCGCGCTGCGAGAGTGCGCGCTGCTTGCGCTGCCGCAGCATCTCGAGCAACTGCGAGGCCTCCTCCGCATAGGGGCGCTGCGCCTGCGCGCGGCGCTCGACGACACGCAGGACGAACCACCCTTCGCCGGGAGCGCGCATCGGGCCCTGCACCACGCCCACCGGAGACGCGTGGACGTAGGTGTCGAGCGGGTTCACCAGCGAGCCCGGCTGGATGAAGCCGACGTCGCCACCGGGTGGCAGCAATCCGGCGATGCTGAAGCGGTCGGAGACCAGGCCGAAATCGGCCCCCTGGTCGATCGCCGCCCGCGCCCGTTCGGCCGCCGCGCGGTCGTTGGTGTAGAGGATCTGCAGGTGTGCCGTGGAATCGCGCCAGCCGTAGAGGCGCTTGGCCTCGGCGTCGCTCACCGCAACGTCCGGCGGGGCCAGGCGGTCGAACAGCGCCTTCGCCAGCAGCTGATCCTCGACATTGCGGCGCACCAGCAGCGCCAGGCTGTCGCGATCCAGCCCGCGGAGACGGGCCTCCGCGAGGATCAGCTCGCGCCGCACCAGGTCCGAGAGCAGCACCGACTTGGCGCTGTCGGGGGGGCCGGGGTAGCGCCCCTCGTTGCCGCGCGCGATCTCCTCGAAGTCCTTCACGGTGATGGTGCGGTCCCCGACCCGGGCGAGCACGTTGGAGTCGGGCGAGCAGCCGGTGGCGGCGGCCAGCAGGAGCGCGGCCGCGACGGCGATCCGGCACCGGGACGGGCGCTGAAGAACGGGGCTCATGGGGATGGATACCTCCGGGGCGAAATCAGCCGGCTACGCTAGTGCACTGTTCCAACGCCTGCAACAGCTCTCTGGCGCGGTTGAGCAGGGCCAGGCCTTCGCCCCGCACCCGCACGCCGAACTCGCGGCCGGAGAAGAACTCGACCTGGAAGTGCAGCGCGCCGACCAGGCTGCGGATCTGGGTGGGGGTGAGCGGGCGCCGCAGCACGAGCTCGGTCGCCTGCTGGAACACGCGCAGGCTCTCCACCGCCGCCGCGACGCCGAGGAGCCGCAGACGCCGCAGCTCGAGCAGCGCCACCGCCGTCGGCGGGAGCTGGCCAAAGCGGTCGATCAACTCGAGCACCAGGTCGTCCAGCCCGTCGAGGCCGCGGGTCTCGGCCAGCCGGCGGTAGAGGTCGAGCTTCTCGTGCTCGTCGGGGACGTAGTCATCGGGCAGGAACGCGCTCCAGTCGGTGAGCAGGCGCGGCTCGGGCGTGGTGTCGGCGGCCTCGCCGCGGATGGCGGCCACCGCCTCCTCGAGCAGCTTGACGTAGAGATCGAACCCGAGCCCCTGGATGAAGCCGCTCTGCTCGGCCCCGAGCAGGTTGCCGGCGCCGCGGATCTCGAGGTCCTTGAGAGCGATCTTGAAGCCGACCCCGAGGTCATCGAAGTCCTCGATCACGCGCAGGCGCTTCTCGGCGTCCTCGGTGAGCACGCGCCGCGAGGGCACCAGCAGGTAGGCGTAGGCCCGGCGCGCCGAGCGGCCCACCCGCCCGCGGAGCTGGTAGAGCTGCGCCAACCCCAGCGTGTCGGCACGGTCGACGATCAGCGTGTTCACGCTCGGGATGTCGAGGCCCGACTCGACGATCATGGTCGAGACCAGCACATCGGACTTGCGGTCGAGGAAGTCGAGCATGACGCGCTCGAGATCGCGCTCGCCCATCTGCCCGTGGGCCACCGCCACCCGCACCTGCGGCACCAGCTGCTGCACGCGCAGCGCGGTGTTGTGGATGGTCTCGATCCGGTTGTGGACGAAGAACACCTGGCCGCCGCGGTCCACTTCGCGCAGGATCGCGTCGCTGATGACCTCGTCGTCATACTCGAGGATCTCGGTGTGCACCGGCAGCCGGTCCCGCGGCGGGGTCTCGATCACCGACATGTCGCGGGCGCCGGCGAGCGACAGGTTGAGCGTGCGCGGGATCGGCGTCGCCGTCATCGCCAGCACGTCCACCGTCCGCGTCAACTGCCGCAGCCGCTCCTTCTGCGCGACGCCGAAGCGGTGCTCCTCGTCGATCACCACCAGCCCGAGGTCGCGGAAGCGCACGTCCTTCGAGAGCAGCCGGTGCGTGCCGATGACCACGTCCACCCCGCCGCGGGCCAGCGCGGCCAGCACCGCCTTCTGCTCGCGCGCGGTGCGGAAGCGCGACAGCACCTCGACGCGCACCGGGAAGTCGGCGAAGCGCTCGCGGAAGGTGAGCAGGTGCTGCTGGGCGAGGATGGTGGTCGGCACCAGTACCGCCACCTGCCGGCCCTCCTGCACCAGCTTGAACGCGGCGCGCACCGCGACCTCGGTCTTGCCGTAGCCGACGTCGCCGCAGATCAGCCGGTCCATCGGGCGCGAGGCCTCCATGTCCTCGCGCACCTCCTCGATCGCGCGCAGCTGATCGGGCGTCTCTTCGTAGGGGAACGCCGCCTCCAACTCGCGCTGCCACACGCTGTCGGGCTTGCAGGCATGTCCCGGCAGCGCCCGGCGCGCGGCATAGGCGCGGATCAGCCCGTCGGCCATGTCCTGGATCGCGCGCTGGGCGCGCGCCTTGGTCTTCTGCCACGCCCCCGAGCCCAGCCGCTGGATCGAGGGCCGCGCGCCCTCGCCCGCGGCGTAGCGCGAGATCAGTGCCAGCTGCTGCACCGGCACGAACAACCGGTCGCTCGCCGCATAGGCGACCTCGACGCAATCGGTCTCCTGCCCGTTGAGCGTGAGCCGCTTGAGGCCGCGGTAGACGCCGATGCCGTGGTCCTCGTGCACCATGAAGTCGCCGACCTTGAGCGCGCTCAATTCCGCGATCGAAAGCCCCCCGGTGCGGCGCAGCCGCCGGCGGCGCCGGCGGTAGCGCGAGAACACCTCGTGGTCGGTGAGGACGGCGAGCCCGGCGCGCCGCAGCGTGAAGCCGGCCGAGACCAGCCCCACGCCGAGCGTGGCCCCGGTCTCCCCGAGCAGCTCCCACAGCCGGTCCTTCTGCCCCTGGTTGTCGCACAGCACCACCGGGTGGATGCCGTTGGCGCCCAGCTCGGCGAGGTGCGCCTTGAGCCGCTCGATCGAGCGCTGCACCGGCTCGGCGGGCGCGCACTCGACCACCAGTACCCGGGCGTAACGCTCGACCTCGCCCGGCGTGAGCACGGCGCCCATCCAATCCGCCCCCGGGCGGGCGACCTGCAGCTCCTCGAGGGACGCGCCGGGGAGATACAGGCTCGCCGGGGCCGAGATCGCCGGATAGTGCGCCTTCGATTCCTCGTAGCCGCGCGCGATCAGGCGCTCCAGCTCCTCCACCCGCTCGCGCAGCCCGCCCGGGTCGCCGAGCACGACCAGCGTGTCCGCGGGGAGGTAGTCGGTGAGCGCGCCGGGATCGGGGTCGTAGTGCCCCGCGAAGCGCTCCATGCCGTCGTGGAACAGGGCGCCCACCGCGGCGCCGCGCCGCGGCGAGGGGTCGTCCTTTGCGCCCGCGCGGGCCGCGGCCAGGCGCGCCCCCAGCGCCTCGACCTCGTCGGGTGCCACCACCACCTCGTAGCGCGGCAGCACCGTGGTGGCGGCGAGTTGTTCGAGCGAGCGCTGGGTGCCGGCGTCGAAGCGGCGCAGCGAGACCAGCGTGTCGCCGTCGAATTCCAGGCGCAGCGGGTCGGCCAGGCCCGCGGGGTAGACGTCGAGGATCCCGCCGCGGCGCGCGAAGTGCCCCACGGCCTCGACCTCGGGCAGGCGCTCGTAGCCCATGAACACCAGCCGCTCCATCAGCGCCGCGGGATCGTAGTCGTGGCCGACCTCGAGCGTGAAGATGCTGCGCCGCAGCCGCTCGGGGCGCGGGACGCGCTGCAGCAGGCCGCGCACCGTCGCCAGCACCACGCCGCGCTCGTCCGCCGCGAGCCGGCCCAGGGTCTCGATGCGCTGGGCGGTGATCCCGGGGTGGGGCGACGACGGGTCGTAGGGCAGGTTGTCGGGCTCGGGGAAGGCGAGTGTCCCGCCGGGCCCGCAGAAGTACTCGACGTCGTCGCGCGCCTCCTCGTAGGCCTCGCCGTGCGGCACCAGGTAGAGCACCGTGCGGCCGGTGACGCGCTGCAGCCAGGCGACGAGCAGGCCGTGGGCGGAACCGGTGAGCCCGCGCACCGCCAGGCGCCGCGGATAGGCGCGGTCCGCTCCGCCGCCGGCAGCCGCCTCCAGCGCCTCGAGCAGCTCGCGCGCCTCGGGCAGTCGGGCGACGGCCTCCACCAGCGAATCGGCCAGCCCGTCCTTCAGATACGTTTCCGCGGCGAGCCCCACGTGCGGCACCTCCAAACGCGAAAAGCCGCCGCGGGTTTTCCGTGGCGGTTGCGGCGCTCGACATGTCCACCCCCCGCGGCGCGGGGCGGTCGGCAGGCTACCAGAGAGCGGTGCGGCCCCTCAACGCCAGGGCCGGGCTCCGTCCGAGAACGCCCGCGGGCTGCGTTGCGCGGTCGGCTCCTCGCTCCGACGTGGCCGAGAGGCCGCGACTCCGCTCGTCGCTCGACCGCGACGCCTTGCCCGCGGGCGTTCTCGGACGGTACTAGGGCCGCGGCACCGGCTCGGCCAGCGCCTCCGCGAGCGCCCGCTCGAGCTCGCGGTATTGGACCGCGCAGCGCGCGTGGCGCGGGTCGTCGTTGGGGTGGTATTCGCCGCCGCCGTGGATCCACGCGATGTCGCCCTTGCGGTCGATCAGGAACGACACCGAGGTCCAGTTGCGCTCGGGGTGCCCGTCCAGCCAGTAGCGGTCGAGCGTGGCCCAGCGCTCGTCCACGGCGATCGGCCCCGAGTAGCCCAGCTTTCGCGCCAGGGCGAGCACGTGCTGGTCGCTCACGGCGCGCGGCGGCTTGGGGTGGAACACGCCGATCACGACCAGGCCGTCGCCGGCGTGACGACGCGACAGCGCCTCGACCACCGGCAGCGTCGTGGCGCAGAAGTGGCAGCCCTCGGTCCACCAGCGCAGCAGCACGACCTTGCCGCGCAGCGCCGCGGGGTCGAGCGGCGGCGTGCGGATCCAGCGCGTGAAGCTCCAGTCCGGAGCGGGGTGTCCGAGCAGCTCGATCCCGGAATCGGGATCCTCCTCGAGCGCGGGCGCGGGGATCGCACGCGCGGGCCCGGCGGTGGCGGTGTGCGGCGCGAGATGGTCCTCCGCCGCGCCGGCGTCGGGGGCGCGCGTGGGACCGCCGGCCGCGGCCTCCGCCGCGGGAGAGTGCGTGGCCGTGTGGGCCGGGGGCCGCGCGAGTGGCGCGGGCGCGCCGCCCACGGCGGCGGCCCCGAGCGCCGCCGCCATCAGCCCGTGGAGCATTCGCATGGCGTCCCGAGGCTAGCCCAGAACCCCCGGCTTGACCAATCGGGGCCTGGTCGCGGAACCTCGGGCGCGATGGGGCGCATCGCCCACGCGCGCCCGCTCCCCTTCCGGAAGGAGGCTTCCCCATGAGAATCCCGATCGTATTCGCGGCCCTGGCCGGCCTGCTCGCGTGGTCCGGCACCGCCGCGGCGCTTCCCGCCGGCCTCGACTACGTGGACCCCGCCGCCCCCTGCTATCGCTGGCCCGCGGTGGACATGGACGGCGACGGCGTCTTCGACCGCGTGGATCATTGCATCAGCACGCCGAAGGGGTGCGTCGTGGATCGTTACGGCTGCAGCCTGGACGGCGACGGCGATGGCGTCTGCGACGGCCTCGACCTGTGCCCCGGCACGCCGCCCGGAATGAAGGTGGACGCGCACGGGTGCCACGAGGGGGCGGCCGCGATGCGCAACACCTCCTCGCCGCCCGAGCCGCCGCGCGAGATCGTCCGCCCGCCGGTCGCGCCGCAGCCGGTCTCGGAGCCGGTGAGCGAGGCGGAGCGCTCGCTGATCGCCACCGGCCAGATCCGCCTCGAGCGCGTGTACTTCGAGACCGCGAGCGCCCACCTGCTGCAGGAGTCCGAGGCCTCGCTCGACGAGGCCGGACGCGCGATCGAGAAGTTCCCGGGCCTCGAGATCGAGGTCGAGGGCCACACCGACACTCGCGGCACCGAGCGCTACAACCAGCGGCTGAGCCAGGCGCGCGCCGAGGCGGTGCGCGACTACCTGGTGTCGCACTTCCAGCTCGAGCGCCTGACGCTCGTCGCGAAGGGCTACGGCGAGTCGCGCCCGGAGACGCGCGAGCGCAACGAGGAGGAGCTGCTCCGCAACCGCCGCGTGGTGCTGCGGGTGATGAATCCGGACGCCCTCCCGAAGGGCGTCGAGATCGTGCGCTGACACGGATCGGCGCGGCCCCGCCGCGGAGCGGGGCCGCGCCGTGCGCGATCGCCCCGCGGGCCGGAGCGCGGCCCGGGGGCGGAAGCCATCACGCCGGGCTGGAGCACATGCGGCACTTGCGGGCCGCGGCCGGGATCTCCTCGAGACACTCCGGGCACTTCTTGGTCGGCGGGGCGGCCGGCGCGGGCGCCGGCTTCAGCAGGGATTTGGTGATCATGAACACGACGAAGGCGATGATCACGAAGTCCACGACGTTGCCGAGGAACGCGCCGTAGGTGATCGCGCTCTTCACCGATCCATCCGGATTGGTGGTCAGCACCCAGTTCAGCTCGCGCCACGCCCCGCCCGGGATGCCGAGGCCGATGACCGGCATCAGGACGTCGGCGACGAGCGAGCTGACGACCTTGCCCACCGCCGCGCCGATGATGACGCCGATGGCCAGGGCCAGGGCGTTGGTCTTGAGCAGGAACGACTTGAATTCGTTGAGCATGACGACCTCCCTTCGGACACGCTGCGACTCGTGACTTCCGCGCCCCTCATAGTCCGGATGCGGTCTCCCGTCAAGCCCGCGAGGCGCCCCGAAGACGCGCCGGGCCGCGCCAGGCCGGGATGTGCCGCGCGCACGCCGGGCAGGCGGACCGCAGGCCCGACCCAGGGGCGGTGGCCGCGCCGGGCGCGCGGCGCGGGCGCTAGGCGCCCCCCGCGGGCGCCGGCTCGGCCACCCGTCCCGCCATGCCCCAGCGCGCGATGAGCGTCTCGGCCGCGAGCAGCACCAGCGCCGCGATCACGAACCAGGTCCACAGCTCGCGTCCGTAGCGCGCCTCGCGCACGCGGCCCGCCAGGTCCGCGCCGGGGCGGATGATCCGCGCGCGGCCGGAGGGGAACGCTCCGACCAGCGCGGGCTCGGGTGCGGCGCCGAGGTCCGATTCGCGCACCTCGGGATTGACCGCGAAGGTGCTGTGCACCTGTCCCGCGAGCAGCACGCGGTAGAGGCCGGGGGCGGCGAGCGGCTCGGACACCAGCCGCTCGCTGCCGGCGGCCGCGGTGAGCCGCGAGGGCACCTCGCGCCCGGCGGCGTCCTCGATCCGCCAGTTGCCGGTGCTCGCGGGGGCGCTGTAGCGCTCGCCGGGGGCGAGCGAGGCGGCGGCGGTGCCGCGTCCGAGCACGCGCATCGCCTGGTGGAGCAGCGGCAGGAAGGCGCCGCTCACCGGGAAGTCCGACGCGGACGGGTCGAGCGGTGCCGCGAACAGGAGCGCGTGGGGGGCCTCGACCAGCGCCGGGTGCGCGCGGTCGAATTCGAGCAGCGTGCGTGCGCCCGGCGCCACGCCGAAGGCGCGCACCGACCGGAAGCGCGCGTTGGAGAGCGGCTCGCCGGGCCGCGCCGGGAATCCCGCCAGCACCGGGTGGCCGGCCACGGCGCGCAGCAGCCGCCAGGCCGCGCCGGGCGGCGCCTGCTCGATCGGGCCGAGCACGCCGGCGTGCAGCTCGCTGAGCAGCGAGGCGTTCCAGAACGCGGTGTCCGCCCGCGCGCCCAGCACCACGAACAGGGCGCCGCTGGCGCGATAGAAGTCCAGCACCGCCTGCAGCTCGGTGGAGCCCAGACGATCGAGGTCGTTGAGCACCACGACGTCGGTGTCGTGGATGCGGCTGGCGAGAGCGGGGCCGGTTACCACCTCGACCGCCAGCCCCGAGGCCGGTGCCCCCGCCTCGAGCGCCAGCCGCAGCGCCGAGGGCGGGCCGTCCTCGCGCAGCAGCAGCCTCACCGTGCCCGAGCGGCCGGCGGCGAAATGGCGCCGGTTGTCGAGCGGCAACGCGTCGTCGGGGATGATCGCCACGCCCCCCTGGCCCGGGAGCTTCGACAGCGGCAGGAGCGTGGAGGTCTCGCCCCGCTCGGGAAGGTTCAGGAACCCGCGGCCGATCTCGGCATCGCCCTCGCTGTCGCGCGCCTCGACCGCGAGGTCGCCGGGGGTGGCGCCGAACGCGGCGGCGGTGACCTCGATCGCCGAGCCGGACTCGGTCGGGGCGAGCGAGGCCCCGGTGAGGCCGACGTTGGCGCGGCTCACCGGGGCGAGCGGGACCAGGTAGACGCGGGCCTCGGTCCACGGCCCGGGCGGTGCGGCCGGAACCGCCGCGGCGCCGGCCAAGCCGGGGGCGCCGAAGCCCGAGGCCTGGAAGTCGGAGATCCAGAACAGCTCGCGGTTGAGCGCGCGCGAGCGGCCCAGCGCCTGTGCGGCGAAGCGCAGCGCGGCGGCGTGGTCCGTGGTCTCGGCGGTGGGGACCAGCTCCTGGGTCGCGGCGCGCAGGCGCGGCAGGTCGGAGCTGGGCTCCGACGTCACCGGGCGCGGCGCGCGGTCGTAGGGGACGAGCAGCAGCTCGTCCTCGGGGCCGAGTGTGGTGAGCAGGTCCTCGATGACCCGCCGCGCCTGGAGCAGGAGCGTCCCGCCCCCCGGCGTGGCGCCGCCGCCGCCCGCTCCCATGCTGCCGCTCTGATCCACCAGCACCACGAGAGAGGTCGCCGCCCCGCTCGTGAGGCCGGCGGCGCCGCGCAGGGCGGGGCGGGCCATCGCCAGCGCCACGGCCATCACCGCCAGCGTGCGCAGCAGCAGCAGCAGCCACTGCTTGATCCGCAGGCGGCGGATCTCGCTGCGGTTCACCTCCGAGAGGAACTCCAGCGAGGGGAACCGGGTCTCGCGCGGGCGTCGCCGGGTGAAGAGGTGGATGAGGATCGGGATCGCGGCGGCGGCGAGCCCGAACAGGAACAGGGGATTGAGAAAGCTCACCGCGGATACTCCACGTAGCGCGCGAGGGAGTCGTCCCAGGTCTCGATGCGGGCGACGGGATGGATCTCCCAGCCGGTGAGGCGCTGCGTGCGACGATCCCGCGCCGTGAGCCCGTTCGCCACGTCATATTGAAAGTCGTAGAGCAGCCAGCCCGAGACCCGGACGCGCGCGGGGCCGCCGGGCCACGCGGTGAGCATGCCGCGGTCGGGGCGGAACGCGGCGGCCAGCTCCTCGTAGGTCCACCCCGGCGCGTCGCGCCGCCACCCCGCCGTGATCTCGGCGGTGACGTAGAGTCCGCGCAGCGAGTCCGGGAGCGGCGCCAACGGCTCGACCTCGAGGTGCACGTCGGCGTCGGGCGCGCGCAGCATGCCGGTGACGAAGCCCTCGAACGACACGCCGCGGCGCTCGAGCGGCGCGTAGCGCGCCAGCGTCTGCCCATGCGGGAGCGCCGCGAACTCGGCCATGCCGAACGGCGTCACCGAATCGGGGGCCGTGGCGCGGTCCTTCATCGCGCGCAGGTGGCGCTCCGCGGGTCCGGCGAAAGGCCCCTCGCCGAGCAGGTGGAGGTAGGCGAGGAAGGCTCCCAGCCCGAGCACCAGCGCCAGCGCCGCCGCGAACCGCAGGATCAAAGCAGCCTCGCCCGCTTCTCGAGGTAGGCGAGCAGGGCGCGGTCGAAGGGGGTGCGGGTATCGATCCGGACGTAGTCCACGCGCTGTTCCTGGCACTGCCGGCGGTAGTGCTCGGTCCACTCCGCCAGCCGCTGGCGGTAGCGGCGCGCGATCTCCCACGGCTCGGTCGTCAGCCGCTCGCCGCTCTCCATGTCGACGAAGGTCGCGGTGTCGGTGTAGGGGAATTCGATCTCGTCGGGGTCGAGGATATGGAAGACCACGACTTCGTGGCCGCGGTGGCGGAAGTGCTGGAGGCCGGAGAGCACTTCGGCCGGGTGGTCCATGAGGTCGGACATCAGGATCACCAGTCCGCGCCGCTTGATGCGCTCGGCCAGCTCGTGCAGGGCGGGGCCGAGCCGCGTGCGCCCGCGCGGCTCGGCCCCGCTGAAGACCTTGAGCAGGACGTCGAGGTGGGACCGCACCGCCCGCGCCGGGACGTAGTGGAGCGGGCGCTCCGCGAACAGCAGGGCGCCGACCGCGTCCTGTTGCTGGAGCATGAGGTAGGCGAGGGCCGCCCCCAGCGACTGCGCGTACTCGAGCTTGCTCATGGCCGCGCGCCGGGACCGGAAGCCCATCGATCCCGAGAGATCGAGCAGCAGGTGGCAACGCAGGTTGGTCTCTTCGGTGTATTGCTTGACCAGGTAGCGGTCGCTGCGCGCCCACACCTTCCAGTCGAGGTTCTTGAGCGGATCGCCCGGCATGTAGGGCCGGTGCTCGGCGAACTCCACGCTGAACCCGTGAAACGGGCTGCGGTGCATCCCGGAGATGAATCCCTCGACCATGAGCCGCGCCCGCACGTCGAGGTGGTCGAGCCGCGCCACGACCGCGGGGTCGAGCATGGCGCGGCCCTCGGCCGAGCCGCGGGCGATGCCGCGATCGGGCTGGGCGCCGGAGGCCGAGCGCGGGGCGCCGGCGCTCACGGGATCAGTCCCGCCATGCGGTCCACACCATCTCGTCGGTGTCCTTCTCCAGCGGGCGGCCGTCGAATCCGCCGCGCACCTCCCAGCGCGAGAACCCGGCGATCCTGAGCAGCAGCTCCATCTCGGGCCTCCACACCCAGCGCATGCGGAACGCCAACCGCCGCGTATTGCCGACGTAGCCGCGCGCGTCGGACTCCTGCACTTCGCGCTCGACCGCGACGAGCTGGTTCACGCGATCGTAGGTCGGGCGGTCCCAGGCGACCACCGGCAGCCCGGTCTCGGGATGCACGGTCTCGATCGTCGCGCGCGGCTCGTCGCCCGCGTTCGCGATGACGTCGAAGCTCGGATGGAACACGTTGAAGAGGAGCGATCCGCCCGAGTCGAGGTGCTCGCGCATGCAGCGCAGCGCGCGCAGCTGATCGTCGGCCGTGAGCATGTGCTGGAACGCGCGGAACGGGACGGTGACCAGCGCGTAGCGGCGGGGCATGGTGAAGTCGCGCATGTCGGCCTCGAACACCCGCGGGGCGAGCCCGCGCGCCCTGGCCTTGCGCCGCAGGCCGTCGAGCATCGGCGCGTGGACGTCGAGCCCGTCGATGTCCACGCCGGCCTCGAGCGTCGGAAGCAGCACGCGGCCGGTGCCGCAACCCACCTCCAGCACCGGGCCCTTGGCGCGCTGCGCCGCGGCGACGTAGAACGCGACGTCGTCGGCGAGGTGGCCGTAGAGCAGATCGTAGAGTTCGGGCTCGGCGTAGTACTCGGCGGTCGGGTCGCGGCTCATGGGATCACGCGGTCCCGCGACCGCCGGCCCCGGCGTGGCGGCCCTTCCACAGCCAGTAGACCGGGAAGCCGACGGCGGCGACGATCACCCCGGCGGCGGCGCGCCAGCCGGAGGAGCTCAAGTCGCTGGCGATCAGGGCGACGGTGACGGCGATGAACAGGATCGGCGTCAACGGGTAGAGCGGCGTGCGGTAGGTCGGGGCGGCGAGCGTGCCGGCGGCCTCCCGGCGGCGCTGGACGAAGATCGCGGCGGTGGTGAGGCCGTAGAACAGCCACGACGTGGTGACGAACCAGCCCGAGACGTCCTCGAAGCCGCGTGCGAACCACAGCCACACGCACGACAGCACCGCCTGCAGCCACAGCGCGGGACCGGGCGAGCCGCGGCCCACGTCCACGCGCGCCAGCGGCCGCCACAGCAGCCCGTTGGCGGCCATCGCGATCGTCACCCGCGGCCCGGTCAGGACCGCGCCGTTGATGGTGCCGAAGGTGCTCACCGCCACCAGCACCGCGAGCGCGCGCCGGCCCCATTCGCCGAGCACGCGGCCGACGGTCTCGGACCCCACCGCCTCGTAGGTGCGCACCTCGGCCGGGCTCAGGATGTGGTAGTAGGCGAGATTGGTGACCACGTAGATCGCGATGACCAGCACCGTCCCCCACACGATCGCGATCGGCAGGGTGCGCTCCGGACGCAGCACCTCGCCGGCGACGTAGGTCGAGTCGGTCCAGCCGTCGTAGGCGAACAGGATCGGGATCATCGCCAGCACCAGCGCGATCATGATCGGCCGCGGCGCCGCGGCGGCGCGCGTCACCTGGTCGACCGCCGCACCCGCATGGGGCAGCGCGAACGCCGCCACGCACAGCGCGAGGATGCCGATCACCTTCGCGGTGGTGAACAGCTCCTGGGTGCGGGCGCCCTCGCGCACCCCCAGCCAGTTGACCAGCGTCAAGAGCAGGATCGCGGCGAACCCGACCGGCAGCTCGGCGCCCTTGGGCAGGTGGATCGCCTCGCAGAAGTACAGGGCGAAGACGCTGGTGATCGAGGCGATCACGGTGGGCTTGATCACCCACAGACTGGCCCAGCCGAAGACGAAGGCCCACGCGTCGCCGAAGGCCTCGCGGATGAACACGTAGAGGCCGCCGGTGCGCGGGTGGGTGACCGCCAGCTCGGCGAGCACCAGCGAGCCGGAAAGCGACAGCGCGCCGCCGAGGATCCACGCGAAGAGCACCAGCGGCACACTCGCGATCTCCTGGGCGACCGAGTGGGGCGAGCGGAAGATGCCGGAGCCGATGATGTTGCCCACCGTGATCGCGGTGGCGGCGTAGAGCCCGATCTGGCGCTTGAGCTCCACGTCCTGGTGCGTGGGAACCGCCGCCGCCGTGGGCATGGATCCTCTCCGGGGTTCTAAGGTGCGCCCGCCGTCCGGCGGAAGGGTGCGCGCCCCCCGCGGCGCCCACGGCGGGCGGTGACTTACTCGGCCGGCACGTGCTGGAGTAGATCCTGGATGATGCGCTCGGGCTTCACGCCCTCGGCCTCGGCGGTGAAGTTGGTGACGATGCGGTGGCGCAGCACCGCCGGGGCCACCGCGCGCACGTCCTCGATCCCCGGCGCGAAGCGACCGTGGAGCACCGCACGGGTCTTGGCGCCGAGCACCAGGTACTGCGAGGCGCGCGGGCCCGCCCCCCACGACACCCATTGGCGGGCGAAGTCCGGCGCGTCCTCCCCGCCGCGGGTCGCGCGTGCCAGGCGCACCGCGTAGCGGACCACGTGCTCCGAGGCCGGCACCCGGCGGATCAGGCGCTGCAGCTCGAGAATGTCGGCGGCACCCAGCACCCGCTCGATCCTGGCCTCGTAGGAGGAGGTGGTGGTGGCGACGATCTTCTCCTCCTCGGCCTGGCTCGGGTAGTCCACGCGCACGTTGAACATGAAGCGGTCGAGCTGTGCTTCCGGCAGCGGGTAGGTGCCTTCCAGCTCGATCGGATTCTGGGTGGCGAGCACGAAGAACGGCAGCGTGAGCTTGAAGGTCTGCCCGCCGGCCGTGACCTCCTTCTCCTGCATCGCCTGGAGCAGCGCCGCCTGGGTCTTGGGCGGGGTGCGGTTGATCTCGTCGGCGAGCACGATGTTGGCGAACACCGGCCCTTCGATGAAGCGGATCGAGCGCTTCCCGGTGGCGTGATCCTCCTCGAGGATGTCGGTGCCGGTGATGTCGCTCGGCATCAGGTCGGGCGTGAACTGGATGCGGCTGAACTTGAGGTCCAGGAGCCGGGCGAGGCTCGAGATCAGCAGCGTCTTGGCGAGCCCCGGGACCCCGACCAGCAGCACGTGCCCGTTGGCGAACAGTGCCGTGAGGAGCTGCTCGATCACGTCGTCCTGCCCGACGATGACCTTGCGCAGCTCGGTCACGATGCGCTCGCGGGCGAGCTTGAGGGTCTCGACGGCCTTGAGATCGGAGGTGCCGGTTTCCAGGGTCACGAGGGTCCTCGAACGCAGGCCGGGGTGGGTGCCGAGCGCGGCCGGAGTGGGCGCGCGCGCGGAAAGTCGGGAAAGCCTAGCACGCCCGCCCGGTGGAGGGAATGCGCGCGGGGCGGGGCGGCGTGCGCGGGGCGCGGCGGCCGGCGTCGGTCCGGCCGCTCGCGGCTTCGCGCCGGGCGGGCCGCAGCCGACCCGCCTCGCCCCTCTCAGCGCCCCGCGCGCAGCGTGAGCCGTGCCACCCGCGTGCGCGGACCGGTGGCCTCGTGCTCCGCCCAGCAGGCCACCGCGTGGCCCGGATCGAGGCCGGCGATCGCGCCGTCGGTCGCGTCGGCGCCGAGGAAGCACCACGGCGTGAGGCTGCCGTCGGAACGGAGTGCCCGCACGGCGAGCACGGTGCGGGTCGAGTCGTCGAGCGGCCGGCCCTCGACCCCGATCAGGGTGGTCTCCCCGAGGGCCGCGAGCCGCGGATGGCTCGCGCCGGAGAGGCTGTCGTTGAGACCGCGCTTGACCCCGGCGAGCCCGCTCTCCGGCCGCCACGGCGCCACGTACACGCCGGGCGGATCGGCCCCGGTGTACCAGGCGTAGTGCCCGCCCGCGGGACCGTTCCAGGTCAGCGCCGAGCCCACCGCCGGACAACCGGCGAGCTTCCAGCCGTCCTCGGAGATCATGGCGTCGAGCGCGAACTGCTCGCCGCCGCGCAGCAGCACCGCGATCGCCGGGTCGCGAACGTCGTCCATGGCACTCCGGTAGGCGATCGCCACGCGTCCCGCGCTGTCGCTGAGCGCCACGGGGCGGCAGCAGGGGCACATCGCGTCGGTGAGCATGCGGTTGTCGGACCAGTTCTGCCCGCCGTCGGGGCTCACGGCGTAGAAGATCGCCGCCCGCGTCGGCTCCTCCCCGGTCGCCGGCAGCTCGCGCTCGTCCATCCACGCGGCGAACAGCGAGCCGTCGGGCAGGAAGGCCAGCGCCGGGAACCCGTGGAAGGCCTGCTTGGGATCCTCCAGGTCGTCGTTCACGATCGCCATCGGGCTCAGCGTGCGCCCGCCGTCCCCGCTGCCGCGGACCGCGATGTCCGCCGCGTGGGCGTCGCCCTCGCGCCGCTCGACCCAGGCCACCGCCAGCCGCCCGGCGGCGCCGAAGACCGCCTGCGGCCGGCCCTCGGGGAACGAGTTCACGCTGCCGGGGCGGGGGTTGACGCGCTGCGGCGCTTCGAAGGTGGTGCCGCTGTCCTGCGAGACGGAGAGCCAGAGGTCCTTCCCCCCGCTCGAGTCGCGGGTGACGAAGGTGAGTGCGACCCGGCCGTGGGAGTCGGCGGCCAGCGCCGCGTCGCGGGCGCCGAGGGCGGCGAGGAAGGTAGGGGTGACCTCGCGCACGCCGACCCAGTCGCCGGGCTTCCTCCCCGCGCCGCAGCCGGCGACGCACGCGACCAGCAGCCACCCGGCCACGAGTGCCAGCCTATTCGATCCGGACCACCCGTCCATTCGCGGTTCCCGCCTTTCCCTCGCAGCGCACCAGGTAGATCCCCGGGCGCACGTTCCGGCCG
>Ga0154739_1112_pt2 | contig 16472 bp, 11 predicted proteins | sample Rifle2008BG16ft_FD_105747 | JGI IMG/M metagenome (GOLD analysis project Ga0154739, IMG submission 105747) | Candidatus Eisenbacteria bacterium RBG_16_71_46 | reverse complement strand
TGCTCGAACGCTTGGGCCTACGTCTGCCGGAGCGGCTCAGGATCCCGCAGCGGATTGCCAAAATGTAGTGCCAACTCGAGGGGCAAAAACCGGCTAAGTTGTTGAAAGGTCGAGAATCGGTTCCTTGAACTGCGGAAGTTGGGCTAGAATCCCGATCGTGTCCGATGCCGCAGGGGCGCGCGCCGCTCGTGTGCCCGGACGAGGGCGCGCGAACGGGCAAGCGGCTGGCGGCTCCGGACGTCCGCTGTGCTTGACCGTGCCCGAATCGCGCCGATCGATTGAAGGCTCCTCCGCGGCCCATCCCCTCCCGCGACGCGCGACGTGATCCGGAACGATTTCGAAAGCCGGCATGCGCTTCCACGCGGGAGGCGATCCCCCGGAGGATCGCGCCGAGCCGAGGAGCGTGGGACGGGATCGGAGCCGCGCTTCGAACTCGTCGGTTTCCATCGGCGAGGAAAGGAGTTCCACATGTTCAGATGTAGCGCAGTTTGGCTCGGGGCTGCAGCCCTCCTTTGCTGTGCCGTGGCTGGCCCCGTCATGGCCGACATCATGGTCCTCGATGGCGACGACGTCTCCGACTGGGCCCGGGTCCTGTCTACCAGTTCGTGGAAGCACCGCGACGCTTGTCTCCATCCCAACGGGCTCCTCAAGTTCGACCTCGACTGGAAGTGGCCCGTCCTCGAGATCCTCGACGCCAAGCTCTACCTGTTCGTGGAGAAGACCGAGCCCGGCGCCGCCATCGAGCTCTGGCACGTCCAGGACGACTCGTGGAGCTATGGCCAGTCGGATCCGGAAGACCTGTGGAACTGGCCGGTCTGGCACTCGATCGGCGTCATCGGCTTCGCCGACACCGCCTCCTTCTCCATGGACGTCACTCAGCACCTGCGCGAGGAGCTGCTCGCCCGGGACGCGACGTTCTCGATCAAGATAACGGCGGCGGGCAACCCCTACCCCGACATCCGGATCTCGTCGCCCCTGGCGCCGATCCAGCGGATGCGGCCGCGCATCGTCGTGGAGTTCGTCGGCCCGCTGGCCACGCCCCCGGTCCCCGATCTGGCGGTTTCGACCGCGGACCTCCGCCTCGCCCCGATGCGCCCGGCCCCCGGAGACAGCGCGAACCTGCAGGCCTGGGTCCGGAACATCGGTCCCGGCGATGCCTGGAACGTGCCGGTCTCGTTCTCGGATGGGCCTCCGGGCTTGGGTCAGCCGATCGGCACGGCGGTCGTTCCTCATCTGCCCGCGGGAGGCGGTACGGCCGCTGCCGCCGTGAGCTGGACCGCGGTGCGCGGCCTGCGGGAGCTGTACGTCACCGTCGATCCGCAGAACACGATCGGTGAGACCGACGAGACCAACAACAGCGACTTCCGCAGTTTCCTGGTGGCCGACCGCGAGGCCGGCACCGACGTCATCGAGAACGTCGAGAGCTTCGAGTACCCCGGCCTGCGCGCCTGGCACACCGACTTCGACGTCCCCAAGCAGTTCACCTATCCCGGGCCCAAGAGCTTCTACCTGAATCGCTCGGGTGCGGAGGCCTACCACGGGGACTACTCGCTGGAGATGTTCCTCGACGGGACCGCCGACGACGGCACCCTCTGGATCGAGAGCGCGGTCCCGGTGGATCCCTACCGCTGGGTGGACGTCGAGGTCGATTTCGAGCTGTTCCGCTACTACGCCGACATCGCCTTCCAGCCGGTCGTCGCCGTGAGCGTCCTCGATCCCGAGGTTGAGCGGGATTTCACGGTCCTGCCCGTGGGTCCCCAGGTGGGTTGGACGCTACACTCCCGCGACGCGTCGCTCTTCACCGGACCCTACGACATGGTGCATGTCGCGGTCGGGCTGACCGTCACCTGGGAGACGCCGGGGACGTTCTACCTGGATCTGGTGCGCACGCGGGCGATCCCGAAGACCGTCGCCGTGGACCTGCCCGCCGCGACCGGCGCCCGATCCACGGCCCTCTTGTCGAACCGCCCGAACCCGATGGGTCCGCTGACGACGATCGCCTTCCGCCTCGCTCAGGCGAGCCCGATCTCGCTTCGCGTGTTCGACACCTCGGGGCGCCTCGTGGCGACGCTTCGGGAGGGGACGGAACGGGAGGGGTTCCACGAGGTGCACTGGAACGGAACGGACGACAACGGAACAGCCGTGCCCTCGGGGGTCTACTTCTATCGCCTGGAAACCCCGCTGGAGGTGGAGAGCCGGAAGCTCCTGCTGGTCCGCTAGGCTCCGTTTGAAAACGCCCGAGGCTTAAGTTGCGCGGTCGGCTGCTCGCTCCAACGTGGCCCATAGGCGACGATTCCGCTCGTCGCTCGACCACGACGCCTTGCCCTCGGACGTTTTCAAACGGAGCCTAGCGCGACGGCCGCGAGTCGCCCGCTCGCCTGGGGCGGGCGGGCCGGCGGCCCCCCTGAAGCCGGGGCGGCATTCGGCCGATAACCCCGATCTCGAAGGTGTCAGGGGTCGCGATTCCGGCATCCCGCCCGGGCCCGCGTGCGACGTCACGCCTCCGACGCCCACGGAGAACCCGGCATGTCCAAGCGGCGCACGAAGATCGCCAAGCGGCTGCGCTCCCTGATCGCGCCTCTCGCGCTCAAGGTGATCAGCAACCGCATCTTCCTGATCTTCCTTTCGTTGTGCGCGCTCGGTTTCGTCGTCGGGCGCCACGGCTTCCATTCGCCTCCGCCGATTCCCTACGAAGATCTGTTCGACAACATGGACGTGTATTCCTACCGCGAGGCCCCGGCCGACTCGGTCACCCACGTGGTGGTCGAGCTGAACGCCGGCGGGCATCCGTTCCGCGAGTACGACATCGACTCGCGCCGATTCTCGGCGCCGAAACAGGGCAGCCGTTACGTCCGGTCGGTGGGCGGCACGCGCTACCGCCCGCTGCGGCTGCGGGGTCACGCCGCGCAGGGCTTCTGGCTCGAGCTGCCCGATTCCCTGAGCCCGGGGGCGGGCGAGGGTCAGTTCGACCAGCTCTACCAGCGCAGCCTGTCGTTCGTGCGCCCGCTGGGCGTGGTGCGCACGGCGCTGGGCATCCTCTCCGGGTATTCGGTCGGCTACCACCTGGCGACGTGGGAGGGTTCTCTCGGCAATCCCGCCATGCAGGCACGCATCATGGACACGCCGGGGATCGGTCGCGCCATCGCGCGCGAGGCCTGGCGCCGCGTGCTGCTCGAGCCGGTGCTCATGGGGGACGGGACCGACATCGAGGTGTTCGGCGCCACGCACGACAAGCAGCGGGTCTACACGAACTTCTTCAAGCTCGCGCTACGCGACAGCGACGATTTCGTTCCGCGCGAGGTCGCGCGGCTGGCCGCGGCCGGGCAGCTCGAGTTTTCCCGCGCGATGGCGGCCTTCGCCGGCGCGGTCGATCACGCGCAGGAGGACAACCGCGAGCTGTCGTCGGACGACTTCCGCGCGATCGAGGTGTGGGCCCGCATGCTCTACGGCCGCGGGCACTGGGCGCGCCACGTCGCGCCGGCCGCCTCCGAGGAGCGGTCGATGTATCTCGGAGCGCTCACCTATTACGGACTGGCGCCGGTCACGCCCGACCAGGCGCGCATCTGGATCGGGCCGCGGGTACTGGTGCAGTACGGCGAGGTGGACGGGTTCGTGGCCGACGACATCCCGGCCACGGCGCTGGGCTGCCCGCTCTCGTGGCGGCGGCGGCTGATCCCCGACACCACCGCAACCGGCGCGGACGCCTGGGCGTTGCGCTGGGTGGACCAGAGCACGATGGGCATCGCCCAGCTGATGCCGGTGTGGAAGGCGCTCCGGCGGGGCTTGCCGTTCCTGCACCCGCGGCCGCGAATCTAGCTGAAGCCCGGGGGCTCCTTCCGCAAACGCCCGAGGGCAAGGCCTCCCGGTCGCGCGACGAGCGGAGTCGTGGCCTCATGGCCACGTCGGAGCGAGGAGCCGACCGCGCAACGCGGCCATCGGGCGTTCTCAGACAGAGCTTAGCGCGATCGCACCGCCGCGGGCTGGGGTCCGCGCACCGGCTGGGCGATGGGCGCCGGCTCCTCGACCGGCGCCGGCCGCATCGCGGGAATGCGCGCGATCGGCTCCGCGGTGACCAGCACGTTGTAGTCGGGCTCGCCCGAGACCGGGTCGAAGCGCCGCGGGATGAGCACGTTGACCTCGGGCCAGTAGGCCTGCAGGTGTCGCGGCTTCATCGGCGCCAGGCGCGCGATGCCGACCCATTCGGCGAAATCCGAGCGCAGGCGGATCTCCTCGCCGTTGCGCACGCCGATCCGCTCCGCGTCCTCGCCGTGGATCAGGACGTCGCGCCGGCCCTTGCTGCCCATGAGGGAATCGCGGTCGCCGTGGTGGATGCTGTTGAACTGCTTGCCGCGCCGGGTGGTGAGGTAGAACCAGCCGGGCGGGATCTCGACCCGGGGGATCGGCACGGGCGAGAACCGCGCGCGGCGGCCGGGCATGTGGGCGAAGCCGTCGGCGAACAGCCGCTCGCCGCCCCACTGCACCCACTGGCCCTCGCGCTCCAGCGTCTCGATGCCGGCGTAGAGCGGCATGGCGCGGGCCATCTCCTCGCGGATCTCCGGCGGCCCGCTCCACGCGAGGAGCGGGCCCAGCTCGGGCCGGGCGGCCGCGGCCACCGCGACCGGGATCCGCCATTCGGGCCAGGCCTCGGCGATGCGTGGGCCCTCGATCTCGGGGGTGAAGCGGATGCGCCGCTCGGTGCTGGTCGCCGTGCCCCCGCCCGGGGTCTCGTAGCGGGTCTGCGCCGGCAGCACGATCACGGTCTGCCCGGGCAACAGGGACGAGGTGTTGAGCACGATGTCCTGGTGGAGTCGCAGCTTCACCCGCGACAGCGCATCGTTCATGTACGCGGTGTCGGGCATGGTCTCGAGCAGGTTGCCGCCGAGCGAGTAGAGAAGGTCGATCTCGCCGCGGTGCGCGGCTTCGAGCATCTGCAGCGTGCGGTGGCCGCGCCACGCGGGCAGCGGATGCCGCCACAGCGTTTCGAAGCGGCGGCGATCCTGCTCGTCGGCCACCAGGAACCCGCCCGGATACTTGTCGGGATCCACGCCGCACTCACCGCCGCCCTGCACGCCCGAGTGGCCGCGGATCGGCATGATGCCGCACTTCTCGCGCCCCAGCATGCCGCGGGCGAGGGCGAGGTTCACCACCGCCTTGACGTTGTCCACGCCGAAGCGGTGCTGGGTGAGGCCCATGCTGTAGACGAAGACCGCGGTCTTGGCCCCGGCGTACTGGTCCGCGAAGCGCGCCATGTCGGCGCGTTCGAGCCCGGCCGCGTCCTCGATCTCGCGCCACGACAGTGCTGCGACCATCGCCTTCAGCTCGTCGAACCCGGCGGTGTGACGCTCGATGAAGGCGCGGTCGCAGGTGTCGCGCTCGATCAGGTGCTTGAGCGCGCCGTGCAGGAAGGCGACGTCGCCGCCCACCGCGACCTGGAAGAAATCATCCGCGAGCCGGGTGCCGAACAGGGCGCTGCGCAGATCGCTCGGCACCCAGTAGCGCTCGAGGCCGGGCTCGCGCATCGGGTTCACCACCAGGATCCGCGTGCCGCGGCGCTTGGCCTGCATCAGGTACTTCATCGTCACCGGTTGGTTGTTGGCGAGGTGGGAGCCGAGGATCACCACCAGGTCCGAGCCGATCATGTCCTTGAGCGAGCAGGTGGGGGCGGGGACACCGAGGGTGTCCTTGAGCCCCGACACGCTCGCGGCGTGGCACAGCCGCGCGCACAGGTCGAGGTGATTCGACCCCAGGAGGCGCGCGGTCTTCTGGAACGCGTAGTAGGTCTCGTTCACCAGCCCGCGCGAGGTGGCGAAAAATCCCATGCGCTCGCCCGGGACCTCGCGCAACGCCTCGCCGATGATCCCGAGCGCCTCGTCCCAGGCCAGGCGGTGGAGGCGGTCGCTGCCGGCGCGGTGGATCAGCGGGAACGGCAGCCGCCCCAGCCGGTGGAGGTCGGGGTTGCGCATCGCGCGCAGCGGGCCGACGTCGCGCAGCCGCTCCTCGGGGATCGGTCCCATGGTGTTCAGGCGCAGGAGCCGCAGGCGCGTCATGCAGAGGTGGACCCCGTCGATGACGTCGTCGCGCAGGCCGCGCGGTCCGAGCGAGCAGCCGTCGCACACGCCGCGGGTGAGGATGCGCCAGGCGTAGGGCAGGTTGTCGCGGTTCTCCCAGGCCACCTGCGCCATCTCGAAGTAAGGCCGCGGGCGCGGATGTCGGCCGGGACCGAAGGGGATCAAGTCGCGCAGGCGGAAGCGGCCACCGCTGCTGGTCAGGGGGGTCGAACCCATGGGACCAGAGACTACCCCCATGGCGCGGGGGGCGGCAATGCTCGCGGCGGGCCGGGTGCAGCTCGTCTCCGTTCCGGGCCGCGCGCTGCGGCTCCGCCGTCCCTGGCTCCCGCCGCAGCGCGTCGGGGCACGCTCCGCTCCTGCTCCGCGTGCCCCTCCAGCGGCCCGGAACGGAAACGAGCTGCACCCGCGGGACGCGGCGGGACGCGGCTGGACAGAAGCGCCCGGAGAGGATGTACTGGCGGTGTCGCGCGCCCGTCCGGCGGCCCTGGAGCCGCGGGCGCCGTCGCCCCACACTCGACATTCGACCAGGAGCGCTTCCGTGAACTACCGCACGCTCGGCCGCACCGGACTCAAGGTCTCGGAGATCTCGCTCGGCTCGTGGACCACCTACGGCGGCTCGGTGGACGAGAGCGACGCGGTGCGGATCGTCCACCGCGCCTTCGAGCTGGGCATCAACCTGTTCGACACCGCCGATGTCTACGTCCGCGGGGCGGCCGAGAGCGTGCTCGGCAAGGCGCTGCACGGTCTGCCGCGCGAGCAGCTGGTGATCGCGACCAAGGTGATGGGCCGCGTGTGGGACGGGCCGCTCGGCGCGGGGCTCTCGCGCAAGCACATCTTCGACGCCATGGACCAGAGCCTGCGGCGCCTGGGCGTGGACTACGTGGATCTCTACCAGGCCCACGCCCCGGACAAGGGCACGCCGATCGAGGAGACGCTGCGCGCCTTCGAGGATCTGGTGCGCGCCGGCAAGGCCCGCTACGTCGGCTTCTCGAACTTCGACCACCAGCCGCCGCTCGCCCGCAAGGCGCTGGCGCTCCAGAAGGCCAACGGCTGGGACGGCTTCGTCTCGAGCCAGCCGCGCTACAATCTGCTCGACCGCCACATCGAGCCGGAGCACCTCGGGTTCTGCCGGCGCAACGGCATCGGGCTCATCGTCTACTCGCCGCTCGCCCAGGGCGTGCTCACCAACAAGTACGCGGGCGGTGCCTCGCCCGAGGGCAGCCGGGCGACCGGCGCGTTCGCGCACTTCCTCACCGCCGAGAAGGCGATGACGCCGCAGAACGTCGCCGCCGCCGAGCGGCTGGCGGCCTGGGTGGCCAAGCGCGGCCTGCCCGGCACGGCACCGGTGGCGCTGGCCTGGGTGCTGCGGCGGCCCGAGGTCTCGAGCGCAATCATCGGCGCGAGCCGGGTGGAGCAACTGGAGGAGAACCTCCGCGCGCTCGAGCTGTCGCTGTCGGCGGCCGACTGGCGCGAGGCGGAGGCCGCGGTCGCCGGCCGCCGCCGCGCGCGCCCGAAGCCGGCGCCCCGCAAGGCGCGTCGCGGCCGGTAGACGCGGGTGACCTGCGCGGCCGGCGTCCGATGCTATAGTCGCCCGCGGTGAACCAACCGACGGTGATCGTCGTGGGAGCCGGCGTCGCCGGCCTCGCATGCGCGCGGGAGCTGTCCCGGCGCGGCGTGCCCGTGCGGGTGCTCGAGCGGGCGCGGGGCGTGGGCGGCCGCTGCGCCACGCGCCGTGTCGCCGGCGACCAGCCGGTGGACCACGGCGTGCCGTTCCTCCACGCCGCCTCGGGCGAGTTCCGGCAGGCGTTCGACGAGCTGGATCCGGCGGGCAAGATCCCGGGCTGGCCGCGGCGCGTGCGCCAGCCGAAGCTCGCCTGCCAACCCGGGGCGTTCAATCCCGGGCGCCGGCGCCAGGCCCGCCGCGAAGGCTTGAGCGCCTTCCCCAAGCATCTGGCGCGCGGTCTCGAGGTGGAGTTGAACCGCACCGTGCGCGCGCTGCGCGACGGCGAGGGCGAGGTGGCGGTGGAATTCGAGAATGGCGAACATCTCGCCGCCCGCTTCGTGGTGCTCGCCTGCGCGGTGGACCAGAGCCTGGCGCTGGCCGCCCCCTGCGTGGCGGACTGGTCCGGCGCGCGGGGGGCGCTCGAGGCGATGCGCGCCATCCGGCCGATCCGCACGCTCACCGTGATCGCCGGCTACGGGCTCGACGTCCCGGAGCCGCCCTTCGACATCTGGTATCCCATCGAGACCACCATGCTCCACACCATCTCGCACGATTCGGCCAAGCGTACCGCGCCCAGCTCGCGCGTGCTCGTGCTCCAGGCGCGGCCGCGCTACTCCGAGGAGTACCTGGAGCGTCCGGCGGAGGAGTGGCGGGACGAATTGGTGTGGGAGGCGGGCGAGCTGCTCGGGGCGTGGGCCGCACGGCCGGCGTGGACGCAGACCCACCGCTGGCGCTCGGCGCGGGTGCGACCCGCCGAGCTGCTCGGCGAATCGCCGGTGTTCGAGTCGCCGCGCGGTGGGCGGGTGGTGGTGATCGGCGACGCCTTCGCCCGCGACCCCGGGCTCGAGGGCGCCTACATGAGCGGTATCTCGGTGGGCGAGCAGGTCGCCACGCTGCCCAGCGTGCGGGAGAGCCGGGCGTGAGCGCGCGCCGCGCGCGCCCCGCATCGACGCCGGGGGCCACCCCAACGGCCGCGCGGCGCCGGAGCGCCCGCCGTACCCCTGCCCCGTTCGCGTTCGCGCTCGTGGCCGTGGTGCTGCTGCTCGCCGCGGGCAGCGGGGAGGCGGCGCGGCGCACGCCGTTGCGGGTGTTCGCCGCCGCGTCGCTGCGCGAGAGCTTCGAGGCGCTGGGGCGGGAGTTCGAGGGCGCGCACCCGGAGATCCAGGTGGAGTTCGAGTTCGCCGGCACGGCGGTGCTGCGCGCCCAGATCGAGCGCGGGGCGCCGGCGGACGTGTTCGCCTCGGCCGACGAGTCCCACGCGCACGCCCTCGCAGCCGACGGCCTGATCGAGTCGCCGCGCGTCTTCGCCCACAACCGCATGGTGGTGATCACGCCGCCCGGCGGGCGGGTGCGCACGCTCGCCGATCTCGCGCGTCCGGGGCTGCGCCTCGTGCTCGCGGGCCGCGCGGTGCCCGCCGGCCGCTACGCGCGTCGCGCGTTGGCGCGCATGGACTCGAGCGGCAGCTTCCCGCCGCGGTTCCGTTCCCGGGTCGAAGCCAACGTGGTGAGCGAGGAGACCAGCGTGCGCGGGGTGCTGGCCAAGGTCGCCCTCGGGGAGGCCGACGCCGGGCTGGTCTATGCCACCGACGCGCGCGCCTCGCGCACGCCGGTCCGCGCGATCGAGATCCCCGACCGCTGGAACGTGACCGCCGCCTACCTCATCGCGCCGACCGCCCGCGCGCGTGGGAACCGTGGGGCGCAGGCGTTCGTCCGTGCGGTGCTGGGCGCGCGCGGACGCACGCTCCTGCGCCGCCACGGCTTCCTCGACTGACGTGGCGAACGCACCCGACGCCCGCCACCGGCGCCGCGAGGGTTTCGGCCCCCTGTGGCTCGGCTCGCTCGGGCTGGTGCTGCTGATCGCGATCCCGATCGCCTCGCTGCTGTTCACGCTGAGCCCGGCGACCTGGCTCGAGCAGCTGGGCTCGCCGATGGCGCGGCGCGCGCTCGGGCTCACGCTGCTCACCACCGCGATCTCCACCGCATTGTGCGTGGTGCTCGGGCTGCCGGTCGCCTACCTGCTCGCGCGCTTCGATTTCCGCGGGCGCGACACGGTCGCCACCCTGCTCGACCTGCCGCTGACCGTGCCGCCGGTGGTGGTCGGCCTCGCCCTGCTGCTCGCCTTCGGGCGCCAGGGGTTGGTGGGGCGCCACCTCGAGGCGTGGGGCGTGCAGATCGCCTTCACCCGCGTGGCCGTGGTGCTGGCCCAGGTCGCGATCGCGAGCCCGTTCTTCGTCAAGGCCGCCCGGGCCGGCTTCGAAGCCGTGGACGAGCGGCTCGAGAGCGCGGCGTGGAGCCTCGGCGCCGGACGCTGGCGCGCCTTCTGGACCGTGGCGGTCCCGCTGGCGCTGCCCTCGCTGCTCGCCGGAACGGTGCTGGCCTGGGGGCGCGCGCTCTCGGAATTCGGCGCGACGATGATGTTCGCCGGCAACTTCCCCGGCCGCACCCAAACCCTGTCGCTGGCGGTGATGAGCGCGATGGAGAGCGACCTCGGCACCGCCGTCGCGATCGCCTCGATCTCGCTGGCGCTGGGCGTCGTCGCCCTGTTCGGCGCTCGCGCGCTCGCGCGGCGCTTCGGCGCGCCGGGGTTCTGAGGTGACCGCCCAAGCGGCGCGCGCGCCGGCGGCGGGCGCGGCGGTGACCGCCCGCGGTCCCGATGGCCTGGTCTTCGAGGCGCGGATCGAGCTGGGCGGGTTCCTCCTCGACGCCGGCTTCTCGGTGGGGCCGAAGGAGCGCGTCGCGCTGGTGGGGCCGAGCGGCGCGGGCAAGAGCACGGTGCTCCATCTCGTCGCCGGGCTGCTGCGCGCCGACCGCGCGCGCATCACGCTCGCGGGCCAGATCCTGTGCGACACCGCGCGCGCCGTGGACCTGCCACCGCACGCACGGCGCGTGGGCCTGGTGTTCCAGGACGGCGCCCTGTTCCCGCACCTCTCGGTGCGCGACAACGTCGCCTACGGGGCGCGCGCCCGCGGCGGGCGCGCGGCCGAGGTGCGCGCGACCGTCGAGCGCTGGCTCGAGCGGCTGCATCTGGTCGAGCTCGCGGCCCGCCGCCCGGCGCAGCTCTCCGGCGGCCAGCGACAGCGCGTGGGGCTGGCGCGCGCGATCGTCTCGGGGGCGCGCGTCCTGCTGCTCGACGAGCCCTTTGGATCGCTCGACGTGCTCACGCGCGACGCGGTCCGCGCCGAACTGCGCGCATTCCTCGACGAGGTCGGGCTGCCGACGCTCACCGTGACGCACGATGCGGTGGACGCGCGCGTGTTCGGCGACCGGCTGGTGGTGCTGGATCACGGGCGGGTGGTGCAGGAGGGCCGCTGGGAGGACCTCGCGGCCGAGCCGCGCGGGGCATTCGCCGCCGAGCTGGCCGGGCTCAACCTCTACCGCGTGGCGCTCGCCCGCGGCAGCGGGCTGCGCGAGGCGCGCGTGGGCGGGGTGGCGCTGCACGTGCTGGCGGAGGGCCTGGCCGGCGAGGTCTACGCGGCGTTCGCGCCCGGCGAGGTGGCGCTGTCGCGCGAGCGCCCGGCGGGCTCGCCGCAGAACGTGCTGCGGGCGCGGGTGACGACGCTGCTGCCGATGAGCGACCGGGTGCGGATCCGGCTCGACGCGGGGATTCCGATCACGGCGGAGGTGACGCGCGAGGCGCTCGCCCGGCTCGGCCTCGAGCCCGGCGTCGAGGTCTGGGCGTCGGTCAAGGCCACCGCGATCCGCGTCTACCCGTAGCCGCCGTTCGCAAACGCCCGAGGGCTGCGGAGCGCGGGCCGCTCGATCGGGCTCCGTGCCGGGCGGGCCGCAGCGTGCGGGGACCTGCGCGCGGGCCGCTCGGCCTCGCTGCGCTCTGAGGGGCGCCCTGCCGGAGCGGGCTTCGATGGCATCCGGTGCAAATCCTCGACGCGCCCGCCATCCATGGCTCCTGCACGTCTGCGGAACCCGCGCTCCGCAGCCCTCGGGCGTTTGCGAACGGCGCTTGGCCCGCACCAAACGCGACGCGGCGCCGGGGGGATCCCGGCGCCGCGCGCGTCGCACGGTTGCTGGTCAGCGGGTCGGCGGCTGGGCGAACCCGTACTGACCGCGCTCGCGCTCCCACACCCGGTTGCGATCGGAGCGGGGGAAGATGCCGAGGGCACGCAGGCCCGAGGCGTATTCGTAGCGCAGGGTGATGCGGTCGCTGGCCGAGCGCGCCGCCTGGAACTCGGTCCGCTGCACCGGATCCCAGCGCCGCTCGCCCCAGCCGGTGCCCGGGCTGGACTCGGGCGCGCCCTGGAGCTTCTGCGACTCCGGGGCCGCGCGACGATCACCCAGACCCTCTTGCTCGTTGGGCTGCTCCGCGCCGCGCTTCAGCTCCCCGGGCGCGGGCGCCGCTTCCTCGCGGGCGTCGGTGCGGCTCCGGTTCCAATCCCCGTCGCGCCACGCGATCGGCCTCACCTCGTTGAACGAGAGCACGCGGATCCAGCCGAGGTCGCCATTGCCCTGGCCGGTGCGCTCGGCGTAGGAGCGCTGCTCGTCCACGAAGACGAACCGGCGCACCTGCTGGAGCGAGGTCCGCCAGCCGCGGATCTCGGCGCGCTCGTAGGGACCGAGTACGTACATCGGCTCGTGGTTGGACAGGGACGACAGCTCGCCGTTCACGACGTTCAAGCCGTCCACCGCGATCAGCACACCCACGCGCCGGCCGGTGTTGTTGCGCACCACCAGCGAGTAGTTGCGGCCCTTGAAGGCCTGGAAGTAACGGCGTTCCCAGCGCCCGGAGGCGAGGTAGAGCGGGGCGGTCTGGCCGTCCACCACCACCTGGACGTCCACCAGGCTGCCGTCCACCCGGTCCCAGCTCCTCGACCAGTCGGCGGCCGACGCGCCGGGGGCGTACATGCCCAGTGTCAGGGCGGCGGCGGCGAGCACGAAACGCCCGTAGGGACGCGGCCTGCGTTCGGGAACCGGCACCGGCACGGGAAGCGGCTCGGGGCCGGGCTCGGGCGAGAAGCGAGAGATCCACCGCGCGAAGGCGCGGGCGAGCCGGTGAGGCAGGGTCCTGAAGCTGAGCATGACATCCTCCTGTGCGATGCACGCGGGTCAGGTCGGTCTCCGCGGCGTCTATGCACGGTCTACGCCACCGTGCGGCCGCTATTCCGCGGCCCGGCATCCGGCGGCGTGGCAGGAGGTTGGGAGGGCGGTGGAGGGCGCGCAGATCGCGCGATCGCGCCGGCGCCGCGGCGCGACCGCCACGGACTGTGGCGCGCGGCGACGGTGAGCGTCGCGCTTCCCGCGCCCGGGACTTTCTGCTAAGTGTTGCGCCGGAGCCGGCATGACGAGGGAGCCCCCACGCCCCGCGCGCCGGCCGTCCGCGATGCCCGGCGACGCCGGCGCGGCGCGGACGAGGAGGCCCGCGGGGCCAAAGACGGGAGGCGGCGGAGATGCACGAGGAGACGCTCGTGGACCTGAACGAAGAGCAGCAGACCATCCGGGATCTCGCGCGCACGATTGCCGAGGAGAAGGTCAAGCCCATCCGCCAGAAGTACGACGAAGAGGGGACCTTTCCCTGGGACATCGTCGGCGAGCTCGCGAAGGCCGACCTCTTCCGGGTCTTCATCCCGACCGCCTACGAAGGGTTGGTGGAACGGGGCCTCGGCGTCACCAACATGTGCATCGTCACCGAGGAGATCTCCAAGGTGTGCGCCGGCATCGCGCTCGCCTTCGCCGGCACCGCGCTCGGGGCATTTCCGATCCTGCTCTTCGGCTCGGACGAGCAGAAGCGGAAGTTCCTGCCGCCGATCGCGGCGGGCAAGAAGCTCGCCGCCTTCGGAATCACCGAGCCGGCGGCGGGCTCGGACGCGGGCGCGATCCGCACCACCGCGCGGCGCGACGGCGACGACTACGTCCTGAACGGCACCAAGATCTTCATCACCAACGGCGGCGAGGCCGACATCTACACGATCGTCGCGCTCACCCAGCCCGAGAAGGGCTCGCGCGGCGCCTCGACGTTCATCGTCGAGAAGGGCACGCCCGGCTTCACCTTCGGGAAGCGGGAGAACAAGATGGGGATCCACGCGAGCGCCACGCGCGAGCTGATCTTCGACGGCGCGCGCGTGCCCGCGGCCAACCTGCTCGGCCGAGACGGCATGGGATTTCTGGTGGCAATGAAGACCTTCGACTGCTCGCGGCCGGGGGTGGCGGCGCAGGCGCTCGGGATCGCCGAGGGTGCGCTCGAGGAGACGCTCAAGTACGTCCACCACCGCCAGCAGTTCGGCAAGAACGTGATCGCCTTCCAGGGCATCCAGTGGATGTTGGCCGACATGGCGACCGAGATCGAGGCGGCGCGGGCGCTGATCTACAACACCGCCGCGCGCATCGACCGCGGCGAAACGAAGGACATCGGGCACCTCTCCGCGATGGCCAAGGTGTTCGCGTCGGACGTGGCGATGAAGGTGACTACCGACGCGGTGCAGATCTTCGGCGGCTACGGTTACATGTCCGAATACCCGGTCGAGAAGATGATGCGCGATGCCAAGATCACGCAGATCTACGAAGGCACGAACCAGATCCAGCGCAACGTCATCGGCGGCTACCTGGTGAAAGAGGCGGCGCGGCTGGCGGAGTAGCACCTGCCCACCCAGCACACCCTCGCGCGGGGGCTGCGCGCCGGTCCCGAGAACGCGCTCCCGCTACCACCCCATCACGTGGTAGCCGGCGTCGACGTAGAGCGTCGTGCCGGTGATGCCACTCGCCAGCTCCGAAAGCAGGAACAGGGCGGCGGTGCCGACCTCCTCTTTCGTGATGTTCCGCTTGAGCGGCGCCATGTGGGAGTGCTCCTTGAGCATGTCGGTGAAGCCGTGGATGCCGCGGGCCGCGAGCGTGCTCACCGGGCCGGCCGAGAGCGCGTTCACCCGGATGTTCTTGGATCCCAGCTCGAAGGAGAGCTGGCGCACGCTCTGCTCGAGCACCGCCTTGGCGCTTCCCATCACGTTGTAGGACGGCACCGCGCGCTCGGAGGCGAAGTAGGTGAGCGTCACCACGCTCGCGCCGTTCTTCTGCAGCAGGGGAAGCGTGCGGTGGATGACGTTGATCAGGGAGTAGGCGCTCACGTCGAGCGCGAGCTGGAAGCCCTCGCGCGGCGTGGCCACGAACGCGCCCTCGAGGTCCTCCTTGCGCGCGTACGCGATACCGTGCACCAGCATCTCGATCGAGCCCCAGCGCCCCTCGAGGCGCTTCGCCACCTCGTCGATCGTGTAGTCCTTGGTGACGTCGCATTCGAGCGTGGTCGCGCCGATGGTCCCGGCGAGCTCCTCGACCATGGGCTTCAGCCGCTCGCTCGCGTAGGTCAAGCAGACCCGGGCGCCGGCGCTGTGAAGGCACTGGGCGATCGCCCAGGACAGGCTGCGGTGATTCGCCACGCCCATCACGAGCGCGTGCTTGCCCTTCATGTCGATGTGGATCACAAGACCCTCCATGTGCGTGCCGCCGGGCGGCGCGAAGACGGCGGGGCTGAGCTTCGTGCGGCCCTCACGCCGCGCGCTGCTTCTCCCACACCCGGATCGGCAGAATGATGACCTGGACGCCGGCGAACTGCAGCCGGCGCTGGATCGAGAACGCGGTCTCGTGGTGCAGCGAGCGAGTGAACAGGTTCTCGCGCTGGAACACCAGTTGCCCGGCGAACACGACCGGGCGGCGGAACTCCTTGATCAGGCCGAGGCAGATCGCCTCCAGTTCCTCGATCAGGTCGGTTCCCAGGATGACACGATACTCGGAGTAGTAACCCATGCGCTGCGCCAGGTTCACGTACTTCTCGAGGTCGGCGCGCACCGTGTCCTCGAGTTCCGCGACGCTCTCGACCCCCTTGAAGCGCCCGGAGTCCACCAGGCCCACCGAGCAGAAGACCACGTTCTTGAAATGGCGCGGGAACATGCGCTGGATCGAGAGCAGGGTGTGGATGCCAAGACCGGCGTACGACTCGACCAGGACGATCGCGGTGGGGCCTTCGGGCGTCAGCTCGGGGGCGGTCTTGGGCTCCGGGAGCGGCAGGTTGGTGAGCACCTCGTCGAGCGACGACATCATGCGCTTCACCCTACGGTAGTGGGACCGGACCAGGAAACAGAATCCGATCAAGGCCCCGGTGGCGGCCAGCGTCACCCATCCTCCTTCGCGGAACTTGATGGTCGTGGTCACCAGCAGGATGCCGCCGGTGACCACCGTCCCCACCGCCGCGATCGCCAGGCGCCGATGCCAGTGGGCCAGGTGCCGGCGCTCGTTCCACCAGTGTCGCACCATCCCCGCCTGGGTGAGCGTGAAGGTGAGGAACACGTTGATCGAGTACATGACCACGAGCACCGCGACCGCCCCCCGCGTGTAGCCGATCACCAGCCCCGCCACCAGGCCCATGCCAATGACGCCGTTCTGGGTCACCAGCCGCTCGGAGAGGTGGGCGAAGCGCTTGGGCACCCACTGGTCCACCGCCATCGAGGCGAGCGTGCGCGGTCCCGCCGTGAATCCGGTCTGCGCCGCCACGAACAGCAGCGCGCCCTCGGAGAGCAGGGTGATCCACACTACCGCGGGACCGATCTCCAGCCCGCCGATCGTCCAGCCCTGGGTGAGCCGGCCCCATAGCGAGGCGTTGAGCGTGCGGCCATGTTGATGGTGGACGTCGTTGAGCAGGTAGCAGAGCAGGATGCCGCCGGCGGTGAAGGCGAGCGAGATCGCCA
>Ga0154739_1097_pt2 | contig 16611 bp, 19 predicted proteins | sample Rifle2008BG16ft_FD_105747 | JGI IMG/M metagenome (GOLD analysis project Ga0154739, IMG submission 105747) | Candidatus Eisenbacteria bacterium RBG_16_71_46 | reverse complement strand
CCCCCGCGGCTGTGGCTAGCTCTGGCTAGTGGCCTCCGCTGCCTGTGTCTCAGGCTCCCACAGGTTGTGATCGCGACTACACGTGGGGCACTGAACCCTTACCAAGATCGGCGGGAGGTTCTCGCCCATAGTCCGCTGCTCGGTCAGCACCGGCAGCCCCGCCCGGTCAGCCGCGATCTTGAAGGCTTGCAGCCGCAGCTCGGACGGCGCCTTGGGGTCGCCGAGCATCTCCGCGAGAAACCTCGCGCCGTCCGGGATCGCCTCGCGGAGCAGCCGCTTGGCTTCGTCGAGCGCGGCGCGCTCCGGAGTGCCCGCCCATCGCCCCCGCGGGCGCCTGGCGTTCTCCCGGTTCGCCGCCCGCTTCCGTTCGCTCGGTTGTTCAGCTTTCAAGCGCCCCATGTGCCTCCCTCCGACTGCGTGCAACGTCTTCTCACGGCATCCTACAACGCGCACGAGCGGCGCCGTGCCCCAATCCGCTCGAGCAGGCGGACAGCCTGCCGCGGGTCGGCCAACGGGCGCGCGTCCAGGATAGAGGACAGACGGGAGGGGCCGAGAGCCTGCCGGTCCACGCGGAGCATCACACCGCGGCCCCGAGCCCGTGCCCCCTTCGACTCACCGTGTTCTCACCGTGTTCTCACCGCCAGACCCCGCGCGCCGACTTGTCCGCCTCTTTGTCCGTGTCCTGCGTGCGCATGGTGCGCTCGATGCACTCGGATACGGGAGACGGGTCGCGTAAGGCGTTGTCCCTGCGCACTGCGCGCATGGGGCGCACCGTTCGCTGGGGTTCAAGTCTCGCCCCGGGCACCAACATGGATCGAAAGGCCACGCGGTTCGGATCCGCGTGGCCTTGTCGCAGAGGGGCGGCGCGGGCGGGGCAGGGCCCGCGCCCATGCCGCCGGGGGTGCCCTCCGAGGCTAGAACAGCTCGCGGACGAAGCCGTCGAGGGTTTCTTCGTCGATGTAGCCCACCACGCGCCGCACCACCACGCCATCGCGGTTGATGAAGAACGTGGTCGGGATCGCCCGGATCGGCCCGTAGAGATCCAGCACCTTTTCATCCGCCATGGCGAGCCTGAATCGCACGCCCAGGCGGTCCGCAAAGCGCTGCACGACCGCGGGCGACAGGTCGTCGACGGAGAGCCCGAGGACCACGAGTCCCTCCTCGCCGTAGAGCAGCTGCATGCGGTTCAGGTGGGGCATGCTCGCGCGGCAGGGACCGCACCAGGTCGCCCAGAAATCGAGGACGATGGGCTTGCCCTTGAGCTCGGACGAGCGGACCCACTTGCCGTCGAGCGCCCGAACGGCGAAGGGAGGCGCGGGGCGCTGCTTCGCCTCGCCGGCCGCGGTCGGGTCGGGTGCCAGGAATGCCATCGCCAGCGCGAAGGTGCAGGGAGCGATGAAGCGTTTCACGATGTGGTCCTTTCGCGTCCGCGGATCGTCGGGGGAGGGCTGAGCCGGATTGCGGAGCCACTCAGCCTCCACTGTAAACCGTCAGACGCGCATCGAGCAGCCGCGGCGAGCAGGATTTTCACCTCTTTGACGTGCTTCCCTCCTCGCGGGCCGCGTCGTGCACGACGCCCGGCTCCGCGGGCCCCCAGGCCTGCCCGCCGGCCGCGGTCCTGGGCGCCCTCGGGCAGCGCGCCGGGAGCCGGCACGCCCGAGGCCGCAGCCGCATCCTGTTTCGCTTGAGGCCCGTGCAAGGCCTGTGCTAGCGTCGCCCGGCAACCGCATCGCGATGAGCACTACCCTTCGACTGCGTCGGTCACGGTCGGGATTCGCGCCCGCCCGGCCTTCACAAGGAGTGTGAAGCCGATGACCCTCGGCCTTATCGTTCTGCAAGTTGGAGGCGGCATCCGGGCCTCCGTTCCGGCCCTCGTCGCATCCTCCACGCCGTTTGCCAAGGGCGTGCTGCTGGTCCTGGTCGTGCTCTCGGTCTACTCCTGGGCCGTGATCTGGAATCGTCATCGTCTCTACTCGCGGGTCGAGAGCGCGGACAAGTTCTTTCTCGGGGCGTTCCGTCGCCTACAGCCCAGCGCCGACTGCCGGCTGGTGTGCGAGCAGCACCCCCAGAGCCTGCTCTCCCGCGTCGCGCTCGCCGGGCAGCGCGCGCTCGACCAGCATCCGCCGGGTGCTGCGAACACCCGCGCGCTGCGCTACGAGATCGCGCTGCGCGCCATGGATCGGTCGTCGAGCGACGAGGCCGCCCACCTCGAGCGCCACGTCGGCTTCCTCGCCACCACGGGCAGCGTGTCGCCGTTCATCGGTCTCATGGGCACGGTGTGGGGAGTGATGATTTCGTTCTTGAATATCGGCGCCCAGGGATCCGCGTCGCTCGTGGTCGTGGCTCCCGGCATCGCCGAGGCGCTGATCGCGACCGTGGCCGGGTTGGCCGCGGCCATTCCCGCGGTGGTCGGCTACAACCACTTCCTCGGTCGTCTGCGCGACCTCACCAACTCCACCGGCCAGTTCGCGAGCGAGTTCCTGGACCGGCGGCTGGGAGGAAACGAGGGATGAAGCTCGGAGCCCCGCGCATGCCGCTGTCCGAGATCAACGTGACCCCGCTGGTGGACGTCGTGCTGGTGCTGCTCATCATCTTCATGGTGACCGCGCCCTTCCTCCAGGGTGGGCTGGAGATCGACCTGCCCAAGATCGCGTCCCGCGGGCTCGACGTGCGCGAAGGGCTGGTGATCAGCGTGCGTGCCGATCGCACGGTCGCGGTGGGCAACTCGGTAGTCCCGCTCTCGGACTTCGAGAGCGCGCTGGCGAGCGCGGGGGCCGCCCGGCGCCCGGTGTTCCTGAAAGCCGACCAGCGCGTCCCCTACGGCATGATCGTCGAGCTCATCTCGCGCATGCGACGTTCGGGCGTGGCGTCCCTCGGGCTGGTCACCGAACCTCCTCCGAGGACGAGGTGAGCGGGTGCGCGGATCCGTCGTCGGTTCGGCACTGGCGCACCTGGCGCTGCTGCTGGTGCTGTTCACGCTGCGCACCTCGGCCTCGCTGATCGTGCCGGGTCCCGAGGTGGTGCAGGTGGCGCTGATCGAGCCCTCGCCGGCGGTGACGGCCCCGGTCCCGGCGCCGGCGCCGCCCAAGGCGCTGACCCCGGCGCCGAAGATCCAGCCGACCGAAGAGGTGGGGGTGAAGCTGTCGCCGCCCAAGCCGCCCAAGAAGCAGCCCGAGCCCGAGCCGATCCAGCCCAAGCCGAACGAGCCCGCCCCGGCCCTGCCGTATGCGCCGGTCGGCAATGCCGGGCTGCGCGGGCAGGTATCGGTGGACGCCGCCGATTTCGAGTTCACGTACTACCTGCTGCTGATTCGCAACCGGATCGCGGCCAACTGGAGCCCGCCGGCCGGACTGGTATCGGGCGGGCGGGCGCCGCAGGCGACCGTGTACTTCCGCGTGGGCCGAGATGGTCGCGTCTCGGGGCTTCGGCTCGAGTCGTCGAGCGACATCGAGTTTCTCGACCGCTCCGCGCTGCGCGCGGTCGTGATCAGCGATCCATTGCCCCCGCTGCCGCTCGGCTTCTCGGGATCGGACCTCGGGATCCACTTCGGCTTCGAGTTCGGAGGACCCTGATGCGACGTCTCATGCTGTGCCTGGCGATTCTGGGTGCCTGGGCGACCTGCGCGCCGGCCCAGACGCGGGACGTCCGGATCGACATCCGGTCCGGCCTCGGCCGCCGCATCCCCGTCCGTTGCGAGCCGCTTCAGCCCGCCGGAGACCGGGAGGCCCGCAACTGGAGCGTGCAGGCGGACGAGGTGCTGGCGGACGACCTCGACCACTCCGCGGTCTTCAGCGTGAATCGCTCCTGGCAGCCGCTGACCGGGTCACCGGACGTCCAGGCGGTGGTCCGCGGGAAGTGGACGCTGCGGGGCAGCGAGGTGCGGTTCAGCGGCGAGGTGCGGGACGTTCCCGGGCTGCGCCCGATCCTGGTGCGGGAGTATCGCGGCCCGCTGCGCGAGTGGCGCGACCTGGTGCACCAGTTCGCCGACGACGTGGTGCTGCAGTTTACCGGCGAACTCGGGATCGCCCGCACCCGCATCGCCTTCGTCGGCAAGGTGGGCCAGGCGAGCGAGCTGTTCGTCATGGACGTCGACGGCGCCGCGGTCCGGCAGCTGACGTCGGACGGTTCGATCGCCCTGTCCCCCGCGTGGTCCCCGGAGGGCTCGCTCATCCTGTTCACGTCCTTCCGCGCCGGGGGGGGACCGAAGATCTACGTCATCTCCGCGACGGGGGGGAAGCCCTTCCTGGTCTCCGGCCGACCCGGCAACAACACCAGCCCGGTGTACTCGCCGGACGGACGCGAAATCGCCTGCACGTTGAGCGCCGATGGCAATCCCGAGATCTACCGACTCGACGCCCGTGGCGGCTCGCCGCGCCGGCTCACCAACAACCGGGCGATCGACACCTCGCCCTCCTGGTCACCGACCGGCCAGGAGATCGCCTTCACCTCGGATCGGACCGGGTCTCCGCAGGTTTACCTGATGGACCGGGATGGTGGTAATGTGCGGCGGTTGACATACGAGGTGGATTACACCGATTCACCGGTGTGGTCTCCGAAGGGAGACCGCATCGCATTCGTGTCGAGGACCGGCGGGGGGTTCGACATCTACGTGTGCCGCGCCGACGGTACCGGTCTGCAGCTCGTCGTCGGCGGGGGCAGCAACGACAATCCCCATTGGTCCCCGGACGCACGTCACCTGGTGTTCACCTCGGGATTGGGAGAAGCGCGTGCGCTGTTCGTCACAGATCTCGACGATCGTCCGCCGCGGAGGCTAGACACCGGCGGAAGGGTGGCGCTGTCGCCGGCGTGGTCTCCCCGTCTGGGGGGCTTGGGATCTGCTCAGAACGTGAATGTCGGTCCATAATCAGGGGAGGGAGTCCATGAGAATTCCGATCGGGCGGTTTGTCGCTGTCGTAGTACTGACCACCCTCGCCGGTTTTGCCGTCGGGTGTGCCAAGCGGGCGCAGGTAGCGCCCCCGGAACTGCCGCCGACGCCGCCCGTTGTGACGCCGGAGGTCACGCCTCCTCCGCCGCCGCCGCCGCCGCCGCCGCCGCCGGCGCCGACCGTCGCGCCGACGATCACGTCGAGCGATTTCCGGCCGGCGTTCTTCGACTTCGACAAGTCGAATCTGCGGCCCGATGCCCAGGCGGCGCTGGATGCCGATGCCAAGCTCCTGCGTGACAACGCCGACATCAAGGTCACGATCGAGGGTCACTGCGACGAGCGGGGCACGACCGAGTACAACCTCGCGCTGGGTGAGCGGCGGGCGCAGGCTGCCCGTGACTACCTGGTGGCTGCGGGCATCTCGGCCTCGCGGATCGAAATCGTCTCGTACGGCGAGGAACGGCCGTTCGATCCCGGCCACAATGAGGGGGCGTGGACCCAGAATCGGCGCGCACAGGTCGTCGTCCGTCCATGAACACCGTCCCGCATCGGGCCGCCGCGCAATCGGCGGCGGCCCGCCTCGCGGGGCGCGGTGCGCCCGGCGCCGCCCTCGCGCTGCTGGCCGCCGCAGCGCTGCTCCCGGGGTGCTACGCGCCGCAGCTGGGCCTGCTGCAGTCCGGTCTCGATAGTCTCCGCGCCGTGGTGGACACCATGGCGATTCGCGACGAAGCGTCGTACCGCCTCGTGGCCGAGACCCGCCGTGAGGTCGCCGAGCAGCGCGACATCCTGCTCAGCACACGCGCCAGCAGCGGGAGCACGACCCAGGAGCTGTTCGAGCAGATGGGGACGCTCGAGAGCAAGCTCGACGAGGTCATGGGACGGTTCCAGCAGTTCACCGAGCGCGCTCGGCCGACGCCGGGCGTGGTCGACCCCAATCAGCTCTACGATCAGGCGTCGCAGGATCTCACGCAGGGACGCTACGCGCTCGCGCTCCAGTCCTTCCGCGATTTCGTCCGTCAGTTTCCCGTCAACGATCTAGCCGACAATGCCGAGTACGGCATCGGCGAGTGCTTCTTCGCGCAAGCCGCGTTCGACAGCGCCGCCGTCGAGTACGCCAAGGTCGAGGCACTCTATCCGCAGGGAGACAAGGTCCCCGCGGCGCTGTACAAGCTGGCGCTGTGCCAGGAGAAGCTCGGCCAAAAGGACACCTCCCGGAAGACGTTTCAGGAGCTGGTGAAACGGTTCCCGCTGTCCGGAGAGGCTCAGCTGGCCCGTGAGCGCCTGGGGACGTCGACGCGGCGCTAGGTTCCGTCTGAGAGCGCCCGAACGGCCGCGTTCCGCGGTCGGCTCCTCGCTCCAACGTGGCCTGCAGGCTGCGATGGTCGTCGCTCGACCGCGACGCCTTGCCCTCGGGCGTTCTCAGCCAGAACCCAGGTTCATCGCGGCCCTCCTGATCGCTGCGTGCCTCGCGGCCCCGGCGCGCTCGCGGGCGCAGCCGGATCTGGAGGGCCTGCCCGTCCAGCGGGTCGAGATCCTCGCGCGCGACATCTACGACCCGGCCCCGCACGGCCGCCTGGCGGCGTTCTACCGGCTCGCCAACCGCCTCCACGCGCGCACGCGCACGTCGACGGTGCGCGCGCATCTGCTGTTCGCGCCGGGCACCCCGTGGAGCGAGGCGCGCGCGGAGGAGACCCTGCGCAACCTGCGCGAGCTGAATTTCCTCGATCCGCGGAGTATCGTCGCGCGGCGCGAGGGCGACTCGGTGGTGGTCGCCGTCGTGACGCGTGACGCGTGGACCACCTCCCCGGAGTTCAACATCGAGAGCACGGGGGGCCAGCGGTACGGCTCGTTCGCATTCACCGAGCGCAACCTGTTGGGCCTGGGCCAGTCGGTCTCGATCTCCTACAACGACGACCCGACGGGGATCTCGCGCCGGTTCTCCTTTTCCGACCCCTCGGTCCTGGGCTCCCGCCTGCGGGTCGACGCCGGGGCCGGAACCGGGTCGGCCGGCGCGACGCACCGCCTCTACGCCGGCGTCCCGTTCTATGCCGAGGACGCCCGCCACAGCTATTTCGTCCGCTGGAGTCGCGAAACCTCGGTCGCGCGGCTGTTCCAGCGCGCGAGCGAGACCGCCAGCCTCGACCGCCGGGTCGAGGAGACCCAGGTGGCGCGCGGCGTGGGCATGCGTCGCGGCGATCGCGTCCTCCGCCTGGTCGGATCGTTCCTGGTCCACGACCGTCGGTTGGGTCCGAGTCGGGTGCAGGCGACGACGCCGGAGGAGTTCGACGGCGGGGAGGAAAACCTCCGCCTGCGCCGCCTGTCGGGGACGGTGAGCGTGTGGCGGCCACGTTTCATTCAACGCGAGGGCATCGAGAAGATCGGCGTGGTGGAAGACTTCGACGTGGGACACGCGGTGGCCACCACCTTCGGCTTCTCTCCCGAGTTTCTGGGCGGAACCGCGGACGAGGGCTACGTGCGGCTCGATGCACACGCGGGCGTGGAGACGCCCGCTGGCTTCGGGCTGCTGAGCGGTATGATCCAGAGTCGCATCCGCAGCCGACCGGTGGAGGTGATGCGGGACCTCCACGCCCGCTGGGTGAGTCCGGTCACCCGCGATGGCGTGCTGGTGCTGGCGGCGCGGGGAGCGTGGCAATCGCGCGTGCCACGCGACGGCCAACTGGTCGTCGGGGGCTTGACCGGGCTGCGGGCCTATCCGGTGCAGGCGCTGGCCGGGAGACAGTTGTGGCGTCTGAACGCCGAGAACCGCTGGACGCTGCGGCGCGATCTGCTGGACGTGGCGTCGCTCGGGGCGGCGGCGTTCTACGATGCCGCCCGCGCCTGGGGGCCGGGCGCCGAGGGCACGAGCTGGTTCGAGAGCGCCGGTGTCGGGCTGCGCGTCGCCCTGCCGCATTCGGCGCTCAACCAGGTCGTGCGGTTCGATTTCGCCTGGCCCTTGAGCCCCAGCAGCGACGGGCATCGGGCGATGGTGCTGTCGTTCGGATCCAGCCAGGCGTTCTAGCTTCTGTCCGAGCATGCCCGAGTGCAAGACGCGGCGGTCGAGCCGGAGCAGGCGATGGGGGGGACCATGGAACGCGCGCCGTCCGCTCGCGTTCGCGTCGGGCGTCGCGTACACTCCCGCCGCGCACGGCGCGCGGCGATCGGGGGCGATCCATGACGCTTCGCATCGGGACCTCCGGAATCCCCCGCTCGAGCGCGCGCCCGGGCACCGATCACGGCATCCGGCGCGCGCGCGAGTTGGGCCTCCAGTGCCTCGAGATGGCGTGGGTGAACGGGATCAAGATGGGGGACGAGGCGGCGGACCGCATCGCGCGCGCGGCGCGCGAGAACGATCTGGCGCTCACCGCGCACGCGCCGTACTACATCAATCTGTGCGGGGCGGCCGATGTGGTTCGTCGCAGCCTCGAACGGCTGCTCACCACCGGCCGCCTCGCGGCGCGCTGCGGAGCGGAGAGTTTCTGCTTTCATGCCGGGTTCTACCAGGCGCTGGAGCCCGCGGAGGCCCGGCGCCGGGTGCAACGGGCCCTGAGGGGCCTGACGGCGAGGCTGCGGGATGAGGGCATCGCCATCGACGTGAGGCCGGAGCTGACGGGCAAGCCCAGCCAGCTCGGCTCGCTGGAGGAGCTGCTGGACTGGAGCGCCGAGGTCGCGGGGGTGCGGCCGTGCGTGGACTTTTCGCACCAGTACGCGCGGACCGGGGGTCGGGTCAACCGCTACGAGGACTTCATGGAGATGCTCGACGCCATCGCCGGGCGGCTGGGACCAGGATCGTTGCAGCGGCTGCACGTCCACGTGTCTGGCATCGAGTACGGCCCGCTCGGCGAACGGCGCCACCTGCCGCTGCGCAGGTCGCGGTTCCGCTACCGCGAGCTGCTGCGTGCGCTGCGCGACCGCGGGATTTCGGGGTGGGTCGTGTGCGAGAGCCCGGAAATGGAGGACGACGCCCTCCACCTGCTGCGAGTGTACCGGAGGCTCCGGTGAGCGCCCAGGTGGCGACCGCTCCGGTCGTGATCATCGGCGCCGGGTGCATCGGCAGCGCGATCGCCTACCACCTCGGCCGACTCGGCATACGCGGGGCCGTGGTGTTGGAGAAGGAGCCCTTCGCCGGGGCCGGCTCGACCTCCAAGGCGGCGGGCGGGGTTCGCGCGCAATTCTCGAGTCCGATCAACGTCAGGCTCTCGATGCTGTCGATCGCGCACTACGCGCGCTTCGCCGAGGAGATGGGGACCGGCCCGGTCTTCTTCCAAGTGGGGTATCTGTTCCTGCTCTCGGACCCGGCGTGCTGGGCGTCGTTCCAGCGGCAGGCCGAGATGCAGCGGGGCATGGGGCTGGACGTCCGCACGCTGACCGCGGCGCAGGCGCGCGAGCTCGTCCCCCCGCTCGACGTGGGGGACGTGCTGGGGGCCACCTTCTGCCCGCAGGATGGCCTGGTGAGCCCGCACGAAGTCACGCAGGGCTACGTCGCGCGCGCCCGGGCGCTGGGTGCCGACTTCCGCTTCGGCTGTCCCGCCGAGGGTCTGGAGCTGTCGGGGAGGCGCGTCACCGGCGTGCGCACCGCCTCGGGCGTCATCGCGTGCGCGGCGGTGGTGAACGCCGCGGGCCCCCACGCGGCGGGGGTGGCACGATGGGCAGGCGTGGATCTTCCGGTGCAGCCGATCCGCCGGCATTGCTTCACCACGCAGCGGGTGGCCTTCGCGCACGAGCGACTGCCGATGGTGGTGGACATGGGGTCGGGGGTGTACATGCATCGCGAGAGCGGCGGCATGCTGCTGGGGCTCGCCAATCCCGAGGAGCCGCCGGGCTTCGACACCAGCGTCAACTGGGACCTGCTGGAGCGCGTGGTGGAGCCCGCGGTCCACCGCGTGCCCGCGCTCGAGGCCGCCGAGATCTCCGGCGCCTGGGCCGGGCTCTACGAGACCACCCCGGACCACAACGCGGTGATCGGTCCGCCGCCGGAGGTGGAGGGACTGTGGCTCGCCAACGGGTTCAGCGGTCACGGCGTGATGCACGCCCCCGCGGTCGGGCAACTGGTGGCGGAGTGGATCGTGGACGGGCGGCCGAGCATCGACCTGCATTCCCTGCGTCTCGAGCGCTTCGCCGAGCACGAGGCGCCGGCCGAGGCGAACGTCATCTGACCATGCCGCTCACCCATCGCCCGCTGCGCCTCGGCTTGCTCGAGAACAACACCTACCTGATCGTCTGCCCGGCCACCCGGGAGGCTGCCATCGTTGACGTCGGCTTCGACGCGGAGGCCGCCATCGAGGCCGCGCGCGAGGCCGGTGTGCACCTGCGCTACCTGCTCAACACCCACGCGCACTACGACCACGTCGCCGGCATGCGCACGGTGCAGGAAGCGCTGGGCGGCGACTACTACCTCCACCCGGCGGACCGGCCGCTGCTCGAGCACCTGTTCGAGCAGGGGGCCATGTTCGGATTCCCGCAGGCGACGGCACCCGCGGTCGTACACGACCTCGCGCACGGGCAGCGCCTGCCCCTGGGCGAGGAGGCGCTGGAGGTCATCCACACCCCGGGCCACTCGCCGGGGGGCGTGTGCTTCCGCTGGGGCGAGTGGCTGTGGGTGGGGGATACGCTGTTCGCGGGCTCCGTCGGCCGCACCGACCTCCCCGGCGGCTCCTTCGAGCAGCTCGAGCGTTCGATCCGCGAGCGGTTGTTCCCGCTCGGCGACGACCTGCTGGCGTTTCCGGGGCACGGTCCGTCCACCACTCTCGGCCGCGAGCGCCGCGACAATCCATTCGTCGGCGAAGGCGCGGGGCGCGCGTGAGCGGGCGCTCCGCCGACTGGGTCGCACGCCTCGAGCTGGACCCCACGGCCTTCGTCGCGCCGGGCGCGGTCGTGGTCGGGGCGGTGCGGCTGGGGCCGCGATCCAGCGTGTGGTTCAACACCGTGGTGCGCGGGGACACCGCTGCGATCGCACTCGGCGCCGACAGCAACCTGCAGGACAATTCGACGGTGCACGTGGACGAGGGGCAGCCGGCGGTGATCGGCGCCCGCGTCACGGTCGGGCACCGGGCGATCATTCACGGCTGCGCGATCGGCGACGACTGCCTGGTGGGCATGGGGGCGGTCGTGCTCTCGGGCGCGCGCATCGGCGCGGGCTCGCTGGTGGGCGCCGCCGCGCTGGTTCGCGAGGGGCACCAGATCCCGCCCGGAAGCGTGGTGCTCGGGGCCCCCGCCCGCGTCGCGGGCCAGGTGACCGACGAGCACCGCGCGATCATCCGTCGCGGTGCGGCGCACTACGTCGAGCTGGCGGACAGCTATCTCCGGCGCGGCTTCGGGCGGCCGCATCCGGCGGCGGGAAGCGTCACGGGGATCTCGGGCGGCGAGCGCGGGCCGATGAGCTTCGTGGAGTGGACGGGGTTGCTCGCGGTGCTCGCCGGCAGCCCCGACTGGGGGTCCGCGCGTCTCGAGCGCCACGGCGAGGAGCGCTGGCGGCGGGCGCCGGGGCCCGACCGCTGGAGCGCGCTGGAGGTGGTTTGCCACCTGCTGGATGCGGATCGCGAGATCCTGCTGCCGCGCCTCGAGCGACTGCTCACCGAGGACTTCCCGAAGCTCCCGGACGTGGACATGAGCGCCTGGGATCGCGAGCGAGGCTATCGCGAGCGCCCGCCGGCCGAGGCCCTGTCGGCGTGGCGCGAGGTGCGTGGGCGCGTGCTCGCCCGCCTCGCGCCGCTCGGACGAAACGCCTGGTTGCGGGCCGGCCTCCACTCCCGGCGTGGTCCCTATCCGCTTGCCGAGATGGTGCGCTACTGGGCGGACCACGATCTCTCGCACCGGCTGCAGATGGCGCGCGCGCTCGGGGAGGTCGCGTGATCCATGCCTATGGCCGCCCCGACCCGCCCGTGCCCCGCTTGCTGGAGGCACTCGCCGCGCGCGGACACGCGGTGAAGCCGGCCGCCGCCGGGCGTCCGAACGGTCCCGCCACGCTGGTGCTGGCGGCCGGGGCGGAGCTCGACGAGATGGCGTTCGGCGTGCTGCTCGGCGCCTGGCGAACCGCTCCCGGGGCGCGGGTCCTGGTCTTGAGCGCGATCGGCGCGCACCCCGACGCCAAGGAGAAGCGCCTGCGGCGGCTGTGGCGGATCGAGGAGTCCGCCCGTGCGTCCGGAGTGCCGGCGCTGACGCTGCGCCTCGCGCCCATGATCGGGCCGCGGAGCCCGCTCTGGCTGCGGCTGTGCTCCCGCCCCCGCCTGCCGGGCGGCGGACGCCAGCTCCTGAATCCGGTGGCCGAGGAGGACGTGGTCGAGACCCTGGATCGCGCCTGCAACGGCCGCGTGCGCTGGGAGGGATGGTACGAGGTGGCGGGTGCCGAGGTGTTCAGCCTCTCCGATCTTGCGCGGTGGGCGGTGGAGGCCGGGCCACGGCTGCCGCGCGGCGCCGGGGCGTGGGAGCCGCCACTGCCCGAGCTGCGCGAGCACCGGTTGTGCGAAGCCCGGCCCTGGCTCGAACACTTCGGGCTCGCCTCGCCGCCGCTGCGAGCGCGCGCCGCGGGGTGGGAGAGGTGAGCCCGCGGCTTCCGAGGCGCCCGCGCCTCCGCGCGGGCAGTTCCCGCGTGCGTCCGGCGGCGCGCCGCGGAGCGCACGCGCCGTCCGCGCGCGGGCTACTGGCGGTGGGCTGCGCGGTGGTGACCGTGAGCGACACCCGACGCGGTGCGGCGGACCTCAGCGGGAATCTCGCCGCCCGGCTGCTCGAGCGTGGCGGCCACCGCGTCGCGGTGCGGGCGTGGGTGAAGGACGAGCCCGCCGCCATCCGCCGCGCCGTCCGCGGGGCGCTCGTTCGTCGCGACGTGGACGCCGTGCTGGTCACCGGCGGCACCGGGATGGCGCCTCGCGACCGTACGCCCGAGGCGCTCGCGCCCCTGGTCGAGCGCTGGATGCCGGGATTCGGCGAGCTGTACCGCGCGCTCTCCTTCGAGCAGGTGGGCGCCGCCGCGTGGTTCTCCCGCGCCGCCGCCGGCGTGGCGCGCGGACGGCTCCTGATCATGCTGCCGGGCTCGACGCGCGCGGTCGAGCTCGCGGTGCGCCACCTCATTCTGCCCGAGCTGGTCCACGCCGCGCGGACGCTCGGACGCTTCCCACCCGAGGAGTGAGCATGTCGATCAAGCCCGACCGCTGGATCCGGGAAATGTGTCGCACTCACCGCATGATCGAGCCCTTTGCGGAAAAGCAGATCCGGCAGGGCGTGATCTCCTACGGCATCTCGTCCTACGGCTACGACATTCGCATCGCCGACGAGTTCAAGATCTTCACCAACGTGAACTCCACGATCGTGGATCCCAAGAACATGGACCCCGGATCGATGGTGGATTTCAAGGGCCCGGTCGCGCTCATTCCACCCAATTCGTTCGCGCTCGGCCGGACGGTCGAATACTTCCGCATCCCCCGGAACGTGCTCACCGTGTGCGTCGGAAAGTCCACCTACGCGCGCTGCGGCATCATCACCAACGTGACGCCGTTCGAGCCCGAGTGGGAGGGCTTCGTGACGCTCGAGATCAGCAACACCACCCCGCTTCCGGCCAGGATCTACGCCAACGAGGGCATCGCGCAGGTGCTGTTCTTCGAGAGCGACGAGCCGTGCGAGACCTCGTACAAGGACAAGGCGGGGAAGTACCAGGCCCAGCGGGGCATCACGCTGCCGAGGCTGTAGCGCGCGGGCGGCGTCGAAGGAGACGGACGATGGCACGACGTGGGTGGCGGATCGGGACCGCGGCACTTTCCGCATGGCTGGCCGCCGGCATCCAGGCCTCGAGCGCCGGGGCCGGGCCGCGGCTCGGGGTCGAGGGCGGACTCAACCTGGCCGAGCTCACCTATCACGCCGACGCACCTTTGTTCGACCCGGACCTGAAGCTGAGGCCGGCGTGGTGGATCGGGCTGCCGGTCGAGCTCCCGCTCCGCGGGCGCTGGTCGCTGAGCACGGGGCCGAGGTACGTCGAGTACGGCGAGATCTGGACGCTGACGCTGATCAGCCCCGACTTCACGGTCACCGGCCGGACCCACACCGTGCTCCAGTACGTCTCGCTGCCGGTCCGGGCGCAGTTTCGCCCGTTCGCGGGCCGTGGGCTCTTGCTGAGCGCCGGTCCCGAGCTGGGCTACCTGGTCGACGTGAAGACCCTTCAGGACGTAACAACGAGCGGTGGCTTCGTCCCGGCGCCCGCCCCGCCCACGCGTGCGACCGCGAACATCTTTCCGGTCACGACGCCGCGGGATCCCTACTACCCCTGGAACCTGGTGCTTGGCGCGGCCGTGGGCTGGGAGCTGCCGCTCGCGGGGCACCGCGCGCTGCTGCGGGCGCGCTTCGCGCAGGGCATGACCGACATCACGAGAGGCGCCTCCGTCCGCCGCACCACGCGCGGGCTCGAGATCGGCGCGGGCCTGCAGTGGTAGGGCGCGGGCTCCGGATCCACGAGCGGGCCCGGGCCCAGGTCCGGGCTTGCGGCTCGGGGGCGCGCGGACGCGAGCCGGCGGCCACGCTCCCCGCCCCGCGTGGCGCCGGTGCGCCATCATCACGCGCCGCTTGGTCGGCGCGGGGCGTGCCCACCGGGCGGAGGTCTCGCGGGCCGATCTCCGGTCGCGTTCCCCGGGGCGCGGCCCCGAAGCGTCCGAGCGTCGGCCGGTGATCGAATACTCGGAGCATCCGCTCGCGAGCGGGATGGAGACGCGCTGGGATGCCTTCGTCCTCAACGCGCCGCATGGCTCGCTCTTCCAGTCCGGTCTCTGGTCGCGCAGCACCGGCGGCGCCCGTTTCGGTCGCCTGTGGGCCGAAGAAGGCGGCGAGATCGTCCTGGCGATGCTTCTCGAGCGGTTGCGCCCCGTGCCCATCGCCGGCAGCCGGGGACTCGCGCTCCGAGGGCCGGTGGTCGCGGAGCTCGGGGCGCTCGAGCGCCATCTTCCGGCGATCCTCGACACCCTGCGGCGCCGGGGCTACGGCGCCATCACCCTGAACCCGTACTGGCCGGGTGCCGATGCCGAGCGCGTGCGATCGCTCCTGGGCGCCCTGGGCTTCGAGATCGTCCAGACCCCGGGCAGCATCCACGACTGCTCGGTGCAGGTGGACCTGGCCCAGGATCTGGATGCCATCAAGTCGTCGTTTCGGGCGACGACGCGGCACGAGATCGACCGGGCCGCGAAGCGGGGCATTCGCTGCGAGGTCGTGACGGCCAAGCCGGACTACGAGGCGTTGCTCCTCATCATGCAACGGATGTTCCGGGCCAAGGGGCTGCCGGCGCCCGACGCGCGGATGATGCACGCGTTGTGGGACACGGTCTTCGCGCCCGGACGCTTCGGACGCGTGATCGTGACGAAGGACGAGCAGGGTGACGCGCCGCTGGGCGGGATCGTCCTGCTCGTCCACGGCGAGCGGTGCGTGTATACATGGGGCGCCACGGATCCCGAGCGCCGCGCCGGCCAGTATGCCGGACAGCTGGCCCATTGGCAGGGCATGGCCTGGGCGAAAGCCCGCGGATGCGCCTGCTACGACATGGGCGGCTACCGCGAGGATGCGCCGCCCGAAAGCCCGATGGACAAGATCAACCGGTTCAAGCAGGGATTCAGCAAGCAGGTCGTGCGCTTCGTGCCGCTGCATCGCAGGTACTTGCGGCCCTGGTCGCGTCCCGTGCTCCGCGCGGTCGAGACCTGGATCGTGCCGCACGTCCGGGCGCTGAGGGCGGATCACTGACGCGGGGCGCAGCGCCGCGCCCGGTCGTTGCCGCCCGCCTCGGGGGGCCATTCATGCGGGACATGTTCCTGTCGCTCGCGTCCAGCGCCTATGCGCTGGTCGACCGGACTCCGCGGCTGACCGTACTCACGCTGCACCGTGTCCACCCGACCGCGGAGATCCGGCCCCGACACGTCGAGCGCTGTTTCCGATACCTGGCGAGCCGTTTTCACGTGACGCGGCCCTCGGAGCTCGACGCCGCGACGCATCACCGGCGTGTGGCGCTCGTGACCATCGACGACGGTCACGTGGACGCCTACCGGCACATCTTTCCGATCGCGCGCGCCAGCGGAGTGCCGATCGCCCTCTGCGTGCCCACCGACTTTTTCCTGCGCGGCGCCTGGCTGTGGTTCGACAAGATCGCCTGGGCCAAGCAACAGGCGCGCGCGGGGACGAGGATCCGGGTCGACGGGGTCGATCTCCTGGCTGGGGACCCGACGGGTTTCGAATCGCTCGTGGTCAGGCTGAAGCGGGATCCGCCGCCGCGGCGTGACGAGGTGATCGCCGAGATGTTCGCGCGCCTGGCGGTCGCGCCCCCGCCGTCGCCCCCCGACGAGTATCGCTCGCTCACCGCGGACGAGATGAAGGAGATGCTCCGTAGCGGCCTGGTCGAGCTGGTCGGCCACACGGCCTCGCATACGATCGCGACCGTTCTGCCCGACGCGGACCTCCGGCGCGAGCTGAAGGAATCCAAGGCGGAACTGGAAGCCTTCTCCGGGCGGCCGCTGGCGGCCTTCTGCTACCCCAATGGGGGTCGCGGCGATTTCAGCCCCGCGACCTCGGCGGCCGTCAGGGAGATGGGCTACGCGCTGGCCTTCACCAGCATCGAGGGCACGAATCACCTGCGGCGGGCCGAGCCCTTCACGCTCAGACGGGTCCACGTGCATCCGCGTCAGGCCGTGGTCGAGAAGCTCTGCTCGGGACTCGGGGATGTCCAGAACCGCATCGCGGGGCGCGTCGTGGGGGACGCGTGACGCCGG
>Ga0154739_1007_pt1 | contig 16623 bp, 11 predicted proteins | sample Rifle2008BG16ft_FD_105747 | JGI IMG/M metagenome (GOLD analysis project Ga0154739, IMG submission 105747) | Candidatus Eisenbacteria bacterium RBG_16_71_46 | reverse complement strand
ACCGTAAGCCCCATCGTGGCCGATCGCACCTACCGCCACTGCCGGAACCCGGCAGTGGCGGTTTCTAGGATGGCCGGGGCTGCGCGACCTCGGCCTCACCGCTCCCGGATCACCTTCGCCATCCGCACCTGCGCGTCGCTCAAGATGCGCACGAAGTAGGCACCGGCCGACACCACGTTGTCCTGGGCGTCGCGCCCATTCCAGCTCACGTGCAGGGTCCCTGCGGGAGCCGAGCCCGCATACAGCTCCCGCACCACCCGTCCCATGGCGTCATAGACGCGCACCGTGGTCCAGGTTTCCCGCCCGATCGCGAACGAAAGCTCCATGGTGCCCCGCGACGGGTTGGGCGAGACGGCGATGCCGCGCGGGCTCGCCGGCGTTTCGCCCACTCCCACCGGGGCGCTCGGGTTCAGGAAGCGGAGCCCGAGGCGATAGGCGGCGAAGGGCACCTCGGGGCAGAAGACCGCGGCACCCAGCACCGGCCGTGGCCCTCCGGCCCCGACGGTGGGCTCCAGCTCCGGCACCGCCGGCGAGTTGACCAGCGCGAAGCCGTCCGGGTCGAGCACCATGGCCTGCGCGTTCACGCGTGCGGCATAGACGTCGCCCACCGGCTGACCGAGGGGCGGGTCGTTGCGGAAGTCGGCGAAAGCGGTAACGAACTGGCTTCCGTCCCAGCCCGCGGCGGGATCCACCTGCGTGCCCGGCGCGGTACTGATCAGGATTCCCGAGGGATCGAGCAGGGAGCCGTCAGCCTGCACCCTGCGGCCCGTGATGTTCGCCCCGTCCGTCCAAAGGACCATGGCAGTGTTCCCGTCGCTCGCCACGAAGGGGTCCTGCTCGCTCGGGATCGCCGTGGCGGCCACGGCGAACTCCGTGCCCGCGACGCCGTTCTGGCTCACGAAGTTGGCCCAGACGTCGGCGCGCGGATTGTCGTGCGACTCGTTCAGCTGGAAGGACACGAGCCAGCGGTCGCCCATGCGCGCCACGCTGGCGGTGGTCGCAAAGTAGCCGCCGACCAGGATCGGTGTCGCGTCCAGCCGGGTCCCGTCCGAGCCTCGCACGCGAACGGCGTAGGGGTTGCGGAAGTGTGGGTTCGGCGCGTAGGTGCCGACCACCAGGAAGGCGTCGCCAAGCGCCGCCACGTCTGATCCCCTGCCCGGCATGAGCATGGCCACCGGGTCGAGCGCCACGCCGTCGGCCCCCACGCGGCGTCCGTAGATCGTCTCCTGGAGGACGTCACTCCACACCACCAGGTAGCGCGCCCCGTCCCATGCGACCGAAGGAGTGCCCAGCGAGGGCCCGCTCGCCAGGATGAACGGATTCGCGTCGAGCGCCACTCCCGCGCCGTCGAAGCGCTGCCCCACGATGCGGGCCGTCCCCGAGATCTCGCTCACGAACACTGCCAGGTAGTTGGCACCGTCCCAGGCGATGCGCGCACCCCGCTGCCGCGGCGCTCCCAGGGCGACGCACGCATCCGTGCCCACCGCACCCTGCGACGTGATGGACGACGAGTAGACGTCATCGGGCGTGGCCCCGCCCGCGCGAGCGTCCTTCCACACCACGCGCGCCCCGCCCGGGACGGCGGCGATCGCGGGCTCGTTCTGCGCGCCCGCGCCCGCCTTGATGATCCTGGCGGTGGCGTCGAGGACATTACCCGCCGTCGAGACCCGGGTGGCGTAGATGTCTTCGTCGAAGGTGCCGGGCGCATGCTGATTGTAGGCGACGATCCAGTTGGTGCCGCTCCACGCCACGACCGGCGCGAACTGCGAATAGCCCGCGACCGCGGTGATCGCGATGCCGGCGGGGTCGAGCACCTGACCCGCGTGCGAGACGCGCGACCCGAAGGCCTGGGCCCAGCCAACGTAGCGATCCTCGAACCAGGCGACGAAGAAGTCCGTGCCGTTCGTGGCGACACGCGGGTTCTTGGCGTTCGTCGGCGCATAGAGGTTGATCGTGAACGGATTGGCATCGAGCTTCGCGAGGGTCGGGGTGAAACGCTGCCCGCGCACGACGTAATGGTTGTCCAGGCCGCCCGAGCTCTCGAGCCAGGTGAGAAAGTACTCGGCGGCGGCAAAGGTGACGTCGGCGTTGGTCGGGTACGAATTCCAGCTGTCATGCCGCATCACCACGCCGGTCCCGTCCAGCACATTCCCTGTGGGCGAGACGCGCGCGCCGTTCAGCGTGGCGATCCCCGCGGCCATGTCCCAGCCGCGCCAAACCACCAGCCAGTTGGCGCCATCGCTGGCCACCGCCGGCCACTCCACGTTCTGCCCCGAGACGCTGGCCACCAGGATGGGAGTCGCGTCGAGCACCGTGCCCGCGGGCGAGACGCGCGCCGCGCGAATCTCGCTGTTGGGGCAGCAGGCCGGGCCGCCCTGGTGCTGCCAGACCACCAGCCAGTTCTCCCCGTTCCATGCGACCCGCGGCATGCCCTGGTTGAGCGTCTCCATGGTCACCGGGATGGGCGTGAGGTCGATGAGATTCCCGCTGGGATCCAACCGGGTCGCGTAGATGTCGCGCATGGTTCCGACCCCGGGCGTGAGGTAGGGGCCGCCCCAGTAGGCCGCGAGGTCGCCGAGCGCGTCGCGCGCGTCCGACCACACGACCAGGGAGCCGCCGCTGCCGGATGCGATGGCCGGCTGCTCTTGCGTGTCGGCGGCGGGGCCCAGAGTGCGGTCACCAGGGAGGAAGACGAGGCTGGTGAGCTGCGACGTGGCGCCGACGGTGGGAGTCACCAGTAGCAGGCCCGCGAACGCGAGGACGAGAGGCTTCATGAGGGCTTCCTCCTGTTCATGAAGTGGGCGGTCGGGGCCGGGCGGGTCGATCGTGGAGAATTACCTGCCCGGGCTCGATCAGGCGGATCCCGGCACACGCGCATGTCGCGCGGTGGAATGATCGGTAAACGCGCAAGACGCATGCCGCGTGGATGGCCTCGCAAGGGGGCCCTGCAACGTGGCGACGTGTCAGACGATGTCGGTGGACTAACACGAGGCATGCACTGGCAAGGCTGCCAAGATGGCGTGGGGCTGCCAAGATGGCGTGGGGCTGCCAAGATGGCGGGGGGAGCCGTCGTCGCACGGGTCGCCGACACGGCGCCGATCGAGAGCCGGAACCACCCGTCTTGGCGCTCCAGGCCGAAGGTCTGAAACGGTACGGCGGCAATGCCGGCACGCCGGAGCAGCAACCAGCGGATGTCTTCGTTGGTCCGCACGATCGTCGGGGCGGCTTCGGAGCCCGGGCTCGGCACGGCGCGACCGGAAGAGATCGAATCGCGCCGATGTGCGGATGCTGGAGCCCGTGCGGAGATCTCGATCTCGCGCAGGAATCGCTCCGGGCCGAGCAGGGCGGTCAGCTCGGGGCGCAGGACCTTAACGGAGGAGGGGCCGCAAGCCCACTGCCCCGTGCGCGAACAGCCGCACGCCGAGGCAGGCGCCACAAACGGGACAAGTGGTCCCGTTTTTCGCTCCTTCGCGTCCCCTTGCGTTCCCTCCAGTCCCTGTCGGCGGCCCACGCAATTCCCTGTCGGTCTTCAGAATGCGTTGCACGACAATCGCCTCGTGCTGGCGGCGGTTAGGGTCTCTTAATCAGTAGGTTGAAGGTTCGATTCCTTCGCGGCGCACCAACTCCCGCCGGCGCGCGTGCCGCGCGCCCGGTTTTCTAGCTCGGGCGCGCGGCGCCCGCCCACGCCACACCCAGCGCCAGCAATCCCGCCCCCGCCAACCACAGCGCCGCCCGCGCCGGCGCCGGCACTGGGCGCTCCAGGGACGGCGAGACCACCGGCACGCCGAAGGCCTCCCGGAGCTGCTGCATGGCGACGGCGAAGGCCGCGAGCCAGGCTCCGGCGAGGGTCAACAGCGCCCACGACCGGCCGGCCACCGCGAGATCGCGGGCGACGTCGAGCCAGATCCGCGCCCCCGGCGTCCCGGGCACGCCCGCGAGCGAGAGCAGCGCGAACAGCCCGACCACCCCCGCCGCGGGATGGCGCCGCAGCAGAGCGCTGCCCGGAGAGGCGGCCCCCGAGGCCACCGGCAGGAAGCGCGCCAGCGTGCTCGCCCCGGTGAGTGCCAGCGCCAGGTGGGCGCCCCATGCCGCCAGTCCCGCTCCGGCCGGCGCGACGCTCGCGCGCCCGCCGTGGGCCGCCGCCAGCGCGGCCAGTGCCAGCGCGCCGTGCAGGCTCGCGAGGGTCCCCACCCGGCGCTCGGGCCGGCGCTGCACCAGCAGAGTCGCGGCACCCGCCACGAACGCGGTGCCGGCGGCGATCCCGAGCAGCCCGCCGGTGAGCGAGGCCGCGGGAGCGAAGGCCTCGACCCCGCCGAGCCGCCACAGGATCCATCCCGCCCCGGCGAGTTGCAGCGCGACCACCGCGAGCGGGGCGAACCACGGGCGGCTGCCCTGGAACACGTCTGCGACCCAAAAGTGAAACGGAGCGGCGCCGAGCAGCACCAGGCCGGTGATCAGCGAGAGCGGCAGCGCCGTGCTCCACAGGAACGGAGGATCGAGCCCGAGGTCGAGCACCGCCCACTGCTCCAGCACCACCGGCGTTCCGGTGGCGAGTGTGAGCAACTCCAGCCCCGCCCAGGACAGCGCGAGCGCCGGCACCATGACCCAGACCAGCTTGAGCGCGCACTCGCTGTGCAGGAGGTCGTCGCGGTCGCGGGCGAGCAGGGCCACCGCCAGCCCGACCGCGAGTGCGGCCCACATCGGGCCGCCCCGCCCCGGTGCGGCGACGGCCGCGGCGAAGGGCAGCAGTGCGGCCAGCGGGGCGAGGGCGTATCCCAGGGCGCGGCCGCGCCGGTCGAGCGCGAGCAGCAGCCCGGCCGCGAGCAGGGCGATCGCCGCAGGCAGAGCTCCGGAGGCGAATGGCGCGAATGCCGCGACGATCACGCGGCCCCCCGCACGATGGGGGGGCCGAGCAGCCCCCGACCCGGGACCTGGTCCAGTGGCGGGCGCGCGCTCATTGCAGCAGGGGGAGCACCAATGCCAGCACGGCGATCCCCACCACGAGCAGCAGGTATTCCTGCGCGTCCCCGGTGTGCAGGTCGCGGATCGGTGAGACCAGCGCGCGCCCGAGCCCGCCGACGAACAGCACCAGTCGGCGCTCGACGGCGATCACCAGGTGGAACGTGCCGCGCGCGACGGCGCGCGAGGCCGCGGCACCGCCGCGGGCCGGGCTTCGCGGTGTCCCGTCCGCCGCGCCGGTGCCGGCGTCGGCGGGTGCCGCGATCTCGCCCGCCACCCCCAGGCCGCGCGAGCGCAGCCACGCCCCGACCCCGCCCAGGGTGGCCGGCAGCATGGCCACCACCGAGCCCGGCCAGGCCGCTTCGAACCCGCCCCACCACGCGATCACCAGCGCCAGGGGCCCCAGCGCGAGGGTGAGCAGTGCCGCGACGTGCCCGAGCGACGCCGATGCGTCGAGCCGCGTCATGCGCCGGCGCTCGGGCGCTTCCACCAGGCGGCCCACCGTCACCCAGGCGGTGAGCGCGACCGGGACCGAGGCGACGCTGAACAGCAGCGGATCGAAGCGGCCGCGCTCGAAGCCGAGGACCAGCAGCGCGGGCCAGGCGAGGGCCGCGGAGGCGGTCCAGGCGGCGATGCGCCACAGGCCGCTCTGCAGCGGCCCGCGGCGCGGGCTGGCGCCACGCAGCTCGCCGGCGAGCAGGAACGCGCGGCCGCCGCAGGAGCCGACCCACAGCAGCACGCTGACCTCGGATTTCACCGCCGCAGTCGCCACCATCAGGGCCGCGATCGCGCTGTCGGAGATCATCAGCCAGCGCAGGCTCGCCGCCCACTGCCTGCGGCCGAAGGCGCGCAACGTGCCGAGCAGGGCGGTGACCAGCAGCAGGTAGGAGGCGGCACCCCGCACCACCGCCACGTCGCGCCAGTGCTCCGCGTGCTGCCACAGCACCAGGAAACCGGCCGCGGGCAGCATCACCGGGAGCCACGGGCGCATCGCCAGCAGGGGTCCGGGCAGGTCGGAGAACGGCCGGGCCAGGGGCAGTGCCGCGAGCAGCTCGAGGCCGGCCCACACCACCGCCCCCGATTCCAGCCAGCGCAGCAGCTCGAAGGCGCCGCGCGCCTCGGCCATCGCCGCGTGCCCCATGGTGGGGAGCGCGGCGTGGATCGCGACGGCGAGCCACAGCGCCTGCGCCGGACGGCGCAGCCACGCCCAGCGCGACACCTGGGCATGCGCGTCCTCCGCCACCCGGGACCAGATCCAGAACGCCGCCGCGACCAGCTCGAGGCCGACCGCCGAGGTGACGAGGTGAGGCCAGCACAGCAGCGCCAGCCCGGCGGTGCAGAGCACGGCTCCGAGCGGGCGCGCCCCGCTCCGGTGGGGCGCGGCGGCGGCGGCGGGCTCAGTCATGGAGATCGTGCGCGTCGCTCACCGACGCGCTCCCGGCCGCGCACTGGCGCGCCCAGGCCACCCGCCCCACCAGCGCCAGCACGATCAGGGTGGCCAGCAGCACCCGCCCCTCGGCGGGCAGCGTGCCCGGCACCTGCGCGCTCCGCGCCACTCCATTCAGCATCTGCAGGCCGAGGCCGAGTGCGGCGAACGCCACCAGCGCCCGCAGCGCGTGCCGGCGCAGCATGAGGTGAAGCAGGCCGAGGCCCATCACCAGCAGTCCCCAGGAGGCGCGCCGCCCGTCCTCGGGCGAGAGGTTCTGGCGCGCGACCGCCGCCACCAGCAGGGCCAGCAGGGCCACGCCGAGCATGAGGCCCACCGCCCCCGACTCCACTCCGCCGACGCGCGTGGTGGAAGCCGGCCCGGTGCGCGAGGTGGCGGCGCCCGCGCGCCAGGCCACCAGCGCCCAGACCGCGCTCCAGGCCGCGATCAGCGGCCACGCCCCGATCTCGCGCAACAGGAGAACCGACAGCGCGACGCCCGCCGCGGCGATCCGCGCCACGCGCCGGCCGGGGAGGAGGATGCAGAGCGCCACGCAGGCCGCCGGCAGGAGCAGGCGCCCCAGGTCGAGGGGGGACAACTCGGTCCATGAGTCGAGAAAGTGCATGCGCGTATCCCTCGGCAGCACCACACCGTCATTCCGCGGGACCCGGGCGGCATGCTGCGCGCCGCGCCGGCACGCGCGAAGGCGGCGCCCGCGGCACCCGGCCCGCGCGCGACCGTCGCGCGCGGAACGGCCGTCGCGGGAGTCCTATGGAATGTAGGCGCTCTCGGCCGACTGCAGCACCGTGAGGAAAGCCTCGGGGCTCTTGGCCTCCCTCAAGGCCTTCCGCACCGTCTCTTCCTTGAGCAGGCGGGAGATGTTGGCCAGCACCCGGACGTGCAGGGTGGCGGCGTTCTCGGGCGAGACGAACAGGACGAACAGGTAGGTCGGCTGCCCGTCCTCGGATTCGAAGTCGATGCCTTCCGGCGCCACCCCGCAGGCGGCGGCCATTCGGTCCACGGAACGCGCCTTGCCGTGGGGGATGGCGACACCATTGCCGATCCCCGTGGTCATCATCGCCTCGCGGCGCATGACGCGGTCGAGGATCTCCCCCTGGCTGTTGAAGCCGTGACCGGTCTCCAGCAACTCGACCATCTCGACCAGCGTGTCGCGCTTGGTCCGGGACTTGAGCCGCAGATTGATGGCGTTCGTCTTCAGCATTTCGGACAGCCGCATGGAAGCTCCGCTCAAAGACAGCAATATAAGTCAGGACAATGAGTTGAACCCTATGGAGGCCGCGCGCGGGTGTCAAGGCAATTCCCCTTGGGCCGGGTCACGCGCCAGGGGCCCGAGCGTACCAGTGGACGGGCGTGCGGCGCATGCTCCACTATCACACGCACCGCTCGAAGGAGGCGCACCCAGTGTTTCGTCCAATCGCCATCACCGCCGTCGCTCTGACGCTCGTCGCCGGCCTCAGCCTCGCCGAACCCGGAGTGCGCGTCGTCTATCGCGACGGCGTGCCGCGCGTGCAGCTCGAGGGGGACTGGTCGCACACGCGTTACACGGTGCAGCGGGCGTCCCGGCGCGACGCCGTCTACGCGCCGGTCTCCAACGAGCACATCCTCTGCCTGGGCGACTGCTACGTCGACGACGCGGACGCGGCCCCGGGTGTGACCTACTGGTATCGCTTCGACCTCGAGAAGGACGACGGCACCGCGGCGGTGTTCGGGCCGTTCGCGGTCACCATCTCCGACCTGCAGGTGCGGTGGGTCGGGGTGGACGTCGCACCCAATCCGGGTGCGGGCGAAACGCGGCTGCGCTTCTTCCTGTGGGGTCGCGCCTCCCTGGGTCCGGTGCCCATCCGCGCCGCGCTGTTCGACCTCCAGGGCCGCGTCGTCCGCCGTCTCCATGACGGCCCCCTCGCCCGCGGCGCGACCACCATCGTCTGGGACGGTCGCGGAGACGACGGCCGCCCGCTGCGCTCGGGGGTCTACTTCCTGAGCGTGCAGTCGAGCCTGGGCTCGACGGTGGCGCGCGTGCTGCGCGCCCACTAGCTCGCGGGCAAGGCGTCGCGGGCGTCGCTTCCATACGTGCTCCGTGCCCGGCGGGCCGCAGCGGGCGGGGACCTCCGCGCGGGCCGCTCGGCTCCGCCATCCTGGCTCCACCTCGCTCATCCTCGACGCGCCCACCCTCCATGGCTCCTGCGCGTCTGCGGAGCCCGCGCTCCGGTCCCCGCCCGCTGCGGCCCGCTGACAGGCGTGGCGGTTGGCTCGGAGCAACGGTTCGCCATCGATCGTCGGGCGCCGCGCGCCGTGCAAATTGCACGCGCCGCGCTCGCGCCATCCGCCGCTCGGGGTGGCCGAGTCGGTGGGCGCCTGTGCTACACTTGACGGGTCCTGTATCAGGGCTTTACGGACCCTGTCGACACCCTTGCGCGAGCATCCCCACCCGTGAGCCACAAGGACACACCAGGGGCCCCTCCCCGCATGGAGGCTGGGACGGCCATGAAGCAGAAGTCCATCGACTTCCGCGAGTTGCTCGAGAGGCTTCTGCCCCTCGAGGAGCTGCTCCCCGCCGAGCGGATGCGCGTCCAACGCGCGCTGCAGGCGGGCGTCTCCTCGCGCCTCGAACAGGCGGCGCTGCTCGCCTTGAGCCAGCTCGAGCAGCGCGGCGTCGTGCGACGCGTGCCCGCGCCGAACAACGGCTCGCACGCGGTCATTCGCTACCAGTCGCGCGACGCGCTCGACGTCATCACCCTGCACCTGCCGGCCCCGCTCGAGCGCGACGGGCTGCTGCTCTACTCGCGCAGCAGCCTGCCGCTCCAGGCCAAGGCGAGCCTCGACCAGGTGCGGCGCCTGTTGCGCTTCGACGATCCGCTGCTGTTCACGGACCCCGGGCAGGGGGACCCACGCAACGAGCTGATCGAACAGCTCGACCAGGTCGGACGGGAGTTCCTCGGGGCGAGCGCGGTGCGCCTGATCCGTGCCGAGCGTCTGGAGGGCGAGTCGCTCGAGACGCCGCTCGACGCGGCGCTGGCCGACGAGATGCGCGCCCACCCGGAGGCCCTCTACTACTGCCCCGACACCACGCGCTGCCCCAGGCTCGAGGCCGCCGGGCGCCGCCTCGGCATGAGCGCCGTCGCGATCGCGTGCGTCACCGACAGCGAGGATCGTCCGCTGGGGCACCTCGAGGTGCTGAGCGTCGAACGTAATCCGTTCCTGATCGAGGACCTGTCCATGATCGCGCTGCTCGCCGACTACTGCTCCGGCATGCTCGAGCGCTCCGCGCGCATCCAGAAGCTGGTCTTCATCGATCCCCTCACCTCGGCCTACAACCGCGCCTACTTCGACCTCCAGCTCAGGAACGAGATGGCGCGCGCCGGCCGCGAACAGTCGTCCATGGCCCTGTGCATCGCCGACATCGACGACTTCAAGTCGATCAACACGGCCTACGGCTACGAGGCGGGCAATCGCGTGCTGGTGGAGGTGGCCGACCTGCTCAAGCGCGGGGTGCGGCCATTCGACACCGTGGCGCGCTGGGGCGGCGAGGAGTTCGCGGTGCTGCTCACGGCGCCGATCCTCGCGGACGACGTGCTGACGATTTCCGAGCGTCTGCGCACGCTCGTCGAGCGCCTTCGCGTCCGAGTCGAGGGCCTCGACCGCCGCCCGCACGACCTGGGCGTCACCGTGAGCATCGGCGTGGCGCTCGCCCCCGACCATGCCGAGGACACCGCGGGCCTGTGGCGCGCCGCCAACCAGGCGCTGCTCCTCGCCAAGCACCCGCCCAAGAACCAAGTCGTGTTCTTTCAGCCCGACCGCGACGCCCGCTCCGGCGCCGGCTAGGCTCCGTCGGCAAGCGCCCGCGGGCTGCGTTGCGCGGTCGGCTCCTCGCTCCGACGTGGCCCGGCGCTCAGGCCGGGATCGTGCGCCCGGCCAGACGCGCGTCGATCCATCCCGCGATCGGTCCGGCGGCCAGCACCAGGAGCATCGGCCGCACCGATTCGAAGTAGCGCGAGTTGGTGTAGAAGAACGAGCTGGCCAGCGAGAAGGCGAGCGTGGCGATCAACAGCACTCCCGCGAATCCCAGCGGCCCGGTGGGGTCGCGCAGGCCGCGCGCTCCCGACGGCAGCGCGACGCCGTAGAGCGCCGCCAGCACCAGCAGGAACCCGACCCGGAGCCAGGGCCGATCGTCCCCGCTCAGCGGCAGGAAGCACAACCTCCAGAACCGCTTGATGCTGATGACCGTGCTCGGCCACGGGGCCGTCTTCCACACCTCGATCCCCGCCCGCATCAGCGCGCGATCCTGCTCGATCGCGTCCAGCGGATGCCCCACGCGGTGCCGCTCGCGGTCGAGAGCGTCGCCGCGGATCGTGGCCCAACGGTCGAGGTCCCAGCGCCCTTCGGTCTCGAGCGCCACGCCGGTGTAGAACTGCTCCCCGGCGCCGATCGAGAGCGGGATGAAGACGTGGAACGCCTCCCAGTTGCGCAGCGTCCACGGCGCCAGCACCAGCCCCAGGCCGAGCAGCATCGCGGCCAGGGGCGCGACCTGCGCGCGCAGGCGGTGGCGGGTCTGGATCAGCCAGCCGAGCACGAGACTCTGGAGCACCAGCACGCCGGTCGGCCGGACCAGCGCGCCGAGGCCCGCCACCACCCCGACCCCGAACGCCAGGCGCGGGCGCGGGCGCTCGGCGAAGCGCGCGAATGCGGCGAGCACCGCGGTCGCGAGGAAGGTGAACATCGGCTCGGTCTGCAGGTAACGGCTCTCGCGAAAGAACGGGGGCCACACCAGCGCCAGCAGGAACCCGACCGCCCCGGCGGTGCGCGAGGCGAACAGCCGTCCCGCGAGCCAGCCGCACAGCAGGATGGTGCCGGCGTCGAATAGACCCTGCACCGCGACCACGACGCGGCGGTCGTCGCCCGCGACGCGGTAGATCGCGGCCAGGGTGAGCGGCCATCCGGGCGGACGGTAAACGGTCGGGGCGCCATGCCGCGCGTAGCCGTCCCCGGCGAGCAGGCTGCGCGCGAGCTGGTCGTAGAACGGCTCGTCCCCCACGCGCAGCGTGCCCGGCGAGCACGAGAGCACCAGCATCGCCGTGCGCAGCAGCAGCAACGCCGCGGCGAATCCCCGCCAGCCCCACGGATAGCGCGTGGATCTCCCGCCGGCGGGCTCTGCCGAGGCCGGTGGCGTCGCGGGTGTCTCGGCGCTCACGCCGGGCTCACCGCGGGCGGGCGCCCAGCCGCGGGGCAAGAGGTCGCGCCTGGAGCATGCGGTCGTGCGGTCGGCGGGACTCGACGCGTCCCATGGGTGGCCTCGTCGCGTGTGATGGTGCCGCCGCGGCTCCGCGGTGGAGCCGCGACGCGGGCGTCGCCCGTGCCGGCGCGCGAGACTAGGGGCGGGCGGCCGTGGGGCGCAAGCCGCGCGAGCGCGCGTTCAGGGCGCCTCGCTCAGATCCTGCACCGGCGCCGGCGCGGTGCGATCGCTGCTGTCGGTCGTGCCGCCGGCGACGTTGCTCAGCGCCGACCAGTTCCCCGCGGCGTCGCGCGCCTTGAGCGCGAAGGAGTAGGTGGTGCCCGGAGCGAGCCCCAGCAGCACGTAGGTCTGCTCCTGCCCGGCGGGCAGGGGCTGGGGCGCGACCGGGACCGGCGTCGCGCCAGCGAAGTTCTGGTCGTTGATCGGCTGCGTGGACCAGCGCAGGTCGTAGGCCGCGGCCACGCCGAGCGCGCCGTCGTTCCCGGTCGCGGTCCAGCTCAGCACCACGCTCTGGTCCAGGATCCGCTGCAGCGCCAGGTCCCGCACCGCTGCCGGCGGTATCTCGTCCGGGACCACCGGAGCGTAGGCGCCGACGTAGCCGTCCTTCCACGCCGCGCCCACGGCGGCGGAGCCCGGCAGCGGGTGGGCGTCGAATGTCGCGAAGCCGGGGTCGGCGAAGGCCGGCGAGGCCCAGGCGCTGTGGCATTCGTTCCCGCTCGAGGCGCACCAGGACGAGCCCGGCCCCACCGGCCCGCAGCCGGAGCCGCCCTGGGAGACCGCGTTGCCGGCCGATCCTCCGACTTCGAAGACGAGGTTGCTGTCGGTGCGCGCCGCGGTGGGCAGGAACATGGCGGGACAGGCGGAAGCCGCGCTGTAGACGATGTTGCTCACGAAGGCGAGGTGGCTGTTCTTGGCCGCGTCCACCGCCGTCCCGCCGGTGGAGGCGAAGGTGCAGTGCTGCACCGTCAGGCTGTCGTTGTTCGAGAACACCTGGCTGAAGTCGAAGGCGCGGTCGGGGCTCACCAGGACGCAGCCGAACCAGCGGTCGCCGCGGGTATCGTTCTGGTAGTCCATCGTCATGCGGCTCTTGAACAGGCAGCCGACGAAGGTGTTGTGGCCGTTGCTTCCGGGGTAGCTGCCGGCGGTGGCGAAGCGGATGAACGACGGCGTCCGCCCCGACGGCAGGTCGAGCACGGTGTCGCGCTCGAACAGGTTGAAGCGGCACGAGTCGCGCTGGTTGAAGATGTAGCAGTTGTAGCTCGTGTTGTTGACGAGACTCCAGCGGTTGTCGCGGAAGATGCAGTTGTTGACGCCGTAGTGGACGCGCGCGTGCACGTCCGCGGCGTTCGACGGCATGGTCACGCTGACGCTGTTGCCGGTGAACTCGCAGGCGGTGGCGCGGTCGAACAGGATGCAATGCGGTTGCGCGGTCACGCCGCCGAGGGTCGCGACGTTGTCACGGAACGTGCAGAGCGTGGTGCGGATCGGGTCCTTGTAGATGTTCCAGCGGTCCTCTCCGGCCCCGTCGCCGATGCGATTACGGGCGAAGTGGCAGCGCAGGGCGCCGGCGACCCACAGGCTGCCGGTCGCCCGGCAGTCGAGCACGCTGTCCTGCTCGCAGCGGTTCGAGGCGCTGAGGGCGCCCACCGCGATGTCGTTGACCTGGACGCCCTTGATCGTGACGTACTTCTGCGACGTGAGGTCGATGCTGCCGGAGAGTCTGACCGACGCGGGGTCGGCGGGGTTCCCGATGAAGGTGATCCGACTCGCGTTCGACGCGCCGGAGCCCGCGGGGGCGATGCTACCCGAGTAGGATCCCGGCAGCAGCCGGCACACGTCTCCGGCCGCGAGCGTGGCATTCGCCTTGGCGAGCGACCAGGGACTCCCGGGCGAGGTGCCGGAATTGTTGGCGCTTCCACCCGGACTCACCCAGTACTCCCCGGCGCGGGCCGGAGCGGTGGCAAGCGCCAGGCCGGCGGCGAGCGTGGCGATCCACGCGGCGGTGGCGCGGGCGGCGGGGCGGCGTGCGACCCGGGCGGCGGCACGGGCGGCGGCGCGCGGCAGGCGTCGAATCATGTGCTGGGGCGCTGGCAGGGGTCTCGCCTCCTCAATGGGTGCCCGGTCGGGTGGCGCGGGGCCACGGCCGGCATGCAGGGGTCATGCCCGCCCGGGCCGCGGCCACGCGGCAGGATAGGGCTTGCGGCGGAAGCGATTAGCTCCCGGCGCCGACCGGTGGAACGACTTGCCCGCCCGCCCCCGGCCGATATCGCGGCCGGCGGCCGGCAAATTGCACACCGGGGGACCACCGAGGACTGCGCGGAATACACCGCAGATCGGTGCGCGTGTCCAGCCATCAGGGCGGCCCCGCGTCCGACGCCACGCCGGTGGCGGCTCTTGGTTCGCGTCCCCGGTGCGTCGTATGGTGCGGCGTCTCTCGCCGCGCGCCCGTCGCGATCGAGCCGGTCGCGGCCGGGCGGGTGGAGCCCCCCAGCACCGGAAGACCCCTGAGGCCTCGTGGGCACGCGCCCGCGGGGCCAGCCGACCGAGGGATGACGCACGAGTGAACGCACTCCTCCACCGCATCGCCTACTACGCCGCCCAGTCGCTGCGGGGCGAGCCGGTCGCCCACATCGTGCGCGAGCTGGAGCGCAGCCAGCGATGGCCGCCCGAGCGCCTGCGGTCGCTGCAGTGGGCGCGCCAGCGGGCGCTGGCGCTGCACGCCTTCGAAGCCTCGCCCTTTTATCGCGAGCGCTGGAGCGCGCGCGCGGTGATCCCCGAGCTGCTGAACGACCCGCAGGATTGGGAGCGCCTGCCGGTGCTCGAGAAGCGCGACCTCCAGACGCACGCGGCGGCCATGCGCGCGCGCGGCCAGCGCCCCGGACTCGAGGCCCCGACCTCGGGCTCGTCCGGAACGCCGGTTTCCGTGCGGCGCAGCCACCTGTCGTGGGCGCACGCCCACGCCAACGTCATCCGCGGCTGGCACTGGCACGGCATCGCGGTCGGCGAGCGCTACGCGTACTTCTGGGGGCTCCCGCTCGACCTCGAGGGTCGCCAGGTCGCGGCCCGCAAGGATCGCTTCTTCAACCGCGACCGCTGTTCCGCCTTCGATCTCGACGCCGGGTCGGCGCGCGAGTACTACCGGCGGCAACTGCGACGCCCTTCGCGCTGGGCCTTCGGCTATCCCTCCGCGCTCACCCGCTTCGCCGAGGAAATCGCCGCGCTCGGGCTCGACGGCCGCGCCCTGGGCTGGAAGGCGGTGGTCACCACCGCGGAGGTGTTGAAGCCCCACCAGCGCGAGCGCATGGTCGCGACCTTCGGCTGCCCGGTGGCCGACAGCTACGGCTGCGCCGAGGCGGGCGTGGCCGGCTTCGAGTGCGCGCACGGCGGCATGCACGTGCCGGTGGAGTCGGTGGTGGTGGAGCTGCTCCCGGCCGGCGACGGGCTCGCCGAGATCCTCCTCACCGACCTGCACAACTGGAGCCAGCCGCTGGTGCGCTACCGTGTCGGCGATCTGGTCGAGCCGGCGCCGCACCTCGCGTGCGAGTGCGGCGTGGCGCTGCCCCTGCTCGGCCGCCTCAGCGGGCGTGTCGGCGACACGCTGGAACTGCCCGACGGCCGGCACGTGAACGCCAACCTCCCCTCCTACGTCTTCAAGCACCACGGCCGCGAGGGCACGGTGCGCGAGTATCAGTTCGTGCAGTTCTCGAGCGGGCGCATCGAGCTGCGCATCGTCACCGGTCCCGCGTGGTCGGATGCGGTGCGCGAGCGGCTCCGCGCCGAGGTGCGCGAGGCGCTCGGCATCGAGGTGGCGGTCGCCGAGGTCGCCCGCATCGAGCGCCGCGGGCGCGGCAAGCACCGCGACTTCGTGCGGGCGGAGGACCTGGGGGAGGGATGAGCCGGCTCCGGATGCCCCCACCGCGGCGGCGCCGTCTGCTACCATGGTGGGCGAGCGGGAAGGGCTGGCAGGCGAGCCGCACCGATGGAAGCTCGCCCGACGCGGCCGCCCGCGACCCCGGCTTCCGGGGATCGATCGGAGTCACGTCATGAGCGTTGCCCGGTTCATCCTACTCGCGCTCCCGCTCGCCGCCGCCACCCTGCCCGCCCCGCCGACATTCGCGGCCGTCGCCGACTCCATCGCCTACGCGGTGCGCGTCGCCAACGGTAATCTCGTCGGCGTGACGGTCAGCAACTACGGCTTCATCGGCAACAACTTCGTCTCGCGCTCGCCGTCGCTCGAATATCCGCTGGGTTCGGGCTTCGAGCACCTGGTGCGCGGCGGGCTCTGGATCGGCGCGCACGCGGTCGATGCCCAGGGTCCCTTCATCGGCGTCACCACCGCCGCGCTCGACGGCGCCCAGGGCACGGCGAGCGCGCCCGAGACCGAATTCACGCCGGCGGGGAACTCCATCCGGGTGCGCTCGTCACTGACCCACAGCATCTACTACGATCCGAACGCCGTGAGCGAACAGGACCTGATCGGCGAGTTCAGCGACCGCCCCGCCAAGCGCGCGGCGAACAACCCCGAGGCCCACCGCCCGCTCAACGTCTTGGTGCGGCAGCAGAACTACGCCTGGTCGCTGCCGGGATTCGAGCACGTCGTCATCTTCCACGAGACCATCGTCAACCTCGGCGACGCCCCGCTCACCGACGCCTGGGTGGGCGTCTACGCCGAGTTGAAGAGCGGCTCGAAAAACGACTATATCTGCTGGCCGCCGAGCAGCAGCTGCAGCCCCCAGGGGAGCTGGTACCGCAAGTCCTGGCTCCAGTACGACGCGCCGCTTCGCATGATCCGCGAGCACTACTGCCGGGCGCAGCCGATTCCCGGGGGGTGCAACCTCGCCTACGTGCCCCACTGGATGGGCATCCAGATGCTCACGCCCCCCGACCCGGCACGGAGCCAGCACGTCACCCTCGCGGCCTGGGCCTACGCGCCGCTAAGCGCCTTGCGCGACCAGGACGTCGAGCGCTACGCGATCATGAGCGCGGG
>Ga0154739_1067_pt1 | contig 17003 bp, 18 predicted proteins | sample Rifle2008BG16ft_FD_105747 | JGI IMG/M metagenome (GOLD analysis project Ga0154739, IMG submission 105747) | Candidatus Eisenbacteria bacterium RBG_16_71_46 | reverse complement strand
CCGCTCCCCGGCCCGGCCGCGGGAACCGGGCTCCGAGTCCCCCTTCCGCAGAGGCAACGCATGTCGAAAGTCGCCGTTCTCCGCACCTCGCCCGAGACCGTCGTCGAGGACTACGGCCGCCTGATGGACCTCGCGGGCTACCGCGAAGCCCTGCCGTTCTCGGCTCAGACCTGCCTGCGCATCAACATCTCCTGGCACGTCTACATGCCCGCCTGCTCGACGACGCCCTGGCAGATGCACGGCGTGATCGAGAAGCTCAAGAGCGACAGCTACAACGTCTCGCGCGATCTCATCGCCGCCCAGAACGACACGGTGGTGGTGAGCTGCCGCGAAGGCGCGGTGAACAATCATCTGCAGCCGGTGCTCGATCGCTTCCGCGTGCCGATCCAGTACCTGAGCGAGCCGGGGACCGAGTGGGTGCGCTACACACCCAAGTCGAAGATGCTGGTGCTCGACCGCGTGTTCGAGAAGCAGGGCATCCAGATCCCGCGCCTGCTCATGGGCCGTAACGTCATCCACATGCCGACGGTGAAGACCCACGTCTTCACCGGCACCACCGGTTCGATGAAGAACGCCTTCGGCGGACTGCTCAACCTCAATCGCCACTGGACGCACTCGGTGATCCACGAAACGCTGGTGGACCTGCTGCGCATCCAGAAGGAGATCCATCCCGGAGTCTTCGCGGTGATGGACGGCACCATCGCCGGCGAGGGCCCCGGGCCGCGCGCGATGCGGCCGCACGTCAAGAACTACATCCTGGCCTCGAGCGACTGCGTGGCGATCGACGCGCTCGCCGCGAAGATGATGGGGTTCGACCCGATGACCGATCTCAAGTTCATCCGCCTCGCCCACGAGCACGGGCTCGGGGTCGGGCGCCCGGAGGAGATCGAGGTCGTGGGCGACGACATCAAGAACGTGAACTTCGGCTTCCGCGGCAGCCTCAACGAGAACACCTTCGCCTCGTGGGGCCAGAAGCTCATCTACTGGGGTCCGCTCAAGCCGCTCGAGAACATGCTGCTGCGCTCGCCGATCGTGCCCTGGTCCTACGCCGCGTCGCGCCTGTACCACGACGGCTACTGGTACCCGGTGAACGGCAAGCCGCGCGTGCGCGATATCCTCAAGACCGGCTGGGGGCGGCTGTTCAGCGATTACGGCAGCGGCGCCGTCTGGCAGAAGAGCTAGCTCGCGCGCATCCGCCCGGCACGGCGTCGCCGCTCTCTCGCGGCGCTCCGGTGCATCGCGACCCCTTCGACGTCCACCGCGCGCGATTTCAATGCGGACGACCACCCGCCCGAGCGGGTGGTCGTCGTTCGCGCCGGGTCTCCCCCGCGACTATCGGTACAGCATCTTGATCTTGCCCCAGGTCGAGCTGTTCACCGGCACGGCCGCGAGGCAGCTCGCGGCCCGGTTCTGGGGATCGCTGGGCGTGATGAGCTGGAAGTCGCCGGCGTTGTTGTCGGTGTCGAGGGAGCTGCCGTTGAGGCCACCCGGCTTGCGCTCGTAGCTACGATTCTGGTTCGACGTGCCCAGGTTGGCGAGCGGCGTGCCCTCCTTGAAGGCCGAGCCCGTGCTCATGCCGACCTGGTCGACGACGGTGTTGTCGGACAGCGTCAGCGCGATGCCGCCGTCGTCCGTGATGCCGGTGGAGTAGGTCTGATCCCCCGGCACCGAGCCGCTGTATCCGCCCGCAGCGCTGTTGGTGAGCAGGTAATAGCAGCCGGGGCCAAGGACGACGCCGCCGGTGATCGTCGCGCGGTCGCCGACCGTGCCCGAGCTGTTCGAGCCGCGGATCTTCCAGCCACCGATCGCCACGTTGTTCGGAGACTTGTTCCACAGCTCGATGAACTCGTCGTTGCCGCCGCTCGGTCCGCGCACGCGGAACTCGCTGATCACGATGGTGGTCGAGACCGCGAGCGCGGCGCCGGCCATCGTCGCGATGGCGAGCAGCGCCACCGCGAGGCCCTTGATGGAAGCATGTCGCATGAGCCACCTCCGCGTTTCCTTCGCACGCGACCCGTCATGGGCTGGGGGCGCCGGGGTCGGTGCTGCGCCTGAATGGCCGGCATCTGCCGCCACTTCGGCGCCAAGGAGTCTAGCACCGGGTCAACCGGACATCTCGAGCGCTCGGTGGCGGGGAAGCCGCCGGGGCAGGGAAGTTCAGGAGGACTGAACACCGCTCGCCAGGCTCGGTGGGTCCGAGGCGGCATGACCGCACGCCACTTGCCAGGCTCGGTGAGTCCCGGGCGGCAAGACCTCACATCGCTCGCTAGCCTCGGCGTGCCGGAGGCGGCCCGACCTCGCACAACTCGACCAGCACCCCGCCCAGGCTGCTCGGGTGAAGGAAGGCCACGCGAGAGCCGTGGGCACCGGCGCGTGGCCGCTCGTCGATGAGACGCATGCCGGCCTCGCGGCAGCGGTCGAGGGTGGCGTCGAGATCCGCGACCTCCAGGCTCAGATGGTGAAGGCCCGGGCCCCGTCCGCCGAGGAAACGGGCGACGGTGTGCTCGGGCGCGCGCGGCTCGAGCAGCTCGAGCAGCACGGGGCCCAGGCGCACGAACAGCACCCGCAGCCCGCCGTGGTCGAGCAGCTCCTCGCCGGCCGGCTCGCCGCCCAGGGCCCGGGTGAGCAGCGCCGCGAGCGCATCGGCATCGGGCGTCGCGATCGCCACGTGCGCGAGCCCGGCGACCGGTCCCGCGCGCCTGGCCGCCGCGCGCTTGGCTGCCGGGAGCCTCGCCCCCGCACGCTTGACCCGCGCCGCGGCCTTCGCCGGCCGCTTGGGCCCACGGCGGGAGGGCGGGCTCATCGGCTCGGCCCCGGGCGATGGACGCCGAACACGTCGCGCAGGGCGTCGCACACCTCGCCCAGCGTGGCGCGCGCCTGGAGCGCTGCGAGAATCGGTGGCATCAGGTTGTCGCTCCCGCGCGCGGCGCGGGTCAGCCGCTCCAGTGCCGCGCGTGTCGCCGCGGCGTCGCGCGAGTGGCGCCACTCGGCGAGGGCGCGGCGGCGCGCCTCCTCGATCGTCTGGTCGTGGCGGAACGGCGGCGCGGGCGGCGGCACGTCCTCGGCGAAGCGGTTGACGCCGACCACCACGCGATCGCCGGATTCGACCTCGAGCTGCCAGCGGTAGGCGGCGAGGTGGATCTGCTCCTGCACCCAGCCCGAGGCGATGGCCTCGAGCATGCCGCCCATCGCGTCGATGCGTTCGAGCAGGCCGCGCGCCGCGGCCTCGAGCGCGGCGGTGAGCGCCTCGATGGCGTACGAGCCCGCCAAGGGGTCCGCGGTATCGGCGACGCCGCTCTCGTGCGCGAGCAGCTGCTGGGTGCGCAGCGCCAGCAGGGCGGCGTCGCGCCCGGGCAGCCCGAGTGCTTCGTCGAACGAGTTGGTGTGCAGCGACTGGGTGCCCCCGAGCACTGCCGCCAGCGCCTGCACGGTGGTGCGCACCACGTTGTTGAGCGGCTGTTGGGCCGTGAGTGTCGAGCCCGCGGTCTGGGTGTGGAAGCGCAGCTTCAGCGCCTCGCGGTCGGTGATGCCGAAGCGCTCGCGCAGCGAGTCCGCCCACAGCTTGCGCGCGGCGCGGAACTTGGCCACCTCCTCGAGCAGGTGACTGTGGGCGTTGAAGAAGAACGACATCCGGCGCGCGATGCGCGGCAGGTCGAGCCCGCGCGCGCGTGCGGCCTCGAGGTAGGCGAGACCGTCGGCGAGGGTGAACGCCAGCTCCTGCACCGCCGTGGCCCCGGCCTCGCGCATGTGGTAGCCGCTCACCGAGATGCTGTTCCACTGCGGCACCTCACGCGCGGTGAACTCGAATACGTCGGTGACGAGACGCAACGATGCGGCGGGCGGGTAGATGTAGGTGCCGCGCGCGATGTACTCCTTGAGCACGTCGTTCTGCACCGTGCCCCCGAGCGCGGCGCGTGGAATGCCCCGCGCGTCCGCCACCGCGACGTAGAACGCGAGCAGCAGCGGCGCCGTGGCATTGATCGTCATCGAGGTGGTGACGGCGTCGAGGGGGAGCCCCTCGAGCAGCTCCTCCATGTCGGCGAGGCAGGAGATCGCCACCCCGACCTTGCCCACCTCGCCGCGCGCCAGCGGGTGGTCGGAGTCGTAGCCCATCTGGGTCGGCAGGTCGAAGGCCACCGAGAGCCCGGTCTGCCCCTCGTCGAGCAGGAAGCGGAAGCGCTGGTTGGTCTGGCGCGCGCTGCCGAAGCCCGCGTACTGGCGCATGGTCCACAGCCGCGAGCGATACATCCCGGAATGGACGCCGCGGGTGTAGGGCGGCTCTCCCGGGGGCGGCGTGCGCCGCGCGAGGTCGCGCGGCAGGTCGGAGGGAAGGAAGACCGGGGCGAGCGGAAGACCCGAAGGCGTGGCGCGCGGCGCGATGCCCTCCCCGCGCTTCGCCGCCCGCGCCGGCGCGCGCCGGGCGGCCGGGGCCGGCGCGCGGCCCGGGGCCCCGCGGCCGGGAGCGGGCCCGCGCCCGGCCCCCGCGGCCTTGCTCCCGCCGCGCCCGCTCGCCGCACCTCCGGCCGGCCGCGCGGGAGCGCCTCGCCCGCGGCGCCGGGTCACGACGCCACCGGCCGGATGCGCAGCAGCACCTCGCCCGCGGCGACCGAGGCGCGCTCGGCCACCAGCACCTCGCTCACCACGCCCCCGTAGCGCGCGCTCAGCTCGTTCTGCATCTTCATCGCCTCGACCACCGCCACCGCCTGCCCCGCCTCGACCCGGTCACCGGGTTGCACGCGCAGGGCCACGATCAGCCCCGGCATCGGGGCGGTGACGGTCTCGCCGGCGCTCGGGTCGGCCGCGCGCTTGACCGACAGCAGCACCTTCTCGAGGGGGTGGCGCACCTCGACCGGGAAGCGCGCGCCCTCGATCGTCACTTCGAGCGCGCCGTCGCCGGCGGAGACGCGCACCTCGTGCGAGCGCCCGCCCACCAGCAGCGAATAGACCTCGCCATCCGGCAGCCGGTGGAAGTCGGCCTCGAGGCGGCGGCCCTCGAACTCGAGCCACAGCCGGCCCTGGTCCACGTGCAGCTCGACCTCGGTGTCGCGGCCCTCGAGGGTGACCCAGAACCGCATCGCGGTCTCGGCCCGCGTCCCGCTCGCGGCGCGCGGCGGCCCGCCCGAGGTCATCGGCGCACCCGTCCGGGCTGGCGGCGGCGGTCGGACCAGCGCCATGCCGAGCGCACGCTGCTGCCGTTCGCTTGCGGCAGCGTCACGCGCAGCCGCTCTTCGCGGGCGTGGAGTGCCGCGGCCAGCAGCGCCACCTCCGTGGCCTCGGGGCCGGCGTCGAGTGCCGCGGCGGTGAAGTGCTCCTCGATGAACCGGGTCGAGAGCCGGCCGGCGATGAATTCGGGATGGGTCAGGAGCCAGCGGTGGAAGGCGATGTTCTGGTGCACGCCCTCGAGCACGAACTCGCGCAGGGCGCCCAGCAGGCGGTGTCGCGCCTGCTCGCGATCGGCGCCCCAGGCCACCAGCTTGGAGAGCAGCGAGTCGTAGAAGACCGGAACCTCGTAGCCACGGTAGACGCCGGCGTCGTTGCGCACCCCGGGCCCCTGCGGGAAGCGCACGCGCTCGATGCGGCCGGCGGAGGGCATGAAGTCGCGCAGCGGGTCCTCGGCGATGATCCGCGCCTCCATCGCCGCGCCGCGGGGCGCGGGCGGCGAGTCGCCGAACGACAGCGGCGCGCCCGAGGCGATGGCGATCTGCTCGGCCACCAGGTCCACGCCGGTCACCATCTCGGTCACCGGGTGCTCGACCTGGAGCCGGGTGTTGACCTCGAGGAAGTAGAAGCGCCCGTCCTCGTCCACGATGAACTCCACCGTGCCGGCGTTGAGGTAGCCGACCTCGCGCGCGACGCGGCACGCCGACTCGCCGAGCGCCGCCCGGGTCGAGGCGTCGAGCGCGGGCGAGGGAGTCTCCTCGAGCAGCTTCTGGTGGCGGCGCTGCACCGAGCATTCGCGCTCGCCGAGGAACGCCACGCGCCCGTGCGCGTCGGCGAGGATCTGCGCCTCGACGTGGCGCGGCCGCGCGATGGCGCGCTCCACGTAGAGGCGATCGTCGCCGAAGGCGGCGCGCGCCTCGCCGCTCGCCAGCGGCCAGGCGGTCGCGAGCGCCGCGTCGTCCGCGGCCACCCGCATCCCCTTGCCGCCGCCGCCGGCCACCGCCTTGAGCATGAGGGGGAAGCCGATCCGCCGCGCCACCGCGCGGGCGGCGTCGAGCGATTCGACCGCGCTTTCCGAGCCCGGGATGACCGGCACCCCCACCCGTGCCGCCGCGGCGCGCGCGGCGAGCTTGTCGCCGAGCCCGGCGATGGTCTCCGCGCGCGGTCCGATGAAGGTGAGCCCCGCCTCGGCGCAGGCGCGGGCGAATGTGGGGTTCTCGGCGAAGAAGCCGTAGCCGGGGTGGATCGCGTCCGCCTTCACCCACAGCGCGGTCTCGATCACGCGCTCGAGGTGGAGGTAGCTCTCGCGCGAGGGCCCGGGGCCGATCGGGTAGGCCTCGTCGGCGAGCAGCACGTGCAGCGCGGCGCGGTCGGGCTCGCTGAAGATCGCGATCGAGGTGAGGTCCAGCGCGCGCAGGGAACGGATGATCCGCACCGCGATCTCGCCGCGGTTGGCGATCAGCACGCGCGCGAGGCGGGGCACCCTCAACCCTCCAGCACCACCGTCGCGATGGCGAGCCCGCCGTCGTGCGTGAGGGAGAGGTGGGACTGGGTGGCGCCCATCGCTTCGAACCGCTCGAGCGCCTTGTGGTGGAAGGCGAGGCGCGGCACCTGCCCGCCCGGCTGCAGCACCTCGATGTGCTTGAAGGCGATGCCGCCCGCCATCCCGGTGCCGAGCGCCTTGGAGGCCGCCTCCTTGGCGGCGAAGCGCGCCGCGAGGTGGGGCAGGGGGTCCTTGTGGCGCCGGCAGTAGTCCATCTCGGCGGGGGTGAAGAGGCGCTTCTCGAAGCGCTCGCCGAACCGCTCGAGCGAGGCCACCAGGCGGTCCACCTTCACGACGTCCACGCCGATGCCCCGAACGCTCATAGGACCTCCGGTGTAAGCCTGTGAAACACTTGAAGATGGAAATCTATCACGGGGGCGATGGGGGTCAAGCCGCATCCCCTGAAGCCGCGGACGCCTAGGATGGGTGTGGCCGCGGCTTGCGGCCGGGCGTCTCAGGGCGTTCCCGGAGTGCGGGAGCGGGTTCCGCCGCAACTACGCGGGGAGCCGGTTCGTCCACCACAGTGAACGCGGGAGGGTCGGGGCCTGAGGGACACGGATGAAGCACGACTCATCGCCCGGCTGCGCGCGAGCGACATGGAGGCGCTGGGTGAGGTCTACCGGATGCTCGGGGCGGCGATGCTGACGCTGGCGCGCAGCATGCTCCGCGATCGTGACGAGGCCGACGACATCGTGGAGGAAGCGCTGCTCCGGATCCGGCGCGCCGCACCCGGGTTCCGCGGCGAGCGCGGGTTGCGCACCTGGACGCTGCGCATCGTCGCCAATCTGTGCCGCGACCACCTGCGCCGGCGGCGGTTCTCCGCCGGGCCGCCCGAGGATCTGGACCCGCTCGAGGCGGCGGGGTTGAGAGTGGAACCGGTGGCGGAATGGGACGAGGCGATGGACCGCCGCACGGTGCTCGCCGCGCTCGAGCGGGCGATCGCCCGACTGCCGGCGGAGCAGCGCGAGGCGGTGGTGCTGCGCGACCGGCTCGGGCTGTCCTACGAGGAGGTGGCCGCCACCCTCGGAGTGAGCGAGGGCGCGGTCAAGTCCCGGTTGTTCCGGGCGCGCGAGAACCTGAAGCGGGCGATGGCGGCCTGGCTGGAGACCTAGTGGACACGATGGACCCGAGAGAGCGAGAGCGTGACGAGCGGCTGACCCGCATGCTGCGGGCGGCCGGAGCCGAGGCCGATCCGGCGCTGTGGACCCGGGCGCGCGCCCGCATCGAGGCTCTCGAGCGGACGCCTGGTCCGCTCGCGTGGCTGATGCGGCCGGTGGGACTGGCGGGGTCGCTGGCGCTGTTCGTGGCCGCCGCGGGGATGTCCTCGGCGCTGCTCCGCGCCCTGCCGTGGCAGCAGCCCTATGAGGTGGTGACGCTGACCGACCAGTTGCTCAGCGAGGGGTCGTACGCCGATGCCGAGCCACCCGCCGCGAACGGCGCGGCGCCGGGCGCCGCGCGCGACAGCGGAGGGATGCCGTGATCGGGCGCCGCGAGCTGGTGATCGCCGTGCTGTCGGCGGCGTTGGTCGGAACCGCCCTCGGGCTCGTGGTGGGCGTGGTGTTCACGCGCGCCACGCTCGGGATCGGCCCCGGCCCGTGGGAGCGACCGGGCGGGTTCGGCCGCCCGCATGCCGACGGGCAGCCGCGGCCGGGCGGGCGCGGGCCGATGATGCGCACGCTCGCCGAGCGGCTCGATCTGGCCCCCGAGCAGGCCGCGCGCATCGACTCCATCCTCGGTCGTTCGCGCCTCGGGTACGAAGCGATGCGCGAGAGCGTGCGCACCGCGGTCGAGCGCGAGCTCACCCCCGAGCAGCGCAAGAAGTGGTCGCAGATGCAGAGACGGTTTCGCCGCTTCCGCCCTCCCGAGGATCCGCCGGGGGGCCGTGCGGACGAGTGAGACGCCCTGGCCATCACGCAACCCGTAGCAGGAAAGGAGCAGCACGACATGAAGAGCAATCGATGGTGGACCTGGAGCCTGGCCGGACTGCTGTGCGCGGCGCCCGCCGCCCTGGCCGCGCCCGGCGGCGCGAGTAACGCAGTGGGGGCGGCCCATGCGCCGAACATGACCGCCGCCCACCCGGGCCCCGGCGGCGGTCCCGGGATGCGCGGCGGCGGTGGCCGCGGCATGCGCGGCGGCATGCACGATCAGGGCATGAGGGGCATGTGGGGACCGCGGATGATGGCCCAGCTCGAACTCACCGCGCAGCAGCGCGAAAAGATCACCCAGTTGCGGGACGCTCAGCAGCGCAAGGGCATCCAGGCGCGCGCCGACATGCAGCTCGCCTCGCTCGACTTGCACAAGCTGATGCGTGCCGACAAGCCCGACCAGCGAGCGATCAATGCGCAGATCGACCGCGTCTCCAGCCTCCGCGCGGCGATGCAGAAGTCGCACGTGGCGGCGATGTTGAGCATGCGCGCGGTGCTCACCGACGAGCAGCGCGCCAAGCTGAGCCAGTTGCGCGAGCAGGGGCCCCCGATGCGGGGGCGGGGCGCCGGCCCGGGATGGGGTCGGGGCGGGACGAACGACGACGAGGAGGACTAGTCCTCCCGCGCGCGACGCGGGCATGGGCGGCGGCCGGCTCCGGGAAACCGGAGCCGGCCGCTTCGAGCAGGCGGCCACCGCCGCTCGGGGGGTCGGTCGCGGCGTCCGGGCAGCGCCGCCGGCCGCAGCCGGTCCACCACGAGCGTGCTTGACGCCCGCCCGACCGCTCCCCTAGAGTCGCCTCCCGAACCTTGATCCCGCCCGGCAGGCCTGCCCCGCCCTCGATGGCCCTCACGTTCTCGCTCGAAGCGACCGATCGCGGTGCCGCGGCCCGCGCGGGACGCATGACCACGGCCCATGGCGAGGTGCTCACGCCGGCGTTCATGCCGGTGGGCACGGCGGGCTCGGTCAAGACGCTGACACCGGACGAAGTCGCCGCGGCGGGCGCGGACATCCTGCTCGCGAACACGTATCACCTGTGGCTGCGGCCCGGAGTCGAGACGGTGCGGCGCATGGGGGGACTGCACCGCTTCATGGGCTGGCCGCACGCGATTCTCACCGACAGCGGCGGATTCCAGATCATGAGCCTCTCGCCCTTGCGGAAGATCTCGGATGAGGGAGTCGAGTTCCGCTCGCACCTGGACGGTTCCACCCACCGGCTGACGCCGGAGGAGGCGGTGCGTGTCCAGGACGGGCTCGGCAGCGATATCGCGATGTCGCTCGACGAGCTGGTCGAGTTGCCCGCCGAGCCGGAGCAGTTGCGCGTCGCGGCGGACCGCACCGTGGCGTGGGCGGCGCGGGGGCTCGCCGAGCGCGAGCGCCTGCGCGGCGAGGGGCGCGGCGGGATGGCCCTGTTCGGCATCAACCAGGGAGGCACGGACCCGGAGCGGCGCCGGCACTGCTTCGAGCGCATCGGGGCGCTGCCGTTCGACGGCTACGCGCTCGGCGGGTTGTGGGTGGGCGAGGGGCGGCGCCTGGGGCTCGAAATGGTCGAGCACGACTGCGCCCGGTTCCCGGCCGACCGGCCGCGGTACCTCATGGGGGTGGGACATCCGGTGGACGTGATCGAGTCGGTGGCGCGCGGGGTCGACCTGTTCGACTGCGTGCTCCCGACGCGCAACGCGCGGCGGGGGACGGTGTTCGTCTCCACCGGGCGGCTGGTGGTCAAGAACGCGGCGTACGCGCAGGACCCGCGGCCGCTCGATCCCGAGTGTGATTGCTACACCTGTCGGCGGTTCACCCGCGCGTACCTGCGGCACCTGTTCGCGGCGGGCGAGCTGCTCGGCATGCGGCTCGCTTCACTGCACGCCGTGCACCACATGACGCAGCTCGTGCGTCGCGCCCGCCGCGCGATCGTCGAAGGGCGATTCGCCGCGTTCCGGAGCGACTTTCTGGAGAAGTATCACAGCGGAGAGACGCTGAGTCCTTCGCTTTCGCCCGGCTAGGTCGACCCGGCCGGCATCGTGGAAAGGGAGAGCCCCATCTATGTGGAATGACGCCTTCGCGCAGGCGGCGGCAGCGCCCGCGCAATCCAACCCGACGATGAGCCTGTTGCTCACGCTGCTGCAGTTCCTGCCGATCTTCCTGATCCTCTACTTCCTGCTCATCCGGCCCCAGCAGCAGCGGCAGAAGAAGCTCGATCGGATGCTCAAGGAGCTCAAGAAGGGGGACCGCGTCCTGACTTCGGGCGGCATCTTCGGCACCATCATCGGCATCAACGGGGCCAAGGCGGTGCTCAAGATCGCGGAGGACACCAAGGTCGAGGTGACGAAGAGCAGCATCGTGCAACTGGTCACGGAGGACGCCCGGTAATGGCGGTTCGTCCGGTGCGGATCTACGGCGACCCGGTGCTGCGCCGCAAGGCCGCGGAGGTCGAGCGCTTCGACGACGCGTTGCGCGCGCTGATCGCCGATCTGCGCGAGACCATGAGGGCGTACCAGGGGGTGGGGCTCGCGGCCAACCAGGTGGGGGTGCTGGAGCGCGTGCTGGTGGTGGACGTGCCGATCGACGATGCCGGTCGCGCCCGCTACGCGCTCGTGAACCCGAGGCTCGACCGCCGGTCGGGAACCGAGACGGGCGAGGAGGGCTGCTTGTCCATTCCCGGCATCTTCGAGGAGGTCCGGCGCTCGCGTCAGGTACGCGTGCGCGCCCGCGACGAGCAGGGCGCGCCGCTCGAGTTCGTCGCCGAGGGCTACCTCGCCCGCGCGATCCAGCACGAGGTGGACCACCTCGACGGGGTGCTGTTCGTGGACCGCCTGTCCTCGCTCAAACGCCAGTTCCTTCGACGCGCGCTCGAGCAGCTGGCGGCCGGGGAACTGCCGGAGGCCCAGCCGCCGCCGGCCGAGGCCTCGGGATCCGAGGGGGGCGCGCGCTGAGCGAACCGCGCGTGGTGTTCATGGGCACGCCGGAGTTCGCGGTGCCGGCGCTGCACGCGGTCGCGCGGAGCTGCGCGCTGGCCGCGGTGGTGACGCAGCCCGACCGTCCCCGCGGCCGCGGGCGGCAGACCTCGCCTTCGGCGGTCGCGGTCGCGGCGCAGCCCCTGGGCGTTACGGTGCTGAAGCCGCAGGACGTGAATGCCGATGACGTGGCCGGGGAGTTGGGGGCGCTCGCGGCGGACCTGTTCGCCGTCGTCGCTTTCGGCGCCATCCTCTCGCCGCGGCTGCTGGGCCTCCCCCGGATCGGCAGCCTCAACCTGCATGGCTCCCTGCTGCCCGACTACCGCGGGGCGTCGCCGGTTCAGCGCGCGCTGTGGGACGGGCGCGCGGCGACCGGCGTCACCACGCTGTGGATGGACGAGGGTATCGACACCGGTGACCTGGTGCTCCAGCGCTGGGCGCCGATCGAGAGCCAAGATACCGCCGGCACGCTCGCCGGACGACTGGCGGACCTCGGCGGGCCGCTGCTCGCCGAGAGCCTGCTGCTGGCCCACGCCGGGCGCGCGCCGCGGCGGCCGCAGGTCCGCGGCGCGGGCTCGTACGCGCGCAAGCTGAGCAAGCAGGACGGTGACGTGAACTGGGCGCTCGATGCCCTGACGGTGTGGAATCACCAGCGCGCGGTCACCCCGTGGCCGGGGGCCGCCACCGCGAGGGCCGGACGCCGATTGCTCGTCACCCGCGCCTGGCCGCACCACCTGCTGCCGGTGGAGCAGCCGCCGGGGACGGTGCTGGCGGTGACGGGCGAGGGCATCGCCGTGGCGTGCAGTCCGGGCGTGCTGCTGATGGCGCGCGTGAAGCCCGAGGCGCGCGACGAGATGGACGCCGCCGGATGGGCGCGCGGCGCGCGCCTCGAACGCGGTGAGCGGCTGGAGATGGAAAGGGAGGCCCACCTGTGAACGATGCGCCCCGCGGCCCCGGCCGGCGCCGGCGCCGCCCCGCTGCGCCCGGCCGGCGCGGCGGATCCGTCGACCGGCCGCGGACGCCGGGTCCCGAGGATTCGCCGCCGGGGGACCAGGCGGGGGCAATCAACCGCTCGCGCCCGATCTACGGGGACCAGCGTCCGGTCGGGCGCGGACGCCCATCGCGCAACGGTCGCGACCGGGGCCGCGTCGACCCGAGCGACTCGGCCGGGCGCGGGCGTCCCGGCCGCGTCCGCGGCCGCGCCGGGGAGGAGGAGGCGCGCTCGCTGCCACCGCTGCCGTCCAACCCACGAGAGGCGGCGCTGCGCATCCTCCACGCCGCCGACACCCGCAGCGCGTTCAGCGACCGCCTGCTCGACGGCGCCTACGCCCGCGGAGGGCCCGAGGGTCGCGACCAGGCCCTGATGCACGAGCTGGTCAAGGGCACGCTGCGCTGGCGCGGCCGGCTCGATCACGCCCTCGACCAGCTCGTCCACATCGGGCTCTCGCAGGTGCATCCGTGGATCAAGAACGTGCTGCGCATGGGTGCCTACCAGATCCTGTTGCTCGATCGGATCCCGGCGCACGCGGCGGTGGACGAGTCGGTCAAGCTCGCCAACAAGTACGGTCATCCCGGCACCGCCGGCCTGGTCAACAGCGTGCTGCGCAGGCTCGTCGAGCAGAAGGACGCGATCACCTATCCCGAAGGGGACGATGCCGCATCGCTCGCCGTCTGGGGCTCGCATCCGCAGTGGATCACCGAGCGCTGGCTGCAGCGCTTCGGCGTCGAGCAGACGCGGGCGCTGATGCTCGCCGACAACCGGCCCTCCCCGGTGGGGCTGCGGGTGAACCGGCTGCGCGTCACCCGCGAGCAGTTGATCGAGCGGCTCGCGGCCGACGGCGTGACCGCGAACCCCGCCCGGTTCGCTTCCGACCTGGTGTGGATCGAGGGCCAGCACTCGCCCGGAACACTCGCCGCGTTCCGCGACGGCTCGTGCACGGTGCAGGACGAGAGCGAATGCCTGGTGGGCCGCCTGGTGGCACCCCAACCCCACGAACGCGTGCTCGACCTGTGCGCCGCACCCGGCGGCAAGTGCACCCACCTCGCCGAGCTGATGGGCGACGAGGGCGAGGTCTGGGCGCTCGAGCGGGCGGAGTCGCGGATCGACGCGCTCGAGTCCACGGTCAATCGGCTGCATTCCCACAGCATCCACGTCGTGCTCGGCGACGGCCGCACCTACGACTTCCCGATGCCGTTCGACCGCGTGCTGGTGGACGCGCCGTGCTCGGGGCTCGGAGTGCTCGGACGGCGCGCCGACGCGCGCTGGCGCAAGGGACCCGAGATGCTGCGCGAGATGCCGCCCATCCAGCTCGAGCTGCTGGTCGCCGGCGGGCGCCGCGCCCGCCCCGGGGGGGTGCTGGTGTACAGCGTGTGCTCGTTCGAGCCCGAGGAGACCGAGCTGCTGGTGGAGCGCTTCCTCCGCCAGAATCCCGGGTTCGTACTCGAATCCCCGGCGGGTCTGGTGCCCGACGAAGTGGTGGACGAGAGCGGCTTCATGCGCGTTCTCCCGCACGTGCACGGCTGCGACGGCGCGTTTGCCGCCCGGTTCCGCCGGACATGAGCCGGGACGCCGGAAGCCCCGACCCCGGCCCGGACCCGGCGCCGGAGCCCGAAGACACGGAGCGCGTCGCTCCCGCCTCGACCCCGAACGCGGAGGACGCCAGGTTCGAGACCTCGCATGCGGCGGACGCCGCACCCGAGATCCCGCACGCGGACGACGCCGCGCCCGAGATCCCGCACGCGGAAGACATCGCGCCGCAGGCGTCGCGCCCCATCGCCCCCGACGAGGAGTTCGTCCAGGCGGTGGACGAGCCGGCGGTGTTCTTCGATCCCGAGCAGGAGGTGTACACCCTCGCCCACCGCCCGCGAGGCCGCCGGCTGAGGTCGGCGGTCTCGGTGACGGTGCTGGCGCTCGCGGCGTTCGCCACCGGGCTCTACCTCTTCAACTACCTCGTCATGCCGCGGCTGATCCACAGCACCGCGACGGTGCGCGTGCCCGATCTCTCCAACCTGACGCTCGAGCGGGCCGAGAAGGCGCTCACGCCGCTCGGACTGCAGCTGTCGCGCGCGGGCGAGCGCTTCGACCCTTCGGTGCCGCGGGGGTTCATCCTGTCGCAGGACCCGCCACCCGACACGCCGGTGCGCGGACGCAAGCGCGTTACCGTCATGGTGAGCCTGGGCGAGGAGTTCAGCTCCGTGCCGGCGTTGTTCGGCGAGTCCCAGCGCGGCGCCGAGCAGCTCCTGGAGAGCGCCGGGCTCAAGATCGGGGGGGTCACGCGCGCGCCCTCGGACCAGGTCGGCGAGGGCCTGGTGGTGGCATCGGATCCGCCGGGCGAGAGCGTGATGCCGCGCGGCTCCGAGGTGAGCCTGCTGATCTCCACCGGTACGGGACAGGCCTACTACCTGATGCCGGACCTGGTCGGGCGCGAGATCGGCGGGGTCCGCCGCCAGCTCGAGTCGTTCGGCTTTCAGGTGATCCTGCCGCCCTCGGCGCCGGCGATCGGCGCGATCGCGCACCAGGATCCCGCTCCGGGCACGCGCATCACCCGCGACGCCACGATCTTGCTCCAACCCGCCGGACGGTTGATCCGATGAGCGCCGCGCGCTCGCCCAGGTCGCGCCCCGCGCGCCGCCGCACCGCGGCCACGGCGCCGGCGCGCGCCGCCCGGACCGGGACCCGCCGCGCGGCGACGTCGCTGCGGCCCGCCGCCGGCACCCGCGGGCCGTCGGCCGGTGGTCGCCGTGGCGCGGCGCGCTCGCGTCGGACCGCTTTGCCCCCACGCGCCGCCGCGCCGCGCCCGCGCCGCCCCGCCGGGCGGCGGCGGGGGCCGCCGCTCGACGCGCCGATCGCGGCGCCGAGCATCCTCGCCGCCGACTTCTCGCGCCTCGCCGCGGCGGTCGCGATGGTCGACCCGGTTCGTGACTGGGTCCACTGCGACGTGATGGACAACCACTTCGTGCCCAATCTCACCTTCGGGCCGCTGGTGGTGAAGGCGCTGCGCCGGCTCACGCGCGCGTTCCTCGACGTCCACCTCATGATCGAGCACCCCGAGCGGCTGGTGCCCGCGTTCCGCGCGGCCGGCGCCGACCAGATCATCGTGCACGTCGAGGCGCGGCACGACCGCGACCTCCACCACGTGCTCGAGGGGATCCGCGCGACGGGTGCCCGGGCGGGACTCTCGGTCAAGCCCGGCACGCCGCTCGAGGCGGCCGAGCCCTACCTGCGCGAGATCGACCTGCTGCTGGTGATGACGGTCGAGCCCGGATTCGGCGGCCAGGCCTTCATGCCCGGGATGCTCGAGAAGGTGCGCCTCGCGCGCGAGTGGCGCGATCACAACGACGCCCGCTTCATGATCTCGGTAGACGGTGGGATCGACCTCGAGACCGCGCCGCACGCCCGCGCCGCCGGCGCCGAGGTGTTCGTCGCCGGCAGCGCGGTGTTCGGGGCGCGGAGCCCGCGCCGCGCGCTGGCGGCGCTGCGGCGCGCGATCGCCTGACGGCGGGCCCGCGCCGGCGCGGTACGGCGCCCGCGCTCAGTCGATCCGCACCACGCGGCGCGTCCCCTCGAACCCGGGCCAACGCGCCTGAACGAAGTAGATGCCGGCTGGGACCCGGGCCCCGCGCCCGTCGCGCCCGTCCCACACCACCGTCCGGCGCCCGGCGGCGAGCCAGCCGGGCGACAGCGTGCGCACGCGGCGCCCCGCCAGATCGAGGATCGAGATCTCGACCGGTGCCGCGCGGTCGAGCGCCAGCTCGAGGCGCAGCTCGCCGGCGCTCGGGTTGGGCCACGCGCGCCCGAGCCCCGCGGCCGCCGCCGGCGGCGGCACGTCAGTCGTCGGATTCGCGTCGGGGGTGAGGCGCGTCCCGCGCATCTCGGCGTTACTCTGCAGCGGCTCCCGGCGCCAGCCGGCAAGCGCCGCCCCACGTCCATCGGCCACGAGCTGTTCGTAGTGGATCGTCCCCTCGAGGATGCTGACGGCGAGACCGCCCGCGGGCCAGCCCGCGGCGACGTTGCCCTGCCCGGTGACGCGCGACGCCCATAGTTCCGTGCGCGGGCTGCCGGGGGGCGTGGGAGGAAAGCTCTCCCACATCACGTACGCGCCCCCGCCGCGGTCCGGAACCGACCACGCGTACCCGCCCAGGGGCGCGGTACCCAGAAGGACCCCGGCGCCGGGCCAGGAGGCATCGAGCGCGCCCGATCCCGCGGCGTGCCGAGCGATCATGCTCACGGTCCCGTCCAGGGCGTAGGAGCCGAGCACGACGATCGCTCCCTCCGCGTCGTCGGCGGCGAGGGTGGCGAGATACGGGTACGAGACGCCGGTGCCGAGCGAGAGCCCCGAGCCGGACCAGCCCGGATGGACCGCTCCCCCGGAGGTGAACCGGGTCAGGAACGCGTCGTACTGGCCGGCTCGATACTCCGACCA
>Ga0154739_1023_pt3 | contig 17202 bp, 19 predicted proteins | sample Rifle2008BG16ft_FD_105747 | JGI IMG/M metagenome (GOLD analysis project Ga0154739, IMG submission 105747) | Candidatus Eisenbacteria bacterium RBG_16_71_46 | reverse complement strand
CCAGCTCGTGGTCAAGGGCAACATCTGGCTGCTCGGCGGCCTGGTCGTCGCCGACCCCGGCACCTTCGAGGTGGCCCACGCGCAGTGCACGTTCCTCTTCAGCCGGGACGCCATCACCCAGGCCATCGGCCGCTACCGCGACCAGTTCGTCACGCTCTCCTACCGCGAGCAGTAGTGATCGAAACAACCGGGGGGGCGCGCGGAAGGCGTCGCGGGCCCGCCCCCCGGGACGCTCGAGGGTTCGCCTCACCGCGGGCCTGCCCGTGACGCGAGCGCCCGCGGCTCAGCGCTCGAGCACTCGCGCCATCGCCAGCAGCTCGAGGTCGAGCGGCTTCTGCACCCCGATCACCTGGGCATAGGGCGTGCGCGTGATCCGGCTCCCCAGGGTCCCCACCAGCACTCCGGTCTCGCCGGCGGCGAGTGCGGTCACCGCGCCGGCGCCGAGACGGGTGGCGAGCAGGCGATCGTAGGCGGTCGGCGCCCCGCCGCGCTGGACGTGGCCGAGGGTGGTGGTGCGGAGGTCGAAGCCGATCCGCTCGCGCGCCTTCTCGAAGTGCGCCATCAGGGCGGCGGCGTTGTTGCGCGCCCCCTCGGCGACCACCGCCAGCGCGTGGCGCTTGCCGCGCTCGTAGGCGGCGCACAGCTCGCGCTCGATCTCCTCGGTGCCGATCTCGATCTCGGGCAGGATCACCAACTCCGCGCCGCCGGCGATGCCGGCCATCAGCGCGAGGTAGCCGCAGTGGCGGCCCATCACTTCGACCAGGAACGCGCGCTGGTGCGACGAGGCGGTGACCTTGAGCCGGTCAATGGCCTCGAGCGCGATGTTGAGCGCGGTGTCCACGCCGATGGTGATGTCGGTGCCGGCGAGGTCGTTGTCGATGGTGGAGGCCACGCCCACCACCGGGAACCCCAGGCTCGCCAGCTCCTGCGCACCGCACTGCGAGCCGTTGCCGCCGATCACCACCAGGGCGTCCACGTCCTTCTGCCGTAACTGGCGCAGCGCCTCGCGATGCGTGGTCGGCTGATGGAACTCGGGGCAGCGCGCGCTCCCCAGCATGGTGCCACCGAGCTGGATGATCCCGCCCACGGCCCGGGCGTCGAGCGGTACGAAGCTGCCGCGGATCAGGCCGGCGAAGCCATGCGAGATGCCGTACACCTCCCAGCCCTGGTCGAGGCCGCAGCGGGTCACCGCCCGAATCGCGGCGTTCATGCCGGGCGCGTCGCCGCCCGAGGTCAGCACTGCGATCCGCTTCATCACCCTCGCTCCGTTGGCTTGCGCGCCACGCTGGCGGCGCATCCGCTGACAGGGGTCCCGAGGCAGCATAGCGGATTTCGTCGGAGGTTGGCCGCGGCAGGCGAAGACGGGCCCGGCGAGGGGGTGTCCCGGGCTGGCCCGCGTTCTCGGCGGCGCGCCCGGGCTCCGGCCCCGCCTGCGCTGTTGTCAGTGGCCCCGCCGCCTTGGCAGCCGCCGCACCCCCCGATCGCCGGTGCCGGTGAGAGCAAGGGGCGGGATTACGCGGCCTTGCGCCGCTCGCCGGATCCCCCGCCGGCTTCGGCACACGCCATGCACTCGATGAGCGCCATCGGCGCCGGCGCGCGGAGCCCGGCGCGAAAGGGGCGCCCGGCGCCCCGGGAGGTGGCCATGCGTCAGGAACACTCACACGCCCTCTACCAGGGCCTGGTCGCCGGGGTGATCGGCTACGCCGTGGTCGCCCTGTTCTTCATGGTGGTCAACCTGGTGGAGGGGCGCCCGGCGCCCCGGGAGGTGGCCATGCGTCAGGAACACTCACACGCCCTCTACCAGGGCCTGGTCGCCGGGGTGATCGGCTACGCCGTGGTCGCCCTGTTCTTCATGGTGGTCAACCTGGTGGCGGGCCGCCCGGCGCTCTTCACCGCCGACGTGCTCGGCCTGGCGCTGTTCTACGGCGTGGCCGATGCGGGAGCGAGAGCGATCGAGCCCGGGCCGGTGCTGGCCTACAACGGCGCCCATCTGCTGGTGTTCCTGCTGCTGGGTCTCGCCGCGTCGTGGCTGGTCTTTCTGTCCGAGCGCGGGCCGCAGTTCTGGTACATCGGCCTCGTGATCTTCATCTTCATCCTGTTCCACATGTTCGGAGCGTTCCTGCTCGTGACCGAGCCGATCCGCGCCGCGATCTCGTCGTGGTCCATTCTGGGAGCGAGCCTGGCGGCCGATCTGGCGATGGCGGCGTACTTCCTGGCCACCCATCCGCAGCTGCGCGCCGAGCTGGCCCGGACCGACGCCTGAGTCGGAGGCTCCGGCGCCCGGCGACCGCGTGCGACCCGGGCGCACGCGTGGGCGAGCGCCCGACGACCCCAACCGGCCGGGCGCTCGAGGGGATCGCGCCCGCGGTGGGGCGCGCCGCCGGTCTCAGCCGGCCGGGCTCTCGAGGGGATCGCGCCCGCGGTGGGGCGCGCCGCCGGCTTCCTCCGCGGTCTCGCCCAGGGGTAACGCGGCAGCGTGCTGGTTTCCCAGCTCCAAGGCCGGCGGCTCGTCCTGGATCAGGTATTCGAACTGCTCGCGGAACTCCTGCAGCGAGAGCCCGGCGGTGGCCGCGAACTTGGCCAGCTCGTGCGCGTCCTCGAAGTCGTCGCGCCGGATGCGGATCATGTAGCGGCGCGCGATGGCGTAGCGGGTCGAGAGGATGTCCACCATGCGCACCCGCGCCCGGCCGGTTTCGTGGTCGTGAAGCTGCGCGAAGGGGAGCGGCACGAAGTTGCCGGCCTGGACCGACACCAGCACGCCGTTGCCGCCACCGAGCAGCCACTTGGCCGCGCAATACCCGAGATCGCGGGTGTATTCCATGTCGAAGGGGATGGGATCGGCGCAGCGCAGCTCGTAGCCGATGTTCTTGGCCACGATCGTGCTCTCGAGCCCGAATTGGCCCAGTCGCTCCTGCACCGCCTTCTTCAGGATCTCGCCGATGTTGACCTCGGCGATGCGCACGTGGCCGTGCGCGTCGCGCTCGACGTCCTCGACCAGCGCCAGATCCTGCTGGTCGATGCCCAGCACCACGCCCTCGGCGATCACCGCCACGCCGTCGCGCCGGCCGTCGTTGAGGCGCTTGATGATCGACCCCACCAGGGTGTCGACGATGGTCTTGAGCTTGATCGGTCGCTGCGTGTACTCCTCGGGAATGAGCGTGATGGTGGCGCCCGCGGCCTTGCCGATCCCCAGCGCCAGGTGCCCGGCCTTGCGGCCCATCGAGATCACGTAGTACCAGCGCGAGGTGGTCTTGGCGTCCACCATCAGGTTCTTGACGATGTCGACCCCGAGATGCCGGGCGGTCTGGTACCCGAAGGTGTCCACGCTCGGCGGCAGGTCGAGGTCGTTGTCGATGGACTTGGGCACGTGCACCACCCGGATGCGGCCCGCCGCCTTCTCCTCCAGCCGCATCGCGGAATAGGCGGTGTCGTCGCCCCCGATGGTGATGAGGTCCGAAACGTCGAGCCGCAGCAGCGAGATGACCGCGTTCTCGAGGTACTCGGGGGCCACCGTCGGGTTCGCCCGCGAGATACCGATGTGCGATCCGCCCCGGAAGTGGATGCGGCTCACGCCTTCGATGGTGAGCGGCTTCACGTGGTCGATGTTGCCGTGCATGATCCACTCGAAGCCGTCCTCGAGGCCGAGCACTTCGACGCCGTCGAGCACCGCGCGAATCGTGGCGGCCCCGATGACGCTGTTGATCCCCGGGGCCGGACCGCCTCCGACCAGGATGGCGAGGCGCTTGCGATGAGTCACTCTGGATTCACTCCCTCTGCGGGGCGCTACGCCGGTTTCGTCCTGGGCCCCAGCGGCACGGTCGACAGCCGCACGCCGCGCTCGGCGAGCGCGTCCACCACGAAGCGACCGAACGCCTCGTCCGCCGCCATGCGCTCGAGCGGCCGCACGCCCGGCGGGGCGAGGCCGCGGCGGGCGGCGTACTGCGCCACCACCGATGTGGTGAGGGCGGTGGTGCGGGACATGGCGGTGAGGCCGGTGGCGGGATCGTAGCGCTCGACCATCGTGGTTTCCTCGCCCTTCCCGTTCCAGCGCACGCGCACCACGAAGGCGACGAGATCGTGCGGCGGTTGCGCGGTGCAGTGCCGCCGGAACTCATCGAGCAGGCGGTTCGAATCGAGCAGCGGGCGCACCGCCGCGGCGTGCCCCGGCCAGCGCAGCGTCTTCTCGCCCATCTCCCGCACCTCGGGCAGCGTCTGGATCAGGGAGCGGAGCCCGTCGCTGTAGAACGCTTCCATCTCGCCCACGCCCTGCACCTGCACCCGCTCGAGCCCGCTGAAGACCGGCACCGTGGTCGCCTGCCCCTCGCGCACGATGCGCGCCGGGCGGGTGTATTCCTCGATCAGGTCGTCGAGCGACCAGGTCACCACGTAGCCGTAGGGCCGCGACGGGTCCTGTGCCACGCCCCCGACCATGATCTCGACCTCGCTCGGCATCCCCCGGGCGGTCGCGGCGCGGCCGACGATGAGGTTGGACAGTCCCGGCGCGAGCCCGCAGTCGGGCACGATCGTCACCCCCGCGGCGCGCGCCGCGGCGTCCAGCTCGAGCGGGTCCTCGGCGGCAAAGGAGACGTCCACCAGATGGCGGCGCGCGTCGATCGCCGCGCGCATGAGGCCGAATCCGAGCCGCGCCGGCAGCGCGCCGACGGCGATGTCGTGCTCGTGGAGCAGGCGCGCGGTGGCCGTGGCGTCGTCGAAGTCGATCTCGAGGGCGGACAGGTTGGGCAGCGCCGGGAGCTTGGGCAGGCGCAGGTCCGCCACGCGCACGTCCGCATCGGGAAGGGAGCGGGCGAGATCGGAGCCGATCACTCTTCCTTGAGCGCCACCACCGAGTACCAGGATCTTCATGAACTCCACAGCCTCTCTTGATCCGGAACCACATCCGCCGGCCGGGGAGATTACCACTCCCGGCCCGCCGCGGCAGCGACTGCCCCGGGATTGGACGGAGGCCGCCCGAACGTGCATCCTGCGGCGACCCATCCATCATCGGTCTATTCCGCTGCCGACTTGACGTTCGGCTTGCGCTGGGGGGCCCGATCCGGCCCCGGCTCTCGGAGGTCCACGGCGCCTCATGCCCCGTCCCTGGCTGCTCGCCGCGGTCGTCCTCGCCGGCCTTGCCGCCGCCGCTCCGGCGCGCCCGGCCGCCGAGCGCGTCGGCCTGCTGAGCCTCGAGGCCCCGGCCGGCTACGAGCGGACGCTGGGCGTGCTGGCCGTGCGGGCCCGGACGATCCTGCCGGCGGTGGAGTCCGACCTCGGGGCGCGCGCCGCCTCGCGCTTCCGCATGATCCTCCTTCCGCCGGGCGTGCCGCGCGACTCCGGCCTCGCGCGCCTCGACCAGGCGGCGCCCCCGTGGGCCGCCGGCTACTACCTGCCGGCGTTCCGGGTCGGCGCCATCCGGATCGCCGAGGCCAACCGCTACCCCTACGGCACGCTGGAGTCGGTGCTGGCGCACGAGACCGCCCACGTCATTCTCCACGATGCGGCCGGCGACCGGCTCCCGCGGTGGTTCGACGAGGGGGTGGCCACCTTGCAGGGCAGGCGCTGGACGCTGGAGGACGTGCTGGTCTACTCCTCCTCGCTGCTCACCAACGACCTGCCGCCGCTCGACTCGCTCGACGCGAGCTTCCAGGCTTCGGCCGGCGAGGCCCGCCTCGCCTACGCGGCCTCGTTCGCCTTCGTGGCGTGGAACGTCCGGCGTCACGGGCCCGGGTGGATCCCCGCCCTGCTGCGGGCGACGCGCGACGCGCCGTTCCCCGAAGCCTGGGCCGCGGTGACCGGCGGCGGGACCCTGGCGCAGGCCGAGCGCTCGTGGCGGCGCGGAAGCCTGTTCCGCTACCGCTGGATTCCGGTGCTCACCGCCTCGAGCACGCTGTGGCTGGTCGTGGCCCTGCTGGCCCTGGCGGGCGGGGTGCGCCGTCGCGGGCGGGCGCGTGCCGAGCGCGCGCGGTGGCCGGAGTTCGAAGCCGTCGCACCGCCCGACGAACCCGAGGCGCCGTAGGCTTCGTCCGCAAACGCCGGCGGGCAAGGCGTCGCGGTCGCGCGACGAGCGCAGTCGTGGCCTCTCGGCCACGTCGGAGCGAGGAGCCGACCGCGCCACGCAGCCCGCCGGCGTTTGCGGGCGAGGCTAGCGGCCGCCGGTGCTCACGGCCGCACCGGGAGGCGGCGCGCCGATCGCTTTCGCCGCGAGCCCGGGGAATCCGTCGGCGGGCAGTTCGCCGCGGCCCAGTCCCATCACCGTTCCGCGCCGGTCGACCACGAACCAGGCCGGCGCCGAGTGCTGGGTGGCGGTGCTCAGGACGTTGAACTGACCCGCCACCACCCCGCGCATGTCCGGAATGATCGGGTACTCGAGCCCCAGCCGGGTGCGCACGGCGCGGGCGAAGCGCGCGCTGCGATCGAGCACGGCCACCGGGACGATGCCGAGGTCGAGCAGCGCCTCGCGCTCGCGCTGGAGCACGGCGAGCTGCTCCTCGCTCGGCGCGAACGCCAACAGGACCCCGCCCGCCTCGAGCAGGTCGTGCAGGTGCAGCCAGCGCCCCTCCTCGGAGAGGTAGGAAAAATCCGGAGCGCGGTCGCCCTCCGCGAGGGTGGTGCTGGGGGGTTCGACCGCCTGGTCCGCCAGCGGGTCGAGGCGCCGCACGTCCGGGTCGTTCGCGTGGGTGCGGTTCTTCAAGTCGTTGATCTGAAACGGGGCGGCGGCGAGCAGCAGCGCCGCCATGAGGGCGCCGGCGAACTTCAAGGGTGCCTCCGAGTCGTTGGGAGTCGGCCAAATGGCTCGAAAGGACTGCGCCAGGGTTATCGGCCCCGCCCCGCCAAAGTTGAGGCCCGGCGCGTCGAATCTCGCGCCGGGCCTGGGGAGATCGTGAAGGGTCGGGGCCGCGGCCCCGGCCTTCGCGAGGCGGGTCACGGACCTTCGGGAGGGGGCCCTTCCTTGGTGTCGAGCGCGAGGATCGCGATCTCCTTGGGCGCCGGAAGCCGGCCGAGCAGCCCGAGCCGCACCCGCCCCTCGAGGTCGAGCACGAAGAAGCCGGGCACGATGCTGCTGTGCAAGCGATCGTAGAGTCCGTACATCGCCGAGATCTCGCCGGTGAGATCGCTGAGCATGCGGAATCGCACGCGGTCGCGCTCGACGAATCCCTTCAACACGTAGGTCTTCTCGCGACACACGCCGAGCAGCTCGATGCCCGCCGAGTCGAACGGGGCCAGGATCTGCCCGAGCGGCGCCAGGTGCTCCTTGCGGTCGGAGAACGCCAGCAGGATCCAGTGGCCGCGCGTCGCCGAGAGCTTCAGCGGCGGGCCCTTGGAGGCTTCGAGCTCGAAATCGGGGGCCAGCTCGCCCAGGTAGACGGCGCCGCTGATCAGCGTGCCATCGCGCGGCGCCGAAGCGACCGGAGTCTTGCGTAGCGGGGGCTGAGGTGGCGGGTTCTTCTGGTCCACGGCCTGGGCCAGAGCGGCGGCGGGCAACGTCAGGAGCGCGAGCAGCGCAGCAGTCGAGATCTTCATCGCGACACCTCCCGTCGGAGTGCGGAAGGACGATGGCCGGCGGGTCCCCACTCCCACCAGAATGCGACCACACCCAGCATACCACGCCCCGACCGGATCGCAGCCTAAACGGGCTCCTCGGGGGGGAGGTCGGTGGCCGCGACCGCCGCGCGCACCGCGTGCAGGTTGGCCGCCGGCGTGGCGGGTGGAATCGAGCACCCGGGGGCCACCAGCCAGCGGCGGCCTCCGGTCGCCTGCAGCGCGCCGCGGTACTCCGCCACCGCGTGATCCGGCTCGCCCCGCTGGAGCGCCTCATCCTGCGAGATGCCGCCCATCAGCCCGCCGCGGAGCCGCGGCAGGGCGTCGGCAAGGGACGGGTTGAGCGGATCGGTCGCCGCCCACGAGAAGGCGGCGACCGGGTAGTCGGCGAGATGGAGCAGCAGGTTGCGGCGCTTGCAGACGTGCAGCACGTTGAAGGGCGCGTCGGCGGCGACCGCGAGAATGCGCAGGTCGTAGGGGCGCGACCAGAGGTCGTAGTCTTCCGGGGTCATCAGGTCGCGCGAGGCCCAGTCCACGGTCGCCAGGTAGATGCCGTCGGCTCCCGCCTCCAGCACGGCTCGCGCGTACTTCTCGTAGGTCTCCGTGACCGCCTCGAGCGCGCCGCGCACCGCATGGGGGTGGGTGCGCATGTGGAGCCGCAGCTCGCCGGGTTCCGCCACCATCTCGCCCAGCACCGCGAGCGGGGTGAACACCGTCTGCACGAAGGGCACGTCCTCGGGCAACGCGGCCTTGAGCAGGCGCACCGCCTCGAGTTGCTCGGCGAGCGCGCCGCGGTCGTGCGGGCGCGCGGTGATCGCCGCCCAGTCCGCGGCCTGGTGCACGGGCCAGCGCTCGAGCACCGGCTTGTCGGCCGCGAGTCCGCTGTAGCGATAGCTCACGCCCCAGTCCTCGACGTGATAGTGCTTGCGCGGATTGAGCTTCACCCAGTCCCAGCCGAACTCGGCCTGGAACTCGACGGTGGCATCCACCAGATCGCGCGCGGTGGACTCGCGGTGATAGAAGTGGCCCCAGAAGGAGACCGGAGGCCGGTCCACCGACTCGCCGCGGAGTGCGGCCCAGACTCGCTCGCGGGGTGTCGTGGGTGTCTCCGGGGCTGCGAAGGGATCGTTCGAGACGGCGCCCGCACCGATGCAGAGCTTATCCCAGCGCCCGAGCCCTCACAAGCCCCGGGCGTGCCGCAGGCGCCCGGGTTCATGGTAGCGTCGCCGCGTGGCTCGCGTCCGATGCAACACGCATTCGCGGCCGCTTCGCCCGCTGCGGGCAGGGGCCGCCGTGCTCGCCGGCGCGGTGTTGCTCGCCGGCGGCTGTGGCCGCGAGCGCGCGCGCAGCGGAGCGCCCGCCCCGCCGCGCGTGGACGTGCTGGCCGACACCGGCCGGGCGATCCGGCTCAAGGGTCCGGCGCCGCCCGACTCGACGCTCGCGGAGCCGTTCGCGCGGGTATGGATGGCGCGGGTGAGCCCGGCGCGGCCGGCGACCCCAGAGCCGCCGCTTCCGACGCCCGTGCCGGCGGCGCCGCCGGCCTTACCCGCTCCACCGCCCGCGCTCGAGGTGGACGCGGGACTTCAGCCGCCGATCCTGCGCTGGTCGGCGCCGCTGGTTCCACCGCGAGCCACGCGCGCGGGTCGGGCGGCGGTGAGCGTCGAGCTGGACGTCCTCGTGGACGAGCGAGGGAGCGTCGCCGACGTCCGCTGGGCGGGAGGAAGCGCCGAGCCCGTGGGAGTAGCGGCCGCCGTCGCGTGCGCCCGCAGCATGCGCTTTTATCCCGCGCTGCGCGGCGGGCGGCCGGTGGCGGTCTGGCGCCGCCAGCGCTTCGCCTTCGGCGGCGGATCGGGCTGACGCCGCGGGCGAGCCGCTATCCGGCGGTCGACAGGCCGTCGCCTCTGGACCAGATCGCCCGGGTGCGCGTGACCTCGAACTGCTCGGAACGGTAGAGGGCGAGCGCGCTCTCGTTGTCCCCGTCCACCCGCAGCGTGACGATCCCGGCACCCCGTCCGGCGAGGTAGCGCACCCCCCAGCGCAGCAGCGCCCGGCCGAGCCCGAGGCCGCGCGCCGCCGGAGCCACGCCGAGCAACGCCACCTCCGCCTCGTCGCCGATCCACTCGCAGCGGCAGAAGCCGGCGGCGCGTCCGACGCGGTAGGCGAGCGCCGTCCCGTCGGGCCGGAACCGCTCGCGCGCGGCATGCGCCCGGCAGATCTCCACCGTGGAGGGGACGTAGTGGTAATGGCGGGCGAACGACGCGTTGTACACGTCGTTCCAGTCGCGCAGCGCCGCGTCGCTGCCGTCGAACGTGCGCAGCTCGACATCCGCCGGCCAGATGGGGGCCGGGCATCCGGCCGCCGGCCGATCCATCCGCCAGTACGAGCGCACGCGCCGGTGGTTCAGCGCCGCGGCGAACGCCTCGGCCTCCGGATTGGGCACCCAGGCGGTGAGCGCCAGCTCGCGCGGGCGGAGGGCGGGTCCGAGCCGCGCAAGGCTCGCGGTGGCCGCCGCGACCAGGGCGCGGCCGACGCCCCGGCGGCGATGGGGAGCGATCACCCCCAGCCGCATGCCGGCCCACGGTGCGCCGGCGCCTCCCGGCAGGGCGAACGTAATGCAGAGCCCGGCGGGCACGCCATCCACCAGCGCCAGTGGCGATGCCTCGGGCGAGAAGAACGGGTCGGCGAGGGTGTCCTCGAGCGTCGCCGGCAGGCCGAGCGGGTGGAACTCCGGCGCGAGCGACGGGTGGGTGAGGAGCGCGCGCGCGGCGTCCAGGCTCGAGGGCGAGAGCCGGCGGATCTCGAGGGGCATGGCTGCGGACGTTAGGGAGCGCGCGCCGGCCGGTCAAACCGGCGCCACGGCGGCGTCGCGACGGCGGTTTCGCTGCCCCTGGCGCCGCGCGTGCCGCGCTGCACGTGTCGTTGACCCTTCGTCGCCCGCGGTGTAGCGTCCCGCGCCGATGCCGGGACCCTCCTTCGAGCCGGGCGCGCTGCGCGCGATCATCGAACGCATTGCCGGTCGCCGCATCGCCGTGCTCGGCGATGTCATGCTCGACCGCTACATTTGGGGGCGGGTCGAGCGCATCTCGCCCGAGGCACCGGTCCCGGTGGTCGAGATCGAGCGCGAGAGCGCGACCCTGGGAGGTGCCGGCAACGTCGCCGCGAACCTGCGCGCGCTGGGCGCCGAGCCCGTGCTGCTCGGCGTGACCGGCGCCGACGCCGAAGCCGAGGCGCTGCGGCGCGCGTTCGCCGAACGCGGCGTGGACGCGTCCCACCTCGTCGCCGACCCCGGGCGGCCATCCACGGTGAAGACCCGGATCATCGCCCACTCGCAGCAGGTGGTGCGCGCCGACCGCGAGTCGCGCGCGGAGATCGCCGGCGACGCGCTGGCACGGCTGATCCGGGCGATCGAGCGCGAGCTGGACGGCTGCGACGGGCTGGTGGTGAGCGACTACGGCAAAGGCGTGGTGACCCCGCGCACGCTGGAGGTGGCGCTGGGGCGGGCGCGGGCGCGCGGGATCGCGGTGAGCGTGGATCCCAAGGAAAGCCACATCGACGTCTACCGCGGGGTCAGCATCCTCACGCCCAACCAGCACGAGGCGGGCTGGGTGCAGGGCCGGCGCATCGTGGACGAGCCCAGCCTGCTCGAGGTCGGCTGGGGCCTGCAGAAGCGTCTCGACGCCCAGGCGGTGCTGGTGACGCGCGGTTCCCAGGGCATGAGCCTGTTCGAGCGCGGCGGGCGCTACACCTACCTGCCGACGGTGGCGCGCGAGGTGTTCGACGTCACCGGCGCCGGCGACACGGTCGTGGGCACCGTGGCCGCCGCGCTCGCCGCGGGCGCCGACTTTCCCGCCGCCTGCCATCTCGCCAATCACGCCGCCGGGATCGTGATCCGCGAGGTCGGCACCGCCGCGTGCACGCCCGCCGACCTGTTCGCCTCGCTCGAGGAGGCGCGCCGGTGAGCGACCGGGTGCTCCCCGACGCCGCGCGCGAGACGCTGGCGCGCTGGCGCGCGGCGGGGGAGACGGTGGTCTTCACCAACGGCGTCTTCGATCTCCTCCACCGCGGGCACGTCGAGTACCTCGAGGAAGCCGCCTCCCTCGGCGACCGGCTGGTGATCGGCGTCAATTCCGACGCCTCGGTGCGCCGGCTCAAGGGCGAGAAGCGGCCGCTGGTGCCCGCCGACGAGCGCGCGGAGCTGCTCGGCGCCCTCGCCTGCGTCGACCTCGTCGTGGTGTTCGAGGACGACACCCCGGAGCGACTGATTCGCGAGGTGACGCCCGACGTGCTGGTCAAAGGCGGCGACTGGGCGCTCGATCGCATCGTCGGTCGCGAGTTCGTGGAAGCGCGCGGCGGGCGCGTGCTGGCGATTCCCTTGCGGGCGGGCTACGGCACGACCGCGCTGATCGAGCGCATCGTCGCCGGCAAGTCGGCGCGCGAGCCGTGAGCGGCGGGGCCCCGGCGCGACGGGCTTCGGCGCGCCTCCTCGCGGCTGCGGCCGCGCTCGTCATCGCGCTGGGGCCCGCAGGCTGCGGGCGCGGGGAATCGAGCGGCACGAGCCCTACGCCGCCCGCCCTCGAGCCGCTCACCGTCCAGGCGTTCCCGGCGTTCGTGGACTCGTTCAATCGCGCCGCGGACCGCACCCGCGTCCTGGTGTTGCTGTCTCCCACCTGAAGGACCTGCGTGCGGGGGGCCTCCGCCATCGGGGAAGCGCTCGCGGGAGAGCGCCGCGCGCCGGTGCGGGTGTTCGTGGTGTGGGAGCCGGTGCTCGCCGCCGACACGCGGCCGCCGGCGCCGGGAGTGCTCGCGCCGCTCGCCGACCGCCGGGTGACGCAGTACTGGGATCCCGAGCGCCTGGTGTCGCGCTCGTTGCTGGGCGGCGAGCCGGCGGAGGACATGAGCGAGCGCGTGGACCCGGTGGGCGGCCAGCGGGTGCTGTGGGACTGGCTCGCAGTCTACGCGCCGGGGACCACCTGGCGCGGGCGCACGCCGCGCGCCGAGTTCCAGGGCGGCATGGTCGTGGACGTCGTCGACGAGCTGCGGCGGCGGCTCGCGGCCGCGCGCCGCTGAGCGTCGGCGAACCCGGCGGGGGGGAGCCGCCGCGCCCCGCCGTGGCGTCGCCGTCCGGGGCCGGCCTGCGCGACTTGCGTCGGATGCGTGCGCCGGATAACGTATCCGGTCCTTTTCCCCGGGCACATCACCGGCGCCGCGCGCGAGTCCGCCGGACTCGGAAGCGTCGCGACGCCCGGTCCCCGAGTGCGGGAGACGCAGCCATGGCACGGACCTTTCGGAATCGGATCGGCGGGCGCGAGGTTCCCGCCCGGTCCGGTCGCACCTTTCTCAACCTCGATCCCGCCAACGGCGAAACCCTGGGAGAATTTCCCGCCTCCGGGCCCGAGGACGTGAACGACGCGGTCGCGGCCGCGTCGCAGGCGTTCCGCTCCTGGCGGCTGGTCCCGGCCCCCAAGCGCGCCGAGATCGTGTTCCGCGCCGGCGAGCTGATCCGCGCGCGCAAGGAGGATCTCGCCCGCGCGATGACGCGCGAGATGGGCAAGGTGCTGGCCGAGACCCGCGGCGACGTCCAGGAGGGGATCGACATGGCCTACCTCGCCGCCGGCGAAGGGCGGCGCATGTACGGCGTGACGACCCCGAGCGAGATGCCCGACAAGTGGGCGATGTCGATGCGCGCCCCGATCGGCGTGGCCGGCGTGATCACGCCCTGGAACTTCCCCTTCGCGATCCCCTCCTGGAAGCTGATGCCGGCGCTGGTCGCGGGCAACACCGCGGTGTTCAAGCCCGCGGGGGACACCCCCGAGATGGCGTGGCACTTCGGGAAGCTGTTCGAGGAGGCGGGGCTGCCGGCGGGCGTGCTGAACGTGGTGTTCGGCAGCGGCTCCCAGGTGGGCCACCCGATGGTGGAGCACCCGGGCATCCACGTCATCTCGTTCACCGGCTCGACCGAGGTCGGCCTCGGGATCGCGGGGAAGGCCGGCGGGATCGGCAAGCGGGTATCGCTGGAGATGGGCGGCAAGAACGCGATCATCGTCATGGACGATGCGGACCTCGGCCTCGCCACCGACGCGATCCTGTGGAGCGCGTTCGGCACGACCGGGCAGCGCTGCACCGCGTGCAGCCGCGTGATCGTGCACGAGAAGGTGCACGACGAGCTGGTGCGGCGCGTGGCGGAACGGGCCACGACGCTCAAGCTCGGCGACGGGCTCGATCCGGCCACCGAGGTGGGCCCGCTCATCAACCGCGGGCAGGTCGAGCGGGTGCGGGAGTACGTCGAAATCGGCAAGCGCGAAGGAGCCCGCCTGGTGGCGGGGGGCGAGGCCGCGTCCGAAGGGGCGCTGGCGCGGGGGCACTTCTTCCGCCCCACGGTGTTCGCGGGGGTGAAGCCCGATGCCCGCATCGCGGTCGAGGAGATCTTCGGCCCGGTGCTGGCGATGATCCGCACCTCGAGCCTGGAGGATGCGATCCGCATCAACAACGCCTCGAGCTTCGGGCTCTCGTCCTCGATCTTCACCGCCGACGTCAACCGCGCGTTCACCGCGATGCGCGATCTCGACACCGGCATCGTGTACGTCAATCACGGCACCACCGGGGCCGAAACCCACTTGCCGTTCGGCGGGACGCGCGGCACCGGCAACGGACACCGCGAGGCCGGGCACACCATGCTCGACCCCTTCACGGAGTGGAAGAGCATCTACGTCGATTTCAGCGGCCGGCTGCAGCGGGCGCAGATCGACAACCGATAGGGCCGGGTGGTCGGCCGCCGGAAGCGCGGCGGGTCGCGCCGTTCGGCCGGCTGCGGGGGGCGTTCATGAACCTTCAGGAATACCAGGCCAAGGAATTGTTCGCCCGCTTCGGACTGCCGGTGCTGCCGGGTCAGGTGGCGAGCACGCCGGAGGAGGCGCAGGACGTGGCGCGCGCGCTCGGCGGCACCGTCGTGATCAAGGCTCAGGTGCTGGTGGGCGGCCGCGGCAAAGCCGGCGGCGTCCAGCTCGCGCGCACCCCGGACGAGGCGCTGGTGAAGGCGCGCGAGATCCTCGGCCTGACGATCAAGGGCCTGCCGGTGCGCAAGGTGCTGGTGGCGCAGGCGGCCGAGATCGCCCGCGAGCTCTACCTGTCGATCGTGCTCGACCGCAGCCGCAAGCTCCCGCTCATCATGCTGTCGGCGGAGGGGGGCGTGGACATCGAGGAGGTGGCACGCACCACCCCGGAGAAGATCGTGCGACACCCGATTCCGCTCGACGGCCTGCGCGGCTACCAGGCGCGGGAGCTGTTTCAGCCGCTGCTGCGGGACGGCAAGCTGGTGGCGCAGGCGGCGGACATCCTCCTCAAGCTGTGGAGAACCTACCAGGAGGGTGACTGCCAGCTCGCCGAGATCAATCCGCTGGCGGTGACCCCCGACGGCCGGGTGCTGGCGCTCGACGCCAAGGTGATCCTCGACGACAACGCCGACTTCCGGCACCGCGAATGGGCCACGTGGCGCGACCCGGAGGACGAGTCTCCGGGGAGCCGGCTGGCCCGCGACAAGGGCCTCTCGTACGTCAAGCTCGAGGGCGATATCGGCTGCGTGGTGAACGGCGCGGGCCTCGCGATGGCCACCATGGACCTGATCAAGCACTACGGTGGCGAGCCCGCGAATTTTCTCGACATCGGCGGCTCCTCGAATCCCGAGAAGGTCACCGCGGCGCTCCGGATCATCACGTCGGAATCGAAGGCGCGGGCGATCTTCTTCAACATCTTCGGCGGCATCACGCGCTGCGACGACGTGGCCAACGGCATCGTGCAGTCGCTCGCGGAATCGCCGCTCGCGGTGCCGCTGGTCATCCGCCTCACCGGCACCAACGAGGACGTGGCGCGCAAGATCCTCTCCGAGCACGGGCTGAGCGCGACGACCAGCATGGACGAAGGGGTGCGCACGGTGATCGAGAAGGCCCAGGAGGTGATGGTGTGAGCATCCTCATCGATCGCGGTACGCGCCTGGTCGTCCAGGGCATCACCGGTCGCGACGGCGGTTTCCACACCCAGCAGATGCAAGCCTACGGCACCCGGGTGGTGGGGGGCGTGACCCCCGGCAAGGGCGGCGAGAAGGCCCACGGCATCCCGGTGTTCGACAGCGTCGCCGAGGCGGTGAAGGCGACGCGCGCCAACGTGTCCGTCATCTACGTGCCGGCGCCTTACGCGCCCGATGCCATCTTCGAGGCGGCCGATGCCGGGGTGGCGCTGATCGTGTGCATCACCGAGGGGCTGGCGGTGCGCGACACGCTCGCCGCCTACCACCACGTGGCCGCGCTGCGCGCGCGCAACGGCGGCGACGCGCCGCGGCTGGTCGGGCCGAACTGCCCGGGGCTCATCAGCCCGAGCCAGTCCAAGGTGGGCATCCTGCCGGGACAGATCACCAAGCCGGGACCGGTCGGCGTGGTTTCGCGCAGCGGGACGCTCACCTACGAGGTGGTGCACCAGCTCACCCAGGCCGGGCTGGGCCAGTCCACCTGCCTCGGCATCGGCGGCGACCCGATCATCGGCACCAACTTCATCGACACGCTGACGCTGTTCGAGGCGGACCCACAGACCGAGGCGGTCGTGCTGATCGGCGAGATCGGCGGCAGCGACGAGGAAGAGGCGGCGCAGTTCATCAAGCGGCACGTCAGGAAGCCGGTGGTGGCGTTCGTCGCCGGACAGACCGCGCCGCCGGGCAAGCGCATGGGCCACGCCGGCGCGATCATCTCGGGCGGCAGCGGCACGGCGGCCGAGAAGATGGAGGCGTTCGCCGCGGCGGGCGTGCCGGTGGCGCGGATCCCGTCGGAGATCCCCGGTCTGGTCGGCGAGCTGCTCGCGCGCCGCCGGGCGCGCTCGAACCGCCCGCGTGGAACCCAGGCGAAGCCGCGCCGCAAGACGGGCTCGGCCCGTGCGGCGGGCGCGGGCCGCTCCCGGGCGGGCGCCTCGAAGCGGCGCGGCGCTCCGGCGCGCGCCCGCAAATCGGACGGCGGACGTGGACGCAGTCGTTAGCGTTTGATCTCGTCACGCGGGGCGGGGACGCCTCGCTTCCCCCGGGAGAGCCATGTCACTGGAACGCACGTTGTTCATCGTCAAGCCCGATGCCGTGCAGCGCAACCTGATCGGCCGGATCCTCGCGCACGTGGAGGCCCAGGGGTTCCGCATCCTGGAGGCGCGTCTCGCGCGCATGACGCGCGAGGAGGCGCAGTCGTTCTATGCCGAGCACCAGGGCAAGCCGTTCTTCAACGACCTGGTGGAGTACATGACCTCGGGCAAGGTGATGCTGACTTGCCTGGAGCGCGAGAACGGGGTGGCGGCGCTGCGCGAGGCGGTGGGAGCGACGGAACCGGCGCAGGCGGCGCCGGGCACGGTGCGCAAGCTCTACGGTGAGAGCAAGCAGATGAACTCGGTCCACGCCTCGGATAGCCCGGCGAGCGCGGAGCGCGAGGTGAAGCTGTTCTTCGGCGTGGGGGCGCTCACGCGCTGACGCGGTGCCCAGCGGGCCGCAGCGGGCGAGGACGCTCCGCGCGGGCCGCTCGGTCTCGGGCGGCGTGCCCGGCGGGCCGCAGCATGCGGGGACCTCCGCGCGGGCCGCTCGGCTCCGCCATCCTGGCTCCGCCGAGCTTGTCCTCGACGCGCCCGCCATCCTGGCTCCTGCGCGTC